>Ga0315288_10009709_pt1 | contig 12113 bp, 9 predicted proteins | sample YL17G11_20_MG_FD_203454 | JGI IMG/M metagenome (GOLD analysis project Ga0315288, IMG submission 203454) | Sediment microbial communities from Yellowstone Lake, YNP, Wyoming, USA - YL17G11_20 | ecosystem: Environmental > Aquatic > Freshwater > Lake > Sediment | place: USA: Wyoming | collected...
GAGAGCAAGACAGGTCGTTTTTCAAGCAACGCGGCGGGGAATTCATCTAGCCAGGATTGGAGAGTAATAAGATGCCCACTTAATAGCACGAACGTCCCAACGCGCTCGACCAGCCCGGCCAGGGCTTCCGGGTTGCCAAGCTGGCGGATCAGGGCATAGGCTTTTTCCCATTCGCGACGCTCTTCGTAGACATCCGCCAGGCGGGCGAGAATGGCATTCGCTGTCTCTGGCAACTCCTGCAGGAGGCGCTCCTGGAGGAACTCCCCGAAGAGATGGTGGTAGCGCAACCATTTTCCCTGCGGGCCAACCGGCAGCACGAAAAGACTGTTGCGCTTGACCTTTTCAATAAGATTCTTCCAATCGCCTGCACCCAGGACCAGCTCGCACAGGTCAACGTCGAATTCTTCGAGCAGTGACGTCTGAAGCAGGAACGTGCGCAGTTCAGGCGGTTGCTGGGAAAGGACTTGCTGGTCCAGATAAATGGCCAGGTTCACTCCAGTAGCACGGGCCGTACGTGTCCGGCTTGCCCTGAGGGCGGCAGTTGAAGGATTCGGCACGCCGCGGGTTGCTTCCGTCGCTGAAAGATGAAGACCGGTAATCCAGCCTTCAGTCTGGCGGGCCAGTTCTTCGGTGGCATTTTCGGTCAGTTTGACGCCATAATTCTTCATGAAAAGAGTGCGTATTTCGTCGGGACGGAAGGCCAGTTCTTCGAGATCAAACCCGCTAACCTGCTGACGTGCCACCATGAGGGTAATATCGGGCAGGGTCGGCAGGCGGCGCGAGGCAAGGATGACATGGCAGTTCTCACCGACCAAGGAAACAAAGCGGCTGAAAAGGTCTCGAATGTGGGGGACAAAATCCACAAAGTAATAATCATCCAAAACCAGCGCAAAATGTTCGTCTATCTGGTCATCCATCTCGTTGATCAGGCTGGAAAGCAGCCGTTCGGAATCCTGTTCGAAACTGGTTACCGTTTTGAGAACGGCGTTGGACCGTTTCCCGAAAGTGGGGAAGCGTTCCGCCAGAGCAGCGATAATATAAGCAATGAAACGCTGGGGGTCCTTATCGAGGGTGTCCAACGAGAGCCAGCAGACCGGCATCTCGGATTGGTGGGCGAAGTCCACCAGCAGGGACGTTTTCCCGTATCCGGCCGGTGCAGTTATTAAAATGAGTTTCTTTTCCAGCAGATCGTCGAAACGCGCCAACAGCCGCGCCCTGGGCAGCACCTCCGGGCGGAGTGCTGGGATGATAATCTTAGTGCGGCTGATAGGAATTTCGATGCTGCCCATAGGTTGTAAGAACCATTTTACCCGTTTCCGAGCTTCCGGAAAAATCATTTTCTGTTTATATTCCCCCCCTTTTGTAATTTCCCACATTCTTTATCCCGGAGGAGAATATACCTCGCAAATAGAACTGCCTCGAGGATGTTCCCGAAGGTATAAAATAGCCAAACTTGATTATTTCCCTCTGCGCACCGAAATAATTCCAATACTGATTCCACCGCCCTTCCCAGATATGCCATTCTGAAATCCTATTAACCTGTTTCCCTATAAAGCCAGATATGCATTCTGAGGCTTCTTTGATCGAAGTCCAGCTTGGACTGTTTCATTACTCGAAATGGATTTTTGATATTGCATTTCCAATTTCTTCTTGACTCTTGGGTTGGCATCTTTTTGACTTTTCCAGCCAAATTTGGTTTAAATGCTACAGTATAATATTCACACGATAAGAGAAAAACAAACCAGCGATGGTGTCAAGTCAAAAGGTCAAGGCTGATCATGAAATATAAAACGATTACTTCGATTGCTGCCATACTTACCGTTATAAATGCTTCTTTTTTTCTCATTGCCCCGGTCTTCAGCCTGTCACTCCTGGGACGTGAAACGAATCTCACCGGGATAATGAACACACGCATTTCCGGTGCGTGTGCACTAGGGTTGGGTGTAATAACATGGTTGGCAAAGGATATCGAATATCCAGAGGTTCGACGCCTGGTGTCATATGGTATGCTGACCACTTTGTGTATATTGGTTGTGATTGATTTCAATGGAATTATGGCCGGCGCGATAAATAATGTGGGATGGCTCATTTTTTTAGCCGATTTATTCCTTTCTCTGGGATTCATCCTATTAATTTTTACAGGTGGGGGTCGGTATAAATGATCCCCCATATATGGGGGGTATATTTTCATAAAATTTTCTTCTTACAAATCTGTAAATGTCAGATTTCTTCCTTTCCCTTATACTGTGAATATAGGAAAGGAGAATTATTATGTCAGAGAACTATGATCCCATTGATTCACTTGTGAGGGAAGTAAAAAGGAACACAGAATTTTTAGATAAGCTGTTTTTTCCCAAGGTCGGTCTACTTATCGGGACAATTGGAGTTTTGATCGCTCTTGTTCTGTTTCTCAAGTAGAAAATGATCTGTTTGCTGGAACTATTCTCGTCCAGCATTGTGACCGTTCTCTTCGAGATTCGAAAAAACGGTTATTTCTCCTTGTTAATAACCTAATTGATTTTGCGGCAGTACATAGTATGGGGGGTAAAAATAATTGATTTCCTGACGGATTGAACATACACAAAACCAGTTTCCAATCCATTGTTCTCCTGGAGCCATTTCACATTTCGTGAATTCACGGTAAGATTGGGGAAAATATGCTGCCAAGATAGTACCCCGAATAAAAATGGAAGATAAAGCGAACATCATCGAAGCCTTTTCCGAAATGGCACCCAGGTATGAGCAAGTTGTCGATTCGGAATTAAACCGGTTTTGGGGGTGGAGCTATTCTGGATTTATAAATCTGTTACTTGCATCAACGCCTGTACAACCGCAAGACATCATTTTGGATGTTGCCACCGGTACAGGGGTCATTCCATATCACCTTGAAAGAGCAGGACATCCTCACAACCAGATCCATGGTTTGGATATCACCATGTCCATGCTCTTACGCGCCAAGCGTCGATTGGGGGGCCAAGACAGTCAAGCAAAACAAAACCTCGTATGTGCTTCAGCGATGAATATGCCCTATGCGAACTCTGGTTTCACGCAGGTGATTTGTGGTCTGGCAACCCATCACATGGATGTTAAGAAACTGATCGATGAATGTCTTCGAGTCCTGCGAAAGGGAGGAAAACTCACCATAGCAGACGTGGGTGGTTCTACCTTATGGAAATTTCCGGGTGTGAAGTTGCTCCTTAGGATCGCCGCCTTTATCTATTTTTTCCTGTTCGAAAACAAATCCCGAGCCTTGGCAGAGACCAGGGCAGTATCCAATATTCTTTCCAAGGATGATTGGAGCCTTGTTCTCTTGGATTCTGGATTCCGGAATATTAAGATTCTTAAACTCAAATCCAGATATTTCTGGGTTCCAGCACCCCTGCTGATAAAAGCTGAAAAATAATGGAGGAGCAACATGAATAACTCGTACAAGTTAATTGAGGAGGGCCGGAAGGATGAATTATGGACCAAGCATTGTGGTTTTATTAGTATCAGCCGAAATGAGTTCAGGGATATCCAGAAGAGGCTGATACTTGAACAGATCACCTTCCTCGGTGCTTCAAAGATTGGTAGAAAACTCATGGGGGAAAAAATACCGGCCAGCCTGGAGGAATATCGCCAGATAACGCCTCTTACCACATATGCAGATTACTCAGAAATATTGATGAATAAGAAAGAAGAAGGTCTCCCGGAGAAACCGTATGTCTGGGCCCAAACTTCTGGACGAAGCTCTGATCTTGGATCCAAATGGATACCCTATACAAAAGCCATGTACGACCATCTGAGCGATCACGTAATTGCGGGGATGTTACTGGCCTCTTGTTCCCAGAAAGGAGATGTAAAACTTGAACGGAATGACAAGTTCTTAATGGCGATGGCACCCCCTCCCTATATAACTGGTTACGCCTGTCGTTCCATCCAGGAAAATTTAGAGGTGATCTTCCTGCCTGAACTTGAAGAAGGAGAGAAGATGGCTTATGGCGAGCGGGTCGCCACCGGCTTTAGACTCGCCATGCGGGAGGGATTGGATTATTTTATGGGTGTGTCGGTTGTCCTGGCCAGGATGGGGGAGCAGTTTGAACAACAATCCAGTAATTCAAAACCATCCAAGGAACTGCTCCACCTCCCGTCTTTGTGGAGACTGCTAAAGGCACTGGTCATCTCAAAAATCCAGAAACGCAATATTTTACCCAAAGACATCTGGCATCTCAAAGGGATCATGACTGGCGGTACAGATACTGAAATATATAAAGATCGGATTGAATATTACTGGGGAAGAAAACCACTGGAAGGTTTTGCCTGTACTGAAGGTGGCGAATTGGCCGTGCAGGCATGGAATTACAAAGGGATGGTTTTTTTCCCCGATACCGCCTTCCTGGAGTTCATCCCCATGGAAGAGTACCAGAAAAACAAGGATGATCCTTCCTATCAACCAAAAACTCTTTTATATGATGAGTTGGATCTGGGAATCTATGAATTGGTGTTTTCCAACTTTAATGGTGGGGTGCTGGTGCGGTATCGACTGGGTGATTTTTTTGAAGTAATTTCCAATGAAGACAAGGAGACCGGCTCAGAACTGCCTCAAATGAGGTTTTACTCACGTTCCAGCGACATCATCGATCTGGGAAGTTTCATCACGCTCACAGAAAGAGACATCTGGAATACGATCGAGGCAACCGGACTGAAGTACAATGACTGGGTGGCTCGAAAGCAAATTACCGAAGCATATCCCACCCTTCACCTTTATATAGAATTGGCCAAGGATGGAAGTATACCTGAAGAAAAAGTGCAGGAGATGATTCGCCAATCCTTTTCCGCCCGTTATTCAGATTATAACGATATGAAGGAAATGCTAAGTGTTGAACCTGTCCTTGTCACGCTAATACCGAGCGGGGCTTTTGCAGCCTACATGAAATCAAAAATGGAGGCTGGAGCCGATCTTGCTCACCTGAAACCTCCACACATGAACCCATCAGATGAAACTCTGAAGAAATTGCTTACCCTTCCGAATGGATCAAATCCATAAATGTATTGGAATGCCGGCACATTTATAACAATCTTTGCCACAATAAATTACGGGGTTGTTTTTACGTTGGTGATAGTTTCCAAGCCGCTCAACCGTTTAAGGAAAATCTTCAGCTTATATTTATTGGCCATGTTGGCATGGTCAATAAGTGCTTTTTTTGTACTTTCCGGCCTGGTGAGTGTATTACTCTGGTTCAAGATGATGATCGCCTCGCCGACCGTGATGGGAGTGGCCATCTTCTTCTTTGTCCAGACCTTGTTCGGTTTGCGACGCAAATGGGCTCCATTAACAATTGTTTATGGAATTCTATTGATCCTTATTGCGTTCTTCACCAGCGCAATGGTTCAATCTGCTTCCTTGAATCACTCGGGGGAACTCCAATATGAGTTGGGGCCTTACTTTATCCTGGTGGCAGCTCCCGGATTTTCCATGATCTTTGTTTGTTTTTGGGATCTGATCCAGGGGTTTAGAAGAACTCAAGATAATAACCAACGCAACCGCATACGATATCTTATGATCGGGTTCGCCATCACGATACTGGCAGCCGCGACTAATTATACAAAATTAGGGAAATACCCCATTGATATCGCAGCAAATGGCTTGACCGCAATCCTGATCGCTTATGCAATTCTACGCCATCATTTGTTGGATCTTCGGGTGGTCATCCGTTTAGGGCTATTGTATTCAATCACCACAGCAATCTTCAGTACCATTTATTTTTTAATCATTTCCCTGGTGTTAAATGCCTTTCAGTTATTAACTGGAAAAACAGTCTTTATTGTATCAATCCTCGTTGGAACTTTGAGCGCCATTCTGCTTTCTCCCCTTCGTAATTTAGCCCAAACTTGGATTGACCGAATTTTCTACAGGGACAAATATAATGCTGAGAAGATGCTCCAAAGGCTCAGTCAGACGACCACATCACTCCTAGACATTAAGAAAATCACACATTTGATCTTGTCCGAAGTCATTAATACATTGCATATAGAGCGTGGAGTAATTCTTATAAAGAATATTGAAAGTGGGGATTTCCAGGTCATTGCAGAAATTGGAGAAATCAAACATTTCCGTTCTGGATTCCGTGCTGATCACCCGATTGTTACCTGGATGTCCAATCAAAATCAACTGCTGTCATATAACGAGTTGGCGATTAGGCCTTCATTCAAATCAATGTGGCAGGAAGAGAAGGAGGAACTGGAAAGGTTTAAAGCTGAATTATTTCTGCCGTTAAATACAAAGGGAGATCTCATTGGCATTATTGTTTTAGGCAATAAACTTTCTTCCCAACCTTATACACAGGATGAACAATTGATCTTTTCAACCCTCGCCAACCAAACTGCTGTTGCAATCGAGAATGCCCGTTTGTATGATGAGCTAAGAGGGTCGTTTATTCAAACTGTGATCGCCCTGGCGAATGCAATCGATATTCGTGATACCTACACAAATACTCACAGCCAGCAGATCGCCAACTTAGCCGGCAAAACTGCGCGTGCCCTGGGATGTTCACCAGAAGAGACCAATGAAATTTATTTAGGTGGTTTGCTCCACGATATCGGCAAAATAGGGATCCCGGATACCATCCTGCAAAAACCGACCAAATTAGAAGACGAGGAATGGAAAATTGTTCGTACGCATCCAAAACTCGGAGCTGATTTAATATCTCCAATTAAAAGGCTGGCTGGTGTTTCTCCAATGATTGAGAATAGCCATGAACGATACGATGGTTTGGGGTATCCGCATGGGACAAAAGGCGAGGAAATACCTCTTGGCGCCCGGATTATCAGTGTAGTTGACTCATATTCTGCCATGCGTGATAAACGTCCGTATAAAGAACCTTACAGCAGCAAAAAGATAATCACGGAATTGAAACAAAATTCCAATAAAATGTATGACCCAAGAGTGGTGGAGGCGTTTCTAAAAATAATCCAAGCAGAGGACAATGCCATATCCCTGTAAGAGAGCAATATATTTGGTGCATAAAAGAAAATTGTTAGCAAAACGAATTTATGTAAATTCGGTCCAGTTCATCGATTCAAGTGTCACTGGCCCGTTCCAGAAGTTTATTAGGCAGGCAAAAATCCTCCCGGCTGGCCTGGGTGTTCTCTTGTTGGTATGGCAGGCGCGAGATTAGAAGCTTTGCGATATACTTCATTTGCCAATAATAAACAAACGGTCAAATTGTCCCATGAAACAACTCCTGCAGAATATAAAAAACGGCAAGACAACGATCGAAGAAGTTCCTGTGCCCACACCGCGCATCGGGCAGGCTCTCGTTCGCGTGGCTGCCTCGCTCGTCTCGGCGGGCACTGAACGGATGGTGGTGGAGTTTGCCGAGAAATCTCTGGTTGGCAAAGCCCGCTCCCGGCCTGATCTCGTTCGCCAGGTGATGGACAAGATGAAACGCGAAGGCGTGCTAACCACCGTCCAGGCGGCCTTCAACCGTCTCGACCAGCCAATGGCGCTGGGTTATTCCTCCGCTGGAACCATCGTTGCATTGAGCGAGGGGATGGCAGGCTTCAAAATCGGCCAGCGGGTGGCTTGTGCGGGAGGAGGCTATGCAGTCCACGCTGAATACAATGTTGTTCCACGCAACCTGCTCACACCGCTCCCCGATTCAGTGGATTTCGAGTCCGCCGCCTTCACCACGCTCGGCGCAATCGCCTTGCACGGGTTTCGGCTGGCCAAACCGGATATCGGGGAAAATGTGGCGGTCATTGGCATGGGTCTGCTGGGAATATTGGCGGGACAGATCGCGGCCGCCTCCGGGTGCCGCCTCTTCGGCATTGACACCAATCCTGAGCGGGTCGCGCTTGCATCGTCTCTTGGAATTTCAGCCTGCCTCCGCAACCAGGCCGTGGACTCAGCCCAATTCTTTACCGCCAACCTCGGCTTCGATGTGGTGCTCATCTGTGCAGACACTTCGTCAAACGACCCGGTAGAGCTGGCAGCGGTCATCGCCCGCGACCGGGCGCGCATCGTCGCGACGGGTGCCGTGGGACTATCCTTTCCGCGCAAGATTTACTACGAGAAGGAGCTGTCATTTGTCAACTCCCGCTCCTACGGACCGGGGCGCTACGACCCATCCTACGAGGAGAATGGAGGCGATTATCCCATCGGCTATGTCCGCTGGACGGAGGGGCGGAACTTCCAGGCGGTGGTGGATTTGATGGCTTCCGGAAAGTTGAAGGTTGCACCGCTTATCAGCCACCGCTATCCGATTGAAAGAGCAGTGGAGGCATACGAAGTCATTACCGGTAAAAGCAAGGAACCGTTCCTGGGTATCTTGCTGACTTACGGTGAGAAGGAAGAACTAAAAAGCACCAAGGTCGAATATCCCACCGTCCATCGCCCATCGTCCGCTGTCAAACTGGGCGTTCTGGGAGCCGGTCTCTTTGCCAATGCAACCCTGCTCCCGGCCATTAAGAAGATCCCTGACATCGAACTGGTCGGCATCGCCTGCGCGGGAGGACTGCATGCCCAGCATTCCGCGAAGAAATTCGGCTTCGCCTTTGCCACTTCCAACGACGATGAAATCATCAAGGATCCGCATATCAACACGGTGGCAATTCTTACACGCCATGATTCTCATTCGGAATTGGTGGTGAAAGCCCTGCAGGCTGGCAAGCACGTGTTCGTGGAGAAACCGCTGGCGATCGACGAGAGTGGGTTGGATAAGATAATCGCCTTCCTGACCACGGATTACGAACCACAGACCGAATCCCATGGTCCATCGTCCGCCGTCCATGGCCTGTTGGCTGTCGGTTTCAACCGCCGCTTCGCCCCTCTCGCTGTACAACTCGCCGCGCACTTCGCGCAGCGCACGGATGCACTTTACATGCACTACCGCGTCAATGCCGGGTACATCCCGCTCAACCACTGGACGCATGACCCAGCCCAGGGCGGCGGACGGATCATCGGCGAAGGCTGTCATTTTGTGGATTTCCTGGCATTTCTGGCCGGGGCTGCGCCGGTCACGGTGAGCGCCCATGCCCTACCCGATGGCGGCAGGTACCACGAAGACAACCTCTCGATGACCTTCACCTTCCCGGATGGCTCCATCGGCGTGGTGGACTATCTCGCCAACGGTGACAAGTCCTTCCCAAAGGAGCGCGTCGAAGTTTTCTGCGGTGGACGCGTGGCTGTGCTGGACGATTTTAGAGTGCTTGAAATGGTCCATGATGGTCGGCGCAAGGTTACCAGGAAAGCCCAGGATAAAGGCTGGTATGGCGAGTGGGTGGCCTTAGCCAAAGCCATACACGAGGGAGGCCTGCCGCCCATCCCGTACGCGCAACTGGTCGGTGTGACGAAGGCCACATTTGCAGCGATGGCGTCGCTGCGGGCAGGGAAAACGATCAACATTTGACATGAATTTCAAGATCGAAGGTCCGCTGCTTAAGCAATCTTCCGTCTGTGTCCCCATTCTACGGATGTTGCCGGACTGGTTCGGCATCGAAGCAGCCATCCTGAATTATGAGCGGGAAATCCAGCACCTGCCCACCTTCCTTGCAAAGGCAGACGGGAGCGTGCCAGGCTTCCTCAGCCTGAAACAGCATACTCCTTTTTCAGCGGAAATCTTTGTGATGGCAGTCCTTCCGGGCGTTCAGCGCAGCGGGATCGGGCGGGCGCTGGTGGACTCTGCCGAGGGATACGCCCGCGGGCTGGGCGTTGAGTACATGCAGGTCAAGACACTCGGCCCATCGAACCCCGACCCGGGTTACGCCAAAACAAGAGCCTTTTACGAAGCGCTGGGATTTCGTCCGCTGGAAGAGTTCAAGCAAATCTGGGATGAAAATAATCCCTGCCTGGTGATGGTCAAACAGTTGTAATCATGGATTACCTGCTGGAACTGCGCACGCTGGTCGGTCATCACCCACTCCTGATGGTCGGCGCGGCGGCACTTATCGTGGATGAACAAGACCGTCTCCTGTTGATGAAACGCTCGGACAGTGGGTGCTGGGGTCCGCCGGGCGGGGAAGTGGAATTGGGGGAAGTGGTCGAAACGGCGGCCCGGCGCGAGGTCCGCGAAGAGACGGGACTGGAGGTCGGCGAGATGTCGCTTTTTGGCATATTCTCCGGCCCGGAGTTGTTCTACCGCTACCCCAACGGCGATGAAGTTTACAATGTCACCATCGTCTACCTGACCCGCAGCTGGCGCGGTGATGTCCGCCTGAACGGCGAGCACACCAACTGGCGCTGGTACGCTCTGGCAGATATCCCGGAAAACATCAGCCCGCCCATCCGGCCAGTGATTAAGCAATTCGTTGAAACCATCCACAAGTAATTTGTATCCATCTGTGATTAAATACTCCCTATGAACCGTCTCACGATCGCCTTCAAAGCCCTGCTCCAGTTGGGACTCCAGCCTGTGGCGCTCAATGCACTCTACCAGTTCGGACTGGCGACGGGGCATTATCGCAGAGTTACATCGGGAATAGGGAATGGTAAATGGGATGGGACTATTCGCCATTACCTATTCACTCTCCCTTCTTGTGAAGAAATCCTTGCAGTCATCGGTGCTGAAGGCGAAGCCAGTCTCCTCGATGAAGCAGAAGAAATTATTTCCGGGAAGGTGCGACTCTTCGGCAGCGAGCCGGTGGAACTCAAACTCTCTATGCCTGGAAACCTGGACCACTGGACTGCCTACGCAACCGGGAAGAATCCTATTCCCTATTCCCAAATTATTGATTTACCTGCTCCCGATATCAAGTTCCTTTGGGAACCTGCCCGTTTCGGTTGGGCCTTTACGCTCGGACGCGCCTACCATCAAACCGGGGCCGAGAAATACGCCGAGGCCTTCTGGCAATTTTTTGAAACCTTCACCGTCGCCAACCCGCCCTGCCTCGGCCCGCACTGGATGAGCGGACAGGAAGTGGCCCTGCGCCTGATGGCCTTCGTCTGGGCGGGACAGATCTTCGACACCGCCTCCGCCTCCACGCCGGAGCGCAAAGACCGCCTGACTGCCTCGGTGGCTGAGCACGCAGCCCGGATTCCGCCGACGCTGGTCTATGCCCGCTCCCAGCAGAACAACCACCTTCTCACCGAAGCCGCTGGTCTACTCACAGCCGGGCTGGCCCTGCCCGGCCATTCCAACGCGCCCCGCTGGCGCGGTCTCGGCTGGCGCTGGCTCAACATCGGCCTCCAGTCGCAGATTGACGGCTATGGCGAATATACACAGCACAGCACCAACTACCACCGCCTGATGCTGCAGGTCGTCTTGTGGACGAACGCCCTTTGTACTAACGCCTTAAGTCGTACCTACCGCTGGCCGCGCCAGACCCTGGAGGCGGTCGCACGCTCCATCCACTGGCTGCTTTCATTGATGGATTCCGAGTCAGGCCGGACCCCAAACCTGGGCGCCAATGACGGGGCATACATCTTCCCACTGACCGTCCTCCCGTTTGCCGACTACCGTCCTGTCCTGCACGCCGCCGCGCGTGCCTTCCTCGACTACGACCTGCCGCGCGGAGCATGGGACGAGATGGCGCTCTGGTTCGGGACGCAAGCAGGAGGTCCGAGAAGCATCGCCCTACCGCGTTATCTGGGTGACCAGCTCTACGGCAAACACTCCTGGGCTTATCTGCGGACAGCGCAGTTCACCACCCGCCCGTCCCACGCCGACCAGTTGCACCTCGACCTGTGGTGGCGCGGCCTGAATGTGGCCCAGGACGCCGGGACATATCTCTACAATGCCCCCGCCCCCTGGGATAACAGCCTGACAACAACACTGGTACACAACACAATAACCGTCAACGGTCGAGACCAAATGACGCGTGCCGGGCGTTTCCTGTACCTGGACTGGGTCAATGCCTATCGAAAGAGTCTCCCCGCTGAAGATCCTGCCATCCTCCAGCAGGTGCGCGGCCGATACCGGGGAGGGGGTTACCGCCACACGCGCATCGCCTGTGTCTGCGACGACGACCGCTGGCTGGTGGAGGACGAAATCCTGCCGCTGCGCATGCCTTGGGAGAAAAAGCCGCTGACCTTCCGCCTGCACTGGCTGTTACCAGATTGGGAGTGGAATTTAGAAAATAGTGGGTTGGGAATGGTTCTCCACCTTGTTACACCGCAAGGCCCGATAGTTCTTATC
>Ga0315288_10009710_pt1 | contig 12113 bp, 12 predicted proteins | sample YL17G11_20_MG_FD_203454 | JGI IMG/M metagenome (GOLD analysis project Ga0315288, IMG submission 203454) | Sediment microbial communities from Yellowstone Lake, YNP, Wyoming, USA - YL17G11_20 | ecosystem: Environmental > Aquatic > Freshwater > Lake > Sediment | place: USA: Wyoming | collected...
GAGTTTTGGGCCTTATATAGGCCTGTTTTCTAGACACTAGAAATTGGGCATTGGACTTCGGAATCTATTATGAGCCTTTATGGTTTAGAACTTATTGTTGAAGAAGTAATAACGAATCTCAAACGAGACCGCATTATCACACTCGCCACGATGGGCATTGTGGCGCTGGCGATTAGCGTGCTGGGCGCGCTGACGCTGTTCCTGCTGAATCTCAACCTCTGGACAGAGCGGATCGCGAGCGAGTTGAAGGTGAATGTGTATTTGAAGGCCGAGGTGCCTCGCGCGCGCGCCAGAGCGCTGCGGCGAGAGATTGCCCAATGGCCGAATGTTACCTCGGCCCGGCTCATCACCAAAGAAGAGGGCTGGGAGAAGGTCAGAAATACCTATCCTGTTGGCACAAGACTTGGCAATTTCCCCAATCCCCTGACCGATGCCATCGAAATTCGCACCGCCAGCGAAAAGGACATTCCTTCTGTGTCCAGAACCCTCGCAAAGCTGGGGGAGACGAAATCCATTGTCCCCAATCCGGAAGAAGTAAAGGCCCCGGGCGGAAAGACTCAAAAGATCATTCGGCTGCGGAACATTGTGCGCCTGGTGGCTTTCATTATAATCGGCGCCATGGCGCTGATCAGCTTCATCATTGTTCACAATACGGCGCGGCTTTCGCTTTTTGCCCGCCGGCGCGAGATTGCCATCATGCAATTGGTGGGCGCGACGCCGCGCTTTGTGGCGGCGCCGTTTCTCGCGGAGGGCGCGCTTCACGGATTCATCGGCTCATTGATCGCCTGCTGTATCCTGATTCCATTGCATATGTATTTGCGCGCTCTCGCCGTCAGCTCCGGCGGGACCATCCTCCAACTGCTCCCCGACGAGCAGATGCTCCCCATCAGCGCGGCGCTGATCGGCTGCGGCGTCTTTCTGGGCATAGCAGGCGCGGGGCTGTCGCTGCGCAGATTCCTGGGGCATCATCTGGAGCAGGAAGGGCACTAACCTCCCGCAGGTTATAGAGCAAAACTCCTCAATTTATTGGTCAAAACCTGCGGGAGGTTGACCAACACAGTTCTTGTCGCGAATAAAGAAGACTAAAAATGGAAATGTCCTGCGGAACCAGCATAATAATAGAACGAGACAAACATGGCTATTATGCTTATTGCCCGGAACTGCCGGGCTGTCAATCGCAGGGGAATTCGCTGGATGAAGTAATGGGCAATATTAGAGAGGCTGTGGAGTTGTATCTAGAGACACAAGCGAAGGATGCAAAGGCGACTTCCTTTGTGAGATAAACTTGCGGTTAAATCTATGCCTCAACAAGACCTGCATATCGTTACCGGCGCGTTTGGGTATTCCGGCAAATACATCACGCAATTGCTGCTCGATAGCGGACAGCGCGTGCGCACTTTGACCGGTCATGCCAACCGGGAAAATCCTTTTGGCGAGCGCGTTGAGGTGGCGCCCTACAATTTCGATAATCCCGCGGCTCTCGTAGAAAGTTTGCGCGGCGCGGCTACGCTTTATAATACTTATTGGATTCGCTTCGCCCGCGGCGCGATGACTTTCGACCAGGCTGTTGCCAATACCCGCATCCTGATTGATGCCGCGGTTAAGGCCGGTGTGCAGCGATTTGTGCATATCAGCATTACCAATCCCTCGGAAGGTTCTCCCCTCCCCTATTTTCGCGGCAAGGCCGTAATCGAGCGCTATATTAAAGAGTCGGGATTGTCCTATGCCATCCTCAGGCCGGCGGTGCTTTTCGGCAAGGAAGGCATCCTCATCAACAATATCGCATGGATGCTGCGCCGAATGCCGGTTTTCGGAATTCCGGGGGATGGCAATTATCGTCTGCAGCCGGTTTTTATAAGCGATCTGGCGGCACTGGCTGTCGCGCTGGGGGAGAAACGGGAAAGCACTCTAATAGACGCGGTGGGGCCGGAAGCATTTACGCTAAATGAATTAGTCCAACTCATTCGCGCCAATGTCGGCAGCCGCACTCGCATTATCCACCTGCCTCCGAGCCTGGCGCTAATAGTAACGGGCCTATTGGGGAAGCTGATGGGTGATGTCATATTGACCCGGGAAGAGATTGTGGGATTGATGGATAACCTGCTGGTATCCCACAATCCGCCCACCTGCAAAACGCTCCTGAGTAAATGGTTGAAAGATAATGCCGCAGAAGTCGGGAAAAATTATTTATCGGAAGTGAAAAGGCATTATCGGTAACTGGCGGTCTGGGAATAATTATCCCCGGGGCGCGATCAAACTCAGCTTTGGGAAATATCTCCGATATCGCCTCTCATCCCGCGTCAGCAGGCGCAGCCCGGAGACGGCGGCGTGGGCGCCAATGAAGAAATCCGGCAGCGTTGTGGAACGCGTGCCGCCACGTCTGCGATATTGCAGGAAGGCTTTTCCGGCGAGAAAGGCCGCTTCGAGCGGCAGATGAAGTCGGCGGAATATCTCTTCCGGCAGGGCGGCTTCCAAATCTTCGATTTTTTCGAACCTTATCGAGACTTCAGCATAAATAATGGGATTTATATACAGCGAGCTTTGGTTCGCGCACTTTTCAAACGCGGTAGCAGACCAGTCATACCAGATTGGGTCTTCCGTCAAAATATCAAGGATGATATTACTATCAACAAGGATGCCGCTCATTTCTCGCCCCGCGTGAGCGCCATGATTTCGTTTGTGCTCATATGCACGGTGCCTCGGCCGCGTAAGCGTTCGACAATCCGTCGTCCCCGCGCCTGCGCCTTCCCGAGGGGAATCAGCTTTACGGTCTTGCCCTCCACCTTGAAGTCCACCTCGGCTCCGGGTTGAATACCCAGCCGGTCGCGGATTTCCTGGGGAATTGTTACTTGTCCCTTTGTCGTTACTTTCATGTCAATCTCCTCTTATTCTTACCAATAAGAGTATTACATAATATGCAAAGTGCGTCAATAACCGAATTTCATAATCCGCCCACCACTGGCTGATAACTGAGAACCGATAAGGGGGAACTTTCCCCCTACTCCCTTATCATCCCCTCAATTTCCTGCCAGACCCGCAGCAGTATGCTAAAGGTGGCGCCTTCGCCGGGGATGCTATCCGCCAAAATATCGCCTTTATGGAGCTTCAGGAGGCGTTTTGCTATAGCAAGATTTGAGGCCGCTCCCTTGTATTCCCCATTGTTCGATGCACAGTAAAACATCTCGAAGATATGGGGCAGGTCTTCTTCCGGAATTCCGATGCCGTGGTCTTTAACTTCAAGGCGGAGCGTCATGGCTCCACCGGCCATAGCCTTTTCCACGGCGGCCGCGATCTCCACCGGCTGGTCATTAGAAAAGCGGAGCGCATTTTCCACTACCGCGTGCAGTATCTGCCCCAGGCGCCTGGGATCGGCCTGAGCCGGCGGCAGGTCGGCGGGAATGGCAACTTGCACATGCCCGTGATTTATTTGAAGTTCTTTGAGCGTGTTTGAAACCAAGTCATCCAGTTTTACCGGCGCAAGTTTGAGTTTAACTCGTCCGGCCTCAAGCCGCGACAGTTCCAGGATATTTTCGATGAGCCTGGCCAGTCGTTCCGACTGGCTTTTAATCGTCTGCAAATATTCCTGCTGTTTGTCGGGATCGAAGTCCCGGCTGACCAGCAGGTCGCTGAAGCCCAGGATTGCGGTCAGAGGGGTGCGCAGTTCGTGGGAGGCTTCGGAGACGAATTCCGTCTTTTCGTCATTGGCCTGTTTATACCAATTGCTCAACTGCTGATAGGCGCGCGACTCGCGGGAGAGCTGGGCGAAAAAGCCGGCCAGCAAAATGCTGGAGATACTGAAGGTTATGATTCTGGAGGCGAGGTGTAAGCTGACCTCGCCCTCCGATAGCTGTATGGCCGCCACGAGAAAATAAGAGGCGGCGGCAAGGACGGCGGCGCCCACGGCATCGCGAAAATCCAGCCTCATGGCGGCGCCGATGATGGGAAGGTAATAGAGCAGATAATACTCGCTGTTGACGCCGCCGGTGCTATAAATCAGGGCGGTAATTAAACCGATATCGGCGATGGAGAAAAAGACGGCCAGACGTTCCGCGGGCAGCCGCAGTCGGGAGGCAAAATAAGTGGCCAGAATATAGACCGCGCCGAAGATACAGACCCAATCCAAAGATTCCGGGGGTGGAGGCGACTGGAAGCGGACCATCAACACCACGGTCAGAAGGATGAAGCCGCGCAAGACCGCGGCCGCCTGCTCTCGCGGCAGTTGCGAAAGCACCAGCGAACAGGGCTTGCAAGCCGTATCCGCCGGATTAGCTGATGCTGCCAAAGGTTGGTTGATTTCCAATTTAGCAATTCCTGATGGTGTATTCCATAGAAGGCTGATTTTATGATTTAGGGTAGGGGCGATCCTGCGTGGTCGCCCGGGGCAATCCGCCTGGGCGGACCCCTACATATAAAGGCAGTTGGCGCGCCTAAATCTTCAAAATTTCGCCTAAAATTTGTTGAATTTTGTGCTTGATATGGTATTATTCTATTGCATAACAAACTTTTGTTTGATATACTTAAAATGCGGGTATAGCTATCTACAGAGGAAAAAGAGATGGGATATGCACAGATACAGGAACCAATAGAAGTTCTCGCTCATTTCACTCCCCAGGGGGTAATCAACCCCCTCGCCTTCTCCTGGGCAGGGCGGCGCTACAAAGTGGAGAAGACCACTTACCGCTGGCGCACCGGCAAGGGGCGGGAGACACTGCGCTTTTTCGCCGTGGTTACCCAGTCCAATAACGCCTATCAGCTCTGCTACAGTGACGAAAATTCCTGCTGGTGGCTGGAGAAGACGTGGGCGGGAGAGTAACGGACGTTCAGCGTTCAACGTTGAACGTTGAGCGTCCGTCCCATTGAATTTCGCATCAAATAGTAATGCGTGGGGAAGCGCGAAATTAAATAAAAGACTGCATCGCAACGCACAGTAAATAGATTGTGATTTGGCGTGGCATGGGCATCCTGCCCATGATTTCTGAGCTATTTTCACGGGCGAGACGCCCGTGCCACTCTTGCCATGGAAACGCGCATTGTATTACTGGCTGATATGAATGCCTTTTTTGCCGCTATCGAGCAGCAGTGCAATCCCGCGCTGCGGGGCAAGCCGGTGCTGGTGTGCGGCAATCCGACCACGCGCACGATCGTTACTGCGGCTTCTTATGAGGCGCGGCCTTTCGGCATCAAGAGCGGCATGCCCCTGGGGGAAGCGCTGCGGGCGTGCCCGCGGGCGATTTTGGTGGAAGGCGATCCGGCGAAATATGTTGACACCGCCCGCCACCTGCAGGAGATGCTTTTGCAGTTCTCCCCCGATGTGGAGGTCTTTTCCATTGACGAGGCTTTTGTGGAACTCCTCCCCTATCAAGACCCGATAGCCGTGGCGAAGGAATTCAAAAAGCAGTTGAAGGCGCAGTTCGGCATCACCTGCAATGTCGGCATAGGCCCCAACAAGCTGGTGGCAAAGCTGGCGGCGGAATTAAAAAAGCCGGACGGGCTGGTATGGATCAAGCAGGCCGACATTCCCCAAGTCTTCGAGACTTTGCCGGTGTCGGAGTTGTGCGGCATCGGCCCCCGCATAGAAAGCCGCCTGAATGCCCTGGGCATATATACCCTGGGGCAATTGGGGCGCGCCTCCCGCGCCGCGCTGAGGGCTTATTTCGGGCATTTCTGGGGCGAAATGCTGGCCGATATGGGCCAGGGCATAGACCACTCGCCGGTGGTCTCCTGCTTGTGGGCGCCGGAAATCAAAAGCATGGGACATTCTTACACTTTGCATCGCGACACCTGGGACATGAAAGAAGTGCAGGCCCATCTGCTGCGGCTGGCGCTGATGGTGGGGCGACGGCTGCGGGCGGAAAATTTTGCCGGCCGGACGATCCGGCTTACCGTGCGCCTTTCGGATTTCGATACTTTCTGCCGCCATCAGACTTCCCCGCGCTGGTTTCGCCACGGGCGGGAGATTTATCAAGGCGCGCTCGCCATCCTGCAGCAGATGCCTTCGCATCAGCCGGTGCGCATGATCGGCGTGGCCGTCGCCAACCTGGTCAAAGGCGCTTTACAGCGGGATTTATTTTTGAATAACGACAAGCTGCAGGCGCTGGAGAAAACGGAAGACGCCATTCTGAACCGTTTCGGCGAATTCTCCATCAAGCCCGCAGCGCTGCTGCACATACAATCGGGCCCACGGGAGGAAGGAAAATGGACCTTCACATCGGAACCAGCGGCTTCTCATTCCATAGCTGGCGCGCGCAGGTTTATCCTTACGCGCTGAAGCCGGAGCAGATGTTCGATTACTATTGCCAAAAATTCGGCTTTGACAGTGTGGAGATAAATTCCAGCTTCTATAATTTGCCGTCGGCGAAGAGCATGGAATCGCTCGCCCGCCGCAGCCCGCCGAATTTCAGCTTTATGGCGAAACTCTATAATGCCTTCACGCATAATTTCGCCGAAGCGACCACAGACAAGCTGCGGCAATTTCGCGAAGGGCTTGCGCCGTTGGAGGAATCGGGAAAATTGAAGGGCGTATTAGCGCAATTCCCGGCCGCTTATCGGCCGGGGAAGAAGGAGATGGAGTGGCTGCTGCAACTGCGCGACCGGCTGGGGCCGCTGCCGGTATTTATGGAATTCCGCCACTACTTGTGGACGAATCCGGCAGTCTTTACCTTCCTTCGCAAAGAGCAGATCGGCTATTGCATAACAGATTTGCCAAAAGTCGCGCCCTTGCCGCGCTTTATCGCCACGGCAACCAACGGCACTGCCTATGTCCGCCTGCATGGGAGAAACGGCGAGTGGTATAAACCGACAACCAGCCGCTATGATTATCAATACAGCGACCTGGAACTGCAGAGCATCTATCGCGCGATACAAAACATTTCGCCTGAACCGGTGAATATCTTTTTCTTTTTCAATAATTGCCACGCGGGCAACGCGGTGGTGTCGGCCAGCCGGCTGGCCGGGCTGACGCAGAAAAAGCTGGCGGGGATGGGGTAAACGTTGCGCTCGTAGCGCCGTCCACCACGAAGTGGTGGATCGCCGCAGGCGACCGTCTCGGCGGCAGCTATTTTCATTTCATGCAAATCTGCATTTGAAATGCATAATTACATGACTATTTAGTCAAGGAATTCCATTTTCCGTTGACATTATTTGTGTTCTTGCATATTTTATGTGCATTGAATACCGCTTGGAGATTCCATGCAGATAAATCTGCCCCTTAAAACTGAACGACTTATCTTGCGGGACTTTGTCGAATCCGACTGGCCCGCGGTGCATTGCTATGCCTCTGATGTGGAGGTGGTGCGATTCATGGCTTGGGGGCCGAATGATGAAGAAGCTACACGCGCCAATATGCAACGCAGATTAGATGACCAGAGAGCTAATCCCAGATATAGCTTTGAACTCGCAGTAATGCTTAAATCAGGTGGTCAGCTAATTGGCGGAGGTAGATTAAATATTGCAGATGCCAAGAGTCGTCAGGGTCGAATTGCTTACATATTCAATCGCAATTATTGGGGCAGGGGTTACGCGACGGAAGCGGCCTCAGCCATTATCGCCTTCGGCTTCGAGCAGCTTGGCATGCATCGCATCTTCGCGACCTGTGATCCCCGCAATACTGCCTCCGCCCATGTTTTGGAAAAGATTGGAATGCGTCGAGAAGGGCATCACAGAGAAGACCAGTGGCGACGAGGCGAATGGCGCGATTCCTATCTCTATGCCATTTTGGAACAGGAATGGCGCAATAATGCGCGACATCTGAAGAGAAAGAAAATCCTAGATCTTGAAGGCAAGGTCAAATGGATCGGCAATCTTTCGGAAATGAGAAAAAGCAGAATATGATCTTGTAATGCCCAGTCGCCCTTCGGGCGCGGCGGCGGGGCGCGGCGACCCCGCCCTACACCTGCATTTTAAATTGCTCAACTGTTCAACCGTTCTGCCCGAATATTTTATTCGGGCACTCCCAACGGAAACTTCAAATCCCTTATCGGCTCGCCGGCTTTGTCGGTGATGCGGGAGAAGAGGCTCCAAGGGTAAAGGTAGCCGCGTAGCGTAGGAAACCGCTCCCGAATACCTATCTTGACCAACAGATCGTTTTTACCACGCTTGAGTTTCAGTGGCGTCTTCTCATTATCCGGGACACCAACGAAGGTGCGGTCGAGAAAGATCGACTCTCCGTTGAGCCATACCTGAGTCCATCCACTCGCGCCAAATCGAAAAAGCGCCTCACGCGGCTTAGTGCTGACGATCCGCAGGAAACCGTAGCCGACTGCGTCTGCCGTCACGCCCCACCGATGGCTCATGATCGCGAAGTTGAGTTCAAAACCAGCACCCTCCCACACTGGACGGCGCCAGCGAAGGTGACGTCCACTCTGGCCGACATACGAGGCTTCCAGCGTGATTCCATGTTCCGGCGGGTAGGCCATTCCCATCCCGCAACCATTGGTGTTGTCGAAAGGTACGACTACACGCCAGCAGCGTGCTGGGATCGCGCCCAGGCGCGTGAATTCGGCCATTGCTTCCGGCCGCTGCAGGCGACTTTCCAGGAATAGAGCCAGGTACCACTGGACACGGTCTGCGAAATGCCGACTCGACATCTCGTCGCGCAAACTCCGGCAAAGTGCTGGGAAGGAGTCGAGCCGCCCAGTCTCGTGATGACAAAGCTCCAAGATACGCAGGCACCGCTCCGTCATGCGATCATAGCGCTCCCCGCCGATTAGCAGGGCGCGGCGTGCCAACTCTATGGCTTCGCCGAATCTGCCCGCCTCTGTATGCACGTTTGCCATTTCGAGGCGCGTCCATTTGTCTTGTGGATCTATCGCGGCCGCCTTGCTGAGCACGGCTAGCGCTTCATCGTAGAGCCCCTGATTCAGAAGTAGAGAACCAAGAACATGACTCAGCATCAATTGTGTGGGATCCGCCTCCAGTGCCAGCCGAAGGTGTCGCTCGGCCTCTTCCTGTTTCCCCAGCGCCATATATATGTCCCCAAGGGCGGCGTGGAGATGGGGTGCTGCCTCCGGTTGCACCCTCAGCCGCTCTTCATACACGCCGGCCAATTCATTCATCTTATCCCCATGGCCGCCGAGGATCTGGCAGATTGCGCCCCACGCGAGCGCGTTCTTCGGGTCCTTCTCCACCGCACGCCGCAGTTGTATTACGGCTTCCTCGTCCTTCCCAGCCGCTTGGTATGCTAGTCCGAGTCCCACCAGCGCCGGCACGTGTTCCTCGATCCTCTTTAGCACCGCCTGGTACTCATTAACGACAGGCCCGACGCCAGCTCTTCTGACGATGTCGTCGTATTCGTGACGCGCTTCTCCGATGCGCCCTTCCTTCAGGTGGACCGAAGCCCTGGACATCGCCGCCTCCACCGTTTCCTTTGTGAATCCTTCAGGCAGCTTCTTGCTCTCGAACGTATCTTCTACCATGGCCATGATCTCCTTTTTCAGATGTTGGCGAGCGCGGGCGAGGCGGGTTTTGACAGTTGTCGGACGAACGCCGAGGAAGCTGCCAATTTCCGATTGGGTGTAGCCGTTGATGTAGTGGAGAGTGAGCGCGAGGCGCTCCGGTTTGCGCAGTTTGCCGAGGGCCTCGTGGACGACGGTCTCGATTTCGGAGGGTTCATGGCGCGGTGTCATCTCGATCTCCTCATCAATAGGCACGGTCATCGGGGCGGGAGCGCGCCGGCGCATGCGATGCACATTGAGGGCTATTTGGCGCAGCCAACTGCTGAATTTCCCCGGCTCGTGGAGTTGCGAGAGCTTCAGATAGCCTTGCACAAAGGCTTCCTGCGCCAGATCGCGGGCGTCTTCGAAATTGCCGGTGAGGTGATAGCCCAGCCCATAGACCATGTCGCGATAACGGTCCACCAACTCGCCAAAGGCCTCTTTGTCGCCCGCGCGCGCCTGCTCAACCAGTTGCCCGTCCGTAACTTTCATTCGCTCCTGCTCGCCTTTCAACCGTTATGATGCGGAAATCAGGATAAAGGTAACATATTTTATATTTGAGGGGATAGAGATTCTTCGCAAGCTCAGAATGACCGCTTTACGGACGGATAGAGATTCTTCGCAAGCTCAGAATGACTGTCTTTTGGGAATTTTAGGAATGCTCTTAATGAGTTGAGGATTCTGGATCTTTGGGCTGGCCCTTGACCTCTGGCCCTCGATTCCTGCTTTTTCGCTCTTGACAAATGATAAAATTGCGGTATAATAGTAGTGTTATGAAAATTGTAATGGTCAATTCAGCCTGGGTCTGGCGATGCGTGCCGAGCGCATACCGGGCCCGCTTGGCCATTTGACGATACTGCAAATAGATAGTAAATCGCAGACCAACCCGGAGGTCATCCCAGGGTTGGTTTTTTTATGGCCCTGCGGGCAGTTCAGAGTTGAGAGTTCAGAGTTGAGAGTTGTTAGAAGCTAAAGTTGAGAAAATAGAAATTAATTAGGGGAGATCGCGATGTATTATCCGAGTTTAGAGGAGTTTAGGGAGAAGGCGAAGCAGGGAAATTTGATCCCTGTTTATCGGGAAATTTTGGCGGATATGGAGACTCCGGTCAGCGCTTTTCGCAAGATCGGGCAGGGGCAGTATGCGTTTTTGCTGGAGAGCGTTGAGGGCGGCGAGAAGGTTGGGAGAAATTCATTTTTGGGGAGCGAGCCATTCGCGGTTTTCCGGGCGAAGGGGCAGGAAATAACGGTGTGCCGAGATGGAAAGACGACGACGCGGACTTTGAAGGAGGGCGAGGATCCGCTGACCGCGCTGCGGGCCTTGCTGGAGGAATATAAATTCGTGCCGGTGGCGGGACTGCCGCGGTTCTGCGGCGGCGCGGTGGGCTATATCGGCTATGACATGGTGCGACATTTCGAGCGCCTGCCGGAAGAGACGGAAGATGACCTGAATTTGCCGGACTGTATGCTGGTTTTCACCGACACCTGCGTGATATTCGATCATGCCCGGCACCGCGTGAAGGTGCTTTCCAATGCCCGGGTAAACGGCGATCCCGAACAGGCCTATCATCAAGCGGTAAAGAGGATCGAGGCGCTGATTGCACAGTTGAATGCGCCGCTGCCGTTCAGCGCGCCGCATGAAGTGAAGGCTGTGAATGACCTCGAACGCAATCAAACTAAAGAGGAGTTTGAGCAAAAGGTGTTGCGGGCAAAGGAGTATATCGCGGCGGGTGATGCCATTCAGGTGGTGCTTTCCCAGCGCTTGAGCAAGAAAGTAAATTGCGACCCGTTCGATATCTATCGCGCGCTGCGCTCGCTCAATCCCTCGCCCTATATGTATTATCTGACTTATGGCGACCTCAAAATCGTCGGCTCTTCGCCGGAACGGCTGGTGTCGGAAGAGGAGGGAGTTGTAATCACGCGTCCGATCGCGGGTTCGCGCCGGCGGGGCAAAAATGCACAAGAGGATGAGCGCATCTCTGCGGAATTGCTTTCCGATGAAAAGGAGAAAGCCGAACACATCATGCTGGTGGATTTGGGCCGGAACGATCTGGGGCGGGTCTGCGAGGCCGGCTCGGTGGTGGTGGATGAACTGATGGGCATCGAGAAGTATTCGCATGTGATCCATATCGTTTCCAATGTGCGGGGAAAATTGCGCGCGGATTGCGACCAGTTCGATGTGCTGCGCGCCTGTTTCCCGGCGGGAACGCTCTCCGGCGCGCCGAAAGTGCGGGCCATGGAGATTATCGAAGAGTTGGAGCCGACCCGCCGCGGGCCTTATGGCGGGGCCATCGGTTATTTCAGCTTTTCCGGTAATATGGATACCGCGATTACGATCCGCACGATAGTGTGTAAAAACGGGGTGGCGAACATGCAACTCGGCGCGGGGATAGTGGCGGATTCGGTGCCGTCGCGGGAATATGAGGAATGTGTTTCCATCAAAGGCGGCGCGCTGCTGAAGGCCATCGAGATGGCGGAAGAAGGATTGGCATGAAAATGCAAAAACAGATTGAACCGCAAAGAGCAAAGGACGCAAAGGGGACGCAAAGGACAATTCATGGCAGGAGTAAACTCCTGCCCAACGCAAATGCTTCTTTGCGCTTTCTTTGCACTCATCGCGGCTCCTTGTCCTGCGAAGCTTTAGCGAAGCAGGATGCGGTTACTGTGTTTAATTCGCTAAATGGA
>Ga0315288_10009711_pt1 | contig 12112 bp, 12 predicted proteins | sample YL17G11_20_MG_FD_203454 | JGI IMG/M metagenome (GOLD analysis project Ga0315288, IMG submission 203454) | Sediment microbial communities from Yellowstone Lake, YNP, Wyoming, USA - YL17G11_20 | ecosystem: Environmental > Aquatic > Freshwater > Lake > Sediment | place: USA: Wyoming | collected...
CTTTTTGCATCGCCGCCAAAGCCGTAGCGTTGTAGCCCGACGGAGTCGAGAAAACCTCGGTTTTGTTGGGCTTTTTCTTTCAGGCGGGAGGAAGTTAAGCTAGGTGAGCCAGGCCAGCCCCTGGAAATCTCGCTGGACGCCGACTTACTGATCGAGCCGATCGATCAGTTGACGGCGGATCTGCTAAGGGAGGCCATCGGGACGGAAAGTCTGTTCGAGAAGCGCTTCGGTTATCACGCCGACATCCTCCGGCTGGTAATCGCCGAGACGCTGCCAGCCGGGTGGGAGTCCCGGCTGCGGCCAGTGCCCGGCTATTCCCACGTGTTCGCGCTCGACCGTTACGACCTCGCCTTGGTGAAGCTGATGGTGGGCCGCGAGAAGGACTTGGCCCTCCTGCGAGCCCTTTTGCGTCTGGGGCTGATCGATGCGGCGCGGCTTCGTCAGCATTACCAACACGCGCCGTTGGGGGAACGTGAGAGCATTGCCGCCGGGCGCAATCTCCAGGCTCTGCTGGAGGAGCCACGGGGTTAACACCCGCAGCCGAGCACGCCCAGCCGTTCCTGCGCTGCCGGGCTCATCATCGACGGCTGCCACGGCGGGTCCCAGACCAGTTGGACATCGACCGCGTGCACCGGGTCCAGACCCAACACGGCGCGTCGCACGCCCCAGACGAGGCTCTCGTGCATGGGACAGCCGCGCGTGGTCAGCGTCATTCGGACGGTCACCTTCCGCTCGGCGATCTCGACGCTGTAGATCAGCCCGAGGTCCACCAGGTTGAAGCCGAGCTCGGGGTCGATCACGGTCTTGAGCGCCTCCCACACCATGGCTTCGGTGGGCAGCTCGGCGCCGTTCATGGGGTTGTCGTCTTGCATGGGCTTCCTTTCAATCGCGGTTCAAGTCAACGCCAGGCGGCTGGGAGAGGCGGAAGCGTTCAACGTTCTGGCTGGCACGGCGGGCTGGACCTTGGGCTTGATCCAATGGCTGAGCACCTTGGCCATGTTTACGGCGAAGATTGCGAGGCTGGTCGTCAACAAGACACATCCCCCGCGCACGGCCAGTACATGGCCCAGCGCCGTCGCCACGCTCGTCATCGCCAATCCGCCGACGAAGGTCCAATAGCCGGCCACCTGCAGGCGTTCGGAGTACATCTCGGCCATCGACGGAACCTTTGCGCGGCCGATCTCGCCGCTGTAGCGATGAAACCAGACGAGGAACGGCACGATCTTGTAGAGCATCCCCAGGATCGCAAGAGCCACCACGCCGAACAAGCCGAGGAACCCATAGACATTCTCGAGCTGCGTGGTGAAGGCGGTGGCAGGCAGCCCCGGCCAGGCCAGCACGAGGCCCAGGACTGACAACGGCGCCAGCAGCGCGATCGCCGTCAGGAAATAGCGCACGCCCCAGTCGAGGACTCGCCGGGTCCGGGTGCGGAGGATGGCCCGGATTTCCAGGCCGTAGAGCGCGAGCCCGGCGACGGCCACCACGGCGAACAAGGGCTTGAGCCGGCTCTGCAAGAGGATCGTGAAGAACAGACCGAGCAAACCGGTGTTGAGCAAGCCGAGGGACCACCCGGCGCGCCGCACGCTCCGCAGATCGCTCAGGACGAACATCGGGATCAGTTTGTAGGCGATGCCGACGATCAGCATCACGAACACGCCCAGCCCGCCCAGGTGCGCGTGCGCGTGCATGGCGGCGATCGGGTTGAACGAGCTGAAGCTCCAGCACTTCGAGGCGGCGAGGTAGAGCCCCGCGAGCACTGTGAACGACAGCCAGCCGAGCGCGGCGGCGATGGCGAAGGCAATGACGTTCCAGCGCGGAATCGTGCGCAGCGTCTTGACCAGGTTGAACACGAACAGCCCGACGCCGAGCGCGAACACCGACCCGAAGTGCCCGACCTGTTTCAGGTTCCAGGTCCAGAACATGACGACCATGCCAACCACCCCGACTGCGTGCGCCACGAAGTGCCAGCGTGCGAGCCGTTCGCTGTGCAGCCGCGTCTCCAACGCGACCGGCACCAGTTGATACATCGCGCCCATCACGACCGATCCGATGAAGCCAAGCACGACGAGGTGCGTGACGGCGATGATGTACTGGTTGTAGTGATAGGTTGCCAGCAGGTCCGGGCGCGCTACCAGCAGGCCGATCCCGGTGAACAGCGAGAGCAGCCCCAGGAGCACGAACCGCAGCGGGATCGTCATTGAAGGCAGCCGGCTCTGGCCGGTCGCCGGATCGACCGCGGAGGGGAAGCTCATGGCCTACTGGTGGCGGATGTGGGTCACGAAGCTGCCGTCCGTTTGCTCCTCGCTTTCGCCCTGAAAGCCCCGCGCTTCGAGTTGGGCGTAAAGATGCATCGGGCGGCGATCGGTGCGGGCGCGGACGGCGGCGCCGGCTGGCAGGTTCGCCAGGGCTTCGAGGATCTTCACCATCGGCTGCGGCGGCTCCAGCCCGCGCGCATCCAGTTCCACGATTTCGTCCGCCATGGGCGCGCTGCAACCGCAGCCCGCGTGTTCGGCGGCGCGAGGCTTCGGGCCTTCCACGGGAAGGTCACGGGAGAACAGCACTTCCCAATCCCCGTCCGGCAACGGGGTGGCCCGGTGGCCAAAGCCCTGGTTGCCCAGCAGATCGAACAACGGAACCGGCTCGAACGGAGCGATCAGGCGCAGGCTCTGATCGGGTCTCAGGTCGGCGACTGTCTGGGTGATCAGCCCGCAGGGCTTGCCGCCCTGCCGGATTTCGTCCCGTACATCCAGCGTGATGATGTTCTTGCTCATAGCGCGGGCAAGATAGCGGCAAGGCGGGCCAGCGACCTTGATGGAAATCAAGGGACCGGAAGAAAGCGGTGAGCCGGTCCGCATAGCGCCAGCCTTGCGCGGACGGCGCTCCGGCGCTAAGGTTCGCCGCGGAACAGCGAAACCAAACCGCGAACCGGAGACCGCTTATGCCTTTGAGCAAAAAACTGAACGCCGCCGTCAATCAACAGGTCGGGAATGAGTTCGGCGCATCTCTCCAATACGTCTGCATCGCCAACCACTTCGCCGAAGAAGGACTGCCCGAATGTTGCGCCTTCTTCACCCAACAGGGCAGCGAGGAACACACCCACGCCATGCGCTTCGTGAAATACGTCCTCGACTCCGGCGGCCACGTCGAGATCCCCGCCCTCCCGGCGCCCAGGCATGCCTTCAAGAGCGTCGTCGATGCCATCGAGCTGTCGCTGAGCTGGGAAAAAGAGGTGACCGGGCAGATCAACCGTCTCATGGAACTGGCGGTGAAGGAGAACGATTTCCTGACCCAGAATTTCCTGAACTGGTTCCTCACCGAGCAAGTCGAGGAAATCGCCACCATGGATACGCTGCTCAAGGTCGCGCAGCGCGCCGGAGCGAATGTGCTGCTGCTCGAGGACTTCGTGGCCCGCCAGGGCGCCAAGCTCCGCGGCGGCGGCGCCGGCGAAGCCGCGGCTGAGTAGCGGCGCAGCCAGCCTCCCGCCAGGCAGATCAGCGCATTCGCCCTACTTCCACTCCATCCGCCAACCGCGGACGGGGATCGCGAGTGACCGTCCGCGCAGCTCGACCGCGGCGTCGTGGTCGTTGAAGTTTTCGACGACCCAGCTGCCGTCCTTGAAGAGATAGAGCGCCACCTGGTTTGGTGCATTGAGTGAGGTCCTAAATGGTTTGAGCAGCGGCGCCCGCAACGCATCCAGCTCGGCCTGCGAGAGCTGGAGCAGGGATTTCGGATCACCCTTCACCGGGAGGAGAACGACATTGGGCGCGTCGAGCTTGACCTTCCCCTCCAATTGCTTCGCCAGTCCGTCCGTGATCAACACGGGTTTGCCCGACGCGATGAACTTGCCGAGCTTTGGAACGAGGCCGGGGTCCTTCAGCGCATGGATGGAGAAGAATGCCGCCTTCGCCTGGCCCGGGAATTCGTGGCACGGCGCCAGCGGCAGACCGAGCATGCCGACGAAGTCGAACACACGGTCCTCCTTCTCCGGATGGCTGTTCGCTGGCTTGTAGGCGGCGATGCCCACGATCTGGCGGCGCGCCACCTCCTTGGCCACAGCCAGGAGTTCCGGGAGGTTCGCGCGCAACGCCTCCACGTCCTTCGGCCCGGTGCTGCCTTGCAGTCCGCCGTAGCAGAAGAGCATCGATTCCCGCGCGCCCGCCAGCACGGTCTGCCGGGCCTGCTCCACGTAGGTCTTTTCCGTGGTTCCCAGCCAGTCATACCAGCCCCCGCCGCACTTCTTCCCGCCGATGCCGCCCAGCCAGCGCATGATGAAGTAGGCCTCGTACTGGACCGTGCCGCCCCACCGGCTGTCCGCATAGTCACGCGTCTCGGTGCCCACCCAGATGCGATCGAAGTCGGCGGTCTCCCGAAGGACCTCGTAGCCGCGGTCATGGAAGCGGTCGTACCACTGCGGATACTTGATAATAAGCCGGGCCTTGGGATTCACCTTCTTCGCGGCGCCCAGCACCCGGTCCTGCGACAACCGAACCATCAGTTCGCAATGGTAGTCCTCCCAGGTGTCGCCGGTGACCCGGTAGGTCTGGCCACCGATCCGGACCGACTTGGCCAAGCGCGCCTGGTCGCATTCGGGGCAGGCGCAGTCGGTAAACCAGAAGTCGTCGATCATGATCTCGTCGAACAGCGCGGCCGTGAACTCGAAGATGGCCTGGATCCGGTCCTGCGTCGCGGCGTCCGTGTAACAGGAGATCGTGTCTTTCCAGCCGGTGGACGATTTGCCGACCCTCGTGGGCGTGATGCAACCGGACACCTGGAGGCCGGCGGCGCGAAACCGGTCGCGCGCCTTTTCGAGCACTGGCCGCTCGGCTTGGTAACCGTCCCGGAACGACTCGACATAGACCTGCGTGACCGCCGTTCGCTGGCACCAATCAATGGCCTTGGCTAAACCGTCGTCGCTCGACAGGCGGCCGCGCACATCCTGGGCAGTGAACAGCGTGGAGAAGCGGTGAATGCGTTCGTATTTCCGGGCGAGGTCCCAGACGTTCGTGCTTTGGGCCTGGGCCCCCAGCGTCAGGGCGCCACCCAGTGTCAACTGGAGCAGGGAACTTGCGCAGGTCATAAGGAGTCGAGGTCAGAGGGGTTTTCGTCAGGAACGGTTCAATCGCACTTCGGACACAGCGAATTCCGGCGCCTCAATCACCAGCCGGAAATCCGAGCCACGGTTCTGCGAGTTCAGAAAACGTGCACCTTCCACGCGAAACCGGGCCGTCTTCCAGTTCCTGCCCCCGTCCAGCTTCACGGACTCGCGGCAACGCGTGTAGGCTCCCGAGAACGGCGCTGACTCGTCGCTGCCGTCGAACTCCACCTCCAAGGTCCCCGGCGCCGCGTCGAAGTATTCGACCTCCAGCGTCGCGCTCATCGGGTCGGCCCACTTGAACGACTCATCCACGACGAAGTAGAGATAACGCCCCTGGCCCGGCGCGGTCAGGCTGGCGCGACCTTCCCGGCCGCCGACCGTCGTCGGCCCGTGCAGGCCGTCGGCGACATCCACCAACCGCAAGCCCGCCTCGCGGTTCGTCGCCCCCACGACCACGCTCACGGATCGGGCGTCGGTGAACGCGCCTTTGACCTTCGGCGGTTGCCAGCCGCTCTTGAACAGGTCCACGTGCTTCCGCGTCAGCTCGATGAAACGTCGGCCGTATTCCTTCGACTCGGCAATGTCGGTACCCTCGTGGAACTCGTTCCAGGTTTCGAGCATGACGAAGTTCGACGGCCGCCGCAGGAACTTGAGCCAGTTCTCCTCGTAGAACGCGCCCCCCTTCCGATCCACGACCAGCGGCTCGCGCCCCGGCACGGCCGAGTGGTCATAGCCCGGGCCGAGCGACGCCACGCCCGGGTTCTTGAGTCCGAGCGCACCGCCCCAGGCGACGGCGCTGTCGGACTTCACCTGCCACGAGACCTCGCGGGCGATCCAGGGCACCCGGCCGCCGAACTCCTTCGGGAACTCCTGTTTCACGAAGTCGATGCAGGACTGGTCGTGTTTGCTGGCGAATGAGGCGGAGTAGAGCAGGACGATCGGCTTGCCATCGATCATGGCCCAATGCCTCGCGGGAATGAGCGAAAAGAAATCGCGGATCGTGGCGTAGAACCATCGCCGGCCGAAATCGGTCGTCAGGTCGATCCGCCGGCCCCACGCATTCCACTGGAGCGTGCTGGTGTCGTAGAACAGCCCGATGCGAGGTGGCTGCTTTCCCTCCTTCAGCAACTCCTCGCGCGCCTGCACGAGCGGCGGCAGCCCAGCGAAGCTCCAGTGCAGCCCCGCCTTCTCAGCGTGCTCGGCGGGGGAACCCCAGAAGACCGGCAGCACGACGTCAATGCCCGCAGCCATCATGTCTTCCAGTTGCCGGCGGTGCCAGCGAACCGATTTGTAGGAGAAGTCCTCGAGCGTCGGCGGGTGCGTGGTCAGCGCGTCCGTGCCATCGTCGTCGATCACGTGGGCCTTGGAGTCACAGTCGTACCAATAGAAGTAGTAGGTGCCGACGATGCGATCGGTGGCAGTGAAGCTCCGACTGTCCACGAAATCTTTGTCGGCAAGGTTGACGTGCGGGCCGTAGGCCTTGGGAATCTCGCGCGCGGGTTGCGCCCGGAGCCAGGCAGTGCCCGCCAGGAAGCCGATGAGCGAGGCACCGACGAGCCCGAAGACGAGGGGTCTGTTCATGCTGCGTTGGACGCCACTCTGCCTCGCGGCCTTGGACAGGCAAGCCAAATGGGTCCGTGCGCAAGCCTCAGTTTGGGCGCGCAATCAGGTGCAGCCGCACCAGACCGAAGGAGGTGTAGGGATCCACGATCTCAATCTCCAGGCCGGCGTGCTTGTCCCGCAACACGCGCGAGAGGTCGGCATACCACCGCGGTGGTTTGAGAATGCTGCGCGCCCAGAGGAAACCGGGTCGCCCAGCCGCGGCCCTTGCCTGGCCGGCGACGAATTCCGCCGCTTCCTCGATCGAATCCGGCAGATCCTTTTCCGGACAGGTCGGCAGGCCGGCCCGGAGCGCCGGGCCCGGCTCGAAATGCGTGCCGGGTCCATCCGGGCTGAAGGCACGATAGGCCGTGAACTCGACGTCGGTTGCCGCGCCCGCCGCGCCATCAAGCACGAACCCGGTGATCGTGATGTCCCAGCGCTCGTACCAACGCCGACAGTGCGCCCGCCACGCGTCCAACCCTGAGGGCAACCCGGACTCCGGCCTCACCGTCAATGCCCGGACGTTCAGATACCCGGCCCCGGAATCGCCGGCGATGAAGAAGTCGTTCGTCGTCGCGTTTCGGTACGCGTAGGCCAACACCTGGGGCGCCCGATCGGCGAGGTTCGGATTGAAGGCCCAACCCAGCGGCACCTGGCCTCGAGCCGGATCCCGGAAGAACGCCGGCACCGCCTTGTAGAGCCAGGACGGCGCGTCGTAGTCGCCCACGTAGTGCCCCACGAAGAACTTCTTCGCGACGCGGCCGTCGGTGGTGACGAATCCTCGAGCCCGCCACTGTTCCGGGGTCGGTTTCGGATTCGGCTGGGCGTAGCGCGCCCCCAGCGGGTAGTGCTAGAAGAAAGAGGCATTCGCCATCGCGCCGGGGCCCGCCGCATCCGCCTCGAGATAACCATTGAACTGCGAGATGAGCCGGGCAAACTCCCATTCCGTCGGCACGCCTTCGTGCTTCCCGGCGCCGCCATGGGTCGCGTACTTGGACGGCCAGGGCGTGAACCCGCCCACCTTGACCATGCCGCCGCCGGCGCGATCGTAGAGTGCCCGCAGGACCTCCAGCAATGCTCGACGATCCAGACCGAGAGGTTGGCCGGGATCGTCCACCGGCTTCTCATCGCCCCAAGGCGACAGGTCGAAGAAGAACGCGCGGCGGGCGACGAAGTAGTCATGGTTCGAGAGCGTGTGCAGGTCGGGCGGACCGTGGTGAGGGCGCTCAAGCCAGAAGGCATCGATGTAGTAAGCCGCAAAACCCGCCGCACACTCGCCCGAGCGCAGGTACCGTTTCGTTGCCCAGCGATGGGCATCCACCTTGGCGCTGCCGCTCGACGGTTCGGTCGAATCGGGCAACTGACCTCGACCGGTGAACTTGGCGGAACCGTCCGGGTTCAGCAGCCAGAGCTTCACGGGCAACTGCAGCTTCTGCGTGAGCCGCGTGAACAGCGATTCGGCCCCCGGGTCATAACGAACCGGCAGGAGGCGCTCGCAGCCCGCCGCCGTGGACGCGACGTTCGCCGTGGCCGGCGCCTTCGCGTCATAGACGACCAGGCCGTCGAAGTCCCCGCGGAATTGCTGAAGCGCCTCGTCGAGGTCCGCGAGCGTACGAATCTCGGCGCCCTTCAGCCACCCATCCTCATTCCGCAACCAGTCGAACCAGAACGCGTCGGTGTCCACCCCGAAGTCTGCACAATAGAACAGGTAGAGGCGGGGCGCTTCGCGGTTGACCAGACCCTGGAGTGCCGCCAGCAGGTGTATGGTGTCCCAGATCCGCGCGGCCTGCCCGGGATCCTTCAGATCGAGTCGCTGCAGCGGGCGGGCGTCGTAGGTGTAAACCACCTGCTTCGCTCCTGTCGAAGAACTGGAAACCGCTTCACCCGCGCCGCAGAAACCCAGGGACAAAGCGAGGCAAACAAGCCCAGAGAGGACAGCGCGCGCGCGCCAGGATCCAATGGCTCTGGCCGCCTCGGACTCTCATTGGCTGGCGGCCGTGGCCTTGGCCTGGATCCGTTTGGCGAAAGAACTCGCGCGCACGACCTGCCGGGTGTGGCTGCCCCGCGCGATCAGTTCCTGCCCGTCGCGCGCCTCGACCTGAAACGAAACCTTCGGTCCATCGGCGCGGACGACACGCGCGAGGCAGGTCACGCTCTCGCCCAGCGGCGTCGGCGCCAGGTGCTGGACCTCGATCTCCGTGCCGACCGAAACCTCGCCGGGCTCCAGCACTGCGCGCAGCGCCTCGATGGCGGCGTGCTCGAGATGCCAGATCAGCGACGGCGTGCTCAACACCGGCGGCAGATTCGGGAACTCGATGGCGTGCTTGGCTTCGACCACGAACTTCCGTTCGCCCGTGGTGCCGGTGGGGGGTGTGCCTTTCATGTTCGTTGGGGGATGAGGATGACGGCCACCTGAGCCGTGTCAATTCTATCGCAACCGCAGATGGACACAGGTCAAACGCGAGGAATCACGATGGGGACGCTCCCTCAGAATGTCACTGTTTGATGAACCGGATTGGCCGGAGCGAGAATCTCCTGAATCCTTGGCGACCGCTGACGGCGCTCTGGGCCCCGGCGTTCGGTGTCCAGGCTTTAGCCTGCTTGGCACGCTAAAGCGTGGACACCCAACGGTGAGGCGCATGACACGGTCGCTAAGGTGCGCATCTCAGCTTTTTCTCGGTGACCAAGGGGCCTGAGCGTCAACTCTGTGCCTGCTGCCAGAAAAGCGGCGCGTGATCGTGAGGGCGTGCCCTCAAAAAGAGTTTCACTTTGTTCGGGACTCCGGCCTCCCCCTTTGCCACAATCACGCCGGTGACTGAACCGGAAATCATTCAAGGTCGGCCCATCGGGGCGACTGAGCTCGAGCAAATCCGCCAGTTAATAGCCGCGCATCCCGATTGGAGCCGCCGCCACTTGAGCCAGCAGTTGGCCCAGCTGGGGGAGTGGCGAAACGCCCGCGGCCAACTCAAAGACATGGCGGCGCGAACGCTGTTGCTCAAGTTGGAGCAACGCGGCTGGATTACCTTACCGCCACGTCGCCAGACACCGTCCAATCGAATGCGGCACAAACAAATGCCCGAGCTGCACGTGCCGCCAACTTCGTTGCCGATCTGTGAGCCCCTGGCGGCGCTGCTGCCGTTGATCATCACTGAAGTCAGCACCCCGGCCGGGGCGAGTCAACGACCGCTCTTTGAGGCTCTGCTCCACTGCCACCACTATCTGAGCTACCGCAGCACGGTGGGAGAAAATCTCCAGTACCTGGTTTGCGATCCGCAGTGCCGCCCGCTGGCCTGTCTGCTCTTTGGCGCCGCCGCCTGGCAATGCGCCGATCGGGATCGCTATATCGGTTGGGACCGACGGACCCGCAGCCAAAACCTTCATCGGCTGACCAACAACACACGGTTTTTGATTTTGCCTTGGGTCCAAGTGCGCTTGTTGGCCAGTCACGTTCTGAGCCGAATCAGCCGACGGCTCAGCCGTGACTGGCGGCACAAATACGGTCATCCCATTGATCTGCTGGAAACCTTCGTGGAACGGGACCGTTTTCGCGGCACCGCCTATCGGGCGGCCAACTGGGTGCGGGTGGGACAGACTAAAGGCCGCACGCGCCAAGATCGGCCCGATGGAACTTGGCAGCAGGCTCCCGTCAAAGACATCTACCTCTATCCCTTACATTCCTGCTTCCGACAACGCCTCCAAGGCGATCCGATTCAACCAACCCCATCATGACCCCCGCCGTCCTCTCCACCCGCCAAATCCGCCGGGCCACGGCTCGCCAAGGCCCGGAACAACACAACCGACGATTGACCGAGCAGATTATCTCGGAGGCCGAGGCGAAAGCCGCGCAGGCTCAGGCCGCGTCTCTGGTGACCCGCGCCCATCTCAGCGACGCCGAACTCCACGCTTGGCGCCAAGACTTGGAAGCCCGCCTGCACGTCATCCAGCAGCACCCCGAACAAAATCTGGGCCACCTCGAAGAGGAGATTGCCCGCGCCACCAAGGAAACGTTGCGCTTGGTGGCGCAAAGGGCCGCGCAAGCCAAGGCCAATGCCACGCCCTGCCACTGTCACCACTGCCAACGCGAACTGGTCCGCCAGAAGTACCTGGCGCGCACGATCGACTCCCGGTTTGGACCGCTGCGGCTTTGGCGTCGCTACGGTTGGTGTGCTCGCTGCGAGCAGTGGCAGTTTCCCGCCGACTACGCTCTGGGGTTGGGGCGCCAGGCTCCGGCTTCACCCTACGTGCAGGAGATCTCGGCACTGCTGGTCAGCAAAATGCCGCCCGAACAAGCCGTGCTGGTCGCCGAGCGTCTGGGCTTGAACGTGACCCGTTGCACGCTCCATCGCGAAGCCCATCGACAGGGACTCAAGGCCCAAGAGCGCCGCGCTCAGACCCTGGCCCAACTCGACAGTTGGGAGCGCATTCAACAGTTGGCCGCTCAAGCCGAGGGGTCGCCACCGGCCCCGTTCACGTTGGTCATCGAAATCGACGCCTGGAACATTCGCGAACGCGACGAGTGGGGCAACACCAAGGCGCTCCGCCAGCAGGGTAAGGATCCTAAACGATGGCATTGGGTGTACCTGGCCACCGTCTTCCGGTTGGATCACCGCGGCCGAACCGCTGGCGACCGAGCCGTCATCACGCAACGGGGCTATGTCGCCACTCGCCTCGGAGTCGAAGCCCTCATGAGCCAACTCTATCGCGAAGCCATCGCGCGCGGTCTGGGACAAGCCCAGCAGGTGTTGGTCATCGCCGACGGCGCCGTCTGGATCTGGAACGCCGTCAAAGATCGCTTTCGCGATGCGCGCCAGCAACTGGACCTTTATCACGCTGACGAGCATCTTTGGACCGTGGCGTCCGAACTCTATGGCCGCGGCACTCCCGAGGCGCGCGCGTGGGTCACGCCGTTGCTCCAACAGATCCGCGACGATCAAACCACCCAAGTCATCGCTGCCCTCGCCGAACTCAAGCCCCGCCTCCTCCAGGCGCAACAGGAGAAGCTTCAGACCCAAATCGAATACTTCGAGCACAACGCTCACCGGATGAAATACCAGGAAGTCATCGCAGCCCGAGAAGCCGCACAGGCCGGCACCGCGACGGTCCAACAGCTCAAGCTGGCCAACCAGCCCTTGGGTTCCGGTGCGATCGAATCGACCTGCCGCCAATATCAATGTCGCTTCAAGCGCACCGGCCAGTTCTGGACCACCGCCGGGGACGAGGCGCTCATGTGCCTGGAAACGTTCTGGCGCAACAACCGCTGGCATGAACTTTACCCCCACGCCCAGCCCGCCTGCACCCTGAACTGACGATCTGTTGACTCGATCGCGCCAGCTCCGTTGGCGTGATCACGCCCCCCAATGCTCAACGACCGCTACCGACTGGGAAGAAGCTGAGATGCGCACGAAAGCGGGCCAG
>Ga0315288_10009714_pt1 | contig 12112 bp, 9 predicted proteins | sample YL17G11_20_MG_FD_203454 | JGI IMG/M metagenome (GOLD analysis project Ga0315288, IMG submission 203454) | Sediment microbial communities from Yellowstone Lake, YNP, Wyoming, USA - YL17G11_20 | ecosystem: Environmental > Aquatic > Freshwater > Lake > Sediment | place: USA: Wyoming | collected...
CCGGATCGAGGATACGGTTCTCATCACCGCGACCGGCTGCGAAGTTCTCACCCGGGATGTTCCCAAAGAAATCGATGAAATCGAGCGTCTTTTCTCGAAGGCCCGTTAGGATCTCTCGTCGGCAAGCTTGTGGGCCGTGTTGGCGCAGAGCACCGGGAGGTCGGCCCCGCCGCGCTCGGTCAGCGGGAGGACCTGGACCCATTCGTATCGAGAACCTTGTAAATCCTTCCCATTCCGCCGCGGCCGAGCTCTTCGATGATCTGATAACGGCCGGCGAAGGTCGCGCCCATCGCCAGCTCCCGAACCGGAGCCTTCATCGTTTCAGTGTGGAAGGAAGCGGTCGCGCCGGAGACTTATACTTATAGGAAATTGCTTTTCTGCTCCGCCCGGTTACGGACGCGGACTCGTCTTGAAATCCCATCTTACCGCCGCGGACAAGCATAAATCCTCGTTCGGGGGATGTCAAAGACGGTTGGAAGACGGGCCGGCCCGGCGGCGGCTTCTCGGGGCCGCGCTACGCGACCTGGCCGTCGAAGAGGCGGATCGTGCGCTCGGAGTGGGCGGCGATCCGGTCGTCGTGGGTGACGGAGGAGCCCCATGATCTCCTCACCGCCGGAAAGCTCTGGCGGTGAAAATGGTGACTCCTCTACGGGCTTGAGGTCTTCCTCGGCCATCCGCAAAACGAAAGGAGCGACTCTCGCCCTCCTCCTCGCCGATGGGACGCAAATAGTAGAGAAAGGGCTGGAGATTACCGGGAGCCCCCCCGCCGGACGAAGGCCCGGGGATTGACGATCGGGCCGGCGGCGGTCTTTGTCGCCGTCTCGACCAGGAGCGGGACGATATCCTTAGACGCAAGCCCGGGATTGGTTTGGAAGGCCAAGGCTGCCAGGCCGACGATGTAGGGCGCTCCCCAGCTCATTCCTCCGATGCGGTCGTAAGTATAGACGTCCGCTCCGCGGGGGGAGGCGATCGTCCGGTTTCCTGCGGGAACCCGGAGGACGAGGTCTTTAAAACCGTACTTCCCCTCAATATAAGAATTCGGATCGTCAGGATTCTTGCCCAAAATTCGGGAGAGCGTCCCGTACTTGAGGACGGACCCGTCGCAAGTCAGGAGAAAGACGCCTCTGCCCTCGGCCTCTCGGCAGATTTTCTCCCACTCGTCATAGCGCGGGTAGCTCGAAAACATCCCCGTCGAGATGCTGACCGCCCGGATTCGCTCGGCCGGAGGAAGCTTATCGTTCAGGGCGAAGATTTTCTTCATCGCCTCGATGTAAATCCCGTTGTCATCCTTCCACATCGGGACGGCGAAGAAATAGACGCGGGCCGCGGGGGCGACTCCGCAGCTCTTTCCGGCGGCGATGCTCAGGACGGCGGGGCCGTGCATTTGCGGTCCGAAGTCTTCCAGGCCGGTCGCTTCATAGCGGGCGAGGGCGTGCGCGTATTCTTGATGTCCTTGAATGAGAGGTTGGTCGATGATAGCGATCGAGATTCTCCGGCCGTCGATCCCTTCGGAATGGAGAGACCGGACGCTCAAGCCTGGATTCTTCCCGCTTTCCAGAATTTCGGCGGGAGAGAAACCGGCCGGAAGCTTGTCCGCGGGCGGCCAGGCCGTCAAGCTGTCGAACGGCAATTTTTCCAAAGCGGCCGCTTGATCCTTCAAGTCGAGCCGGGCCAGGGAGACGTTTTGAACGCCGGTGAAAAAGTCCATCTTCGCCAAATCGGCCGCCGTCCTCAGGACAAGCCTGCGATCGCGGCCGATGTCGGCCTCCTTCCCGTCGAGGGTGGCGCGCCGGAGGGTGAACGGCCCAGAGTCGTCCCTCATTTTACCGAACATAAAGGCGGCGCCCTCGTACTGCCATTCCAGAATTTGCATCCCCCCGTCCGGCCTCGTCGATTCCTTGATCGGGGCGCCCAGGAGGGACTTGACCTCGTCAGGCTCGGTCAGGCGATAGACGATCCGGCCTTCCTCGATGCCCTTCCGAACAAGGTCAGCGATCCTGGATTGGGGACTCGAGGAGGACAGGAGGAGCGGGACGAAAGCCAGGATGGCCGCGGATCGCTTGAGGCAAGACATGGGCCTCTCCTTTCGTGATTCATATTGATCTACGTCGGCTTCGCCTTAAAGGTTACAAGACGACGCCCGTTGACTTAGCGACTGCATCATTCGACATTGGATGCGAAAGGAAGCCTGGAATGATTCCGACCGTCCAAAAAGACGACATCGTCCCCCTCTGCCCGCATTGCAACGCCCAACTCCAGGTCGTCTATTACCGCGGGCTGGAGAGCACGTTCGGCGGATAGGAATTTACTTTTTCGCGTCGCACGTTCTTCCGGCCAGCTAAGCCGGGAATTGGAAGGCGAGGTCCTTCATCGCGCCGCCGCACTTCGGACAGAACATCGGGTCGATCTCCTGGACTTTCCGGCCTCGCCGCCTTCCTTGTTCTCCTGAGGAATCCACCTGGGGATACAGGACTAAATCAATTTTTCTTTCTGCAAAAGAATTTTTCGCGGACCCTTCTTGGTTTCGATCAGCAATTCGACCGATTGAATCCCGCTATCGTTCAGGAGAAGCCACAATTCCCGGTGAAGCTCGGGAGTGACTTTTTTGGATTTAAATTCCCGGATCCAGTCCCCTGGCTGGATCCCTGCCCGATCGGCCGGCGATCTTTCCCAGAGGCCATGGACGACCAGTTGCTTTTCGGCGTTCTCCTTCAGCTGCAAACCGGTGGAGAAGGAGTGATCCAGACTTTTATATCCGGCCTTGGGGACGAGCAATATTTCTTCATGCAACCAATCCATTGTCAGGCGATACCGAGACAGGAAATCGCCGCCCAGCAGAGGCACGGACAATAGGGGTGGAAGTTCTGCGAAAACCGTCATGACACGATTCAGCTTCAGCCCATCCGTTTCAAAAGAATTCAAACGAGCCAAGACATTGCCGGCGGGTGTGGTCCCAGGCCATTGAATAATAACTCCCTTTGCTTTACGGGTGTTCTTCTGCTGCAAAACCCCGGCCCTTTCCAGTTCTTTAAGCGGCAGCACCAAGGAATAAGGCTGCCCCGTATCGATCATGGCCTCCACCTCGATTTTCCCATTCAGCTTGCCCTTGATCATCGGGGCCGTATTGACCGGGTGCTTGGAAAATTTCAGGAGGTATCCGTCCGGGTTGCTCTTCTTCGCCGCAGCCAGCGACTCCATGTCTGTTGACAAAACCAGCTGCCGTTTTTCATAGTCAATCGTCACGATGAACCGGTCCAGGAGATTCGAGCCGATGATTCCGCTCAAGTTGATCCCATAGGAAGCCTTAAATATGGTCAGGTCGAAACTGGTGATAGCGAAGACCTTCTCGACCGCGAATTCTCCCAGGCGCAACGTATCGATCTTGGCCTGCGGGCCGAGCCGCTTCAATTTCAAATCATCCGCTAATTTTTTGTCGATCGCCATGATTCCGCCCGTATCCAAAACAAAATTGTAAAATTCTTTGGAATCGTTGATCCTGCATTTCACCAGGATCAGATAATCCGAAAGCTCAAATGGGATCACCGCTTCTTTTACCGATTCATTTGCCTCCGCCGACAGCGGCAAGCTCGTGAAAAACAATAAAGATAACAGCAAAACAGAAAGCTTTCGTGTCACGACCTTCCTCCTATTGATCTGATAGGAAATTGCTTTTTTGCTCCGCCCGGTTACGGACCCGGACTCGTCTTGAAATGCCATCTTACCGCCGCCGAAAAGCATAAATCCTCATTGATACGCCACCTGGCCGTCGAAGAGGCGGATGGTCCGCTCGGAGTGGGCGGCGATCCGGTCGTCGTGGGTGACCATGACGATCGTCCGTCCGTCTTTCCACAGCCTCCCGAGGAGCCCCATAATCTCCTCCCCGCTGCGGGAGTCGAGGTTGCCCGTCGGCTCATCGGCCAGGAGGATGGGAGGATCGTTGGCCAACGCCCTGGCCAGGGCGATCCGCTGCTGTTCCCCTCCGGAAAGCTCCGAAGGCCGATGTTCCTTCCACCCCAGAAGCCCGACGGCCTCCAGAAGCTCGGTGACGCGTTCCCGGCGCCGCTTCGCTTTTTTTCCGTTGAAGAGGAGCGGGAGCTCGACGTTCTCCCAAGCCGTGGCGTACGGGAGGAGGTTGAAGTTCTGGAAGACGAACCCGAGCATCCGGTTGCGGATGGAGGCCAGTTGATCGAAGGTGAGCCCGGCGACGTTCCGTCCCTCCAGGAAATATTCGCCCCCGGTCGGCGTGTCCAGACAGCCGATGATGTTCATCAGGGTCGACTTGCCGGAACCCGACGGGCCCATGATCGAAACGAACTCGCCCTTGCCGATCTTGATGGACACATCGCGGAGGGCCTCCAGGGCGTGGCCGCCCATGTGGTAGATCTTATTGATCCCGCGGAATTCGATCATGGTCTCACCTTTATTATTCATAGCGCAGCGCCTCGATGGGATTGAGCCGGGAAGCCCGCACGGCCGGGAAGATGCCCGCGAGAAAAACGAGCGTCCCCACGATCCCCAGAAAAATGGCGAAGATCTCCATCGAGAACACGGGGCGGAGCAGGTAACCCTCGATGCCGATCCCTTCGTAGCTGATGGGGATCATCCGGACCAGGTGGATGAGGTTGAAAGCGGTGATAAAGCCCCAAAACGTCCCCTTCAGAAAGATGAACAGCGTCTCCAGGATGAACTGCTGGACGATCACTCTCCGCCGGGCCCCGATGGCCATTTTGATGCCGATCTCCTGGGTTCGCTCCCTGACGACGGCATACATCAGGTTGGTCACGCCCACGGCCCCGATGAAAAGCGTCAAAGCGCCCATAATGCCCAGGAAGATCTCAATCCCCTTGAAAATAGCCCCCGCCTCCTTGGCATTTTCGATGGTGTTCCAGATATTCAAGGCGTATCGATCGCCGCTGTCGAAGCGGTATTTGCGGCCGAGCAGCGTCCGGACCCGCTCTTCGACAAGCCTCGACAGCCCGATCTCCCGCGGCTGGATATGGATGCGGTCGAGATAAGGCTGGTTATCGATCTGGGAGAAGGCGGTGAACGGCAGGTAAACCTGGTCGGCGTCGGGTCCCTGGTACATCGAATCCTGAAGTTTTTTCTGGAGAACGCCGATGACGGTGAAGGGGACGCGGTTGACGACGATCCTCTGCCCCACCGGATCTTCCGCGCCGAACAGATCCCGGGCTATGTTCCAGCCGATGAAGGCGACCTTGCGGCCCTTGGCCACGTCGTCCGGGTTGAGGAAGCGGCCGCCCGACTGGGGAATCTGGGTCCGCAGACCGCCGAATTCGGCGGTCGTCCCGTGAACCGTCCGGTTGAACTCCTTGCCCCGGGCGGAGACGGGCCAGCCGCTATAGGATTCCGGAGCGATCACGGCGATCTCCGGGATCCGCTCCTTGAGGTAGGGGACATCATAGGGGTAGAGATAGATCCGCCGTCCCTTCGGCAGACCCTGGTGCGTTTTCGAGGTCTGCCCTCCCGAGATCATGATCAAGTTCTCGCCCAGGCCGCTGAAGCTGATCCGGAATTGAGCGGACATGCCTCGGCCGAAGGCGAGGAGGAGCAGAATGGACAAAGTTCCCCAGAAGAGGGCGAAGGTAATCAGGGCGGTTTTTTTGCGACGCTTCCGGAACTCTTTGAGGAAAAAGCGCGGCAGGGTCAGGTTCATGTCACTTCCTCAAAGCTTCGATGGGATTGGTCGAGGCCGCGTTGCGGGCAGGGATGTATCCGGATACGGCCCCGATGGCCAGCAGGATCAAGGTGGTGGACACGAGGACGAGGACGCTCATTTGAGGCGTGCCGACGAAATTGGCGACCTGCTCGGCCGGGAGCTTCTGGACGACCCGGATCACGACCGCAGAAAGGGCGAAGCCGACGATCCCGCCCAGGATCATGATCACCAGGGTCTCGCTGAAAAACTGGACGAGGATGGTCCGGCGCCGGGCGCCCACGGCCAGCTTGATGCCGATCTCCCGGGTCCGCTCCTCGACGACGACCATCATGATCGAGGCCACCCCGACCCCGCCGACAAGCAGCGTGAACGAGCCGATGACGCCTAAAAAGATGTTGAACGCCAGGAAAAAAGTGGTGAAGGATCTCTCCATTTCGAGCGTGTCCCAGACGGCGATCGCGTCGGGGTCCTTAGGATCGAAGCCGATCAGCTTGGACAGATGGTCCTTGATGCCCTGGGTCACGGCGGCGCTTTGATCCAGGTCCAAGGGCCGGAAGATGATGTTCGAGACGAATTTCGCGCCGTAGAGGGCGGCGAACGTCGTCCAGGGGATGAACGCGCAATTCTCATCCCTCTGGCCGTTGTAGTTCGAATTCTGCTCCTTTTTAGCCATGACGCCGACGACAGTGAAAGGGCCGCCTTCGATAAGGACTTGCTTGCCGACAGGGTTCTCCCCGGCGAAAAGATCGGTCGCGAGGACATCGCCGATGAAACAGACGCGCCGGCGTTCGGTCATATCCAGGGGATCGATGAAACGGCCCTTGGCCGGGATGGTGTTCCGCATCCGCTCGAAGGCGGGATTGATCCCGCGGACCGTGTTCATGAGCTCCTGTCTCCCGTAACGGATGCGGCGGCTCTGGACGAACTCCGGGCTCAGCGTTTCGATGCCCGCGACCTTGTCGGGCAGGGCTTCCGCCTGCTCGGGAGTGACCCGAATGGGCTTGCCCTTCAGGAATCCCTGGTAAGGGAGCGTCGTCCGGGACGGGAAGAGCAGGACGATCCCATGGCCCATTCCGTGAAAGCGCTTCGCTTGGGCCTTTCCGACGGATTCGCCGAAGGCGATGAGCAGGACGACGGAAAAGGTCCCCCACACCACGCCGCTGAGGGTGAGGATCGTCCGCAGAGGCTGGCGGACCAGGTCGCGGACGAGGTTGCGGAAAAAGATGCCGATCATTTGATTTCGCGGGGGGGTCGCTCCACGACGGTCTCGTTTTCGGCCAGGCCTTGGATGATCTCGATGTTCAATCCGTCCGAGAGGCCTGTCTGGACCTCTTTTTTCTCGACCGCTTCGCCGTTCATCACCTCGACGAATTTCTTGCCGTTCTCGAAGAGGACCAGGCGTTCGGGGAGCGTCAGGATGTTTTCCTTGGACCGGACGATGATCGTCGCCGTGGCCGAGTATCCGGCCCGGAGCTGCCTATCGGCGGCATCCGGGACGAGGATCTCGATATCGAAAAGCGTGGCGTTGCCTTCCTTCTTGGCCTTGGGGAAGATGCGCTCCACCCGGCCCGGGAAGCGGCTGTCGGGCAGGGCGCCGATCTGGATGTCGGCCGCCATTCCGACCTGGATCTTGCCGACGTCGATCTCGTCGACCGTCCCCTTGAAGAGGAGCTTGCCCATGTCGGCCAGGGAGCAGAGTTCCGTTCCGGGCTGATAATTGGTCAGGGGGACTACGGGGTCGCCCTGGAAAACGCTCTGAGAGAGGACCATGCCGGTCGTGGGCGCTTTCACCGTCGAGTCGATGTCGCGGTTGCCCATGCGGATGCGCCCTTTCTCCATGAGTTCCAACCTCTCCAGGGCGATCTTGTGCCTCAGGCTCGCATCGTTATAGGCCGACTCGACGGAGTCCATTTCCGACTGGGAGATGAGCGACTGGGCGAACAGCTTGAGATTTCTCTGCCGGTCGGTCTGGAGCTTGGAGAGGGTGACTTGGGCCACTTCGATGGCCCGCCTCGTTTCCACGTATTCTACGGGCGTCGGATTGGGGGAGATCGTGAAGAGGGGGTTTCCCGCTTTCACCTTGTCCCCGACCTTGAAAAGGACCTCCTGGACGATGCCGGGAATGATCGATTTGACCTTGATTTCCTTTTCCGGCTCGATCGTGCCCACGGCCAGGGCTTTCTCGCTGATCGTCCCCCGGACGACCTTCACCTGCTTCAGGGGGGCCTTGTCTTTCTTGCCGGACAAAAGAAAAAAGGCGAAAAGACCGACAAAAATCACGGCCATAATCCGCCACAACCATTTTTTCATGATGCACCTCGAGAATGGCTCAATTTATAAGACGCAAACGGAGGGGGAAAAGTTCAGCCTGCTTTAATGACCGTGATTCAGGAGATGCGCGGGAATCCGGTTTTCGCCCCCTTCCCAATCCCAGATCACTCCCATCACCCACCACCGCCCGCCATCGAACCACAATTGGATGCTGTTGATCCCTCGGGCGAAGGGGGGTTGGTCCAAAGCCCGGGTGCTGACGTAAGCGCTTATGGCGTGGACCCACCGGCCGAAGCGGAACTCCTCCCGGCCCGTTTCGTACTCGTAGAAATCCTCGGCCATGAGCCGCGGCTTGGCATATTCGATGAATTGCTCGCAGGAAAAAACGCGGCGCCCCGGGGGGAAGTCCGCGCATCATTCGGGCCGTGGGATGCAAGATATAACGCTGGCGAGCCCAGTCCTTGGGCCCCGCGGGTCCGGAAAGAACCGAATAAATCGCCCGGATGATCGCCTCGACCGACTCAACATCTTTTTCGTAGGCCATCGTTGGTCTCCTTCCGGACTGCCGGAACTATATCGCCGGCTAAGCGGCTTCGGCCGGCTTGGCTTCGATCCGGTAATGCCCCAGCGTCCGGCCGATCATGCCGACGAACACTCCTTGCAGAATTTGGAGTCCGAAGGATTATCCGTTTGACAGGCAGGACATTTCATGGATGATGCTTAAGTCGTTGCCGGACTTGAACATAGCGTAACAAACGGCGTCTATTTCTTTCTGATATCCATCAAGGCTTTGGGCGTCAGCCGGACATCGGCTGTGGCCGTTTTCCCGGCCGTCACCGTCACCCGGCTGCTGCCGTCCTGGTAACCGGATTTCTTGAAGGTCAGGGTATAGCTGCCGGCCGCGACGTTGGCGAAGCTGTAGTCGCCCGAGGCGTTCGATTGCGCCGTCCGATTGGATAGAGTGACGGAGGCCTGGGCGATCGGCTTTCCGGTCTTGGCGTCCGTGACCCGGCCGCGCACCTGCCCGAAGGTCACCTGAATTTTCGGCGTCGCGACTCTCGGGGCCGCTTCGAGCTTGGGCAACTCCCTGCGTCTCAAGGAAAAATCTTCCTGACTCGTCCCCCCGGCCCGGATGGTCACGGTTTTTTCCGCTTGCTGGAAGTCCTTATGGACGACCACGACACGGGTGCCTCCCGGCGGCAAGTTATTCAGACGATATTTCCCTTGGGAATCGGTGCTCACCGCCGGCCTCCCGGCCGCTTGGACGGAGGCGTTCGCAACGGGCTTGCGATTCCCGGCATCCAGGACTTGCCCTTGAAGATAGCCGGCGGCCGGCGCCGTGCCGGCCACCTTTCCGGCTGTCGTTCCGGCCGTCGTTCTCGCCGTGGTTCCCGCTGTTTTTCCCGGCGTCGTTCCAGCCGGCTGGGCCGTAAGACGGGGGGTTGTCGACGATATCGCCTTTTGAATCTGGGCGGACGATTTCTTCAGAGAAAAATTCCGCACTTCGCCGCGGCCGGCCTGAAGAACGACCGGCTGGCTCGCTTCCTGGAATCCGGCTTTTTTGGCCAACAGCCGGTAGGACCCCGGCTTTAAATCCTTGAATTCATAAATCCCGTTGCCGCCGGTGAGAACCGAAAGCCCGCCGCCTCCGCTGACGACCGCAGTGACCTTCGCCCCGCCCAAGGCCCGCTTCTCTTCGCTGATGACCGTTCCTTTTAAAAGAGTGCCGGAGCCTTTCGCCAACGCGACCGGGATCAAGGCAGGGCGGGCCGCGGTCTTGCTCGAAACAAGGATCTTGTTTTCGACGGACTTTTTCGCGACGACATTGACCTGAAAGGTCTGAACCGTCGATCCGCCTCTCTGAACAATGCCCTTGTAATTCCCCTGCGGAACATTGACGAAAGAGTACCGGCCTAGGGAGTCTGTTCTGGCGGTCCCCACGCCTTGAATCATCACCACGGCCCGGCCGACCGGCCGGCCCTGCTCATCCCGCGCCACCCCCGTGACCGTCCCCAAATCGGCCGTTCGCACTCCGGCCTTGGGAGGAAGAATGATGTTGGAGGGAAGGATTTTCAGGCTCATGGGCGCCGATCCGCCGGGGCCGCCGGATCCGGCTCTCCAGTCGGCGAAAGCCGGCCGGCCGGCCAGCAAATGAACTTTTCCAGCAGAGAGCCGCCGCCCGTCCTTTGTCACGAGGAGTTCGGCGATTCGTCCGCTCGGAATGCGGGGAATATGGTAGGAACCGGAGCTGTCGGTCGTCGCCTCGGCCCCGGACTCCGGATCGGTCACGACGGCACCCTCGACCGGATCGCCCGATTCATCGACCACCACTCCGCCGACATCGGTGGTGGGCTCTTCCACCGGAGCGGCGGGCTCTTCCGCCGGAACTGCGGGATCCTCGGCGACTTGAGGTTCGGCCTGAGCCTGCTCCTCCTGTTGGGCGCCCTGCAGGGCGGCCTTGATCTCCTGGATTTTCAGGACGGCCGCCAAAGTATCGTCAAGCAGCCCGCTGACTTTTTGGATGATGTTCTTCTTTTCCCCTGTGACCGGCTGGGGTTCGGTCTGCGGCGGCTCGGCGGCCGCGGCTTGAGTAAAGGCATCGACGGCGGCTTGAAGCTCGGCCTTGCGTTGTTCGATCGCTTGGTCCGCGGCGGCGGTGTCTTGCCCCTGCTCCATCAGCGAAATCTTGTCGTTCAGGGCGCTTCTCAAGGCCTCGATCGACTGCTGGAGCGGCGCGATATCCATCCCGGCTGTCGCGCCGCCGGCCACGAGCGATTCGGCCTGGGCTATGAGCTGCTGCAATTCCTGGTCGGCTTCATAGGAAGCCCAGGCCTCCTCGGCTGCCGGCTCAACAGGCGGTTGATCCGCCGGGACCGCTACGGCCGCCTCTTGGCCGGGAGACAGAGCCGCTTCGCGCACCTGGGGAATGATCTGATCGACGGCCGCGCCCAGCGCCCGGCCCAGGGCTGTCGCGGCGAAAGCGTTGCTTCCGAAATCGTATCCTTCCCAATGACGGGCATCGTCGATTGCGGCGTTCTCTTCCGTTCCGGCGCCGTTGGCCCGCAGGTTCGAAATCGCCCCGCCCTCTCCGGCGATGAGTTCAGCATAGAGTCCGACCCGGCAGTTGAGAGTTTTATCGACTTTCTCCGAGTCCAGGGCCAGGATCCCGCCGCGCAGGATAAACCGGACTCCTTGTTGTTTAACGAGGGCGGCCAACTGATCGACTCCCAGGCCGGCCGTCCCGGACTCGCCGCCGATCACGCGGGCCAGCACATCCTGATAGGAAAGGATCAATTTCCGGGCGATATCCTGGGCGATCTTGCTGAGCACGTCGGCCGGGACCTGGGTGCCGCTTTCATCTTGGAAAGGGAGGATGCCGATGGAGACGACCGGAACTTGGTCCGGGATGGAAACGGCCGCTGATAGAAAGATCATCGATAAAGCCAGCCACCATCCGTTCCTCGTTCTTTTCATGGCTGCATCCTCCTTATCGTAAGTCCGAAGGATTACTGTTTACTGCTTGGCCAAAGCATAACAAAGAGAACGGCGAGGGTCAATTTATCCCGCCCGATCAATCTGAGCTATTTCGAGTTGTCCTTCTCTAATTGTTCGACCCGCCGGCGCATCTCGGCGACTTTGGCTATTGTCTCGTCTATTATCCGCTTGAATCGCTCATCGTCGCGAATATTTTCCAACAGAGGGTATCTCGAAAGATAACGATAGTACCGCCATCCGGCATCGACGGCCTTTTGCAGCCACCTTAGAGCTTCATCCTTGTTTCCCTGGACGGCGTAAACCGCGGCCATGGAAATCCCGATGTCTTTACTTTCGTCGCCTTGCTCAAGCCGCTTCTGCAACCGGTCTAAGTTTCCCTGAAACAGTTTTGTCGCCTCATCCTTTCTCCCTGCTTTCCAATAGATATATCCGAGTTCGACAGGTTGTGTCCCAATTTTTTGATAATATTCTTTAGCCTTTTCGTAATGGCCGGAAAAGAGCTCAGCAAGGGCGGGGTACTCTTTAACCCAGGGATGGTCAGGAAATTTCGACAGATATGTTTGGCTCAACTCGATCGCTTTATTATATTCTCCGAAGCCGAGGTATAAATCTATTTGCGCTATATTTGCCCAGTCTAAGTCAGGTTGAAGTTCAAGAGCTTTCTTCAGC
>Ga0315288_10009715_pt1 | contig 12111 bp, 7 predicted proteins | sample YL17G11_20_MG_FD_203454 | JGI IMG/M metagenome (GOLD analysis project Ga0315288, IMG submission 203454) | Sediment microbial communities from Yellowstone Lake, YNP, Wyoming, USA - YL17G11_20 | ecosystem: Environmental > Aquatic > Freshwater > Lake > Sediment | place: USA: Wyoming | collected...
AGTTGAACCTATTTTCTTGATCCGAGATTCACCTCGGGTCATTTGGCTCTGGGCCGAATCGCTATGAGTGATTGTTCAAGTTGCAGGGTGCTCGAAAGGCTGTTTGTGTACGAACGGCGAATCGAGAACAGCCTGTACACGACGACAAACAGGCTTAAAAGGTAACAAATGATTCGGAAAATACAACAGGCCGATATCCGCAAGCAGGAACCGACTGACAAAATGCTATTGATAAATAGACAAGATTAGCCGGTGAGCAGCTCGAATTCTTCGGGGCTGAGTGATTGGCGTAATTTTTGCAGGGCGACCAGTTCGATCTGGCGGATTCGTTCCTTGCTCAGGCCGAGTTCATCGCCGATTTGTAACAGGGTTTTTGTTTCCTTTTTTATCGGGGGGCCGACGAGACCGAAACGATTCATGATTACGTACTGCTCGCGTTTTGTGAGGTTATCTTTTATGACCTGGGCAAGGCTTTGGTGTGCGCGTTCGATGGCAGCGAAATCCGCCGAATCTTCGGTTCTCATTTCGCGGTGGATGTTTGCCAGCGAAGCTTTCGTGGCTTTACCCAGTCGGCCGATCTGGTCCGGAGTTTTGCGGGCGTAGTCTTTGGCTATGGCCCAGGAGGCGAAAGTGGAAAATCGAAAACCCCTGTTGTAATCGAATTTTTCGACCGTACGCATCAGCGAAATATTGCCCTCGCTGACCAAATCGAGCAGATTCGTTCCGCTGAGGGTGTGTTTTCGAGCGATGTTGACGACGAGCCGCAGGTTCGCTTCGATTATTCTTCTTTTGATCTCTTCGGCCTGGATTAAATATGATTCTATTTGACTTAGCATGATGCCCGAGACGTGAGAAAGTTTAATGCCGGTAAGGCTTTTGCAGGCTAAATATTTCAGAAAATTGTATCGACGGAACAGCTCGACTTCTTCTTCTCTGTTGAGCACAGGTGTATCTCTTAATGTTTGCAGATATTGGGAAAGGGAGCTGCCGGTCAATTTGATCGGCTCAGTATTCCTGAAGGCGGACGGCTCTGATTTGTCGAGCGGCTCGGCCAGAATGCGATCTTTTGCATCTTGTTCGAGAAATTCATCGCTGGCGACGAATTCGATTTTTTTGGCCAGAAGCAGCTTTGCCTTTCGCCGATTGATGATTCGGTATATCGAACTTTTGTTGCGTTCGAAACGCGTCATCAGCTCTTCGATACTACATCCCTGTTTGTACAGCCGATAGATTTCCGCGGCCTGGGCCGGTTCAATTATACCGGTTGACTTTTTAAAAACGGGTTTGTCAGGATGGGTGTTTTCATAATTGAGCAGTATGTATCTGACGGTTTCGTGACACTTGCCGGTCTTGGCGCTTATCCTGGCTATTATCTGGTGGCGGGACAGATTCGTGCCGGCGGCAAGCTTGACAGCCAGCTTTACAATCTGCTGTTTTTGCTGATTTGTCAGCCGCGAGAAGTTTTTAGCTTTGCCGGCAAGATCCGGGTGTGCCGAAAGGAATTCATCGACTGTCGACTGCAGAAAGCCGAAACGTTTTATGCCGTCGTCGAATATGTACTTTCGCGCGACCAGGCCTTGTTTTCGCCAGCGATAAATAGTTTTGGTTGAAACACCAACGTTTTTCGCCATCTCCTGGATACTGTAGATTTTCTGACTTTGCTCAGTGACGGGACGGGCGAGTTTGCCGCTCAGCTTGGAAATGAAAATTCTCAGGTCTTCGAGCAGCTCGTCGCCTTTGATAAGTTCGCCCTCATTTTCGCTTTTGAGGTTGAAGCCGGTGATGCGAAAGCATACGAATTCGAAAGGATATTCCTTGTCTATTTCGATGATAGCAACAAGCTTCTCGGCCGCATCGAGCTGTTTTCGCCGTTTCTTCTCCGGCGTAAATCGAAGCTGCATTAGTAATTGCGCCAAATTCTGACTCTTTATAGGTCGCATAATCGAGTGTCCATTTTACCAGAATCGGGCGCAAAAAAACAGCCGAACGAACGGCTGTTTAAGAGTTTTATCATGGATTCAAAAACTTCATACAAAAATGCGAACCACGGACATGGGAGTCATGCCCGGCAAATTCTTCTTGTTGCCTTGTATTTATATTCGCTAATGCTCCTCTGCACTTTCTCAGGCTACGAGGCTCTTGGCAAGATCGACGGCAGAAGCGGCGTCCGGAGCATAGCCGTCGGCGCCGATTCTGTCGGCGTAATCCTGTGTTACCGGTGCTCCGCCGATCATCACCTTGACGGGAATCCCGGCATTCTTCAGCGCCTTGATGGTTTTTTCCATGCCGGGCATCGTTGTTGTCAGAAGTGCGCTCATGCCGATCAGCTGGGCATTCGCCGCTTTGACTTGCTCGACAAACTTTTCAGGCCTGACATCCACACCCAGGTCTATAACCTGGAAGCCGGCTCCCTTGAGCATCATTGCGACCAGATTTTTGCCGATATCGTGCAAATCGCCCTGGACGGTGCCGATCAGCAGTTTTCCGACCGGTTCGACGCCGGCTTTAACAAGTTCCGGCTCAAGAACTTCCATCGCCATTTTCATCGCTCGAGCAGCGATAAGAACCTCGGGGATGTAGATTTCATTTTTCTTGAAAAGAGCACCTACAGTGTCCATACCAGCGATTAGTCCGTTGTCGAGAACATCTTTTGCCGCTGTGCCCTCTTTAAGAGCAGCCTTCGTGATTTCCAATGCCGTGTTTTGGTCTCCATTGATAACAGCATCAGCTAATGCCTTCAAATCTGCCATTCCGGTTCACCTCAATAAAAAAACCATACTATTCCTATTGACATTCCTTAAAACTAATAACCAGAGTTGTAATTTAACATCATTTACCAATTCAAAACAAGCCCTAAATAAAACTTTTTTAAAAGGTGCCAACTGTTTTGACGTACATGTAAAGCAAAAAATAACAAAACAGAATTTATATTATTTGAAAAAAAATTAATACATGATATAATCTTTATTTTTATTACCTATTGTTGTTTATTCTACAATGGTAGCTTTGGAGTTATGGCAGTTATATCTTTACGGTTTATGTGGGGTTATGAAGCAGTTCAAACGGAATACGAGGTACGAAAGACGAGATACGAAACATGAGTGACTATATAGTTTTGGTAAAACAGGTTCCCGACGTTTCGCAAATCACCGACAACGCTTTTGATCCTGAAACCGGCACACTCGTCCGGGCAAGGCTGGCCAGCGTGATTAACGAGCTGGACGCCCAGGCGCTGGCGTTTGCGAACATGATGAAAAAGATCAGCGGCGACGACAAGGCTCGCATCGTTGCCTTGACGATGGGTCCGCCGATGGCCGAGGAGGTTCTTCGCTACAGCCTGGCCCGCTCGGCCGATCAAGTGGTTCTTCTCACCGACCGGGCGCTCGGCGGGGCTGATACGTGGGCGACGGCCAATCCGCTGGCCTATGCGATCCGAAAAATCACAAAAGAGCTGCTCAAATGCGGCGACGACTATTTCGTGGTTTCCGGCATGCAATCGGTCGATGGCGATACGGCGCAGGTACCGGCACAGATAGCTGAGGAGCTGAGCCTGCCCTGCATCGCCTATGTCACCGGCGCCGAATACAGGAAAAAGCGATTCGAGTTTACTCGAATCATCAGCGGTGGAAGCCAGACAGTGGCCACCAAGAAGCTGCCGGCCGTTCTTACCGTTGCCAAATACGAACATACACTGTTCGCTACGTTTTGCAGAACCCGCTGGGCTAATAAGGCCGATCTTATCCAATGGGGCGCCGATGATATCAAAGCCGCCCACGTAGGGGCCAAGGGTTCCAAGACAGCGGTTATCAGAGTCTTCCCACCGGGCAAAAGCACCCGCAAATGCCAGCAGCTCAGCGACGTGAAATCTCTGGCTAAAGTGCTTATAGATTCTGTCAAGAGCGGCAATGGCCAGGCCGACCAGAATGGCGACGCCCAGGCAGGCAGCTATGTTCTGCCCGACAAACGTAAAGACAAGTTTCAAAGAATTTTCGAGGCGACACAAAAGGAACAGGATGATTATCAACTCGTGATCGAAAAGATCAGGGAACTCGGCATAAAATCGGTAGTACAAATAGATGATGCCGTGAAAGAGAAGATTCTTGAAACTACCGGCCAGAGTATTCATAAAAAGACGCTGGATGACATGATAGAGGGCTTTAAGGCGACCAAGCCTGCCTTCAAGGGAGAGGTTTGGGTTGTAGCCGAGCACAGTGAAGGAGTGGTTCACCCGGCGACATTCGAACTTACGGGTAAGGCCCGCGAATTGGCCGATTCGCTCGAAACGAAAGTTGGCGTTTGTATTGCCGGTGACGATGTCGGGCATATGGCTGAAGAGCTGATTGCAGCCGGCGCCGATAACGTCTATGCGATCGAACATAAGCTTCTCAAACAGTTCGATCCGACTGCCTATCGCAAGGCCGTAGCCGATGCTATCGACAAATATGTGCCGCAGATTGTTCTTTTCGCGGCCACGCCCCAGGGGCGGATGTTGGCGCCGATGGTCTCGTATCGCGTCCATAGCGGCCTGACCGCCGACTGTACGGGACTGGATATTCGCGACAGCTCGCGAAAGGGCGACATAGGCTTGCTGCTTCAGACGCGACCGGCGCTGGGCGGCAATGTGATGGCCACGATTCGCACAAAGGACTCGAAGTCGCAAATGGCGACCGCAAGGCCGGGCGTTATGAAAAGGCTCCCCCCCGACCCGACGAGAAAGGGCAAAGTTATCAAACATCAGGTCGAACTTTCGGAAGAAGATGTAAGTTTGGAAATTATCAGGACTGAGCTTGGCTCCGGCGCAGTCAACTTCGGTGCTGAGGTGATTGTCAGCGGCGGCAAGGGAATGCAGAGCAGGGACAACTACGAATCGCTTCTGGGGGCACTTTGCGAGGGCTTGAGTAATAAGCTGGGAACGCAGGTCGAAAGAGGCGCTTCTCGTGCGGCCGTTGAACAAGGCTTTATCTCACGGGTGCACCAGGTCGGGCAGACGGGCACCGCCATCGGGCCGAAACTCTATATCGCGCTGGGAATCTCCGGCGCCATTCAACATATGATCGGCGTTGCCAACACAGAGACGATTGTTGCCATCAACAGCGATCCGAATGCACCGATATTCAAGCAGTGCGATTACTATATCGTTGGAACAGTGGATGATACGGTTCCTCAGTTGGTGCAGGCGTTGAAGGCTGAATAAAGATATTGGAATTTAGATTTTCGAATTTGAATACAGGACAAGATTAAAGGTGGAGTAGAAAGTGCCAAACATCAAAGACTACAGCAAAGTATCCGTTTTGGTCGTCGGTGCAGGGCCGGCCGGTCTTGCCGCTGCGATACGGCTCAAAACAACGAATCCTGATATCGACGTTTGTGTCGTGGAAAAGTCGGCGGACCTGGGAAATCACAATCTCTCCGGCGCGGTCCTGGAGGCCGAGCCGCTGCATACGCTTCTGGATTCGGCGGTGCCGGGATGGAAGGAAAGCGACGCCGCAAAAGATGTGCTTGCAAACATAATCGACAAGGACGATATTATGTTCCTGCTGGGTAAAAAGCTGGCGTTTAATATCTTCTTTGCGATTAAGCTCTGCAAGTCACTTCGTCTCGGCTTCGGCGACATGATCCACAAGGGGGATTATTCCGTATCTATCAGCAAGCTGACCAAATGGTTGGGCCAGATTGCGAAGGACCTCGGGGTTGAGGTTCTGACCGGTTTTGGCGCAAACGATATCATGCTCAACGGCTCGGCTCAGGCGGCGGGTATCAAACTCGTGGACCGGGGTCTCGACAAGGAAGGCAAAAAGCAGCCGAACTATGTCGAAGGCGAAATAATCGACGCCGATTTCATCGTGTTGGCCGAGGGATGCGATGGGCTCCTGACGGAAAAATTCGTGGAAAAAGCACATCTGGAAAGGCAGAGCCCGCAACTGTATTCGGTCGGCGTGAAAGAGTTGATCAAGGTCAGCCCCGAGCAGTACGGTAAGTTCACTTCGGGCCGGGTCGTTCACGCGATGGGCTATCCCATCTGGACGCCGGTAATCGGCCCCGGAATGTTCGGTGGCGGCATCGTATACGCGGGCGCCCAGGACCATTTGTCTGTCGGCATGATTATCGGCGCCGACTGGAAGTACTGCGACCTGAACGTGCAGGATGCGCTGACCAATTTCAAGAATCACCGCTTCGTAAAACAGTTTATCGAAGGCGGCACAGTCGTGGAGGCCGGTGCGAAAATGATTCCAGAGGGCGGCTATTACGCAATCCCGAGAGACCCGAAAACAGGCAGTATCGGCAAAGGCAACGTCATGATCCTCGGTGACAGCGCCGGCTTCGTAAATATGCACAAAATCAAGGGCCTGCATAACGCAATCGAATCAGGAATGCAGGCGGCAAAGGCTATTGTCCACTGCCTCGACAATCCCGAAGCGGCAGCATCGAAATATACCGAGCTGGTGGACCAATCGAATATTGCTAAAGAGATGAAATCAGCGAAAAACTTCCGGCAGACGGTTGCCAAATTCGGGCCTCTGCAGGGCATGCCCCTCTCGATTCTTGGCGGACTGCTGCCGAAGTATAAAGTTGAAAAAGATTATGAGGCAATGACGGTCGCTCGATACCGCCTCAAGCCCGATCAGGGCTTCGACAAAGACACCTTCACCGCAGTGGCGGCAACCGAGCACCGCGAAGAGGAGCCCTCACATCTGACAATTCTGGACGGCGACATTTGCAAAACCAAATGCGCGCCGGCATTCGACAATCCCTGTATAACGTTCTGCCCGGCGGGAGTCTACGAGACGGTTCACGACGAGGTCAGGCCGGCCAACCCGTCCAACTGCCTGCATTGTAAGACCTGCCAGAGAAAATGTCCTTTTGACAATATCAGGTGGACGGTCCCCGAAGGCGGCGGCGGGCCACGATATAAGCGAATGTAAAAAACGCGCATATCGATACAATTAGTTCGAAGCAATTCTAAAATAGGTATATGAGGACTATTGAGATCTCCCTTTATGCCCTTGTGTGCCGATATAGGACCTGCTTACCTGATGGCTCCCATAAAAACATCACAACTGAGCAGTTGTATTTAATATGTCTTAAGAAAGGTTAACTAAGCTAAAGAATTTTCTTTGTAATGCCGAAATTGTAGGTGCCGGATCAGGGGCCAAGGGCAGAGAAAAACTCCATTTTATAAATGGTCCATAAACAATGCTGAATAATTCTGGTCAATAAAGAGGGTGAATGATGACAGCTCAGTCAAGGGAGACTAAAGTTCTTGTGGCACTGCTGGTTTCAATCGTGCTCTGTACAATGATATTGAATGTCCTTGGGCACAATCCTCCCTCGGCCGGGGCTTTTTGCCTTTCACAGTATTACAGCCTCGTTCCTGTCGAAAAATTGGTTCGCTCGCGAGAAGTCCAGCGCCCGGGAAACTGGAAGTGGATCGAAATTTACTATAGCAAAGGTAGCTCCGGCGATCAAGCCGCATCCGGCTTTAATATACAAGTTGAACAACCGGGCTCGTTGAGCAGTGTTTCCGTTCAGGAGGATATGGACTGTCATTTTATTATCTACAACGGGCTTGCCGGTCACGATGGCCGGATAAAACCGACAGAAAAATGGAATAGACAACTCCCGGCGAATCGTCCTGCGGACAATAACAAGCGGCGAGCCAGGCAAAATGAGCAGACCATCTACATCTCTATCATAACGAACAGCCAAACCGCTCAGCCTACCAACTTCCAGATAAAACGAGCTGAGGTCCTTGCCGAAGAGCTGTGCAGAGAGTTTAACATTAAATCAGAATCAATTCTCTATCCCGATAACGGGCAGCTATAACAAGCTCCAGTAATATTCCTGCGAATAAGAACGGCCGCGGGGTATCGCGAATCTCTATTGTGCATTCATATAGGACTTAAAAATCATATGCTCCTATAAAAATGCTTAAACATCGATTACACGGCAGGTATATGCGAACGGGCAAATCTACCTAAAGTGGCATTTTTGTAAAGCCGAACTACGAATGATTTCAGTGCTGTGTAAAAATAAGCCGTTGGCACTGGATAAGTGAACCTTATGAAAGGAATCGAAGATGATGCCGAACTTTGTATTTGGCTGGTTCAGTATGGACATGGGTATCGACCTGGGCACCTGCTCTACGCTGGTTTATGTCCGTGACAAAGGTATTGTCCTCAATGAACCTTCGGTAGTTGCCGTTCGCAAAGGCACCAATATCGTCCTGAACAACGGTCAAGCCGTCGGGGTGGTTGCGCGTGAAATGTTAGGCAAAACACCGGGCTCGATTAGTGCAGTCAGACCTCTCAAAAACGGCGTTATCAGCGACTTCGAGATAACCGAGGCAATGCTGTCCTATTTTATTCGCAAGGCGCACGGCGGCGGAATCGTCAGGCCTCGCGTGGTAATAGCCGTGCCCGGCGGAATAACCGATGTCGAACGCCAGGCGGTCATCGGGACCGCTGAACGCGCGGGTGCACGCAAGGTCTATCTGGTGGATGAGCCGATGGCGGCCGGGATAGGGGCCGGGCTGCCCATTACGGAACCGACCGCTTCGATGATTGTCGATATTGGCGGTGGAACTACCGAAGTGGCTATTATGAGTCTGGCTGACATCGCTTCGTGCGAATCGATTCGAGTCGGCGGCGATGATATGGATGAAGCTGTGATCAATTATCTCAAGAAGACTTATAACCTGCTTGTCGGCGAGGCGAGAGCTGAAAAAGTCAAGATGGAAATCGGCTCTGCCGCCCCGCTCGAAAAGGAGCTGACAATGGAAGTCGCCGGCAGGGACACCATATCGGGAATGCCGAGGAAAATTGTCATAACGAGTGAGGAAATCCGCGAAGCTCTCAAAGGCCCGATTGCTGCAATCCTCGATACGGTTATGATAACGCTGGAAAGGGCCGAGCCGGAATTGGCCGCCGATCTCATCGACAACGGCATACACATTTGTGGGGGCGGATCGCTGCTGAGGAGAATGGATACGGCAATAGCGAACGCAACCGGGCTGAAAGTCCAAATAGCCGATGACCCATTAAGCTGCGTCGCCAGAGGTACCGGCATATACCTGGAAAATCTGGATCTATGGAAGGATACGATGGATCGCAGCGAATATGGGAGGGAACAATTCGCGGGGCATCGTGTATAAGATGAAATACGATCATGGCCAAGAGGAAGAACAGAGTTCCTGAACGAGTCCTATTTATCTCACTTATGCTGACCGGGCTCATTTTCCTCTTTGCTCCGCAGAGACTGACAGGTAAATTCCAGTTTGCTTTTGTTAGAGTTTTCTGCTGGCCTTTGAGTGTTAGCAGGGACATTTCACTTTCCGCTTCCGGTTTGATGGCTTCGGCAGAGGGTGCCCCGGCAGACGTTGTCAGCCGCGAAAGATACGACAAGCTTCATAACCGCCTCGCTAATGTTACCGAGTGGTTGAAACAGGAACGCCAAAAGGTCGAAACGCTGTCCGGGCTGCGCAATCGTCCCGCCTGGAAGGGCGTGAATTTTGTTCTGGCTGATGTAATTACCTCTACTATCGATGGAATACACGGCGAGCTTATTATCAACCGCGGCATGGAAGACGGCCTGGCCAAAGATCAATTCGTTCTGGCCAATGAAAGCATCATCGGAACTATATGCAATGCGGATAATCGAACATCCAGAGTTCGATTGATTACCGATCCGGCGTCACAAATTGCCGTCAAGATCGAAGGATTAGATAAAGACATAATTTTGCAGGGAAGCGCCAATGATTCCGCCAAAGTCAGACTGTTGCCGACGAAATACAGAGTCGAAATCGGCGAGTTGGTTTATGCCCGGAAAAAGCCCGGTTTCCTGGGCACGCCCGTGATTGCAGGAACGGTCGCCCAGTGCGAAAGCAACAAGGAAAATCCCCTGCTCTGGGACATAACCGTAAAACCCGCCTGTGACATAGAAACCCTGACCGAAGTGTCTGTAATCGTAATGAATCCGTGACAGCTCAGATCCCAGCGGATGTCTGCGTCCCAAAACTCAGCAGTAATTCAGCCCAGCCGCTGTCCTCTATCAAAACCTGTCATTATCAAGCACAACTCATCGAAAAAGGTACCCCCTAAGGGGCAAGCGCACATCTTTAATTACTGCAATTTCCCTGGCCATTGTGGTAGTTTATTTTGGGATCGACTCCTCGTCGATACCATCAGAAGCAGATTTCCTATCCTTTTCTTCAAACAATTGTGCTGCATCAGTGCCAAGAGGTATTTCTACTCGCACCTCTCCTTGATCGTTTCTCCATGGAAATACTCCGAATTGCCAAAGAACTCGCTCGACATGTCTATTCAGTGAAAGAAACTCATGTATAGATTTCCATTCACCACGACGCTCAAACAGTCTGGCAAGATCTCGACGGAAAAAATCGAGCCAAGCTCGTAATCCTATTTTCTCTAGCATCAGAGTTAATTCACCTTTATCGTCATATACTGACTGATCCAAACCGTCATAATGACCAAGCAACATGCCAGCATAAGTTATCATTTTGCCAATTAACGATATCGCTAATTCCAGAAATTGTTCCAGATTGCCATGACTACGATAGGCAAAACGTTCACGGGGAATCGCTTCTATTGCTCTTTCTAAAGCGGTCAACAAGATGTCGCAATAACCTATACCAATTGTAGGGTCGAAACCGGCACTTATACGTGAAGTGAAATATGCTTTCCAAGCTGAATGCATACAGTCATATAGCCTCGCTTCCCATCCATCTTCTATACGACTCAGTAACATTTCAGGCAGAGTCTGACAAATCATATCAATACAAGCAACATGAGCAAGTTGATTAACCAAGATATGAATGGCAGTGGTCTTAGCTACAGGATCCTCACTGACGAGAGCATGACCGAGCCAAGCACGCATAACGATGCTGACCTTGGCAACTCCATTACGAATGACCAATGGTGCCATTGCGACACCAACACTATATTCATCCTCCGTAGGAGTTAGTGGTATAGATGACGGAAAGCCTCTTTCTACATCGATCAATGCAGCGGCATAGTCGGCAGCGAAAGTAATGCTATCAAGGCGTCCAAGAGATAAAGAATAGCTCATTTCAGACACAACAAGATCCACTGCCTCCGCAATTTTCTGAGAGGTCTCTTTGTCTGCGCAGCCACAAAAAGTTATCGGGTAGTTTATGTTCTGAGTTTCATCTACCTTTATCTTGTCTCTATGCTCCACAGCTATCATTGTCTCTGGCTTTGCGGACTTCTCCATGAAGTTGATCATGGATTGGGAATTTTGTTCTTCTAAGGCAAATTCAGACGTTAATTCATCGACTGCATTAGACACCGCATCTATAATGACTGTTTTAGATTGCTCTCCGATTCTATCTGCCAGTTTTTCAATTTCAGGCGTTTTATCAGCACTAACGAAGAAAGTATTGCTACAAGCTGCTGCTTCTTCATTGAAGTCTTTCAATTCTGGCAATGCTGCGTTACCTCTGTGACCGATGAGAAGTTTGTTTGAGCAGACTGGGCACATAATAACATCGACTTGGTTTATCTTGCTCATTATATAAGGTTCAGACAAATTGCTATTGCTATGAAACACGACTGCCACGCAATCTGGTAGTATCAGCTTACCTTCAGTGACTAGGTGGAGTGTCCAAGAAAATTGACACAGGGAAGCTATTCTTGAATCGGGTATTAGACCTTTGCTCAGAGCTTTGACGTGTCCATTCCGTGTAAAGTCTCCGACATTACGAGCTATCTTATTCAAAACATTCATTATTTCCGGGATTTGTCCAGTATAGAAGTTACTGAAATTCTCTTTCACAAATGTGAAGGCTATCTGTCTCACAAGAGGATAAGGTAAACCAACCTGTGCAAAAAAATCGGCCTGCTCGGTTAGTACTTTTTCCATTTCTTCTCGAAACAAGGGTGTCGGTGTATCAGCATCTATCCCAAACATTGCACGCACTTGGTTTTCATTACGGAAGATATTGCCTATCTCTGTGATCAATTCTTTCGTTCCAAAGCCAAATACATCTCGCAGATGTGCTCCACGCATCGTTAGATGTGTAATGAATTCAGCTGCTATAGTAGCATCGATTGTGTGATCAATAGGTGATTCACG
>Ga0315288_10009716_pt1 | contig 12110 bp, 14 predicted proteins | sample YL17G11_20_MG_FD_203454 | JGI IMG/M metagenome (GOLD analysis project Ga0315288, IMG submission 203454) | Sediment microbial communities from Yellowstone Lake, YNP, Wyoming, USA - YL17G11_20 | ecosystem: Environmental > Aquatic > Freshwater > Lake > Sediment | place: USA: Wyoming | collected...
TGCCTGTGGTCAATACGCTGGTGCTGGCTGGCGGTGGGCAGAGCGAAGTGAAGACCATCCAGCGCGTTGGTCGTGGCCTGCGCAAGAAAAGCGACGACAGCTCACTGGTGGTGTATGACTTTATGGATGCCAGTCGCTTCCTAAAAAAGCACAGCCTTCAACGACGACTCACTTATGTGAGCCAAAAATTCTTATAAGGAGACTTCAGTGAAATGTATCATGACTCTTGGTGGAGCTGCTGAGGGCACAGTCAAGGTGCTGCGCCTCAGCGACAAAGAAGCCAAGGCGCGTGTCGCCAGCGGCAAGGCAACCTACTGCAGCAAGCGCGAGTGGAAGCAAGCCACATGCACTGCCAGGCCAAAGACCGAGGAGGTCGCCAATGCCTAAAATCATTCCTGGCAGAATGTATCAGCTGTGTCGCCAGCCAGTTGAAGGCTACTTCTTCAAGAAGTATGGCACAGCCACACCGCGCATCATCATTGAAGATCGCGACTGCGTTCTGTGGGAAGGTCGCACATGGCACGAGATGCTGGGCAATCCAGCGGCTATTCAGTTCGGAGTGCGCGCCATGACGGAGCAGACGATCCTCTATCTCTGCAATGATGAGGCCTGGTATGGCAAGATTCAAGGCCTGGGCGAACTCGTGTTCAGCGACGAGTTGGAAGAGGTGACGCAGTGATTAACAAAATCCTTTGCTGGCTGGGACTCCACAAGTGGGACTATTGGACAGGCACTGGCAGCGGCGCTATGCAGACAAGGTGCTGTAGGCGCTGCGGTCTATTCCAGACCAGGCGCTTGGTTGGGTGGATGTGATGAACATTTTCTTTACCGCTGACCATCACTTTCGCCATGCCAATATCATCCGCTACTGCGATCGTCCGTTCACTACTTGTCAGGAGATGGACGAGGAGCTGATACGACTCTGGAATGAAAAGGTTGCGTCGTTTGATGTCGTGTACCATCTGGGCGATCTTGGTTTCTTCAAGCAGCCACATGAGGTTGAACGTATCATCGAGCGACTCAATGGCTACATCGTTCTGGTGCCTGGCTCGCACGACAGCAAGCTCGCGTCGTGGGCTGAGATGAAGATGTTTGAGCCAAGACTCAAACTGGCTCCTCCGTTGCTGACAATCAAACCTATTCTCCAAACCACCGGACTGGCACATCCGATTGTGCTTTGCCACTATGCCATGCGACACTGGGAGGCCAGCTTTCACGGCAGCTGGCAACTCCATGGCCACACTCATGGCAGACTCAAGCCGCACGGCTACCAGCACGACGTTGGGGTAGAGGTCAATGGATTCGCTCCAGTCAGTTTGCTGGAGATAGAGCGTATCATGGTGGCGCTGATAATTCCAAAGGCAATCGCTCCTGACGATGAAAGCAGAATCTGATGAAGAACAAATATGTCGGCGCTATGCAGAAGTTTATTCCAGCGGCCACCAAGGGCGACTGGGCTGTTGACCATTTCACCATGACAAAGAAAGAGGTCGAGTTTGCCAAGCTGCGTGGCATGATGCATCCGGGCGGCTACTCAGAGGTCTATGACCTTGAGGCTGGAAACTACACACGCCTCCTGTTGAAGAGCACGCACTGTGTCATGTCGGACACTCCGATGGAGCTTAGGACCCAGGCTCTGCCAGTGAGATTTGCCAGCGGCGAGGGTCTAGTTGCTGGGCTGGGACTGGGCATCTTCATTCTTCAGATTCAGGACAAGACCGAAGTCACTGGCATTACTGTCATAGAAAAAGAGCAGGACGTCATTGACCTTGTCGCTCCTCATCTGCCACTCTCCCCAAAGGTCACCATCATCAAGGGCGACATATTTGACAAGGAGGCTGTCAGCCGAGCGCTGCGCTTTGATTTCATCTACTTTGATATCTGGAATGACATCTGTGGTGACAATGCCTATGAGGTTGGGAAGCTGAAACGAGCATGGCGTCCGCTACTGCGCAAGGAGAATCCTACGGCCTGGATTGGTGCTTGGCGCGAAGACGACTTCGCCTATCGCCGCAGGCAGGTCGGGAATAGGTTTTGAGATTTGAGGCATTCCGAGTATAATAGGATTTGCCATTTACTGTGAGGAGGGAAATTGGGATATTTACCTGACGCAATCTCGTTGGCAATCAGCAGCCGCGCTATCCGCAAATTCAACACTGAGCTTCATCCTGGCTCGTTCGATGTCATGATGGCTCTCCTGGCTGAAGCTCATGGCAATCTCTTCCGCTCAGGCGCTCAGCGCCTATCCTATCTGACAGGCTTTTCCAGAACCAAAGTCTTTCTGTGCCTAGCTGCGCTGGAAGAATCAGGGATGATAGAGCGTCTCAATCGTGAGGACGGCTTTACTGTGTACCGCATCACCAGGAGCGGCATCGGTGCTTGACTTTACATTTGGCACATACGCTACGAGACGACAAAGTACGGAATCCGCTCACTCATCAATTTTGGATGGTCGTACGGATTCTATACTCCCAACAGCTTTGGGCGGCTCGCAAAGTACGGAATCCGTTCACTCAAAGCAGTGCATGCTAAGTAATATATATAGCATGCTAAAGGGAAATACGTTGCACCTTCGCGATTGGTGCTACTTGGCACAACGTATTCTTATGTCTTTTCTTTCTTTGTCTTCTTTGTCTTTACTCCGTGAGGAGTTATATGTAATAGTATTCCGGAGGAATACTGTTATCCGGACGACCGCCGAGACAGAAGCTGACACACCACCTGAAGATGGTGCGATGGCTGAAGCAGCCATCGGATGGTTCACACAGTGAACAAAGACAAAGAAAGATTCCAATCTCCCGACGTGGCGCGGGACACTGAAGCGTTGGCTGAAGACAACTTGTCTCGCGACGGACTGGCAGCACTGGGTCATATTTATGATAAGCTCATGCTCCACTACTACAAGCGCAAAAGCTATCTGCTGAATCCTTATCAGCCTATCGCAAAGCTCGACCTGCGTCGTCGCTGTCTGATGACACTCATCCAGCAAGCCGCTACTGCTGGAGCAACACCAGAGACATTCCTCCGCGCTCAGTTTGCTCAGCTTCAGCAATTCACTGATGTCTTCCCTGCCATCCAGATCTTATCCTCCGATCGCGCTCCCAAGCGCTATGAATCCTACATGCGTCGCATGCGACAGACCTATGTCACCGACTCCGAGCGTGAGCGACTCGTCAGCGCCGTTCCTATTCCGTCTTCAGCGCAAACGATGATAGAGTCGTCTGTGGAAGCACTGGTGAAGCGGTTGACTCGTGTGGTCAGTATTGCTGGTGCTCTGACTGAGGAGATGTATCAGCGTGAGTTAGAATTGCTGGCGCGTGGTGGGACACTGAAGCCTGAGTTTATTGTGACGTTGGATGAGCGCTGGCTGAAGAACTCTGTGTATATGTCAATTATCTCCGTACAAGCTCGCACCAAATTCAATGCCGCTGTGATAACAAAAATGAAGAGTCTGAGCAAGCGGCTTTTCCTCGCCAACGCTACCGATGAAAGGATTGCTCACTATGTCTGAATCAGCAGCATATGATTTTTCATCCACCATTCAGAAAAAGATCGTCGCTATGCTCCTGCTGGAAGGCAATACGATGCTAACCAATCTGGATGTTATACGACCAGAGCTCTTCGACCATCCTGCGCTGCGCGACACAGTGGTGCTGCTGTTCAAGTTCTATCAGAAGTATCGGCGCCAGCCAGCGTTGGAAGAAGTGGCCACTGAGTTTGAAGAGCTGCTGGCAGGAAATTCTCGTTTGCCTGAAGAGGAATATCGCGCTGTTTTTGCGGCGGTGCTGGAACAGGCTGATGGCAACTTTGATTATGTGCGCGACAAGGTGATTGCGTTCGCTCGTCACCAGGCCATTCGCAATGCCATTAACAACGCTGCTGACAAACTGAAGAAGCACAAGGACTATGATGCCATTCTGGATGATGTGCGCACAGCGCTGGCCATTGGCGACTCGGGTCAGGATCTGGGCAAGTTCTATTTCCAAGACCTTGAGCAGCGCATCGCGCGCCGAGCGGAAGGACTGACGCGCCGCGACACAGCTATCGGCACAGCCATACCGAGCCTTGACCGCGTGCTGGGCGGTGGGCTAGGAATAGGCGAGCTAGGAATTATCATGGGCCCAATGAAGCGCGGCAAGACCATGTTCTCAGTCAACATGGCCTATGGTGCGATGTGCAATGGTATTCGTGTGCTTCATGTCATCATGGAAGGCAGCGAGGAGCGACTTCAGGTTCTGTACGACGCACGCATCAGCGGCATCAGCAAAGAGGATGTCGTGAGGCGCGAGAACAGCGACGCAGTGAGGACAGCGGTTGAAGCATTTTATGGCTCGCCTGGAATTGAGCGCTTGAACGTCAAGCACTACTCCGCTCAATCGTGCTCGCCGATGGCGATTGAGACGCACATCCGCAAGCTCCAGCTGCTCCATAACTTTGAGCCTGAGCTGATAATCGTTGACTACTTAGGGCTGATGGTGAGCAACCACAAAGCTATCGCCTCGTCGGGTGACAGATATCTAATGTATGGTCAGATAACTAAGGAGCTGCTTGGCTTGGCTCAGCGCGGCGGCTATGCTGTGTGGCTCCTTCACCAAAGCACTCGTGGTTCCAAGAGTAAGAAAACAGTTGACCTTGAAGACAGTGCTGACAGCATTGAACCGATGCGTGATGCTGACCTCATTCTAACATTGAATCAAGTTGAGGAGGAGCAGAACACCGACAGTGGTAGCATCACCAAGATTCGCATATTCGTGGCTGGCGGTCGTGAGGTCGCTGACCGCGTTGGAGTGGATGTGGCGATAGACAAAAAGTACTGTCGCATTGAAGAACTTCCGCAAGAAAGGAGACCGACAAGTGACCAAAGCTGAATTTCTTAGTGACTCTGACCTGCTGCTGGAAAAGGCGCTGAAGACTCTCGCAGCCAAAGCTGCCTACTCCAGCAATGAAGACGCGCTCACTGCGTTCAAAGAAGACGCCGCGCTGGCTGCGCTGCTTGGCATTGACGCTACGATGCCGACACATCGCTGTCTGATTGAGATTCTCAAAAAGGTGCGACGACTGATTCGTCTGGAGAAGGAGGGCTGGCCAAAAGGCACCGACGGCTCCGAGGACAGCACTCTGGACATTATCAACTATGCGCTGCTGCATCATGCGCTGGTGAAAGAGGCCTGCGATGGCAAGAAAAATTCTGCTGGGTGACGGGATAAGCGCGAGAATATTCGCGTTCTACAATCCTGAATATCTCCGCATCGCTCCTGCGAATACAGCACAGGTTGACAGCGCTGCGTTCCTGCCCTCGCTACTCATCCACAAGTCTGCTCATGTGGATAACTTTTTCAGCGACATCGGTCTGGGGCAGCCGTCGCCGCTGGTGCTGCCTATCGGATGGGTGGAGCGTGAGATGTTCAATCTGGGCAATCCTGGAAGGGAAATGCGGAAGCGCATCATCCAGCGAAAACTGAACGACCTTGAAAAGCCACCCTCCCTTTTCGCCAGCAACGACGACGAGGCCGACGATCTGCTTTGCCAAGCTGAGGCCGAGCTGCTGACATATGACCTGCCTGTGGAACGACTGCTGGCGCGGCTGGCCGAGGAGCTGCTTGAGCGTCACGCTGGCTCTATCCAAGCGCGAGTCACTACCATCACAGATACTGAAGTGGTGACGGAGGACGACCAGCGCTTTGAATACTCACATTTGGTGAGCACGATTCCTGCGCCTGTGTTCTGGAGTACATACGAAGGCAGGCACGCTGAGCAAAAAACATTCCATTCGTTTCCACTTTATGTGCGCCGCATGAAGCGTCATCTTTGGGGGTCGTTTGATTATCCTACATTACCAGAGCGCGGCATCTGCTACTTTCCGGAGACGAAATATCCTTTTGACCGCGTGCTGGTGGTGCCCGAATTACAGCGCGACGACTATGTGCTGGAAGGACCAGCGGCGTTTGATGGCGCCACAGAAGTGAAGGCTGCTCGCATCATCCGCAACTATGGCAATATCGCGCCGCCGAGAGTGATGTTCCTTGGACGATACGCGCAATGGAATCCAGACGTGGTGACCTCGGATGTGGTGAAACACAGCTCGCAAAAATATCTGGCTGATGACATTTGGTCTGACCAGAAAGCATTCAATCGTCGCTTTGTCAACTACACACCCGATGCGCAATATGTTCAGAGCGTGGTCAAGAATTATGTGCTCCACATGCTGTCCGAAGTCAACAGTCTGCTCAACACTATCAACTGGAAGATAGATGCCGACGCGCCTATCAAAATGGAGCGCGAGAAAATTCTTGAGGAATGGATTGATGTGTTCAAATTCTGGCTCAGCATCGGCCACATGTTTGGCTTTGATGTCGGTGACTTTGAGCGCATGTACTGGGACAAGTCTGAACGAGTAAAGGAGAAATACAAAAATGTCTAATCCTATTGTCAAGCTCATCAATTTCACGCCGCGACCGATTGAGACCATGCTCTATGTTTACAAAAACATGCACGGCGCGGTGCCGGAGGGACTGGCCGACATCATCACTGACAGCGATGTCACTGACGAACTGAAGGAGGATTTCGTTGGCTACCTGGCAGCTGAGCCATTGGCTGGCGGCGTCACCGAGTTCGTCAGCACAGTGTGGTGTCTGAAGAATGTGAGTCGTGCTTTCCAGCAGCAGCTGACGCGTCATAGGCAGGCTTCATATTCTATTCAGTCGCTGCGCATCGTTCCGAAAGAACACTTCGCGACAGACGACGACTATCACACACCCAGCAATGTCAAATATGAGGAGACCTATCACCGCGCCATGCGTGGCATTGAGGAGAGTTATTCCGAGATGGTGTCGCTGGGTGAGAACACTGAAGTGGCGCGTGGCATACTGCCACTGAATGTCTGCTCGCCGATTACCATGAGTATCAATCTGCGCTCGCTGGTGGGGCTGATATCGGCGCGGCTTTGTCGCATGGCTCAGGGCGAGTTTCGTGTCGTGGCAGAGCTGATGGTGAAGGAGATAAAGCTGAAGATGGCTCCTGAGCTCTGGCTGCTTTTCCATGCGCCTTGCGAGCTGAGCGGTCTGTGTCCTCACGCTGATGGCTGCGGCTATAAACCGAGAGCGGCGTATTGTGAAGGCGCTAACACTGAGCGCATGAAAAACTGGGTGAAAAGATGACTCAAAGGCCGACCCAGGCCCAGGCCCAACCTACCAGGGGCAAATGGGCCTACACGACGAATCAGTCCGAAGGAACGGACCATTACACTATGAGAGGAGAGCGTTTATGAGCGCTGAGACCGGACTCGTAAAGTTTATTCTTGAACAGCAGAACAGATTGAGCTGTATCATTCGCTACAACAACACTCCAAAAGTCAACGGCGAGAGCGTTGCTGAGCACAGCTTTTATGTCGCGATGATGGCAATGCTGGTGAGCGATTATCTGACCGCAACCACCACGCTCAAAATCAACCACGCCAACGTCATGCGCATGGCGTTGCTCCACGACGTTGAGGAAATCATAAGTGGCGACATCATTAAGGTTCTGAAGAGCGGCGGCTTCAAAGAGGAGCTGGAGAAAATGAACCAGCGCTCTATGGAGTATATCACCGAGCAGCTGCCATATGGAATCGGGGACGACTACATGGCGCTCTGGCATGAGAACAAAATGGAGAAGACGATTGAGGCGCAGCTGGTTGACTTCTGCGACTGGCTGGCGGTCATCGTTTACAGCATCAAAGAAGTCCATTTGGGCAACGAGTATTTCAGAGAGATTCTGGAATACGCAGTGGAGAAGTTTGGGCACTTCGCTGAGCGCATCAGCGAGCTGAAGCCGCTGGTGCTGGAGCTGGCCGACTATGCGGTCAAGTATCTTCTCAAAGACCCAAAGGTCATCGAACGCATTAACAAGGCTGTGCGAATTCACCAAGGAGAATGATGATGAGAAAGATGCACAAACTTTTTAGGAGTACAAGAAATTATTTTTACAGCAAGGAAGCTCTGTCCGATCCGACCCAAGAAATAAAAAGTATTTGGTTGATGTGTAAGGACCCAGAGAAAGATGTCGTGGCTGACATTTGGGGCGAGCCTTTCGCAATAGTAAAGGGCAGCAGCGCCTCTATGGGCACCATCAAGTCAGTTCGCATTGGCACTGTAAAGCTGATTCGAGTGGGAGACCAGAGGCTTGTCCATACCGAATTTGATACTCGTGACAATGAGGGCGAGCAGTTCAAGAAGCACTTGGCAGAGTGTGGCGTACACGGAAAGATATATAATGAATATGGCGACAATGGCACATACCATTGCCGATTCCGAGTGACGAAAGGATAGTTCTGACATGAAGCCAGTCACCCATCTCCATTTTCACACCGAGTATTCGCTGCAGGATTCTCTCATCCGCGTGGACTCATCTATTGCTGCGCTTATAGAAGAGCACAACGTCAAGGCGCTCGCCATGACCGACCATGGCAACGTGGACGGCGCTATCAAGTTCTATCAGGAAGTTTCAAAGACCAAGGCTCAGCCGATACTGGGCTGTGAGTTCTATGTGGTGGATGACCTGCGCGACCGCGAGACCAAGCATCGCTATCATCTAGTGGCGCTGGCAAAGAATCGCAACGGCTTCACCAGCATCATGCGCGCCTTGACCAAGGCCAATCTGGACGGCTTTTATTACAGACCGCGCATCGACTGGGAGTACATATTTGAAAACCTGAACGACGTTGTGATAATGACAGCCTGTCGCGACGGCCTGCTCAGCCATCCTAACTGGAAGGAGCTGCTAGAGATTTTCCAGCTCAAATATAAAGAGGACTTCTACGTTGAGGCTGTTCTCATTAATAAGCACCGACCGCAGTATCCGGTCAACGCTATGGCGCTTGAGGTCAGTCAGAAGTATGGTATCAAGTTGGCGCTCACAGGCGACACCCATTACAAGAAGCCAGCCGACTGGAAGGCACGCACTGTGGTGCGCGCCATTGCTAACAACTTTCGCGTTGACCCGAATATTCAGCCCGAGCCAGACGAGGCTGATATCTATATGAAAAACTATGACCAGATGATGGAGTCGGCGCATGCGTTTGGTTTTGATGACGAGCTTGCCATTACGTCAGTGTGGGATGAGATTGCTGACAAGTGCTCATTTAAGTTTGAGCCTAGCAGCGTTGCGATCCCCATCGCCTATGAAGCGGCACGACAAGATCCTCCTGGATACTTTCGTAGAGTCTGCCACGAGCGATTCCTGACGTTCCCGCAGCTGAAGGATCGCGCCGACGCGCTCGCGCGACTGGACTATGAGATAGAGCAGATTATTGAGCTGGGGTTTGCCGAGTACTTTCTGCTTGTTCAGGAGATGATTGACTGGGCCAAGGCCAACGGCTGCAAGGTTGGGCCAGGACGCGGCTCAGTTGGTGGCTCGCTAGTAGCATACGTTCTTCGCATCACTGATGTCAACCCACTGGATTATGACCTAGTGTTTGAGCGCTTCATCAGCCCAGGCCGACACGACCTGCCTGACATTGACATTGATTTTGAAGACCAGGAGCGCGATCGTGTTATCCAGCATCTGAAGCAGAAGTATGGCGAGAATAAAGTTGCGTTCGTATCCACGTTCGCCATGACGAAAGGTCGTGGCTCTGTGCGCGATGTTGGGCGAGTGTACGACGTGCCGCTGATTGAGATTGACCAAATCGCAAAGCAGATACTCGTGCGGTCAGGAGGAGATGCGCGCACCGACTTTACAGTTGAAGACACAGTGGAGCTTTTTGAAAACGCTAGAGAATTTCATAAGAAGTTTCCTTATGTCATCGACACAGCCAAGGTCATTGAAGGCCTGACAAAAACCAAGGGCGTGCACGCCGCTGGAATCGTGGTGGACGTTGATGACTTGTTCAGCGGCGAGAAGTGTGTGCTCCAGCGTAGCAAGAGTGGCGAGCTGGTTGTCAACTGGGATAAGAAAGATTTGGAATATATGGGGATGATGAAGATTGACGCGCTGGGCCTGAAGACGCTCAACGTTCTGCGTCGTATCGTCGCCATGGTAAAGCGCCGTCACGACGTTGATATCAACCTGCTGGAGATTCCGTTCGATGACGAGAAGGTGTACGAATACTTTCGGCGCGCCGACAGCGTGGGCGTGTTCCAGTTCGGCTCAACTGGAATGATGCAGTATCTCCGCGAATTCAAGCCAGTCAACTTCACTGAGCTGTATCAGGTCAACGCGCTATGGCGACCAGGCACATTGCGCTCCGGTCTTGCTACTGAATTCATCATGCTGAAGAACGGCGAGAAAAAGCCATCCTATATCAACGAGCAGCTCAAAACTATTCTCAAGGAAACGTATGGCATCGTTCTGTTCCAAGAGCAGGTCATGTATATTCTAAATCGTTTGGGCAATATCCCGTGGCGCACAGTGGATACTGTCCGCAAGGTTGTTAGCAAAAGTGAAGGCCAGGACAAGTTTGAGACATTTCGCAAGCAGTTCCTAGATGGCGTCAAGGAACTCAACTCCATGACCAAGCCAGAGGCTGATAAGATTTTTGACCTCATGAAATTCTTCGGCTCCTACGGCTTCAACAAAAGTCATTCGGTTGAGTACACTTTTCTTGGATACTGGACGATGTGGCTCAAGGTTCACTATCCTGTTGAATACTTATGTGCCACGCTCCAGCGTGCCGACGATCGCGCCGACATCACCGAGCTACTCAACGACGCAGCAGCTAAGGGCATAAGTGTGCGACTGCCCGACATCAACGAGTCAGAAGAATCGTGGACGATTGACTCCAATGGCGCGTTGCGCGCTGGGCTCAACATTATCAAGGGAATCTCTGACCGCATCGCTGCAGACATTCTCCGTGCACGGAGTGAGTCTGGTGGCAGATTTGAGAGCTTTGAACAGTTCCGTGCCGCCGTCACAAAGCGCATCGTGAATGTCGGGAAGGTCAGGACGCTGCTAGAAGCTAATGTGTTTCAAGGTCTGCTGGACGAAATAACGAGAAATAAATGTCTCGTCTATATGGCGCAGTATAAATCTGTGCCAGCGGAGCTTGGGCTGCTAGCGGAATTGCCTGACGACGTGCGACCTGAGGTGAATGAAAACATATTCAACTTTGATGTGTCGGAAGACTTCTACGGCTCCGGTGCTAAGCTCATTGAGCTACTCACAGCACACTTGGGCATGAAGAAGCTGACTACAGTGCAGCACGAGTTGACCGAGGGCACCATGCCCCACCACTGGTATGCTGGAAAGTTTGATGAGATGAAATACGGCTATCGCGCTAAGGTGCAGAACACAACTGCTGAAAGCAAAGGATTCTCCAACGACCTGGGCGGCGTGTACGGCGTATTCCGTGACGACACATACCATGCCTATGCCACCGTCACGGGCGAGCTCTATCACCGACCCGATAAGAAGGGCATGATTGAGGAAGGCGCAGGCAAGCTCATGGTGATGTGGGCTGATAAGCCTTTCAAGACGGGCAGTCTTTTTGCTCACCGACTGTATCCGCTGGAAGGATTGAAGCATGGTCTGTTTGAAGATATGCCTGTGGCTGGGCTGATTACGACCAGACCTGCTGACACGAGCACTATTGCTAAGGCAATAACTGAGTGTCGTCTGTGTGCAGTGCGCGCTGATTGCAAAGCGCCAGTGTCGTTCACTGCAGGTGCGTTTGGTGGTGTGATGATTGTTGGTGAAGCACCAGGAGCTGACGAGGATCGCGAGGGCGTTCCGTTCCTTGGCCGAGCAGGCAAGGTTCTCTGGGACCTGCTGCCTATTGACCGCGATCTAGTCCATGTGACCAATGTGCTCAAGTGTCGGCCAAAGGACAATAAAATCACTGACCAATCAGCGCTGACGATGTGTGGCACTCAGTGGCTCAAGCGCGAGATTGAAATGGTGAAGCCTGTGCTGATTCTGTCACTAGGGAAAACAGCGCTGCGCTTCTTCACAGGCGACAAGACCGCTAGCATAATGGAGCGCAACGCGCAGGTAGATTGGAATGATAAAATCGGCGCGTGGATTGTGTATGGCATCCACCCAGCGATGGTTCTTTACAGCATTGAAAGCAAGCCGCTACTGGAAGCAGCGGCCAATAAATTTGCTGAGATGTTCGGTCAGCTGATGCCGAAGTAGGA
>Ga0315288_10009717_pt1 | contig 12110 bp, 10 predicted proteins | sample YL17G11_20_MG_FD_203454 | JGI IMG/M metagenome (GOLD analysis project Ga0315288, IMG submission 203454) | Sediment microbial communities from Yellowstone Lake, YNP, Wyoming, USA - YL17G11_20 | ecosystem: Environmental > Aquatic > Freshwater > Lake > Sediment | place: USA: Wyoming | collected...
AACCAAAATCACCGAACCGATAATTTTCTTTTTCATAAGTTTTCTCCGTTAAATATAAATCTTGTCCATCATTCTGGGAAAGGCGATGCACTGTCGGATGTGTTTTTCGCCGGTTATCCAGGCGACGGTTCTTTCAACGCCGAGTCCGAAGCCGCCGTGCGGCACCGAGCCGTATTTTCGCAGGTCCAGATACCAATCGTAAGTTTCGGGATTAAGGCCCTGCTGACGGATTCGGTTTACGAGTCGGTCGTAGTCATCTTCTCTGACCGACCCGCCGATGATTTCGCCAAAGCCGGCGGGTGCAAGCAGGTCGAAATTCTGGACAACTTTCTCGTTGGCCCTGTCGGTCTTCATATAAAAGGCCTTGGCCTCTTTGGGATAATGCGTAACAAAAACGGGTCTATCGTGCATCCGGGAGATAATAGTTTCATCCGAGCCGCCGAGGTCTTTACCCCATTGAAATTCAGCAGCCAATTTTGCGTGTTTGGGATTATTTTCGATTCTCGTATCTGTCTCAGCAAGGTCGCTTCGCAACTCGATTAGTTCGGCGGCAATTTTGTCCATCTGCCATTGCTTTAACCCGCCGGAGGCGGACTGCTTTTCAAGCTCGGCGATTTTGGATTCCAGTTGCCTCTTTTGTTTTTGCAGCTCCTGTAATTCTTCTGCAAGAAAATCCCTGGTCTTTGGGCTGGTCAGAATGTCAACGGCCTCGCTGTAAGTGAGCCGATAGAAAGGCGGCTTGACCTTTTCAAGAGCGGCGATATCGGCGCCTAAAGTTTCAAGCTGGCTTCTATTATTTTGCAGAACCTGGGCGACAATGGAGGATACAAAATTTTCAGCTAATTCGAGCAAGCCAGCAAGGTCGATGAAGGCGACTTCCGGCTCGACCATCCAGAACTCGGTCAGGTGCCGGCGGGTTTTGCTTTTTTCGGCCCTGAAGGTCGGGCCAAAACAATAGACCTTGCCGAAGCTCATCGCAGCGGATTCCAGATACAATTGCCCCGTCTGGGTCAGGTGCAGCGGCTCTCCGAAATAATCAACCTCGAAAAGCGTCTGCTGGTCCTCGCCGACAATCGTTGTAAAGATGGGTGTATCAATCAGCGTAAAGCCATTATCGTTAAAGAACCTGCGGATGGCGTCAATAACCGTGTGGCGGACTTTGCCGATACACCACTGCCGCTGCGAGCGAAGGTGCAGATGGCGGTGTTTGAGCAGAAAATCGATACCGTGCGATTTCGGGGTGATAGGATAACCTTCCGCCGGAGAAATTATTTGTGCATCGGTTACTGCCAGTTCGTATCCGCCGACGCTTCTTTCGTCGGCCCGGATGGCGCCGGTTACGGTCAGCGAAGATTCCTGGCCGAGGCGACCGAGCTGCTCGAAAATCTCATCAGGCACTTTGCCTTTTTCGACAATGCACTGGCACAGGCCAGTCCCGTCACGGATAATTAAAAACTGGATTTTGCCGCTCGAGCGCCAGTTGTACAGCCACCCGGCGAGCGTAACCTTCTTGCCTTCATACTTGGATAAACTATTAATTGCCACATAATCATTATTCATAGTTTAATATCTTTCTTCTGATGGTATTCAATAGCAAGAAATCTCTCAATATGCTACTGACCATTGATGGTTGTCATTGCGAGCGAAGCGAAGCAATCTCGGTTCTTTTGGCGATTGAGATTGCCACGGCCTTCGGCCTCGCAATGACATCTTATTGAATCACCTATTAACAGACATTATCTTGGCCAGATATTTACGGTTTCTCCATATAATGAAAAATGTTTGCCGTGGTTTTCATACTCAAGTTGTTTTCCACAGACCGGGTCTATTAAGGATTCTGCTGGTGCGAGGGATTTTACCGCGTCCAGATTAGCCGGCCAGGTGTTATTCTCGATTTTATGCTGGCTTATCGCTGCTAAAAGCCGCGAACCCCTTCGCCGGGCAAGATGGTCCAAATATCTTTCGTGTATGGTGTAATAGATGTTACCTTGTGTATATATGAGCGATTCGATTAGGAAGCGGTAATTTAACTTTATCTGCGGCTTAACCTCAGGAGGTTTTTTACTCCAGTCAAAATCTGGCTTGCTCATTGTATAATATTTTTCGTAGATTTCGTCTATTATCTTACCTGCCTTTTGTGGTGTGGAAGGAGCGAAAAACCAGCCGTCAATTGTGGACGCTTTAGCGAGTTTTCTTTTCCAATAAGATGGCGGCGGGAATGTTTGCCCACTCAACTCACTTGCTGCTGCCGGGTTTCGGCTTAATCTTATCTTGCCCTCCTTGTTAATCTCGTACCAAAAGGGCAGCATATTTTTGCACAGTAATTTTTCATATTCCAATCGTCTCTTGAAATCCGAGCCCCAGTTGTTTGCCAGGTCTTTCAGGGAGTTGGCTATCAATTGGAGTTGTTCTTTGCCGGGCTTGTTTTCTACCATAAACCTATTAAGCTGTATCAAGGCCAAATTTTCAGTCGCAAGACTTAACATAAAATCTATTAGCGCTGATTGTTGATGGAGGTGCTTGGATAATTGAATGGTGCAAAGATATTTTTCGAGTCCGGTGTCAATTCGGCCTTCAGCTACATCATTATTCGCAGCCGAGATGAGCAAATATATGCAGCTACGCATTTTGGATAATCGCTTACCAGATTCAAGGTCCATAAGATTGGCGGTTATCGGGAATCTGCACTTTTCAATTCGGGAGATTTCCAGCAATGTCCCTATTGTTTTCTGATGGCCTTTTAGCCATTCGGCGGTTTCCGGATGGTCCTTTGAAAGCCACGGCCCATCTCTTGACGAAGGATTTTCTTTTGCAAAGAATTTGGGCTGATTGGAATCTATGTCTAAAGATTCGAATAGTTTGTTATAAGCTATGGCAGCATTTTCAGAATCGGGTACAGCATATTTAGCTTTAAGGGCATCCAGTTCCTCGTCAAATGTGAATGGCCGCCAGCCTTTGGTTTCATCAGGTAAAAAGACCCAGATAATTAGTATTATCACCACTGCGGCAACTGAAAGCCCGAACCATTTCTTAGCCGGTTTTGGCAGGATGGTGCAGGCCGCAAGAATGATTAGCAGAAACGCCAGCACCTTCCATGGGGCATCATAGATAAGCGCACCCATTATTAGTGCTACAACCAGTCCCAGGCCAAGCCACTTGAAGATTTGTTTTATAATTCTTCTCTTTTTCTTTTCCTCGGTCATTTTGCTCTCCATTTCATCCATTACCCGGATTTATCGTGTAGCCATTTTAACCTTTACGACTACTTTGTGAACATTCGACGAGCCATCAAACTGACAGCCGGGTATATGAGCATCCTGCGGAAACAGGACGCAGAACATCCCATGCCTTAAATTTATGGCAGTGATGCCAGCAGGTGCTTTGTAAAAAACCACATCTTTGCTTGCATCATAAGGTGTTTCTATTTTCAGGCCATTTAAGGGAGTATGATAGATTATCTCCTGGCCGGTTACTACAAACTGAACGTCTATATATTTTTTGTGGGCTTCGAGCTTACATTCCTCGCGCGGTTTAGTTGTATAGTGTTGAACAATATAGTATAGCTTATCACCATCGACATCGTATCGGCCATCAGCTTTTTGCGAAAGAGCTTTGTCTTTTATGATTTCAAACGCTTTTCTTAGCCCATCAGATAGGCCGATATATAAATAAGCGTTTTCAATGTAATCGACAATCATTTTTGTGGTTTTTCTCCTGTCTTGGTTTTCTGCCGCGCGGCGGCCAGATTAGCCAGTCATCGGCTCCGGTTTCGCGGTAAGGCACGTCGAGTCTGCCATCTTCGTCAATATTGTTTTTACCTTTACTATAGAGGGTGAAGTTTTCTTCGGTGAGTTTATAAACAAAGCTGCCTTTGTTTATGGGGTCAACAAAGATTTCTGCCGGGGCAGGAGGTTTTACTTCATCCAGAGTTTCAGGCCAATGGCTATGCTTGTTTTTGTATTGTCTCAATGCAATCATAATTCTGACGCCTCGAGTGTTGGAAGTGAGTCGAAGATATATATCATGAAATTGAACACTTTGATAATACATTTTTTCTGACATACCTGCCAAGTGTTCAATTAAACGAAGGTAGTTAAATCTAACCGACATTGAAAATAGGGAGGTCATTGGAAATTCTCTCGCTTCTTTTTGCCAGTCGAAGTCCGGCTCGGCCATCGCATAGTATTTTTCGTAAGCGGCGTCAATGATGCTTGCAGCTTTTTGGGGATTAGATGGAATGTAGAACCATCTCAGTGCAGTGTACGCTTTTACGAGTTTTTTCTCGAAATAGGATGGATATGCAATGCGCTCATAGGCATCTTTTAGCTGCCCGTCGTCGATTTTTTTATTCCTCAGGGCTTTGCGGCAGTTCGCTCTAATTTCCGCCAGTGGGTCCCGGCTTAACCTGATTTTGCCTTTCGGGTTTATTTCGTAATATCTGGCAAACTCTCTTTTAGTAGAGAGCTTATCGGATTCAAGGATTCTTATTAGGTCAGAGCCCCAATCGCATTTCACATTTCCGAGAGCTTCTTCCATAGCTCTTAAATGTGTTTCTTCAGGCTCTCTGGTAATAACGAATCTTTTAAGTTCAGGTAGTGCAAGAGCTCTTATGGCCATGCCGACTAACAAATCTGTTGTTGATGGTTGCTGACAGAGATGATTTCCCATTTGTAGAAGGGTCAAATTTTTCTGCAAAGCTTCATCTGCGCGGTCTTCGGCGATATCATTATTCACTGCCGAGATAAGCAAAAATGCCCATTGTCTCATAGTAGCATTTCTCTTTATTTGTTTTTCAGAATTTGCAGGGTCGGTTATTGGGAAATGACACTTTTCCATTTTGGACACTTTAAGTAATGTCTGCATAGTGTTTTGATGAAGATTAAGCCATTCAGCGATTTTGGGATGGTCCTTGCTCAACCAGGGTTCGCGCATAGGTAATTCTTCCTGGGATAGATTAGCGTAAAAGTCTTCCCAGTCATAATCCTGCAATAATTTGTTATAGATTGTTGCAGCATTTAGTTCATCGGGAATTACATATTTTGCTTCGATGGCAGTTAATTCCTCATCGAAGTTATATTTGTAAGGTTGCCAGCCGCCGTTTTTATCTGGCAGAAAGACCCAGATAATTAGTATCACCACCACCGCGGCAACTGATAGCCAGAACCATTTTATGGCCGCTTTCGGCAAAATGGTATGGGCCGCAAGTATAATGAGCAAAAGCGCTATTACTTTCCAGGGAGCATCAAGGACAAGCGCCCCAAGTATTAGCAATGTAAGTATCCCCAGCCAAATCCACCTGAAGATTCGCTTTATAATTCCCCGCTTTTTCTTTTTTTGCTTTTCTTCAGTCATTTTTCAGACCTCTAATTTTTCGCGCAGGTGATTGAGAAGTTGGTCGGTTGCCACCCTTATCTGCTCCATTGAATCGCGCTCTCGGACGGTTACAGTTTGGTCCTGCAGGGTCTGGCCATCGACGGTGATGCAGAATGGTGTGCCGGCCTCATCCTGTCTGCGGTAGCGTCTGCCGACCGCGCCTTTTTCATCGTAGAAGCAGTTAAAGTGTCTTTTCAGGTCGTTGTAGATATTGCGGGCCACCTCCGGCATACCTTCTTTTTTGACTAATGGAAAAACGCCGACCTTAATCGGCGAAAGTGCGGGATGGAATCTTAAAAGGTTTCTCGTTTCGCCGCGGACTTCTTCTTCATCGTAAGCGTCAACCAAAAAAGCGAGTGTGCTTCTATCTATGCCGGCACTTGGTTCAATCACATAAGGGATGTATCGCTTCTTTTTCTCATCGTCAAAGTAAGAGAGCGGACCCGACTGGTAATCCTCGGCTTCTTCAGCCAATTCGATTTTAGAGAGGTCGCGGTTGTTCTCGAACCACTTGGTAATAGTCCTCATTCCGCGTTGATGCTGCCGCAAGTCGAAGTCGGTGCGGTTGGCGATGCCTTCGAGCTCCTGCCAGTCGCCGCTGCCAAACGGGAATTTATATTCGACGTCAACGCAGGACTTTGCATAGTGTGCAAGCTCCTCGCGGTCGTGCTCGCGGAAGCGAAGGTTTTCTTTCTTTATGCCTAAATCGGTGTACCAGTTAAAGCGATGCTGTTTCCAGTGCTCAAACCACTGTTCATCTGTGCCTGGCTCGCAGAAAAATTCAAGCTCCGCCTGCTCAAATTCGCGGGTTCGGAAGATAAAGGCCTTTGTGGTTACCTCGTTGCGGAAGCTCTTGCCGATTTGTGCGATGCCAAAAGGGATTTTGACTCTGGTGGAATCGAGGACGTTTCTGAAGTTGGCAAAGATTCCCTGAGCGGTTTCAGGGCGGAGAAACATCGTCATAGAGTCATCGACGTTGGCTCCCATCTGGGTCTCAAACATCAGCCGAAACGGCATCGGCTCGGTGAATTGTCCTGCTGCGCCGCAGTTGGGACATACCTTATTGCTCAAATCGCCGGTCTTTGCCAGAGCTGCATCGAGTGCGATATGTTCGGTGTGTTCTTCGGCGTGCCCAGTTAGGTGGTCAACACGGGTCCTTGTATTGCATTTTTTACATTCGGCGATTAGGTCGGCAAATTTGTCGGCATGGCCGGAGGCCTTCCAGACCAATGGGTGCATAAGGATACTGCAATCGATGCCGACGACATCGTCTCGCATCTGGACGACGTTTTTCCACCAGGCCTTTTTGACGTTATTTTTCAGTTCAACGCCTAACGGCCCGTAGTCATAGCAGCTTGCCAGCCCGCCGTAGATTTCGCTGGACTGAAATATAAACCCCCTTCGCTTACATAACGATACGATGTCATCGAGCTTGGTAATCTTTGCCATATCTTGTGTTCCTTATTTTAACCACAGATTCCACAGATACCCGGATTCAATTTATAAAAAATTGACCACAGAAGCAACAGAAAGGTTTAGGAATTATCGAACCACGGATTTTGCCACAGAGGCCGCAGAGTTCACAGAGAAAAACAAATAATCCATCATCATTAATCAATAATCATTTGAATGGGTGGGCCTTTGGACGAGATTTTAGTTTGACGGTGACGTTAGTTTAGTCTATTTTATAAGCAGACAGGCCAAAAAAGAGGTATAATTTAACCATGTTGAAAAAATATAAGAACGGTTTTATCGAAATCATCCAGAGCAAGGGCTTTGAACCACAAGATTTCCATGCCAAAGAGAAGGGAGCCGATGGGAAACATGGTTTCGTTATCAGCTTTCGGACTTCACATCTCAGATTTGTAGTGAGGAATCCGGAGCATAGCTGTGACAAGTTCGACTATAAACACACATCCTTCGGACCAGTTCCTTGTGAGACAGAATATTTGCCGCCCGGTGGTTGGGCAGATATTGAAGAGGTGTATGCCGCGTTTGAAAACTGGCTTGAGAAAGCCGTTCGAGTATATATTAATGATTTGCTTGAACCTGACCTGTGGATGGAGCTTGAACGTCAAAAGCCCCTCGTTGCTGGATCTATATTGGACAAAGACGAAACATCGCCCTTCTCAGAGGATGAAAAAACGCAGTTACGACTGTCAATAAACGAGTTCCGGTTGTTGGTGTCAAAAACCTTTCAACCGTCACAACAAGAGTTGGAAGTTATAGGGAATCGTTTGGATTATTTGTCAAATCGTCTCGACGGACTCAACCGAGTTGACTGGCGAGGATTGGCATTATCAACGATAATAAGCATTTCCATTGCTTTAAGTTTGGATACTGAACAAGGCAGAGTTCTGTTGAATTTATTTAAGCAGGTATTTTCTAAAATACTGTACCTCTTACAATGATTGTATGGCAATATTAGTATTTTAATCTCTTTTTAAGTTGGAGAAAAATTTGAATGAAAAAACGAAAAGGTGTACCCCTTAAGGGCAACCGGTATATAAGCGAAGCGGTTTCTTATTCGATGTTAAGAATCGCAGTAGAGCCTAAAGGTCGAGATGCTATCGCTACCGATGGAGCAATAGCTCACGCTATGGGTAGTAGCATTGCCTGCTTAACAGCACGTGCTATTTTAGCCAACATCAAATTCTTGCGGGACCAGGTTGATGTCTGCTATGGAGAAGTCTCACTCGAGAGAGAATTTTCATTCCGAAAGCTTGATGAACATATGCATATACTGCTCGATTTGAATTTGCTGCTTTCTTGCTTGGCCCCAGAGCCGGTTTCCATTTCGGCCGAAAGAATAAGATTTATAACTGATGCCTTCGGCAAACTACCAAGCACCAGTTTAAGTGTTTACTCGGTAGGCATTAACAATGCCAAAGATATATTGGAGAAAGAAATTATTGCCCAAATAGGAGAGCTCCTTCGCAAAATATCGCAGAATCCCAGACGAAACTGGGAAGAAAGTATCGAATCCTTGCTGCGAGAAAAAGTAGCCCCGCAGTTAAGCTGCATAAAGTCTCTCCTTGACCAAATCTTGGGGAGCCTTTATTCCATAGTAGGACGTATTGAGGACGATTGGAATAAGGACCTTCAACAAATCCGAGAGAGTGGTTTGCTAGTCCCGCTAACAAGAAAGGGATTATAAGACGATAATAAGTATAAGAGAAAATATTGAACTGCACTAAAGAGATGATGTTAACTCATTCATAGCAAGGAAAACTGTTATATTATAAGTCTTGTGCTAAGTATTCAGGAAGAATTGGAGTCCATGATCATGGTGCCGAGGGATTATAAGGCGATAATAAGTATAAGAGAAAATATTGAATTGTACTAAAGAGATGATGTTAACTCATTCATAGCAAGGAAAACTGTGATCTTATGAGTCTGGTGTTGAGTATTGAGCGACTGGAATCCTTGATCATGGTCCCGGTTGACAAGTGGGACGCCGAGTGGGCGCGTGAAGTCTGTACGGCCAGCCGATTTGTTCATTTAAACGTCTGGATATTTACACCGAAACGCGAGCAGGCACGAGATATCATTAAATTGCTACAGAGAGCACGGAAAGATCTACTTTCCATGGTAAATAGTGGAGATTTTGATAAAGATAAGAAGGTGATTGAACCATATATCGAGAATGTCGGGGGGCGTATTAGAAACCTCAAAGAAAACTACCTTGTAGGAAAACCTTCGGCCTTTGTGCCGGATGACAAGCTTTCTGAGCCAAGACATGAAACCTCTTAAGATAAAGGACGCACCGAATCTTGGCTCTCCGCCATAGTTCTTACATTTTTTGGATTTCATATCTGATTTAGCAAATTTATCGCTTCGATGGGAGTAAGTTTGTTGATGTCAGTGGAGGCCAGTTTTTTGAGGACGGATTTATGCTTCTGCACAAAGAGCAAGTCCTTGTCGGTTTCTTTTGTTTTGTGGCGTCGATTGTTTCATCTTTTATTCTCGTTCGTTACTGGGGCAGTTTGAGGCCGAGTTTTTTCAATGCTGTCCGCACCTGCTTTCGCACTCGCTGGGCGATTTCAATGGCCTCTTGTGCTTCCTCTCTTGTAACAACCTCATCTTCACCCGGATAACGAGCGGTAATTGCATAAGGGGTTAGCTCTTCCGCGTCCTGAAGGGCTTGCACCCAGCCAGCATGTTTCCCACACAGTTTCAACAGTCTTCTAATGTTGTGCGTGTACGGGAAATCTACATTATGATAAACCAAAAACGCCTTAAGGTATTTTTCTGCGCATTGTTGGGCGTGGTATGCAACCAAACGATAAGGGCTGCCAGTGCCAAGAGTAAGTGCGTAAGAGGCCAACTTTATATCCTCGTCAGCGAAACTCAGCCATTGCATAACTTTATTGATGACTTCCGGCTCAGGATTGCTCATAGACCACTTTTCCTTCCTTGTGGGCATATCTGCCTACGGTGCCCGGGATGAGACGGTCTCGCTGGAATTCTTCAGGGTTTAGGATGAGTATATCGAAGGCATAGTCCAGATCATCTAATGCCCTGTCCATTTCGACCATTAAATGCCGGCGCTTACCTTCGAAGGGACATATAACTAATATATCCACATCACTGCGGTCGTCGGCTGTGCCTCTTGCATGTGAGCCGAAGAGAATGATTTTGTTAGGGTGAAAGCCATTAACCAGCCGGTCTTTTACTTTCTGAATTACTTCATTGCTAATCATAGACTCAATTATAAACTGCAGGAGCCGGACCTTCAAATGTTTTCGCGGTCAGCTTTGCCTGAGCTTATCTGTCGGCAATCTCGTTTCGTATCTGGTTAAGCAAGTTTATTGCTTCAATCGGTGTTAGGTTGTTGACATCAATTGATGCCAGTTTTTCGAGGACGGACTTGTGTTTCTGGACGAAGAGAGAATCTTTGTCCGGCTGTTTGGTTTTGTGCTTTGCAAGGCGGTCGCCGGTAACTTCTTTGGTGAAAGCGCTCTCCAATTCTTCTAAGATTTCTTTACTTCGCTCCAGAATTGATTGGGGGACGCCGGCCAATTTGGCCACGTGGATGCCGTAACTTTTGTCGGTCCCGCCGGGCAGGATTTTATATAGAAAAACGACCTCATCCATCCATTCCCGCACGGCTACGTTGCAATTTTTGACGTTGGTGAATAGCTCGGCTAATTCGGTCAGCTCGTGATAATGCGTAGCAAAGAGCGTTCGGCATTTTATTTTGTTTGCGATGTGCTCGGTAATTGCCCAGGCAAGAGCCAGGCCATCGTAAGTGCTTGTGCCGCGACCGACCTCATCGAGAATGACCAGCGACCTTTCGGTGGCGTTATTGATGATATTTGCGGTTTCGGTCATCTCAACCATAAAAGTTGATTGTCCTCTGACCAGCTCATCCGAAGCGCCAACGCGGGTAAAGATTCTATCGACAAGGCCAATCTGGGCATCTTTAGCAGGAATAAATGAGCCGGTCTGCGCCATCAAAACTAAAAGGGCGACCTGGCGAATGTAGGTGCTTTTGCCGCTCATATTGGGGCCTGTGATAACGAGTATGTCGCCGGCGCCATTACCTATCTCAATATCATTAGGCACAAACTGCGAGCCAAGAATCTCGCCAAGGACTGGATGTTTTCCATCGTGAATTATAAGTTCGCCGCCGCTCGTTATTTTTGGGCGGATATAATTGCGGCGTTTCGCAAGATACGCAAGGGCGGCAAGGCAATCGCACTGTGCGGCAGTCTCAGCGAGGGCCTGCATTCGGCTTACATATTGAGCGGCCTGCCCGCGGAGGTCTTCAAAGATTTGCTGCTCTAATTCGAGCGCCTTTTCCTCGGCGCCGAGGACCTGCGTTTCGTATTTTTTAAGCTCTTCAGTGATGTAACGCTCGGCGTTTTTGATTGTCTGCTTGCGAACATAGTCGGCGGGGACTTTGTCCGCCGCAGAGCGACTCACCTCGATATAGTAGCCGAAGACCTGATTGTAGCCGATTCTTAGATTGCCTATGCCGGTTCGCCGGACCTGCTCTTTCTGGTAATTTTTTAGCCAGCTCTGGCCGTCTCTGGAAATCGAGCGAAGGGCGTCGAGTTCCTGGTTGAAGCCCGTTTTTATTACGCCGCCGTCACGAAGATGCGAGGGACATTCCGGCTCAATCGCCGCTTCAAGCAGGTCTGCTAATTCGTCCATACTGTCACACTGGCCGGCTAATCGTATAAGCAGGTCAGCGTGAAACTGCTGTAAGATTTGTCGTAGTTTCGGAATCTGGCGAAGTGTGGCCGCCAGGGCAAGCAAGTCTCTCGGAGTGGCCCGAAATGTGCTGATGCGGGCTGCAATTCTTTCGGTGTCGGATATATTTGAAAGAAGTTTGCGAATATCCGATAGGCACGAGTCCGAATTTTTTAACTCTTCGATTGCATCCTGACGCAGCTCGATAGCGCCGAGGTCGCACAGCGGCATACACAGCCAGTTCCGAAACATCCTGCCGCCCATACCGGTCAGCGTCTCATCGAGACAGTCCAGCAGCGTTCCCTTTGTGCTTTCCGTGCGGATAGTTTGCAGTATTTCCAGACTGCGCAGGCTGGCCGGGTCGATTTGCAGATAGTTTTGGCGCTCGATTTTCTTCAGATTCCGGATATGGCTAAGCGCAGTCTTTTGTGTCTCGTTGAGGTATTCGATGATGGCGCCGGCAGGCGGGATGAGGCCATCGTCATTGTCACTAATGCCGAAGCCCTCGAGTGTGGCGGTGCCGAAGTGCTTTAGTAACC
>Ga0315288_10009719_pt1 | contig 12109 bp, 5 predicted proteins | sample YL17G11_20_MG_FD_203454 | JGI IMG/M metagenome (GOLD analysis project Ga0315288, IMG submission 203454) | Sediment microbial communities from Yellowstone Lake, YNP, Wyoming, USA - YL17G11_20 | ecosystem: Environmental > Aquatic > Freshwater > Lake > Sediment | place: USA: Wyoming | collected...
CCGCCAGTGCGCAACCAGGCCGTTGTCCGGCATAGAGGACGCCGCACCGGTCGGGTCGATTATCGTCAGAGAGAAGCCCTGACCGTCGCTGATGTCGCGCCAGCCGTCCTTGTACGCAAAGTTATGAATCGTTTGACCTAATGCGTCCTCCAGCTCGATTCGCTCGCCGGCGTTGTCAAGGCTGCCGGTGTATTCCCCGGCAATGACGTCGCTGGAGCCCGGATACCGCGCCTCAAACGCCGACCGCTTCGCAACAACAACTACATACCCGTCCTCGCCGATGCCGAGATCAATATCGCCGAATGTAAAATCAACGCCGTTGGTGAATCGCACCAGGTTCAGGTTTATCGCGGACGGGCCGATGTTCCGCAGCTCTATGAACTCCTCATTCGGATCCTCGGGGTCGCCCGTCTCCTGCGGGTGATACATAATCTCAGTAATCCGCAGGCTCTCTTTAACCGGCCCAACTGCATAAGTCGCCTCGTTAAGTGCGCTCCATGTATCGCCGTTCTTAAGGCGCGCCTTGACGCAAGTGCTCCATTCAAAGGTCCTCGGCCCGGTGTATTGGATTGCACTGGGCGAGACAGCGCCGCCCGCAGAACCACCCTTGCCCGCAATCAGTTCGGTCGAGATAAGGAAGTCATTGTTGCCGGATGTCGTGTTCAAACCGTGTATCGCTAATATGTTGGCCCCGCTGCGCAATGTGTAAATGTATGATGATATGTCAATTTCCTCGAAATTGACCGCCAGAGAATCGGAGTGTGATGCTGACGCGTAGGAGGACCAGGTCGGTGTGCCGGTGAAATTTCGCCTCGGAGAGATTTCGGTGCCGTTTATGCACACGATGAAGCCGTCGTCGTAACGCACCTTCAGGCGCAAGGTGTTGAACTGTGCCGGATTCTCATTCACGACGAACGGGATGCGAATATAGCAGGTTGCGTTCTTGGTGTACATTTCAGGCAGGACATTGACGTCTATCAGTGCGACGTAGTTTATTGCGTCGCCCGGTCTCGTCTCAAAACCAACGCCGCCGTTGCCGGTGCGCCACGCAGAGTCATCGAAGTATGCCCCGCCTTTCCAGTTGTCGCTTATGGCCCCTGTGGGGATGAGCACACGCTTGGCCGCATTCTCGGCGACGAGTGTGGCGCTGACTCCCCAGGTTGGGGGCGTTCGCGGGTCGTTGCCGTCGATAGTGTAGTATATAGTCCCCGCCCCGGCCGTTATGGAGAACAAGTCTGTCGATGAGATATAGCCGCCGTGCTTATATGAGCCGTTGATATTGAACGTCGGCGGGTCAATTGCCGGCAGCCACCCCCTGCCCTTGAACTGGCCCCGCACAGTTTCCGTTCGCTGCGGGAAATAAGTCGCCAGCAGCCAACCCCGTTCGGCCAGCCAATCGACGTCGCGAGTGTACGGCGCTGACCGCTGATTGTCGCCCCAGCGCGCCGATTCGCCGACGACCGCCCTATCTACGTCATCAAGCCGTATTTGGTAGAGGGCTGTCGCGCCGGCAGGCGTCAGCACGCCGTTGTTAGACAGGTGTCGCTGAACGTGGTCGGCGAAGAGGAGCTTGTACTCGGCGTTCTGCATCAATCTGTTGTGTAGTCTTGTCGGGCCGCCGGAGTCGTCTTTGCCCGTAGAATCCCCGGTCAGACCCTCCATTGTATGCTCGGCGTCCCACGAGTGGTATCGCCACCGTCCATCCGGATCGACCCTGTTTCTTGTCGCATACCAGTTCTGGTGCGCCCAGTCAGAGTTGCCGACGTAGTAGTTCGTGATCATATAGTTAATGAAATTGGGGACATCGAGGTACTCCTGGATAAGCTCATATTGCTCATTTGACGCCAGGCCGGCATTTGCGATACTGAACATCTGGCTGTAGCCTGCGCCCGAGCCGTTCACGATGGTTCCGGAATTGTGCTTGAGGACGTCGTAATCCTCGGCCTCGCCGCCGAAGTATTCCTCTGCGTAGTGCTCGTCCGGGCGCTCGTGCACCCAGTAAAGTCCCCAGTACAGGCCGTTTATATAGAGGTGCACGTGCCTGCCGTGCGGACTGTAGCCGCCCATTGCATTGTGAATATCGGCGACGAACTGGTCTCGCGTGTATTGAGCGATGTCGCGCTGTGTGACCGTTCCGGTTATCCAGGGGCGAGTGCCCTGCACCGTCACGCCGCCGCCGTATGCCCAGGTATTGTTCATTCCCGCATCCAGAACGAGCGTGTCGAATTGACCGGTCGAATCTTCCCCGAATATCGGAAATACGAGCTTGGCCTCTCCTGCGCGCCCCGTGAATTTCAGCCGCATCGACAGCTTGTCCATCTTCCACGGCTCCGTGCTGGTTCCACCGGCGATGCGCACCATCGCGTTAATTTGAAACTGCTCGGAGCTTGCCGGGTCGAAATACTCGACAGAGACCGCCCGCTCAGCCTCCGGACCGTAGATATCTTCCCATTCCGGGTGGACGTAAATGCCGCCTACGGCCACGCTGGAGCTGCCGTTGAACCAGTCGCCCAGAGGCATATTCAAAGACAGTGTCGGAACCGCCTTGAGGTCGTCCTTGATTGTATTGCGGTAGGCGGCGCCGTTGACGACGTCCGGGTCCATCTCGTACTCGCCGGTACCCGTGTGCCCCCAGTTCGTTGGGCAGCCGGGCGGGTTGGCGGGCTGGCGAAGAACATTGTCGAGAAAGATGTAGGTCTGAGCGTCGATATCCGTTGGTTTCCACCCGGGCTTGATCGCAACGGCGCGCACGCAGGTCGTTGTGTTAATCGGTATTGCGCCGGTATAGCGGGTGCCCGTTGGAAACTGGCCCGCCGTGTCAAACGGGCTGCTTCCGTCCGTCGTGTAATAAATCTCGGCCCCGTCGGTCTCGGTGGCTAATGTCACCGAGAACGACGCACTATAAAAACCGCGATTATGGCTGAATTTCGTATCGGCAACCTGGCCCAGGTATGCCCCGGTGTTCCTTGCTCTCGGCGTCGGAATACCGAAGAACTGCCATGTATCGTTGCCGTCCGGGAAGCGGCCATAAGAGATGTTCGGCGTCTGGTCCGGAAACTCAACGCTGTCAATGAAAACGCCGTTGCTGTCGAACAGACCTATTTCATCGCCGGCTTCCGCGTTAAGCCCAAAAGGCGCATGTATCCCGGCAGGGTAATCCTCCGGATCGTTGTCCGCCCATATCACCAGGTAGCCCCCGACGGGAATTGTCGTCAAGGCAGGATTGCCGCCGGGAATTCGCCACTTGGTTGGATTGCCCAGGTCATTGGTCAGGTGCATCCCGCCGGTATCAATAGCGCGGCTCCCGGCGTTGTATATCTCTATCCAGTCGTCGTCCTGGCCCTGCGGGTCGGTGTAGCCCCCGCTGTTGGACGCCAGGACCTCATTTATCACCAGCGGTATGCCTGCCTGCCGCCACTTCCCCGCCAGCAGCGCAAAATCACGCGTCTCCACCCCGTTGAGCCCATCCAGGTCGGCCGGCCCCCCGGGGGGAGACAGCCACTGCTCAGCCAGCGCCGCAACGTCCTGGAAATCGATTGCGCAGTCTCCGTTCAGGTCGCCCTTTGGACAGGCCCCCCAAGCCGGACCTCCCGAATACACGGCCACCGACAGTATTAACGACAGACGTACTATAGACTTGAGCATCTCTTACTACTTCCTTCCTCGTGTACTCGAAAACACTGATCTGCGGCTTGCCCTTGGAGCCTGTCGCCACAACGGCAAACCGCCTCAGCTTCCAATGCTATTGTAACATATTCACCCCCTCCGGTCAACACGTTTAGTCACAAGATTGGACTCTGCCGCTGCGCTGCCCCTTGCCTTACCGGACTCTCCCGCCCGCTATGGTGCCGGTAAGGTCTTATAAGAGCCACACTTATGCGCCGCCCCTGCGCCTCCCGCCCCAAAGCTCATCCGTCGGGCCGAGCCATTTTGCCTTCGTGGTCGTACAGGCCGGACACCTCAAAACAAGCGATTTTCCCCCCCCTGTGTCGCGAACTCTGGGCTACTTCCGCGTCTCGTATTCGACTACCCTGCGCCGAGCAGGACTTTTGCTCCTTTGCCCTGCTGGATAAGCGGGATATAAGTATCCAGTTTCTGGATGGTCTTTGGATCGGTCAGGTCGATTGTTCTTTTCTTTTCGTGGGCCAGATACGCCGCCATAATCAACATCGTTACGAGTCGCCCGAAGTCGAAATTAAGCAGGGCGTCTTTACCCTGTTCAAATGCTGCGATGGCATCGCGCCACTCGGCTATGTAGCCGTAAAGGTCGCACTCGTTCGGCTGCAAAATCAGTGCCCCGCGCGTGGCCTGCGCCTTTTCCAGCGCCAGCTCGCTATCGCCCACGGCGGCAGCCGCGGCGTCGCTGATGAACATATCGGCAGGGGACTTGAGCGAATTGACGTTGTACGAATAGCCCGGCCCAATAGCCTCCATCAACAGCCGCAGCCCTGGCGCATCGTACATCCACGAGTTCGTCGCCTGCGCGACGCTGCATAGGCCCGTCTGCGGGTCCTTGAATTCGACGGTCACTAATGAATAGTCCTCAGCCGGCGTAGCGGTGTAATCCACGCCCCTTTTCCTGAGCTGGCTGATCCAGGGTTCTTTTCCCCACTTTAATAGCGCCATTTCCGCCGTAACCGAAACAGGCGTAAGATAGTCCAGCGGCCTGTTGCTCGGCGTGAGCATATACATCCCCACCGCGATGCTGTGGCAGCCCATATCGCAGCAGACGCCGCCGCCCTGTGTTGTCGGGTCCCAGAACCACGGCTCGTGCGGCCCGCCGTGCTCCTCGGCGCTGCGGGCCAGATGCACCGCGCCCATAGTCTTTTCCACCGCGGCAAGCTGCCTGCGGGCCTCCACGATGCTCGGGATATGAAGCTGATTCTCAAAATACGCCGTCGGCACGTGAAGCGCCTTGGCCATCCGCGTGAGCACGTCGGCTTCCTTGAGGTTTCGCGCAAGCGGCTTTTCGCAGATGATGCCTTTTAGCTCGGCGCCGCTTTCAACTGCCCTGGCGATGTCGCGCATAATATCGACGCGGGCGAAGTTCGGCGCGAAGATGCCGACTACATCGACTGCCTGGCAAAGCTCCGCCGGGGTTTCATAGACCTGCGTATTTCCCAGCCCGTTTTGGCGAGCGGTTTGTGCGAGCTGTTCGGCGCCCTTGGGCGCGGAGACGCCGGCGAGTTCGGCCCCGCGCACCGAGCCTAACGCCCTTGCGTGAAACCCGGCTACGAAGCCGGCTCCGATCATTCCTATCTTTAGCATTTGCTGACTCCTTTCGTAATCATTGTCCGCCAAAATCTACCAAAAATCCAACCAAAACACAACCGCAAAGTCAGGCCGGGCGCATAGCGGTCTCTCCCCCGTGGTGGGGGCTGTTGTGCCGTTGTGAAAAAGGAGCTTTTTTTTGCTGGCAAATTGGGAGCGGTTATGGTATGATGATTCTAGTTTTTGGCGGTGATACTGTTTACGACACCCTGGAGGAGGCTGCGTTTCGCCTCTTTCCTTTATTGGCTCTTTGGCAAAAAGAAACCTTTTTTTCAGGAGGCTATCAAAATGAAGCGGTTTACGGTTCTCTTTTCAGTGCTCTTGGTTGCGGTCTGGTCGGGGACGGTCTTGGCCAATTCGGCGCCGGTGGTCAGCAATGTCAGCGCGAATCAGAGGGGCGATGACTCGAAATTGGTGGATATCCGCTACAACCTGGCGGATGCGGATGGCGATTCCTGCACGGTTTGGGTCGTGGCCAGCAATGACGGCGGCGTAACCTGGCGGGTGCCCATCGTTACGGTCTGGGGTCATATTGGGGGCGGGATAGCGCCGGGGCTTAATAAGCAGGTCGTCTGGGACGCCGGGGCGGATATGGCGGGGGTCGTGGGCGATTTCAAGGTCCGCGTCTATGCGGACGACGGCAATTCCGCCGATGGGCTGGTTCTTATACCCGGGGGCGAGTACCAGATGGGGGATTATTTCAACGATTATACCAGCTCGCCGAACCCGGAAAAGCCCCAGCATTGGGTGTTTGTCGATGCCTTTATGATGAGCCGGTATGAGGTTACAAATCAGCAGTACGTTGAATTTCTTAACAATGCATTCTCGGCCAACCTGATTGAAGTCAAGACGGACAATATCGTCTATAAGAAAACGACCGCCTATGCCTACTGTGCCACGTACGATGCGACGCACGAGAGCCGGATTGGCTTTACCGGGTCACGGTTCTTATTAGTCCCGTCCGGCAAGGCGAATCACCCGGTTGTTCAAGTGACTTGGTATGGCGCGGCGGCATACTGCAACTGGCGAAGCGAGCAGTTGGGTAAGGAGCTTTGCTACAATCCGACGGCCTTTACGCCCGACCTTTCCAAGCACGGTTTTCGTCTTGCCACAGAGGCCGAATGGGAGCTTGCCGCTCGCGGCGGACTCGTGAACAAGCGATTCCCCTGGGGCGATACGATTACCCACAGCCAGGCCAATTACTATAGCTCAACGTCTTATACTTACGATGTAAGCCCGACACGGGGCTATCACCCTACGTATGCAGTAGGCGATATGCCCTACACGGCCCCCGTGGGGAGTTTCTCGGCCAATGGCTACGGGCTTTACGATATGGCCGGAAATGTCTGGGAATGGTGCAACGACTGGTGGCAGTCTGATTACTATGGTTCGAGTCCGTATTACAATCCGCCCGGGGCGACGAGTGGCACGTATCGTGTTCTTCGCGGCGGCAGCTGGTACTACGGTGCCTTCCTCTGCCGCGTCGCGTACCGCAGCGGCTACACGCCGGACGGTCGCTACGACTTCATCGGTTTCCGGTGCGTTCTGGACTTAAATTAACACTTTTTACTTTGTTCTTTTACACTTTGCCCTGAGCGAAGCGAAGGGCAACATTTTTGAAAAAATGACACGTATGGCCAGCGAACTCAAAATTATCAGTGACTTTTATGACCTGACGCTCTGGCTCACTCAGCACACGGAGAAGTTTCCGCGTCACCACAGGTACAGTTTGGGTCTGGCAATTGAGAACCGCGTTCAGAAAATTTTATCCCTGCTTCTGCGAGCAAAATATTCTCAGAACAAGGCGCCGATTCTCAATGACGCGAATATCGAACTTGAAACCCTGCGATTTCAGATACGGATTGCGAAAGACCTCAAGATTCTACCTATAAGAAGCCACGGCTACGCCGCAGATGCAATGCAGGCTATTGGAGCGCAGATAGGCGGCTGGATCAAGAACAGGAGCACGGCCTGATGAAGCGTTACGGGAATCTCTGGGACGGGATCATAAGCTGGGAGAACTTGGTCTTGGCGGCGCGCAAAGCCCAGAGGGGCAAGCGTGACCGGGATTCGGTGCAGCGATTCAACTTCCGGCAGGAGAGTGAGCTGCTCACGCTTCAACGGGAGCTTCAGAGTCATACGTACCGGCCCGGCGGGTTCAGGACGCACTGGCTCTCCAGGCCCAAGAGGCGTTTGATCTCAGCAGCTCCGTATCGCGACCGGGTCGTCCATCATGCCCTGATGAACATCTTGGAACCGATACTCGACAGGCATTTCCATCCGGACAGCTATGCCTGCCGAAAGGGCAAAGGGACCCATGCCGCCTCGGACCGATTGCAATCGCTGATGCGCCGGTGCAAATACGCCCTGCAATGCGATATCCAGAAGTTCTTTGCGAGTATCGAGCACGAGGTTCTCAAGACCGCTTTCCGAAGGCTCATCAAGGACAAAGACGCCCTCTGGCTGATGGACCTTATTGTTGACAATTCAAACGAGCAGCCGACGGAACTCTGCTGGTTCGATGGCGACGACCTTTTCAGCCCGCTTGGGCGGAGAAAGGGGCTACCCATAGGAAACCTGACAAGCCAGTGGTTCGCCAACTGGATGCTAAACGACCTGGACCACTACATTACCACGCGACTTGGAATCGGTTCATACGTCCGCTACTGTGATGATTTCGTCCTCCTGCACAGCGAGAGGGCGGTTCTCAAGGATGCGCTGGCGATGATACGGCAATTCCTCGCTGGCCGAAGGCTTCACCTTCACGACCGCAAGTCGTTCGTCCGGCCTGTGCGGGCGGGCATTACGTTTGTCGGCTATCGCATCCGGCCGACGCACAAGCTTCTCAAGAAGGACAATATCAGGGACTTCAGGCGGCGGGTCCGCTGGATGAGAAATGCTTACGCTGACGGGCGAATGGATTGGGAGGCCGTCAAGCTGCGTCTGGATAGCTGGATGGGCCACGCCGCCCATACAAACAGCAAGCTGCTTATCAAAAAACTAAGTCAGGAATGGAAATTCAAAAGGGGCAGAACCGGTAACGTATCGTGTTCTTCGCGGCGGCAACTGGAACAACAATGCCAACAACTGCCGCGTCGCGTACCGCAACAACAACACGCCGGACAATCGCAACAACAACATCGGTTTCCGGTGCGTTCTGCACTTTCAGATCAATTGAAGAGTTCAGCCCGGAATCGCATAGTTCACGGACTATGCGAGCGTGGCCTTGAAAGTCCTGGTTTTGCTCCTGAGCTGCGAATTGCCGATTGGCGTCGCAGCCGAATTTACGTTGTAGAGCCGGGCGGGTCTGGTAGGCCAAAGAGCCGAACGCCCAGCCCGGCCTTTTTCAAACGGGAATATATGCTTAGGAAAGCGAACGCGGCGTGAAATGTATGCCGACAGCAGAAAAGCCCAACATAAAGTGGGGCGCTTGCGGGTAAGAGACAAACGAATATGGCGATGAAACATTACATTTTGATTATTGTCATTGCTGCGGCATCGGCGAGATCGTACGGTGATGTTGTGTGGTCCGATTCGCCGACATTTCACTTAGACCTGCTGACGATTCAGCCAGGCGGCGGATATGACTACTCCGACAGCGGGGTGTTTTCCGAGATGCTCTACCCCGTCCACCGCGGCTGGGGCGATTCGGGGGAATTCCCACTCGAAACCGGTCATACATATCAGACCACAAGTATTTCGGTGACTGCGGCCTGTAAATATAAGGCAAGCACTAAGATTCTGACTATCTCCGCAACCGCATACGACCGCTTGGCGGGCGCTGCCGTCAGGTCGGGCCAGGCCAGCTACGAGATGCCCGGCCTATCGAAGTCAGGGCCGCTGACCTTCGACGGCAGCATCTGGACGGCGAGTGTGGATTTAGCCGGCAGCCCGCCTGCACCCGGGCAATACAGCGTTACCATAGATATCAAGGGTGGCTGGGCAGTTGCCCGGTTTAACGTGATTGCAGCAATCGGCGAAGTTCTTGGGGTTGTCCGCAATGCGGCAGGGGCGCCTATTCCCGGCGCCGATGTCTCGCTCTATTCCTATAGCGACTACTATGCAGGCAGAGGCAGCATGGCTCAGGACGTAACAGCCGACGACGGAGTCTATAGCTTCACTAACCTGCTGCCCGGCTGGTACGTGGTGAAGGTCGCGGCCGCCGGGTACGCCAGCCAGAATGCGTCGGCGATAGTAACAGCCGCGGGTGGCGACCAGGTTGACTTTATTCTGGCCGGAGAAGGAAATCTATCGAACCTCAAGCAGCCGATGAGGTCGCTCAGGCAAAAGACGCTCGATACGATGAGCTACGAGACAGGCTTAATGTCGCAAATAACGGGCAACGCCGTGAGCGACTTGTCGGCGCGTCTTGATGTGTGGGACCTTGTGAGTATGGTAAAAGGTTTCACGAAGGGTCTCTCTTCTGAGTTTTTTGCCGATAGGGCCGGTAAATATGGGATGGAGACGGCGATAAAGCTGCTGATGTTAGATGTCGTGTTCACGCAAGTCGTAAAAGAGGGGATCGATGGCGCGATTCAGCTCACCGCCCAGGGTCTGCTGCCCGATGATCGCGACTCCTGGAAGGCTTTTACCCCGGACGAGCTTAAACAGATACCAGAAGGCGATCCGCTCTGGGAGCAGATGGATACGATATTGACGGAGGCCCAGACCGAGTTTGAGAATAGCGCCGGCATATCGGTTGCGCCGCAATTCGATTTCCAGAAGGCGCGGGTGGTCATAATCTCCCAGGAGCATCAGCTTGCGCGGGTCATCGATGGCGAGCCGTTAATAAGTGTCGTTCTACCTGACCCGGATGACGGTGCTTATGTCCTGGGCTTGCCGGCGGGCTCTCAGATGTGGAAGGTCAACCACGTCATGATAAGTCTGGCAGGCGGCGTCAAGAAGGCGGCTACGGTTATCGAGATCGGTGCCTGGACTGTTGGGGCAGTAGCAGGCGCAACCGGAGTCGGACTGCCTGTGACAGGGATTGCCGGAGCCGTTGTGACCGGCGCCAGGATAGCCGGCACGGTCAGCAGTGTCGCTGAAGTGAGCTTTAAGGTTGTCGGCGCATTCACGTATTGCGCCAATGCTATGGCCTGGGCCCACGATTTGGCCGCTTTACCCCTGTCATACACCGGCTCAAAGGACTTCATTCTGAAGGAAGCCGCCAGCCCGTATTACCTGTCGAGCAGCAACTCCTTTTCAGCCAACGCCACGCTCGACCTAAATACGCTGCCGGGCGGCATCATAGTTCCGCTATTGGTATTCACGCCGTTGCAGCACGCCGACATCAGTGTCACCAATACCTCAAACGTCGCCGCCGAGTTCCGCGTGGCCGCCGCCGGCTGGTGGGATTATAAGCTGCCCGGTGATATTCCGTGGATAGGCGGTCTGTTCGGGGGAGTAACGAACATCCACATTCCTACCGCTGTTGGGTTGCCCATCACTTTTAGCCTCGCGCCGGGCGCATCTGATAGCCTTTCGGTGCCCTACATGGGTTATTTTATCGACCCAATCAATATGTTCAGCAAGCACTGGCTGAAAGTCGATGTCTATGCGGGGCCGCACTTGGTGAAATCGCTGAGCAAACCGTACTATGTCGTCAAGCTGACTCCAATAATGATGGGCGCTGCCGCTCAGAAAAGTCCCAACACTGGGGTCGTCGCCAGTTTCACCAGCGACGGACGCTCTGAGATCATGAGCGAAGATTCTTACCAGGCAATGATGCCGGTGATGACTGAACTCGCCGCCGGGACCGTCGATGCGAACCAGAGCACGATTGAGTGCATTCATTTCGTCAAGCCTGAGGTCTCGTCAGTATCTTACGAGCTGATCTGTGACGACACCGCGCAAATAGCCCTTCAGGTCTATGATACACTCGGCAACTGCGTAGGGTACGACTTTACAAACGGAGGCGTGCAGAATGAGTTCCTGGGGACTTATAGCGGTAACGGCAGCGGTGCACAGTCGGTCGATATACCAGGCAGCGCCGGGCAGACATTCACGGTTAAGGCCGTACTGCAGGGCGGCGCAGAGCAGGGGCCGTTTGACGTTCAGTTGTTCGCCTTTGAAACGCCTGTGAGGCCCGCAATCCTTGCGGTTGCACCTGAAAGCATCGAAAAAGCGTCTGACTGGAACGGGGCATTTGAACTGTCTGTTACGGTCGGCGAAGCCGGCCATCAGCAGCCGCTGGCGGACGTCAACGCGAGCATAAGTGAATTGGTTGGCCCTGAGCCAGGCGCAGTGTTGCCCGTGTACACGGCCACGAAGGTCGAGGTCGGTGACATCGCCGCCGGTTCGGCGAAAGGTGTCGGCTTCCAAATCTTGGTGCCGCTCGGCGTGCCGATTGGAGACTACGCCGGGCAAATCACAGTAGCATCAACAAATGCGGGCAGCGTTACTATTCCCGTCCTTATTCACGTCGATGACCGGCCCCAGGACTTGAGCGAGGACGGCATAATCAACTTCAACGACTTTGCCGTATTTGCAGAGCAGTGGTCTCTGCCGGGACAGTCGTCTGCGGATTTCAACGCCGACGGTAAAGTTGATGCTAACGATCTCGCAGACTTGGCTGATCACTGGCTGTGGGAGGCGGGCTGGTACAGTCACTGAGATAAAATAAGCTTGGCAGGGGCGAGATCAAGGGCGGGGGGTGTTTCTTTTGAAGCAGGCTGTCTGTCTGGCGGTGTTTATCAGGAACTGCGGTATATGGGAGTAATGGGGAGTCTATCTGAAGGTTCCGAGAAAAAGGGCGAAATCAGTAGAATCCCTGTGGAGCGGGAGAAAATCTGCAAAATCTGTCAAGAGCCGGCGGGGATTTCTATAGTCGCCGGCGTAT
>Ga0315288_10009721_pt1 | contig 12108 bp, 6 predicted proteins | sample YL17G11_20_MG_FD_203454 | JGI IMG/M metagenome (GOLD analysis project Ga0315288, IMG submission 203454) | Sediment microbial communities from Yellowstone Lake, YNP, Wyoming, USA - YL17G11_20 | ecosystem: Environmental > Aquatic > Freshwater > Lake > Sediment | place: USA: Wyoming | collected...
CGGACTCAGTTCCGGCACTTCCTCGAAATCAAGCTGCGCGGCAACCTGCTCATCGAACGGATGTACGCCACGCAAATGCCCGCGCCGTTCCTGAGCGTGCTGACCGACGACTGCATCGCCAAGGGCCGCGACTACAACGCCGGCGGCGCCCGCTACAACAACACCTACGTCCAGTTCGTCGGCCTCGGCAGCCTGACCGACAGCCTCAGCGCGGTGAAGGAGCTGTGCTTGGAAGGCCACGATCTCGAATCGCCAGAACCGGCATCCGGCATCCGGCATCCGGCGTCCGGCAACGGCCACCTGCCGCTCGGCCAGCTCGTCTCCGCTTTGGATGCCGACTTCGCCGGCGCCGAAGCCCTTCACCAGCGGCTCCTCAACAAGACCCACAAATACGGCAACGACGACGACTACGCCGACGAGATCACGGTCCGCATCTTCGACACCTGCGTGGAGGAACTGGACGGCCGACCCGACACCAAAGGCGGCCGCTATCGGGTGGAGATGTTGCCCACCACCTGCCACGTCTATTTCGGCACTGTGATGGGCGCCTCCCCCGACGGTCGGAGGGCCCGCAAGCCGCTCAGCGAAGGCATCAGCCCGGTGCAGGGTGCCGATCGCCACGGCCCCACCGCCGTCCTCAAGAGTGCGTCCAAGATGGATCAGCTCAAAGCCGGCGGCACCTTGTTGAACATGAAATTCACGCCCTCGCTCGTCGCGGGCGAGGACGCGCTCGACAAATGGGCGCAACTGGTGCGGAGCTATTTCAAAATGGACGGCCATCACGTCCAGTTCAACGTGGTTGACGCCGCCACGCTCCGTGAGGCCCAGGCGCATCCGGAAGAGCACCGCGACCTGATTGTCCGCGTGGCGGGTTACAGCGACTACTTCTGCGACCTCTCGACGGAGCTGCAGGAGGAGATCATTGCCCGCACGGAGCACGAGGGGTTCTGAGTTTGCGGCAGCAGTTCTCATTTTGGCCGTCGGTCGCGCCAAGAACCGGCTAAAGCCGGGACTCCGAGCGGTATTGGACACGACTTTGCGGGGTTCGGAGTCCCGCCTTTAGGCGGTCGGGGGTCAAAATGAGAACTGCTGAGTTTGCGGGCTCACGGATTGCGTCGCCCCCCGGTCCAGCGTAAGCTCCGGCCATGAACCTGAATCCGGCAGTTCGAACCGCGAAATACGCCGAACATGCGAAAGCAAAAAGCGTCGAGCCGACCAAGACGTTCAACTCGTGGGTGAAGCGGTCCCTTACGGCAATCCGCTCGGGTTTCGCGTGGTTCGCGTGGTTCGCGGTCCCAACTGCTGTTCTCAGGTTCATCACGGGATTCCGGGGTGAACGGATGAAATCGGGCAAGTCTGGCGGTGGGTTGCTCGCGCCAGCGTTTGGAGTGCGCCCGGTTTCACCGGCGCTTTGGCTTCGGGGCACAGGCCGCCGTGGGGCGAGGGTTGGCGTGTCGCGGCGAAGGGAAAGCGGTGCTTCAAGCACACGCAGTCCAAACGCTGGCGCGACTTCTGATCAGCCACTCCGAAGCGAGGTTTTCGTTCTCCCGGGATTCCGTGAAGAACCTTTTTTCAGGATGAACCAGCGCACATTCCTCGTTGTCTTCACCGTTTTCTTCCTCGCACCGGCTGTGTTCGGCGCCGACCTGCGGATCGGCCTGATCGGCTTGGACACCTCGCATGTGATCGCCTTCACCAAGCTGCTCAACGACTCCGCCGACAAGAACCATGTTCCGGGCGGCAAGGTCCTTGCGGCCTTCAAAGGCGGAAGCCCGGACATCGAGTCAAGCTGGTCGCGGGTCGAGGGCTACACCAAGCAGTTGCAGACCGAGTTTGGCGTCGCGATCGTGGACTCGATCGAGGCCCTCTGCGGGCAGGTGGACGCGGTGATGCTGGAGAGTGTCGATGGCCGGCCGCACCTGGAACAAGCCCGGCCGGTGATCCGGGCGCACAAACGGTTGTTCATCGACAAACCGATCGCGGGCTCGCTCCGGGACGCGATCGAGATCTTCCGGCTCGCCCGGGAACATGACGTACCGCTCTTCAGCTCCTCTTCCTACCGCTACTACGACAGCCTCGTGGAGGTGAAGAGGACCGACGTGGGCGAGATCCGGAGTGCGATCTCCTACGGCCCGGCCCACCTGGAACCGCACCATCCCGATCTGTTTTGGTACGGCGTGCATCCCACGGAAGCACTCTTCACGATTCTGGGTACCGGCTGCGAGACCGTCGTGCGCACGACCACCGCGGACACCGATGTCGTCAGCGGCCTTTGGACGGGGGGCCGGATCGGCACATTGCATGCCCTGCGCACGGGGCCGACGCCGCACAAGGTGATCGTGTTCGGCACTAAGGCCGTGGCCGAGCAGCAAGGCAGCGGCGATTATGCCCCGCTGGTCCGCGAGATCATCCGATTCTTCCAGACGGGCGTCGCGCCCGTCACTCCCGAGGAAACGCTCGAGCTGTTCGCCTTCATGGAAGCGGCCGATGAAAGCAAGCGGCTCGCTGGGCAACCGGTGAAGATCAAGGATGTCCTGACCCGGCATGGCGGACCGTTGGCGCCGCGCTGATCCATAACCGCTTGAAGGACCGCCTTTCACCACTCAACCGGTCAGCCGGCAAGCTTCGCAAGCGCGGCAAGTTGCTGGTCGTGCCCAAACAAGCCGTGGCGGCCGATGCCGTCCAAGCCGTGCGGCAGACCCGCAAAGACCGGCTGTGATCAAGTTCTTCGACACGACCGCTCTGGTGGCGGCGCAGATCGCCTCCCCCTGAACCTCGTAGCAGCGGACGTGAGTCCGCTCTAACTTCCTCCAAGGGGAGGCCGCTTGATGTGGCCCGCATCCGGCGCCCGGCCGGCGGCGTACAGCTTCCAAAACGACGGCCAGAACTCGTTCTCCAACGGATGCAATGCCGGATACCCCGGCACGATCGCCCCGGTGTAAGCCCATTCCTTCGGGTGCTTCACCAGTCCTGCCACGCGAGCGTTGTCCATGACGTAGAGGCAAACCCTGGCGAACGCGCCCCGTTTCCGCTCCGCCTCACGCAGCACGTGATCGTGCGCCTGGTGCTGAAAGCGATGCGGACGCAGGGCCGGGCCGAGATGCTCCCGCAGAAACTTCAGGCCGTTGCGTTGATCGGAATCGCGACGCAGGCCCATCCAGAGGAGATGAATGTGGTCGGGCATCAGGCAGTAGGTGGGAGACAATAAACCTTCGCGCGCGGCCGCGTGAAGCATCACTTCCCGAAACCGAGCGTGAAAACCTCCATCCAACCATCCGGTGGCCCGCAGGGCCGTGGGCAGAGTCCAGTGGACGGCGGCATCGCCCTGGTAGTATTCGCGCGGCAGCCGAGGGAGGTAAATGGTCCGGTTCGTTCCCCGGCCCAGAAAGCGACTGCGCTCCTCATCCGGTGGCTCGGCTTGCATGGGGACGAGAATAGAGCCGGCTCACGCCGGCGGCGACCGTTTTCGCGCCGCATCGGACGTCAGTTTGATCATGCTTCCATCGGCGTGGTTCGGGTGGCTTGCGCGACGAGCAGAAGTTTGAGCCGACTAACGTCGGCTGCTACGCAGGGCTGGGGCGAACCTCCCGCAATCCGCAATCGTAGCAGCGGACGTCAGTCCGCTCTAACTTCCTCCAAGGGGAGGCCGCTGTGATCTCCTCGATGACCTGAATGATGGAGCCGGCTCACGCCGGCTGCTACGGGAGTTTGGAGGGGGGGCGGTTGTTTCTACACCACGCCCAGTTCGGCCGCGGCGCGGTGAACACACCGCGCCGTGCCCATCCCAGACCCGTCGGCAATGTGCCTCTGACCTCACTGCCCGCGCACGCGCAGGAATTGGGGGCCGGAGCCGAGCGGCAGCCGCAGCGAGTTCGCCTGCACCGGCTCACCCACATTCTCCCAGGAACTGGTGGCGCCCAGGGTGGTGGTCTGCTGCACTTGATAGGGGCCCTGGCCGCCGGTCCAGTTCAGGACCACATCGGAACCGGCCCGGCCCAGGTTCAGGCGAATGGCCCACGGCGCCGTGAGGGCCGTTTCCACAAACCAGCCGGAGCCGTTGTAAGATGCGCCGGTGACGTGGCCACGGGCTCGAATCGTGCCGCCGGGTGGGAGGGAAAGGCCAGTCAGTTGCCAGCCGCCTGCCTGTCCGGCAGGCAGGCCGGGGATGCGCAGGCCGGCGCCCAAGTCGGTCCAGGCGGCGCCGTCGGGCGAGTGCTCGAAGGTGGTGCGCGCATCCGGAAGTCGGGAACCAGCCACCGAAAAGCCGATTGAACACCCTGGAGACCTGCCTTAACGTGGCGGCATGGAAACCGAAGTCGTGTTGAATGTGAAGCTGGAGCCCCTCGAGGAGGGCGGCTTCCTTGCGACCAGCCCCGACCTGCCCGGTCTCGTGGTGCAAGGGCGCACGCGGGCCGAGACCATGGAACTGGCCCAAGCCAATGCGCGCATCCTCATGGAGGTTTATCTGTCCGAGAAGCTGCCGTTACCGCCCGCGTTGCGCCGGGTGTTCAAACGCAAGCCCAAGGCGCTGACCCTGCTGCTGCCCGTCGCGCTCCCCGCATGAGCCGGCTGCCCGCGCTCAAATCAGAGTTTCTGAAGTGACTCCGCTCCACAGCCGTAACCCCTACTCGCGAACGCGCAGGAACTGGGGGCCGCTGCCCAGCGGAATCCGCATCGAGTTGGCCTGTACCGGGTCACCCACATTCTCCCAGGAACTGGTGGTGCCCAGGGTGGTGGTCTGCTGCACCTGGTAAGGGCCTTGCCCGCCCGTCCAGTTCAGGACGACATCAGAACCGTCCCGTGCAAGGTTCAGGTGAATGGCCGGCACGCCGATTACGGATTCCACAAACCAACCGGAACCGGTGACATAGCCTCGCGCGCGAATCATGCCCGCGGGCGGCAAGGAAAGGCCGGTCAGTTGCCAGCCGCCGGGGATGCGCGTGCCGGTGCCCAGGTCGGTCCAAGTGAGGCCGTCGGGCGAGTGCTCGAAGGCAGTGCGCCAGACCTCCGGACTGGTGCCGCCGCGCAGCCAGGTAATGGTCGAGCCGTCGGAGGTCAGGCTCTGGGTGGCCGGCTCGGTGGCGTTCAGCCGGCCAAGGTTGGCGCGCGGCTGTCCGCCCAACGTGCTGAAAGTGCCTCCCACCAGAATCTTGCCGTCGGCCTGCACCGCCAGCAAACCCACATTGAGGCCCGGCCCTGGAGGACTCGCCCGTGAATTAAACCCCGCATCCAGCGTCCCGTCGGCATTGAGCCGGGCAGGGCTGGCGTGCGGCTGCCAGCCCAGCCACTCCACTTCGTTACCTGGAGGTTCCGGCTTACGGCGTCCGTGCCCGGTAAAACCGCTGCGGGTCGTGGGCGGCGGCGGGATCGGTTAAAGGCGTGCTGTAACTTGCCGGGGTCAGGTTGGTCCAGTCGGTCCACGTGGTTAGATCGGTGGAAATCTGAAGCGTATAGCTTCGGTTGGTCTGGCCAATCAGGGTCAACTGAAACGAGCCATCGGGCAGCCGCTGAGGCGAAGCCAGAACGGCAAGATTGGCCGGCTCCGCAGTCAGCTCCAGCGTGCGAATGCAGACCACCCCGGCGGCGTTGGTGGCTTCAAGCCGGAACACATACAAATCCGCGACATCGGGCGTGAAGGTGGGATTGCGGACATTCGCGGCTGAGAGCGCAGCCGACGAACCGGCAGGGTCCCGGATCAGGCGCCACTGCCAGGCCACGGCGGTTTGCGGGCTGGTGTCCAGTTGGCGCGACTGCCCGACCGGCCCGACGGCCAGGTCAATCGTGGGCGCATCCGGGCAGGTGTTCGTTGTGCCGATCCGAATCGTGTGGTTTGCGGTGTCCGCCACATAAACGTTGCCCGCGCCGTCCACCGCCACGCCAGCGGGCCAGTTGAACCGCGCCGCGCTGGCCGTGCCGTCGGCAAAGCCACCAATTGGATAACCCAACCAGTCAATGCTAGAGGCGTTTCCCGCCAGCGTCGTCACCACGCCGCCGGGCGTCACCTTCCGAATCGTGCTGTTCCCGGAATCCGCCACATAAACGTTGCCGGCGCCGTCCACTGCCACGCCGTATGGATAGTTGAACCGCGCCGCGCTGCCCGTGCCGTCGGCATAGCCACCAATTCGAATACCAGCCTGGTTAGTGATAGAGGCGTTTCCCGCCAGCGTCGCCACCACCCCGCCCGGCGTCACCTTCCGAATCGTGTGGTTTGCGGTGTCCGCCACATAGACGTTGCCCGCACTGTCCACCGCCACGCCGAATATATCAGACTGTTCCGCCAGGCCCGCCAGCGTCGTGACCACCCCGGCCGGCGTCACCTTCCGAATCGCGCAGACGTCCGTGTCCGCCACATAGACGTTGCCCGCGCTGTCCACCGCCACGCCGTATGGGCAGTTGAACCGCGCCGCGCTGCCCGTGCCGTCGGCGCTGCCCTCACTTCCCGCCAGGCCGGCCAGCGTCGTGACCACCCCGCCGGGCGTCACCTTCCGAATGGTGTAGTTGTAGTAGTCCGCCACATACACGTTGCCCGCGCTGTCCACCGCCACGCCCTCTGGCCGGTTGAACCGCGCCGCGCTGCCCGGGCCATCAACGGCACCAGGACTCTCGTCGGGACCGGCCAGGGTGGTGAAGGTGTATTCCTGGGCTGTGGCCTGAGCCACCGCCGCCAGGGCGAAGGCGGCCAGGAGGAGGAAAGCGGAATGCAGAATGCAGAATGCAGAATGCATTGTGGTCTTCATAACGGGCTCGGTTTTTGATGGCTTGTTCATACTTACACCCCTTGCTACGCCGAAACGGGAGGGAGGTTACGGGAAATCGCAAAGCACAGGTAGGGTGCGTGTGTCCTCACCGCGCCGCTGGGTCATCACCCATGCCCAAAAGCGGCGGACTGAGGACAGGTCCGCCCTACCCAGGGGGGGTGGGCCCCCACGCCGTTGCGGCGAACTGGTGTTCGCCCCACTTCTGCGTGCTCGGAATAAGCCGCCGTTTCGAGCAGTTGGCGGCGAACACCAGTTCGCCGCTACGCAGACCGGGGAGAATGGCGAGAGGGACTATTCCACCGTGAGGGCGATGAGGAATGGGGCGGAGTCGGTCATGGCCGAGACAAAATCCAGGCTCTCCACCTCCACCTCCGGGCGCGGGTTCTGGAGGGAGAGTCGGAACAGTTGCTGGAACCCACGATTCCAAGTGTTAAGTTGATTTGTTCCAGTCCAGGCGACGACGGCTCGTTCCACTTGCCCGTCCTCCGGGCTAAGGTGGGTCCAATCGCGCACCTCCACGCCATAGAGAATGGGGAACACCCGCTCCTGACCGTCGGCGAAGTGCAACACGTAACTGGCAACCCGCGTGCCCGGCGGGACGAGCCAGACCGTGCCGTGCAGGCAATGAAGCCAAGCCACCTTGCGCTTGAGCGGGATGCCGGTGACCGAGGACGGGTAGCGCTCCATTCTGCTTCGGGACAGGAATGTTCCCGCGAGATTGATCAACCCGCGCACATCAAACTCGACGCCTCCAAGCCGCTGCACCCCGCGGGGCAACGCGGACAAATCGTTCCGAAGGCCCGGTTTGATCTCGAGGTTGTGCATATCCCGTGTGAGCGAGCCGTTGTAGAACCGGCTGAGGTCAACGAGCTCGGGCCGGGTTTCCGGAGCGCGGGGGGGAATGCCCCGGGCCAGGCAGTTCTCGACCCCGGCTTCCGTCAACCGGTTCAGCCGCCGAAGCACCGCCGACCGGTTCAGCCGAGCCTCGCTCAGCGCTTGTTCGAAGGCATTCGTATGGGCGCCGGCCAGTTCGACGGCTTGCTGAAACGCCGCGAGGGCCTCGTCCAGGCGGTTGGAGTTCGCCAGCGACTTCCCTTGGGCGTTCAAGTTCCAGATCCGATCCGTCGCCTTCGAATCCTCGACCACCCCCAACTCGGCGGCGCTGATGCAGTTTCCCTCGATCGCGTGGAGCCCCACGAAGCGAAAATAACGAGCCGTCACGGGCCGCTCAAAAAGCACGGTCTGTTCGGCAGGGTACTCCTTGAGGTCGGGGAACGCGCCCTGGACCACCGGTGTTTTCCAGTTTCGGCCATCGGTGCTCAGGTAGAATTGGTACTCGTCGGTGAGTCCGCGCACCCCCTGCTGGCGGGGCAGATAGCGGAAGGCCGTCAAGTCCAGTCGCTGGCCGAGGTCCACGATGATTTCCTGCGGTGGAGGATGTGCTGGATCGTCTTGCGCCGTGTGCCAGAACGTCTTGGGATCTCCGTCAATGGCCCGGGATGCTTCCCCGCCGACGCCGCCCTTGCCCTCGAAACTGGCCGAGACCACTTTCCATTGGGCCTTGCCCAGATCTGGCCATAACACCTGTTCTGCCTCGGTTCTCAGTGCTACGAACTCCGTCTGGAGGGACGAGTTCAGTCGCAGGAAGGTCGTCTGCCACCATTGCCAGGCCTTCTCAAAGCAAGCCCTGGCCTGGTCCGGTTCATGGAGTCGCTGATGCGTCATGGCCAGGAAGAAGAGGCTCCGCCCTGAAAGCGTGCCGCCGCGCAACCGACCCTCGGCCTGGAACGTCTCGGCGGCGGCGGCGAATTGTCGGTCTCGATACTGCGCCATCCCCAGCAATTGGAAGTTCCTCCAATCCGCGGGGTCTAACTGGACCGCTCGCTCGGCCAGCATCAGCAGTCGGTCCAGATTCCACATGTCCTCCATTTCGTGGGGGAGCTGGCCCTCGAGGAAAGCCCGGAACTGGCCCTCCCGGGCCATGTCGCGGCATTCCCGCGCCGTCGGACCCGTCACCGCAAGCAGCTTGGTGAAAGCTGCGCGCGACTCCGCCACGCGCCGGGTCCCCCAGATGTTGTCGGCGCGGTGCGCGAGCACGTTCCGGCACAGTGCCAGCAGATGCGTATTTGTGCCCGCCAGGTTCAAGGCCTGTGTGCAGGCCTGATTCGCTTCTTCCGGCTGCCCGGTCCTCGCCAGGAGTCCGCCTTTGGCCAGCCACAATCCGACGCTGTCCGCGTTTTTCAGCAGACCCTCCTCCGCGAGAGCAAGCGCCTCAGCGGGCTTGCCTTTGTGGTCCAGCGACTCGATTTGCGCCAGCAGGGTGGCCAAGCCGAGGCGGGCCTGCGCCACCGCGTTGGTCGGCGCCAGGCTCACCGCCTCACGCAGGCTCTCCGGTGTGTCTTCCTCGATCCGCCGCCGCACATACTCGGCTACCGTGATTGTTGAGGACGGCGACAGCGTGCGCGTGGCATTGGGGGCGAAGAACCACTTTGCCCAGCGCGTGTAGAAGTTCGTGCTCGCATCAGCGGTCAGCTCTTGCCGAAGGTTCTCCAGTTGTCCGGGTGACACGGGTTCGCGCACGTTATTCTCCGCGAGACGCTGTCCCACCACCGCCTCCGCCAAGTCGGGCAGCCAGCGCGGAATCGGAGCGGGCGCAGCCAGCACCTCCCAGAGCCGGACCTTGCCGTCCGATGACGCGGTGAGCAGCCACTGCGCGTCGCTGCTGAACTCCGCGTGTCGAACCTCACCCCCGTGCGGCAGCAGTTCCGACACCGGCAGCGCCGTCTCGACATCCCAAATGCGTGCCACTCCGGCTACCGAGCCGAGCACCACACGAGCGCCGTCCGGGCTGAATTGCGCGGTCAGGAGGCGCGCGGCCTGCGCCATCGGACTCCCCACGGGTTTGCCGGAGCGGAGGTCGCAAACTTGGGCTGTGTTGCGGGAAAGGAGGATGACTTTGCTGCCATCCGGACTGAGGCCGGACGAGTCCGTCGCCAATCCTGTCAGATGGGGGATCGGCTCGGTCAGAGGCGCGCCGGTGCGGGCGTCCCACACGCGAGCCGCGCCATCGGCGGAAACTGTCACCAGACGCGATCCATCCGGGCTGAAGCGGAGATGAGCGACCAGGTCCTGATGCCTCAACGGGCCCACGATCAACTGGCTGGTGGCCGGATCCCAAAGCCGCACCTCACCATTCCGGCAGGTCGTTACGACGCGCCGGCCATCCGGACTGAACCTAGCCATGAGCACATCGGTCGGTTCGAGGTCGGCGCTTTCCCCGAACTCAGCGGCATATTCATCCTTCTCCGCAGCCGCGGCGGGGTCTTGCCGATGTTGCAGGGGATGTCCGACCGGCTGACCGGTTCGGGCTTCCCACACCCGCGCGGTGCCATCCGCAGAGGCCGTGACGATCCAACGCCCGTCCGGGCTGAATCGCACTTCGAGGACCCGATCTCCATGCTGCAGCGGAGGGGTGAGGGGTTCGCCGGTGCGAGCGTCCCACACCCGGGCGGATGCGTCGGCGGCGGTGGCCACAAGGGTGCCATCAGGACTGAAGTGGGCCAAGCGGACTGAGTCCCGGTGCAACATGGGTTTGGAGACCGGCTGGGCGGTCCGCGCATCCCAAACCCGGACGGTGCAGTCCGCCGAAACCGTGAGCACCCTCTGGCCTTGCGGGCTGAACTCGGCCCAATGAATCCCCGTGGGAGGTTCCTGTAATCCTGTAGCAGCGGACGTCAGTCCGCTCTGATCTCTTGGCGGAGGGGATGATGGAGCCGACTCACGTCGGCTGCTACGAGGGGCTGGGTGGACGAAGTCGAGGGCCAGCGGCTGGTCGCGGTCAACAGCCCTGCCGTCCACGGTGGTGAGATTGGTGGTGGATGCGGCCGAAGACGCGCTGGCATCCAGCACGCTTAGGGCGGAGAGCAACCGTTCGGCAATGACCCGGTTGTCCGGATGCCGGTGCAGCAACCGGGACAGTTGCGCCACCGCCGGGGCCGTGCGGTCCTGCGCAAAGAGAGAGTCCGCCTGCTCCATTTCCAGCCGGACGACCGTGGCTTCCACTCGTTCGCGCTGGCGCATCTCCCGTGCGGCATTGCGATCCGCGCGGCGCCACTGCCAGATGATCCCCGCCACCCCAACCACGGCCGCCAGGACCGCGGCAATCGCCCAGCCCGCCAGTGCGGGGTTGCGCTTGACCCATTTCGCCACATGTTCCCGCCGGCTGCAAGGCCGTGCCCGAATCGGTTCGTGGCGCAGCCAATGTTCCAAGTCGTCGGCCAGTGCATCCGCTGACGCGTAGCGCCTCGTCGGGTCCTTCTCCAGGCACTTCAGGCAAATCGTCTCCAGGTCGCGGTCAACAGCATGGAGTGGTGGAGTGGTGGAGTCTTGGAGTGGTGGCGGGCGGCGCACGAACGCGTGAGTCCAGCACTCAAGCATTCCTGCGCTCCGCTTCTGCATTGGCGCCGGCTCCTCTTCAGCCACCTTCCGCATCGTCTCGAGTGGCGTCGCGCCCTCGAACGGCGGATGACGGGTCAACAGGAAGTACAGCACGGCGCCCAGGCCGTAGATGTCCGTCTGCGTCGTCAGTGCCTTGGCCTTGCCGGCCGCCTGCTCCGGCGACATGAAGTTGGGCGTCCCGAGCAGCATCCCGCTCAAGGTCAGGTCGCTGTCCGCTTCCGCCAGCTTGGCCAGCCCGAAATCCGTGACATGCGGCTGGCCGTGCACGTCCATCAGGATGTTCGCCGGTTTGAGGTCCCGATGCAGGATGCCCCGCTGATGCGCGTAATGCACCGCGCGCGCCACGCGGACCAGGAGTCGCGCGGCTTCCTGTGGGGAAAACCGGTTGGGCCGACCTGCCACGTATTGCGACAGGTTCGGCCCATCCACGAACTGCATGCTGAAGTAATGCTGGCCCTCGTGCTGCCCCACCTCATAGATGGATACGATGTTCGGGTGGTCCAGGCCGGCCGCCGCCTCGGCTTCGGTGTGGAAGCGTTTCACCGCCGATTCGCTGGCCAGTTGGCCGGCCAAGATCATCTTGACCGCGACGATGCGATCCAGACTGATCTGCCTGGCCTTATAGACAATCCCCATCCCCCCGCAGGCAATTTCCTGCAACAGTTCGTAGTCGCCAAAGTAGTGGACCTTGGGATGCCGGGTACCAGATGCTGGAGGCTGACTTGCGCCGGGCGATGGCGGGGAGTCGGCCTCTGCCGAGGTCAGGCCCTCCTGCAAGAAGCACCTGGGACAAAGCCCGGCGGGGCCGGCTCCCGTCAGCTTCGCTCCACATTTGCCACAAGTGCGCATCGGGACGGCGATCGGTTCACTGCCTTCGCCCCAGGACTCAATA
>Ga0315288_10009722_pt1 | contig 12107 bp, 9 predicted proteins | sample YL17G11_20_MG_FD_203454 | JGI IMG/M metagenome (GOLD analysis project Ga0315288, IMG submission 203454) | Sediment microbial communities from Yellowstone Lake, YNP, Wyoming, USA - YL17G11_20 | ecosystem: Environmental > Aquatic > Freshwater > Lake > Sediment | place: USA: Wyoming | collected...
AGCAGGTTCACCGCGTCGGCGGGGGTCAAGCCGAGCCGATGGAGGATTCTTTCCGCGCGTTGCAGGCGCCGGGCCGGCACGCGCGTGCGGACGATGGCGATTGAATCGCTCATGGGTGGAATGTGCCCGGTGCAGTGCTCCACGTCAACGGCCGGGCGTGGATCTACTCGCCCGACTCCAGCCCTCGCCTGCGCCCATCTAACGCGCCTCCCCACCACTCCACGACTCCATCACTCCATCACTCCACCACTCCAATACTCCGCCCCGCCGCGGCCTCACTTCGGCCACTGGCCCTTGCCCATGCCAACCCGCCGGCACAGGTCCTCGAAGCGCGGGTCGTCGCGCATTCCGTCCCAGGCACGGTCTGTGCGCAGGCCGCCAAAGTCGGCGAAGACGATCAACTCGGACCGATAGTCGATCGCCCGGCCCAACGACTGGAGCGTTTGGTCCTTGTTGCCCAGCGCGGCGTGAACCCACGCCTGGAAATAGGGGTCGGCGTGCCCGCTCCGTTCGCCGTCCTGGAGGCGGGCGAGGTACTCGAGGGCCTTGGCGCGGTCTCCCAGCAGGGCGTACGCGCGTCCGATGCGCCCGTCCAGCTCGGGGCTGGGCCAGATCGCGCCTGATTCCAGGAAGGCGTCGATGGCTTTTCGGTATTGGCCCGTCGCCAGGTAGCAGCGGCCGAGGAGGTACTGCCCCAGGCTCGGGGTGTCCGGTATCTCCTCGAGGCACCGGCGCGCGAGACGAAAGGCTTCGTCATAGTTCCCCCAGACCAGTTCCCCGTAGGTCGCGTGCTCCAGCGTGCGCCGACGATAGATGGCGTTGACGGGCCAGTTGGTCTTGAGGCGTTCGTGATAGAGGCGGGATTCGTTCGTCCTGCCCAAGGTCCGGTAGCGAACGCTCCAACTGATGAGGGCGTCCGGCCAAATCCTGCTTTGTCGGTCGCAGGTCCTCACCGCCAGATCCCAGTTGTGATCATACACGATCAGCTTGTCCAGGAGCCGATCCGCTGCCACGTAACTCGTATCGTCGAGTTCGACGATTCGCCGCGACCGCTCAGCCACGGTCTCCCAAATCTCGGTGGGAGGACGGGAATCGAAGAACTCGACGAATACGTCGATGTAGCCCTCCTGCGCGGTAACGTACTTAGGGTCCAACTCCAGCGCGCGTCCGAAACAACTAAACGCCTCCCGAGAGTCACTCCTGGTTGCTGCCCAATGATGGCGCCGCGCCTGGAGAAACCACCGGTAAGCCTCGAGGTTCCTCTCCCATACCCGCTCGATCCGTTGTCGGACGCCGGCGTCAAGATCCCGGCCGAGGCTCTTGACGATCGGGTCGAGAGCGCGGAGCTCGAGCGCGATCGGGTCGTTGGTCACGCCCTCGAACATGTTTGCCCACAGAGGAGCGTTGTGGTCGCGCGCGTAGAGCCGGAGTTCGAGCTGGAGGAGGTCGTTGGTCTTGCCCACCCGGCCGCTCAGGAGATAGCGCGTGGCATTGGTTCGGAAGACGTTGCGCCGGACTTCGTCTTCATCAAACCGGAGCCAGTCCGACTTGCGCGGGCCAGTGCTCACGCCGGGGATCAACGCCAGCCCGTCGATAAAGGCGTCCGTGATCCGCCCGGCCAACCAGAGGGATCGCTCGGTCTCATCCAGCGGCTCTGCGGGGGGAGTCGAGTACCGGAACGGCAGGACGAAGATCGAGGCTACGTCCGAGGTGGCGGCTGGTCCACCGGTTCCGAGCCGTCGGCTCAGATACTGAAAACCGAGACCCGCGAGGAGGAGAAGCGAGGCGGCGAACGCAACCGTACGGGCAATCGCCCAACGCTGTTCCCGATTCCGCTTGCGGCGCACCGAGCGACCTTGTTCAAGCAGGGCCAGGTCCACCTCCATCGCCTCCGCCGAAGCGTAGCGCTGCGCCGGGTCGGCCTGGCAGGCCTTGGTGATCACGGCGTTGAGTTCAAGAAACGGGGCCGGGTCGATTTCAGATTTGCGATCTGCGATTTGCGAGTTCGGGGTGGGTGTGGCCGGGGCTCGATCGTCATGCGGCCCGTTGGCGAACTCGTCGGGCAGGGCAGGGAAGTCACGCCGGTCCAGGCCCGTGCTGATCTCGTAGAGCACCTTGCCCAGGCTGTAGAGATCGGCCCGCGGCGTGCCAGGTCCTTCCGGCGGGATGAATCCTTCCGTGCCGACGAACGACCGCGCTTCGCTCACGTCCGCCACCAGGCCGATGTCGGCCAGCTTGGGCTGGCCCTCGACGAAGATGATGTTCGACGGCTTGACGTCGCGGTGAACGAGGTTGTGCCGGTGCAGATGCGCAAGCGCCGACGCCAGCAGCCGCCCGATCCGCACGCACTCCGCGACGGGCAGCCGGCCGAACCGCTGCTGCTCAACGCGGAGTGTGCGGGGAGCGTACCGACTGGAGTGATGGAGTGGTGGAGTTGTGGATTGGTGGAGTGAACCAGTGTCAGAGACGTCGAGCGATGAACTCTGCGAATGGTGGACGGAAGGCTCCGGGCTCCCGGGCTTCCCATCACTCCAGGACTCCATTACTCCATCACTCCGCTCCGAAGCATCGTCCGCCAGCTCCATGACGTAGTAGAAGTAGTCCTCGGTGCCGCCGACTTGCAGGATGTCCACCAGTCCGTCGTGCGAGCGGGAAACGGGTTCGAAGCGCTGGATGCCCTTGAACTCGCGCTCGAACGGCTTGCGGTCCTCGAACGCCTCGCGCGAGACGATCTTCACCGCGCGCCAGGTGCCGAGTCGGTTCCGAGCCAGCCAGACCCGGCCGTAGCTCCCGCGCCCGATCAAGTGCAGCAGCTCGTGGTCGGGGATCTCCGGCGGCGGCCCGGGCGCGGCGCAGTCCGGCGGGGTCCTCGCTCCATTCGGAGTGCGGCCAGCCTCGGGCTCTGCCGCGGGGTTGTTCACGGGTCCTATTCAAAGCATCGCCCGGCGACCAAAGCACGAACAAATGTCAGCAGTTTTCATTTTGCCCCCCGACTGCCTGAAGGCGGGACTCCGAACCCCGGAAAGTCGAGTCCAAGATCGTTCGGAGTCCCGGCTTTAGCCGGTTCTTGGCGCGACCGACGGCCAAAATGAGAACTGCTGATAAATGTTCAGCGCACGTCCGGCGGGTAGCGTGGGCTTTTTGACTTCTCGCCAAGGCGGCGACAGGATTACATCGACGCCGTGAGCGCGACGGCCGTCCCATTCGACACTGGTTTCTCTTGGCGCTCTTTGCGCGAGCTCAGACTCCGCCACTCTGCCCGGTACGCTGTCCACTCCGTGCTTGGGCTCGCCACCGCATTGGCGCTCCCAGCCTTTGCCGAGGACTGGCCTCAGTGGGGCCGTACGCCGTCGCGCAACATGGTCGCGCCGGCCAAGGGTTTGCCCGAACGCTTCACGCCAGGTCGGTTCAAACCCGGCACTGATGACCGCGAGATCGACCCGGCTACGACGCAGAACGTGAAGTGGGTCGCCCGGCTCGGCTCGCAGAGCTACGGCAACGTGGTCGTGGCCCAAGGCCGGGTGCTCGTTGGCACCAACAACGATCCTCCCCGCGACCCGCAGCACCAGGGCGACCGCAGCATCCTGCTTTGTCTCGACGAGAAGACCGGCGAGTTGCTCTGGCAACTGGTGGTGCCGAAGCGCAAGGAAGGCAAGGCCGTTGACTGGGAGCAACTCGGCATCCTGTCGTCGCCCGCGGTCGAAGGGAAACGCGTCTATCTCGTCACCAGCCGTTGCGAGGTCCTGTGCCTCGACCTGAATGGCCAAGCGGACGGCAACGACGGGCCGTTCAAGGATGAAGCCGGATACATCGTCCGTGACACCGGCAAGCCGCCTCCCACCATCGGCCCGAAGGACGCGGATATTCTCTGGGCCTCCGACATGATGGACGAGTTGGGTGTCATCCCGCACAACGCGGCCAACGGCTCGCCACTGATCGTCGGCGACCTCGTGTTTGTTCCCACTTCCAATGGCAGCGACTGGACGCATGGGAGTGTCCCCGCGCCGTTCTCGCCCAGTTGCATCGCGCTCAACAAAGCGACAGGCACGCTGGCGGGTGAAGACGACGCCGGTATCGGCCAGCGTCTCTTCCACGGTCAGTGGAGCTCGCCCGCTTCCGGTGATGTGAACAGCCGGCCATTGGTGTTCTTTGGCGCCGGCGACGGCTGGCTCTACGCCTTCGACGCCGTGCCGGTCGTCAGCGGTAGCTCCCACCTCCTGAAGACCGTCTGGAAGTACGACTGCAATCCGCCCGAGTACCGGACCAAGGCCGGGAAGCCGATCAAGTACGGCGACGCCGACGGCCCGAGCGAAGTCAATGCCACGCCGGTCTTTTATCGGAACCGCGTCTATGTCGCCACCGGCCAGGATCCAGAATATGGCGACGGCCTGGGTCACCTGATGTGCGTCGATGCCACGAAGAGCGGCGACGTGACCGGCACGGCGACAATCTGGTCCTACAAGGACATCCGCCGCAGCCTCTCGACAGTGTCCATCGACCCGGACACGGGGCTGCTGTTCGCCGGCGATTTCGCGGGCTTCGTCCATTGCCTCGATGCGGAGACGGGGAAGGTTCGATGGACGCATGACCTGAAGGCGCACATTTGGGGCTCGACCCTCGTCGCTGATGGAAAGGTGTATGTGGGGGACGAAGACGGCGATTTCACCGTGCTGGCGGCGGCACCCGAAAAGAAGGTGATCAGCGAAACGAGTCTGGGCGCGCCGATCTGCGCCACGCCGATCGCCGCGAACGGGGTGCTTTACCTCCAGACCCACCAACACCTCTACGCGCTGCACGGCCCCGCGCGGTCAGCCCGGTAGTTCAACCTCGGTGCCGGCGCCTGAGAGCCTGTTTGAGAACTCCCCGCCTCTTCGTAGCAGCCGAAGTGACGAGGCTCAAATACCCCGGTTTTCCGCGCCGATACGCCGAGGAAGTCAGAGCTTCCTGACGTCGGCGCACCAGATTCATTGGGCCCAGAGGCGCGCAGACGGCGGACGGGCCGTTTTTCTGGTCGCGCGGATTGACGGGATGCCCTAAACAGAGGCCATGCAGCCTGCCCGCCTGACCGGTTTGAGCCTGTTGATTGTCGAGGATGACCTGCTGCTGCGAAAGCAGATCGCCGCCTACCTCGAGCGGCTCGGCGCAGATCTCACCAGCGTCAGCACCTTGCAGGAAGCCCGCAACCTGGCCGGCGAGCTGAACTTCGATTTCGTCCTGCTCGATGTGAATCTGCCGGACGGCTCGGGTTTGGAGTTGCTCAAAGCCAAGGGGCTCGGAGCAAGCCAGGGCGTCATCGTGATGACCGCTGACGGTGGGGTATCCGGCGCGGTGGAGGCGATGCGCCTGGGCGCCTTGGATTACCTGGTCAAGCCCTTCGAGTTGGCCGAGCTGCCCTTGGTGATCGAGCGCGCCCGGCGGAGCCGACAAAACGCGCGAATCGAGGAGCACCGGCAGCGGGAGTCCGCCGGCCCGGGCAGCCGCTTCGTTTTCGGCCGGTCGCTGGCCGGGCTGGAGAAGTTGCTGGCCAAGATTCTCGAAGCCGACGCCCGCGTTCAGACCCACCTGTCGCCCGTGCTCATCCAAGGCGAAACCGGCACCGGCAAGACGACCATCGCGCGTTGGATTCATCAACGCGGTCCGCGGGCCACCCGTCCGCTGGTGGAAATGAACTGTTCGGCCGTCCCGGAAACCCTGGCGGAGTCCGAGCTGTTCGGCCACGAACGCGGCGCGTTCACGGACGCCCGGGCCGCGCGGATCGGACTGTTTGAGGCCGCCGATGGCGGCACGCTGTTCCTGGATGAGTTGCCCAGCCTTTCACTGTCGCTCCAAGCCAAGGTCCTCAAGGCGCTGGAAGATCATCGCATCCGGCGCCTGGGCAGCCACCGCGAGATTCCAGTGGACGTGCGGATTATCGCCGCCACCTCGTGCGACTTGAAAGAGCGCGTCGCCCGGGACCAGTTCCGGGAAGACCTCTATCATCGGCTCGACCTCTATCGCGTCTGCCTCCCGCCGTTGCGCGAGCGTGGGGAGGACCTGCTGACGTTGGCCGAGTATTTGTTGGAGGAGCTCTGTCGCCGCCACCGGCTGCCGCGTAAATCCCTCAGTGCCGCTGGCCGGCAGCGGCTCCACGCCTATCCCTGGCCGGGCAACGTGCGCGAACTGGCCCATGAGTTGGAGCGCGCCCTGGTCTTCGAAGAGGCGGACGAGTTGGAGCTCTGCCAACTGCTGGCCGTGACGATGGGTGGTCAGACGCCCCTGGGTGGGGATGAGCCTTGGTTCAACGCCGCCTACGTCTTCCCGCCGCAGGGCTTCTCGCTCGAGGGAGCCATCCACCACTTGATCCAGCGTGCCCTGCGTCAAAGCGGGCAAAACGTGTCGGCCGCCGCGCGGCTGTTGGGCGTCTCCAGGGACTATGTGCGCTACCGGCTCGCGGGCCGGAATGACGCGGACGCGCCTGGGGAGCAGTCCCCAGAGCGACCTTCGGGTGGGTGAACCGCCCCAGGGTTCGACGTGGCGAGCGTGCGGACGTCGGCGCGGAACTGAACTAACTTGCTCCAAGCGAATGCCCTGATTCGCAGCGTGAGGACTGGTATGATGAATGCAGCGCGCGCTAAGAGATGCGTTGCACAGCGGCGGAGAGCTGAGTAGAGTGCATCCAACTCGGCCGAAGATCGCTCCTGCAAGGCGCAGCAAAAAGATGAATCGGGTCCGGAAAACAGTCTTCGCGATGGTGCTCTCGGCAGGTCTGCTCGAGGCAGTGGTCCTGGCCCAGACCACTACGAACCCGCCGGTGGTCATCGATTCCAGCCGGCTCGGCCGGGTCCTCCAGACTCCCGTTTCGTCCGCCGTGGACGCCTCGCCGATAACTTCGGCGGTCAACCGTCCGGAGCGGGTGGAGCAGCAGCGACTGCCGCAGGACATCCGCGATCGGCTGCAGCAGTTCGAGCGGGTCCGCGAGGCGTACCTCACCGAACAGCGGGAACTCCAGCGCCGGCTGCGCGGGGCCACCGACGCGGACCGGGACCAGATTCGCGAACTGATTCGCGAACGTCGGGCCGCTTGGCTGGAGCAGTTCCGGACCTTCCGACAAGAGGCGCGCGAACGGTTGACCGAGCTGCGCGACGCCCTGCCCAGCCATCGCGAAGCCCTGGACGCCGCCCGTGACACCGCCCGCCAGAAGGCCGAGGAAGCCCGCGAACGCCGCGGCGATCGGTAGAAGTCCGCTGCGGTTGACCGTCCGGTTTGTCGGCAATCCCACTGCCAGTTTGCCCTCCACAATCTCGCTCGATCAGAGCGTCACGGCTGCTTGTCAGCCGCGCACCTGGTCTTGAGTTGCCGCCAGGCCTTCATCGACCGGCGCAGATTGTCCTCCGCGTCGCCGCCGATGCCGTAGCCCTGCAGGCCTCTTCTACCGGCAGGGGCGAGGGCCATCGAGTCTCGTGTGGGCAATGGCATTGAAGAAACCGACCGCCGGCCGGGATACAACCGGGCGTTCGGTTTGCCGCGACGACGGCCGAAAAAGGCTTTGCAGTCCCGGCTCAATCTGCGATGACTCTCCACGAGATTCAACGCACCTACCGAGCCCGAGCAAAGGCGCACCTCATGAAACTCAAACGTATTCCCGAATGGGCGGCAGCCCTCCTCATCGTGTCGGTCGTGTGGCTGGGAAGCGCCTCGCAGGCCGCCGAGTTGTCGCACGCCAAAGACGGCTCCGGCGTGTACGGCTACAAGGACACGCCCAAGCTGCCGTGGTGCGACTATCTCGTTCACGACTGCGACCGCACGGCGCCCAAGCGCGTCCAGGTCGGCCCGGCGCTCGAGCCGTCGGCGCCGCCGTCCGACGCCCTCGTGCTGTTCGATGGCAAGGACCTGGCGAAGTGGCAGCCGACCGACTGCAAGCTGGTGGACGGCTGCATCGAGGCGGCCGGCAACCTGACGAGCAAGGAGAGCTTCGGCGATTGCCAGATCCACCTCGAGTGGCTCGCCCCGGCGGACTTCAAGGGGCCATGGTACAACCGGGGCAACAACGGCGTCCTGCTGATGGGCCTATACGAAATCCAGATCTTCGATTCGTGGAATGAGAAGATCTACCCGGACGGCCAGACCGCTGCCATCTACGGCCAGACGCCGCCTCTCGTGAACGCCTCCCGCCCGCCGGGCCAATGGCAATCCTTCGACATCCTCTTCACCGCGCCGGTCTTTGCGGACGGCAAGCTGGTGAAGCCGGCTCGCGTGACGATGTTCCACAACGGCGTGCTCGTGCATCTCAACGAGGAAATCCGTGGCGAAACCGGCCACCGCATCCTGCCGGAATACAAACAGAAGGTGAGCCGAGCCCCGCTGGTCCTGAGCGGCCACGATTGCCCGGTACGCTTCCGCAACATCTGGGTCCGGCCGCTGTGAGTTCAGATGGCCGGGAATCCGTGATTTCTGCACCGATTCTCCCCGAGCGCCCCCTCACTCCGGGCCCTCTCCCCATCGGATGGGGAGAGGGTGGTCGAAGACCGGTTGAGGGGCGGTTTGGGTTTGGCTCCCGCCGGCTTGGAGGAAGGCGAACCGGTGCCGACCCGCTCTCAGTTCACCGCTTGTCTCGGGCCGCTCGTCCCGCCGATCGCCAGCCTCACTCCAACCCCGTCAGCAGGCTCAGGAACGTCTCGGTCATCTTCGGGATGGCGTTCGTTTCGAGGAAGCTCGTCCGCATCCGCCACGTTTCGTAGGCGCCGAGCTTGAACTGCTCCGGCGGTGGAATGTAGCCGTACCAACCGTTGGCCAGGCCGACGTTGAATAGCGGCTTCACCGGGCTGCGTTGCTTCAGATCCAGACCGCTGATCGCAAAGATCTCCCCCGGCCAGGCCGCCACCGCCAGTTCGCCGATGCGGAAGACCTGCAGCGGCATTGAGATCTCCGCGGGGTACTCGGCGAGGATGAGCTGCTCGCGGGCTGAGTTGTCCGTCCACGAATGCAGCTCGCTTACCGGCCGGCCGGCGATGAGCTCGCGCGCCTGGGCCACTTCCGCTGCCGAAGGCCGGCGCGTGGCGAGGGACAACTCGCGCTGCGCTCTTTTCAACTTCACGTCGCCGCGATACTTCAACTCCTGCGTGACGCGCAGGACTTCTTGTGCGAGATCTTCGGCCACGCGCCGGATCTGCGTGTAAGGCGGCGCAGGCTCACGCTTCACCTTCGGGTCGATGTTGTTGATGTCTCCGCTCGTGCCGTTGCACAGGATGCCGACGAAGGGCGGGTCCTGTCGATCCGCGCCGAGCAGTTGCTGGATGCGGTCGGCGAACACGCCAAAGTAATCCGCCGAGACGTGGCCGGGGCCGACGTCGCCGACGTAGTGCAGCGAGTAATTGGCGAGCAACGCCAGAGGGCGGCCGGCGGCGTGCTTCACGGACAGCACGAACACCTCGGGATCCACCGGACCGGCGGGCTCGCCATCGGCCGGATGCGGCGAATCCCAGTTCATCTTGGCCAGGTCGTGGGTGAAGCCGAGCTGGTTCGTATAGACCAGGCCCGGTTTGATCAGCAATCGTCGGCAGAAGACGTGTTGCGGCAGGCTGCCGCTGCCCCAGGCCACTTGCGCGGGAGCGAGGTTGTCGACGGCGCCCCGCACCGCGTCGGCGAGCCGGCCCGGCAGCCAGCGGCGATAGGGGTCATCGGCGTCGGTCAGGTGCACGCCGCAACCCGCGCCGGCGGAATGGGTGTGTGTGCAGGACATCATGACGTTCTGTAGGGGCAAGCCGGTGGCCTGTTGAACGAGGCCTTTGGCTTCATCGAAAACCGGGCGATCGAGCAGGCAAGTGTCCACTACCACGAACACAAGTCGCGTCGTGCCGTCGTCGAGAACCAGTGCCCGGGCCCAGAGATCATCGTGCACGTAACGGGCGACGCCGGGGCCGAGGCCGCCGTTGATGCGCGTGCCGAGGGCTGGGGTGACGTTGGCCTTGGCGGCCCCGGCACGGAACCCGGCCGCGTTCGCCGTCGTTCCCAGCGCCACCAGCGCCATCCACAGACTGAAGAAAGTTCTCATCGCTGCTGGGCCGACCCTAACGCCTCGCGTCTCGAACTGCCACGCCGAATCCGACCCATCCGTCGGCGGGCTAGCCGAACCGAGCCTTGCACTTTGGCCGACGCGTCCCATAGTTCGCGGCCATGGACTGGCTCCTCAACCCTGAAGTCTGGATCAGCCTGCTGACGCTGACAGTGCTCGAAGTCGTGCTGGGCATCGACAACATCGTCTTCATCTCCATCCTCGCCGGGAAGCTGCCGCCCGAACAACAGGCCAAGGCCCGCCAGGTCGGCTTGAGCTTGGCACTGTTCACCCGCATCCTGCTCCTCTGCGGGCTGGCCTGGATGGTCAGGCTGACCCAGCCGCTGTTTCACTTGCCCACTTTCGGCCTGTTCGCAGAACCGCACGGCGTTTCCGGCCGGGACTTGATCCTGATCACTGGCGGGCTGTTTCTCCTGTGGAAAAGCACGCACGAGATTCACGACAAGCTCGAAGGAGAGGATGGACAGGTGACCCGCCGGCTGGCGCCGACGTTCTGGGGCGTGATCATTCAAATCCTGCTGCTGGACATCGTGTTCTCGCTCGATTCGGTCATCACGGCGGTGGGCATGGCGAACCGGATCGGCGTCATGATCGCCGCGGTGGTCATCGCCGTCATCTTCATGCTGATCTTCTCGGGGCGGATCAGCGATTTCGTTCAGCGTCATCCCACCTTGAAGGTGCTCGCGCTCGCGTTTCTGCTCCTGATCGGCTGCGCCCTGGTGGCCGAAGGTTTCCACAAGGCGATTCCGAAGGGCTACATCTACTTCGCCATGGCCTTCTCCGTGGGCGTGGAAAGCCTGAACCTCCGGATGCGGGCTCGGCTGAAACCAACGCCGGTCGAGCTTCACCAACCCTATCGGTAGACGCCACATCTGGGTTGCGAACCGCGGCGCCTCGTCTATCGTTCCGGCATGGACTGGCAACAGCTTGTGGCGCTGGCGATCGTGGCGATCGCCGCGGGGCTGCTGCTTTGGCGGTGGCTGCGTCCGCGAAAGCGGTTCTCTGGCAGAGCGGGCTCTTGCTGCTGCGCGCTGGCCTCGTCGCCTCCGGGCTCGATTGTGTTTCGCGCCCGGAAAGGCGAACGCCGGCAGATCGTCATCAAGAACCCATGACTCTCTTGGGCTGCGGCCCGTCCATTCATCCCCGCGCCCACTCCAGAACGTGAACACTCATCCTGCGGCATTCCGGTCCTTGCTCTTAACCGTCACTCTCCTGACCAGCGCGGGTCTGCTGCTCGCCGCCGATGCACCGCCGCGCGCGGCTCGGTCCGTGCACCTGTCTTATCCGGCGCCGCCCGGGATGCTTTTCTACAACGAGCTGACGGTGGAGGCCTCGACTCCGGGCAGTTACTTCATGGCCTGCGGGTTCAACCACGGCTACTTCGGAATCCAGGAGTTGATGCCGGGCGAAGGGAAGGTGGTGCTGTTCTCGGTCTGGGACCCGGGCCAGCAGGACGATCCTAACCGCGTCGCCCAGGACCAACGCGTCGAAGTGCTCCACCAAGCGGATGACGTGCGGGTGAAGCGGTTTGGCGGCGAAGGCACCGGCGGCCAGAGCTTTTTCACCTATCCCTGGAAGATCGGCGAGACGTGCCGGTTCCTGGTGCACGCCAGCACGAATGCAAACAAGACCGCATTCGCGGCGTGGTTCTACCTGAACGACCGCAAGTCCTGGAAGCACCTCGCGACTTTCCAGACACTCACGAAAGGCGAGCCGCTCCGGGGCTACTACTCCTTCATCGAGGATTTCCGCCGCGACACGCGGAGCGTCCACGACCTGAGACGCGCGCGCTTCGGCAATGGCTGGGTGAAAACCGCCGGCGGCGACTGGATCGCCCTCACGCGCGCGACCTTCACGGCGTCCGGCGCGGAATGGGAGGCGAAGGACAACATCGATGCCGGGCTCAGCGGTTCGGACTTCTTCCTGATCACCGGCGGCGACACGAAGAACACGTTGCCCTTGCGCTCCGTGCTCTCGCGACCGCCGGCCCTCGACCTGCCCCCGCGGGCGCTTCCGTAACTCGAGATCCGGTGGGGCGAGGCGTTCCTGCCGAGCC
>Ga0315288_10009723_pt1 | contig 12107 bp, 13 predicted proteins | sample YL17G11_20_MG_FD_203454 | JGI IMG/M metagenome (GOLD analysis project Ga0315288, IMG submission 203454) | Sediment microbial communities from Yellowstone Lake, YNP, Wyoming, USA - YL17G11_20 | ecosystem: Environmental > Aquatic > Freshwater > Lake > Sediment | place: USA: Wyoming | collected...
CCTTGCCCAGATCCGCGACAGGGCGGCGCGGCTCCTCCGTCTGAAGCTCATCCGCGTACCCATCGACCGGAACCAACCGAGCAATCGGTGTCTGCCGGTCGCACACGAGCACCGTGCCGCCGCTGCGCACCTCCGCCAGGTAGGCACTAAGCCGGCTTTTGAGCTCGGAGACCTTTGCGCGTTTCATGGCCTCTTTGTGACCAGATATGGCCTCGAAGTCAATGGTTCAGTCGGATGGGCCATGCCGGCTAGTTTCCTAGCCTAAAGTACAACTTGCGACTATCCGGGCTTGACCCCAGTCCCTGGCCAAAAGTGAGCGGGCAGCTCTTTATGCGGTGTTTTCCTGCATCAAAAGTGTAGCCTCGACCCCCTGGACGAGACTTCCGCGATGCAGGATTGCTGGCACGACGCGAATTCCCGTACCGCAATGCGATGGCACGGGGTATTGACCATCATCCCTGTTGGCCGCGAGAGCGGCCGGGGAACCGCGCCAACAGGTCCTCCATCGTGGAGAATCCGTGGCCGGCCCTCTCGTCCGGATAATAACGCAACTCGGGACAATTGCACTTGCAGACGATATCTTGTGTCCAGGGCTCGTGTCTTTGTTGCGCGAGCTGTCGCAGAACAAGATTCAGCTTTGCCGTCGTCACCTCCGGTGCGATGTTGGCCAGCGCCCACGGCCTTGGATCGAATTCCGACCAATGATACCGAAAATGGAGCAACGCGCTGGGTAACTCATGCTCACCGATCAACCGCCCGGTTTGCGGGGTGAAATGCGTTTGTGGAATGCCAACATTATTCGAGAACGCCAGACCAGGGACGCCGGCGAAGAACCCCTCGAACAGCGAGCGGTTACTTCCTTCCTGGTGGGACACGAGCAGGTTGACCTTCGATTGGTTCAGAACCTCGTTGACGCCGACGGGTGTGAGGTCTTCGAATACCGTGATCTGGCTCGCGAGACGGTACTCATCGATCATCGACAGGATGACGTGCCGATCGGTGTCGCCTGGGATGTTGCTGGCGACGAACGCGACCCGATAAGAAGGATCGCCGATGCGCTGAAGCGCTCGAAACAGAAGGTGATGGCGTTTCACCAGCGTCCATCTCGCGATCATGACCGCGTCAAACCGCTTGTCCTGTCCCTCCAGCGGACGGAAGATCCGCGGGTCCACCCAATCGCTGGCGCCGGTCGGGACGGGCCGCAGATTGGACTTCAGGCGCTCGAGAAACTGATGGTCCGCCTGGCAAGGTGACATCACGACAATGGGGTGATCCCGGAACATGCAGAATGACAACAGCCTGGGGTTTGCGTAGCCCGACCAACTTGGTTCCAGAATCAACGCATAGCGCTCGAGTAAGGGGGCCATCTCCACACAGCGCCGGAAGGAATCCAAACGCTCCGTATTCTTGAGCAGGAGCACACCTCTTTCCGCGACGCGGCCGCCCTCGCATCGTGGGGCTTTCAGCACGAGGCCCGCTTTCCTGGAAGCTCTCACGTCAATTTCCTGCACGTCCGTGTGACCAGCCGCGACGGACTCCACGAGCCCACCCGCCGCGCAGGCTCGACTCAGAACCCGCTCAATCATCCTGTTAAGCCAGGCAGAGAAAGGGCCGCTTGGGCCGGTGCGCAACAGGATGCGGTGGGACCTGCACAAGAGCGAGAGTGACGATCTGGGCAGAAAGGGCCGGAGCACGATCGATATCACGAAGGATGCCAAGGACCTGCCCGGCACGACACGGGGGTGGATGAGCGCATCGAGTGTACAGACCCTCAACTCATAGGCGAATCTGCGGACCAGACCCATCACCTTCGAGATCTTGCGGTCTGCTTCCCCGGCGCCACGACTTGGATGGGAGCTCCGTCGCCGTGGTCCATCACATCCCGCTGCCGGGCAAGCTTCTGCGAGCGAAGATACCACTGGCGTAGATAACCCAACGGCATGACGATCTGAGACAGCCCGATCAACATTGCGACTGCAACGGAGCGAACGCCGTGATTATGGGCGAACAGGTACCCGGGCATGTTCCAGTAGAACGACCCCCCGTCCAATGGCACGCTCTTTTCGGCACGCTGGCGTTTGATCTCGTGAAATATCAACGCGCCCCGGCCATAGTTAAAGTGCTGTGCAAGAAACGTCTTCAGGTTCAGCGTGTGGAAATGATGAATGATTGCATCCGGCGCATACACAATGCGGCCATCCTGCCATCGCCAACGGTCGCACAGTTCTCGGTCTTCGGCGGCCGCCAGCGGAAAGCGGATGTCGAAGCCTTTCATCTCGATGAAGCGCTCTCTCGGAAAAACCAGGTTGTTTGAGGCGATAAAGAAGGCATCGTCCTCGTCCCGATTCCAATGGCGATACACATACTGAAGCAAGAGTTGGCTGGCAGTTGAAAACAGATTTTCCGGAAGCCCGTTTATTGTTTGGCCACCGACCGCACAGCCCGGGTTCGCTGCAACGCTCTTCGCCAGAGCAGCGAGCCAGCCTGGGTCGGGTCGACAGTCATCGTCTGTAAACGCAACATACTTCCCCCTGGCTGCTGCGGCGCCAGCGTTTCGCGCCCTGGCCGGACCGGAATGGGACTGCCTCAGCAATGCGATGTTCATTCGACCAAGAAACGGGGCAACCGCAGGCTCCATGCTCTCATCGCTGCCGTCGTCAACCACGATGACCTCGTAACGTGTCACGGTATACGCCAGCATTGAAATTGCCGCTAAGCATTCGATCAACCGCCGTGGACGATTGTGCGCTGGGATCACCACGGAGAAATCGATCTCACCAACGCCGAATGACGAGGAGCGAAGCAGTTCACGCATCGCAACGGCCGCCCGGGCGCCACCCTTGAACCTGGCCGAACGGGGCTTCGTCGGGGCGGTTCTGCGCGTGTCTCTTCGATCCCGGCTGCGCTGTGTCATGGCGCTCCGACGTCTCTGGAACAAGGCCCGTCATTCTAAAAAGTTACCATGGCCTGGCGGCGCGTTTCAACGGCTTTGAAACACTGCCGGATGGGGCGGCGTCATCGATGGCAGTGCTCTCCTTGCGGGGGAGGACAGCCGCGGTCGGCTTGCGCTAACATGGCCCCGGGAGGAAGCTCAGCCCATGTCATCATGCACTGACCGGTAACTCCCAATGAGGCTCCGCCAGACCATTGCTGCCATACCCGGCGCCCGGTTTTTGCATGAGGTCCTCTTCGAGACCCCCGGGTCCTGGCTGTACCGGCGGCCGACGCTTTCGTGGTTGTCCGATCCGGCCCTGGTGCGGCAGTTGCCGCGGCTCTATCGTTTCTTTGCCCGCTACTGTGCCGCCCAGCGGTATGAGCCGATCGGTGCTGAGATGCTGTTGCGCGGGATCATCGCGCTAAGCCGACGCCTCGCGACGAATGACGGGATCATCCCGCTCCAAGTCGGAGATGTGACCGTGTTCCTGGACCTTCAAGACCCGCGCTTCCTGCGCGTTCCTACGGAGCTGACCGGCCTGCCGGGTGTGCTGCGGCACTTCCTGCGACCAGGCGACACCTTCATCGATGTCGGCGCCAATCACGGGACATTTTCGATCGTCGCAGCAGGGCTGGTCGGTCACGAAGGACTCGTCGTCTCGATCGAGCCACAGCCGAGACTGGCCGGTCTCCTCAGACAATCGCTGGCGCACGGCTCTGCCAGATTCGAGGTTCATCAAATCGCTTGCGGTGACCGTTCGGAGGAGGTCGCATTCTACATCCCGTTGGCGACATCCGGCTCCGCGGGCCTGTTCGGTCGTTTCTCGGCGATATCCCACCATAGGACTATTAAGGTGGCGATGCGTCGGATGGACGATGTGATTGATTGGCGGCGCCTTCCAGGCCGAGCCTTTATCAAGCTGGACGTAGAGGGGAGCGAACTGGCCTTTCTTCTCGGCGCCAGCCAACTGATACGGGCTACCGCACCGGCTATGTTGATCGAGATGAATCCACCCGCGATGCGCGCCGCTGGCACGTCGAAGACGACATTGGTAAAGACGCTGATGGATATGGGCTATGATCGATTCGTCACACGACAGGAACCGGGACGGCAACGGCCCCTGACGGATCAGACCATTGATGGCGACCTCATCGTGCTGCACGCCTCGATCGGGACGTAACGACCTTCGGAATACCACCAGCGGTTCTTGGCCGCATTGTTATGGTCGCCTACGACCCGTCTTGTCCAGCTTCCTGCTCTCCGCCCGTAGCTGTTCAGCTCGCCGCAGCGCCTGGCTCACCGCATACCCCGTCACCCCAAACTCCCGTCCGATCTCGTCCTGCGTCAGCCCGCAGAGCTCGTTGACAAGGTCCAGGGACGCGTCTGGGCATTGGACTTCGGCGGGCGTGAGGAGAGACAAACCGTCTTCCGAAAAGGCCGCAGGGCCAGAGATGCTCGATGCGCTCTACGCAGCTGACCAACACCACCGCGCCCGGTGTATGACCGACGACATGCACGGCCTTCCGTCCCTCGGGGCTGCGCGCTAGAGCGACCGCAAGTAGCGCTGCACGTCCTCGTGTGTGCCGACTCGAACGAAGGTGCACAGATCCCGTTCGACCGTGAATACGAGACGCAGACCCAACCCAATGCGGGCTTCCCAGATGCCTGAGCGGTGGAGCTTCCGGATCCCGAGTCCTTGGTGGCGATGAACGTCGCCGATGGCGGCCGGCAGCGCGAGAACAACGTCAAAGACCATTGCGCGCCCGGCATCATCGAGGTTACGGACGTCGCGTTGAAACCGCTCGTCGAGCCCAATGCGCATGTGCGCGACGGTTACGAGGTAGCCCGCCGGGGCCTGCGGAGGAACTGGACTGCTGCCTCCGGTGTAGCGAACTCGCGCACCTTGCCACGCGCCCGCCCGGCGGCGAGCCGCCGCCACAGCCGCTGGGCCTGAGCATCGGTCAGTGTTGCTTCTAGCGCAACAATAGCCGCAATCCGACGTGCTCCACGCTTCAGAACGACTTGCTCACCCTCAACTGCCGCGTCGACGAGATCACCGAGCTGCTCCCTGGCCTGATCGATCGTTACCGCTCGCATGTCGGCACCATAACGCATTCCGGCTCAGCGGCAAAGAGTTCGCCAGCGGCGACGTGGCAGCGTTCAGGCCCTCGGGGCTCACCAGCGGCGTCCCGCTGGGGTCAGAGTTGCAACTCCAAGTGACCAATGCGCTCAGGGTCGTGCCTGGAGGATGGAGTTCGGCGGGCCTGAGGAGAGGCAAATCGTTTCCGAGAAAGCCAGAGGTCCATAGATGCTCGATGCGCTCTGCGGAGCTGACCAACACAACTGCGCCCGGCGGATAGCCGACCAGATGCACGGCCTTCTGGCCGGCCTTGCAGACAGCCTGGAAGGAGGCCTGGCCGGGGAACAGTGTGACTTGCAAGGTAAATTTAGCTAGATAAAATACCTATTGCTGGCTCTGGTATGACAAGTTATACCCCTTTCCATGAAGACGGCCATCTCATTGCCGGATGAGTTGTTTGACGAGATCGAGGTGTGCGCCCGCACCTTGAAGATGTCGCGCAGCAGCCTGCTGGCTGCGGCTGCCCGAGACTTCCTGGCGCGCCGCCGTCACCCATCGGACGCAACCGAGGCTTGGAACCGCGCCATCGCCAAGGGCGGGCAGCCGGGTGACGATCCCGCAGCGGCGGCGTTGCGGCGGTACAGCAAGGCCGTGGTGGGCGGGACGAAGCGGAAACGACGGTGATCCGGCGCGGACAAGTCTGGTGGGTGGACTTCGGGGAGCCGGCGGGTTCCGAACCCGGCTACCGTCACCCCGCGCTGGTGATTCAACGCGATGAGGTCAACGCGAGCGCGATCAACACGGTTGTCGTCTGCGTACTGACCAGCAAGCGGGCATTGGCACGGGCTCCAGGCAACACCCTCCTGTCAAAGCGAGTGACGGGGTTGCCGCGCGACTCGGTCGTCAACGCCTCTCAAATCGTTACCGTAAACAAGAGTGATCTCGCCACGCTCGCGGGCACCCTTTCCGCCCGGGCGATGGAGCGAGTCAGCGAAGGACTCGGCTGGTTTCTGCGGCTTGGACCGTGAAGGATCGACTGGAGAGAAGCCGGGACGCTGGCTTGCGTGGTGACAGGAAGGCAGTTGGCACCGGGCGTCTGGACTATCGCCTTCGGCGGGCGTGAGGAGAGACACACCGTCGACCGGCGGACAGAGGTATCCCTTTCGCGTACCGTGCCGTTTTGCCGGCAGGAGCGGCCAAGTCGTCGTCGATCAACTGCGCACCGTCGACCGCGAACGTCTCGTCCGGCATTTCGGGTGTCTTTCGCCACCGGCATTCTCCCAGGTTCTCGCGCCATGTTGCGCTGAACGAGGCGGCCCGAATATAGTCGCGCCATGGAACGCCGGGATTTCGAGGAGCTCGAGGACGCCACGCTGGCTCCCTACGCGATGCACAGCCGCGACAGTCGCGGCCGAAGGCATCCAGAACCGGAGCACCCTTTCCGGCTGCCTTTCCAGCGCGATCGCGACCGCATCATCCACTCGACCGCCTTCCGCCGCCTCGAGTACAAAACGCAGGTGTTCGTCAATCACGAGGGCGACTACTACCGGACACGGCTGACGCATACGATGGAGACGGCGCAGATCACCCGCACCGTCGCCCGCGCCCTGCGCCTGAATGAGGACCTCGCGGAAGCGGTGGCGCTGTCGCACGACCTGGGCCACACGCCCTTCGGCCACGCCGGCGAGCGCGTGCTGAATCAGCTGATGGCGGACCACGGCGGCTTCGAGCACAACCAGCAGAGCCTGCGCATAGTGGATCTGCTGGAGGAACGCTACCCGACCTTCGCCGGATTGAATCTCACCTGGGAGGTGCGTGAGGGCATCGCTAAACACTCGCCGCCGTACGATCGGCCGGCGGCGCAAGCGTTCGAGCCGCACCAGGCACCATGCTTGGAGGCCCAGATCGTCGATTACGCCGATGAGATCGCGTACAACACCCACGACATCGACGACGGCTTGAAGTCTGGGTTGTTGAACCCGGAGCAGCTGCACGACGTGGCGCTGTGGCGCGAAACTTTTGGGCGGGTCTCAGCCGAGTACCCGCAGGCCGGATTTCGCATCCAGCGCTGCCAGGTGCAGCGCGCCTTGATCGACGACCTCGTGACCGATTTGATCGAGACGGTGAGGGAGCGCCTGCGGGTGCTGAAGCTCGTCAGTGTCGAAGGGATCCGAGCGTACCGGCAGCCGCTGGTCAGTCTCAGCCCCGGACTGGAGACGAAGCGCGCCGAGCTGAAGGCGTTCCTGATGGAGAATCTCTATCGCCATTATCGTGTCATGCGCATGGCTGTGAAGGCACAAAAAGTGATGACCGATCTCTTCCGCGCCTACATGGACGAGCCGGCACAGCTGCCGACGCACATCGCGGCGCGCTGGCAGGCAGGCGAGGATCGCGCGCGCGTGGTTGCCGACTACATCGCCGGGATGACTGACCGCTTCGCACTCGACGAACACCGCAAGCTCTTCGACCCCGACGAGCGCGTCTGAACCGGGGATTGCGGCAACCCGCAAGTAGCGATTCAAGTCGCTCAACTGTGGTTTTAAGGCTCAGGCTTTGAGTTTGGAGTGCCCGCCCGTCCCGACTCCTGCTTTGGGGATCTCGGCGCGGCCGCCTTGGGTGAGCTTCTTCAGATCGAGGATCTCGTCGAGTCGCTCCTTCGGGATGAGCCCTTCCTCCAGAAGCACCTCACGTATTGGCTTGTTCTCAGCGAGCGCCTTCTCGAAGATCCTGGCCGCCGCATCATAGCCGATCACCGGCGCCACGGCGGTCACCAGCGCCGCAGTGCGTTCGCCGTAGGCGCGACACCGGGCGACGTTGGCGACGATCCCGCGTACACACTTCTCCGCCAGCACCCTGGCGGCGTTGCCCAGGATCTCCAGGCTTTCAAGCAGGTTGTGCGCGATCACCGGCATCATCGCGTTCAATTCGAGGCTGCCGTTCAAGCCGGCGATGCTGACGGCGGCATCATTGCCGATGATGTGGGCGGCCACCATGTTCACTGCTTCGGGGATTACTGGGTTGACTTTTCCGGGCATGATGCTGGAGCCCGGCTGGACAGCCGGCAGCTCGATTTCGTTCAGGCCGGCGCGAGGGCCGGAAGTAAGCAGCCGCAAGTCATTGGTGATCTTCATGAGCCCGACGGCGGTCGTCTTGAGCATGCCGGATAACTCGACGCAGGCGTCACGGTTCTGCATGGCTTCAAACGTATTGTCGGCGCGCCGAAACAAATGGCCGGTGAGAGCGCGCAACTCAGCGATTACACAGGCGGCGAACTCGGGGTGCGTGTTGAGCCCGGTGCCGACGGCCGTGCCGCCAATGGGCAGCTCCGAGAGGTGGGAACGGCTGCTCTCCAACCGGGCGATGCCATGGCAGACGACGCTGGCATAGCCGGAGAACTCCTGCCCAAGCGTGACCGGCACGGCATCCTGCAGGTGGGTGCGGCCAGCCTTCACCACGTCGGCGAACTCCGCAGCCTTTGTCTGGAAGGCATCGGCCAGTTCGCGCAGCGCCGGGATAGTGTGCGCCTCGACGGCGTCCATGGCGGCCACGTGGATGGCGGTGGGGAACACGTCGTTGGTGCTCTGGCCCATGTTGACGTGGTCATTCGGATGTACGCTCCGGTCGCCGCGTGTGCCGCCGAGGATCTCGATGGCGCGACTGGCGATGACCTCGTTGGCATTCATGTTCGTCGAGGTGCCGGAGCCAGTCTGAAAAACGTCGACGACGAACTCCCCGTCGAACTTGCCTGCCGCCACCTCCAGAGCGGCGGCCTCAATGGCCCTGCCGCACCGCTCGTCCAGCAACTTGAGCTGCATGTTAGCGCGGGCACACGCGGCCTTGATGTACCCCAGCGCCTGAATGAAACGGCGGGAGAAGCGCAGGCTAGAGATCGGGAAGTTGCCCGCTGCCCGTGCCGTCTGCGCGCCGTAGTAGGCGTTGGCCGGGACCTGCATCTCTCCCATGGAATCCTTTTCGATCCGGAAGTCCGCCATGGTCTTCTCGTTCACTTAGCTCTCAGCTGTCAGCTTTCAGCTCCGCAACGAACGAGTCAATAGCGCCACGTCATGCTGCGTGGCTGATGGTTGAGTCGCCGATCGTTTTCAGTCGTCGTAGCGTACCAGTGAGAAGACCTCATGCCGTTGCAGTCGGTCCCGCCCGCCGAGCGCTGCCAGTTCGATCACGAAAGCGCAGGCTACCACTTCTCCTCCGAGGCGTTCGACCAGCTCGACCGCGGCGCAGGCGGTGCCGCCGGTGGCGAGCAGATCGTCAACGATCAGCACCCGGGTCGGGTGGCCGAAGGCATCGCGATGGATCTCGAGAGCATCGCGCCCGTATTCCAAGGCGTACTGCGCGGCGTACGTTTGCGCCGGCAACTTTCCGGGCTTGCGCACCACGGCCAAGCCCGCACCGAGGGCGTACGCCGCCGCAGCGCCGAAGAGAAAACCGCGCGACTCGATGCCCAACACCATGTTGATACGGCCGCGGTACGGTTGCGAGAGCCGATCGATAACTTCGTGAAGCGCTTCGCCGTCGGCCAGCAACGGCGTGATGTCACGGAAGATGATGCCGGGCTTGGGGAAATTCGGTATGTCGCGGATGTAGAGCTTCAAATCCTTCACGTCACCCTCCGTTTCATCACGCCCGTTGGCTTTACCAAATCGAAGCGGCGATGGGTAGCGGCGTCAACCGCCTTGCCCGCGAGGCCGGGGGGAGCCGCCAGCTGTTCGGGCGGGGGCAAGAACTCCAGCGGGTCCAGCGCGACGTTGTCCTGGCGTACCTCGAAGTGGAGGTTGGCACCCGAGGTGCGGCCGCTGTCGCCGACGCTGCCGATGATGTCACCTTGGCGCACATGCTGCCGTTCGTGGGCCCGATTGACTTGGTTGTGAGCGTAGACGGTGGCGAAGCCGCCGGCGTGCCGCAGGATGATGACATTGCCGTAGCCGCGCAGCGCATCGCTGTAGATGACGTCGCCGTCCTGCGCGGCGTGCACCGGGGTTCCCGCCGGCGCGCTGATGTCGACGCCGTCGTGGAAACCATGGCCGCGCCGGCCGAACCCGGAGGTGACGATGCCGCCGGTCACGGGCCAGGCGAAATTCATCTTCGCGTCCTTCGGCCCATGAACCTCGTTGCGGCGCACGCTGACGGCGCGCGGCGTGATGAGGGTCACCGGCAGTTCGCGCCGCGCGCCGGGAATCAACAGCCGCTGCCCCACTTCGATGCGCGACGGGTCGCGCAGATGATTCGCTTCGGCCAGGCGCTTGACCGAAACGCCGTAGGCTTTGCCGATCCGGTACAGGTTTTCACCCGGCCGCACGCGGTGGTGCAACGCGTGACTGCACGCGGCCAAACCGCCAAGCAACGCTAGCAACACCAATTCCCGCGCTGCTCGCCTGCTACACCCCTCGCCCACTCACCACGTCCTCACACCCTTAGCCGATGGTGGTCACCCTTCCCAGCCGTATGGGCCGATCAGCTTCACGAACCGGCACTCACCGAAGTACTTCACGTCTAATTGCGTGCCGCGCTTGTGAATGCGCGTCAAACCCTGCAACTCGTCCTCACCCAGGGGCAGGACCAAATAGCCGCCATCCGCGAGTTGCTCGACCAGCGGCCGCGGGATCTGCTGGACCGCTGCGGTGATCATGATGCCATCGAACGGCGCCGCCTCGGGCCAGCCGTTCGAGCCGTCGGCGGTGCGCAGGTAGACCCATGCCCCGTAGCCCAGCCCCTCCAGGCATGCGCGCGCACTGCCGGTGAGAGACTCGATGCGATCGAGGCTGAACACCTCGCGCGCCAGTTCCGCCAGCACCGCAGCTTGGTATCCGGAGCCGGTGCCGATTTCCAACACCCGTTCATGTCCCTTCAGCTCGAGCAACACGCTCATCAGCGCGACCATGTACGGTTGCGAGATGGTCTGGTCTTGCCCGATCGGGAGCGGTGTATCGTCGTAAGCGCGCCGCTGCAACGCGGTCTCGACAAACAAGTGGCGCGGCACCCGGCGCATCGCCGCCAGTACACGCTCGTCGTGGATACCGCGGGCATGCAGCTGCTCTTCAACCATTTGCTCGCGTGCTTGGTCGAAATTCATGGCCAGCGCAGCTGCAGCTTCCGGAGGCGCACCAGCGAGGCGTAGTTCGTCAAATCGAGATGCAGCGGGGTGACGGAGATGAGGCCCTGCTGCACGGCGCTGAAATCGGTGCCCTCGCCGTCGACGAAGGCCAACGGCCCACCGCCGATCCAGTAGTAGGTCTTGCCGCGCGGATCTGTCCTCTCGACGATGGCGTCGTCGTAGCGGCGCTTTCCTTGACGCGTCAGTGCGAAGCCTTTGATCTGCTCCGCCGGCAACGCCGGGACATTGACGTTGAGGAGGGTGTCGGAGGGCAAGTGATCGTCCAGAATGGCGGCAGCCAAGCGGTGCGTGAAGGCCGCAGCCGGCGCGAAATCGAACGCGCTGTCGGCCACTAAAGAAACCGCAACCGCGGGAACGCCCAGCAGCGTCGCTTCCATGGCCGCCGAGACCGTACCGGAATAGGTGATGTCGTCACCCAGGTTCGCCCCATGGTTGATGCCAGAGATCACCAGACGCGGACGTTCGCGCAGGATGCCGTTGATCGCGAGGTTGATGCAGTCCGTCGGTGTCCCGTCTACCGCAAAGACGCGCGGGCCCACCGGCTCGATGCGCAACGGGCGGTGCAGCGTCAACGAGTGACTGACCGCACTCTGGTCGCGGTCCGGCGCCACCACCCAGATCTCATCCAACGCCGCCAGGGTTTCCTGCAGGACCGCGATGCCCTCCGAGGAGATCCCGTCGTCATTGCTCAGCAGAATGGACACGTGAAAAAGGCTAGCACCGGGCTTCCAACGAGGCAAACTTGAGTCGGCGACGTCGGGAGGCGTCTCACTGGCACTGTAGGTGAGAGCGCAGCGTTCTGCCCCGTTGCGCGCGGCTTGAAGTGCTGCGCCGGGGGGAAACCAATCGGGGCGGCGGGATTTGAACCCACGACCACTCGCACCCCAAGCGAGTGCGCTACCAGGCTGCGCCACGCCCCGAAACTCACCCACGGCACCACGCGGCTCCAGCATCACCGCGCC
>Ga0315288_10009729_pt1 | contig 12104 bp, 7 predicted proteins | sample YL17G11_20_MG_FD_203454 | JGI IMG/M metagenome (GOLD analysis project Ga0315288, IMG submission 203454) | Sediment microbial communities from Yellowstone Lake, YNP, Wyoming, USA - YL17G11_20 | ecosystem: Environmental > Aquatic > Freshwater > Lake > Sediment | place: USA: Wyoming | collected...
AAGCGCGAAGCCGATCCAGCGCTTGCGCGAGCGCAGTTTCTCGACCTCGGGCACGAAGAGCGTGCCGATCTCCTCGCCCGCCAGCACCCGCGAGAGCGCGTTGGGCAGGCTGCCGCGCACGATCACTAGGTACACCCCCGACTTCATCGCCGCTCGCGCCGCCTCCAACTTGCTGCGCATCCCGCCCCGTCCCCCGCCCGCGGGCCCAGCGGCGCGGTCGCACAGTTGCGGCGTCAGCCGCGTCACTTCGTGGATGAGTTCGGCGCTGGGGTCCTGGCGCGGGTCGCAGGTGAAGAAGCCCTCGACATCGGAGAGCAGCACCACCAGGTCGGCGTCCACCTTGGCGGCGACCAGCGCGGCCAGGCGGTCGTTCTCGCCGATCTCCAGGCCCCTGATGGTGAGCGGGTCGTTTTCGTTGAGGATGGGGATGACCCCCAGGTCGCGCAGGCTGAAGAGCGTGTTGCGCAGGTGCAGGTAACGCCGCGAATCGGCGATATCGGCCTGGGTGAGCAGGATCTGCCCGATGGGCTGGTTGTGGCGGGCGAAGGCGCTGCGGTAAGCGGCGATCAGTTCGCCCTGGCCCACCGTGGCCGCCGCCTGGCGCGCGGGCAGGTCATCCGGGCGGGTCTGGCGGCCCAGCCGCGCCGAGCCCACCCGCACCGCGCCGGAACTGATCAGGATGATCTCCTTGCCCGCCGCCTCGACCCCCGCGATCTCGCCGGCGAGCCGCCGGATGAGCGCGGTGTTGATCTGGCCGTTGGGCTTGGCGACGACATTGCTGCCCAACTTGATGACCAGGCGGCGCGCCGTCGTGAGCGGCTTGCGGGTCGGCTGCATGGGGACCTCTGGCTGCGGCTGGGCGGGCCTCGCGCCCACCAGGCCTGGCCCCATTATAGCAGATTCGGGCCGCGCGGACATTGACAGGTCCGATTCGGGCCGGCGCTGAATGAGGACCGAGAGGGCATCTGATGGCGTTCCTGGGTCGAGGAAGGGCTTTCTGGCCGGTCGCGGCGGTCTGGTTGGCGTCCGCCCCCTGCGGGACCCCGCTCGGCGGGGCGGCTGCGTGTTGGGCCGGCGGCTGGCGGGTGCAGGTCAGCGGCGGCGTGATTCAGGGCGCCGCGTATGACGGGCGACCGGTGCTGGCGGCGGCCGCCGACCCCCTGGCGCGGGTGGATGTCGAGTTCCCCGTGGGGTGGGGCGACGTCGCGGTTGCGTTGCAGCGGAACTGGAAAGTCATCGCCGGCCCCGAGGATGCGGCGAGCGTGGGCAACTGGTGCGCCGTCGCGCGAAAGCCTCTCACGCTGGAGTGGACGTTCACGTTGAAGGACCCGCGCCGGCCGCGCGCCTGGCTGCTCGCGCGCCACAGCGAGGTGAGCGCGCAAGGCCTGGATCTCGGCGACGCCTATGACGTCTCGATAGACGAAAACCCGCTCTCCGGCGCGTGGCGGCGCCTTGCAGTGCGCCACTTCGGCAACGCCTGGCTGGGGTGGCTCGACCTGGGCGAGACGGATCTGGCCGCGGGCGAGCATCGCCTGCGGATCGCGACGAAGAAGGACTGGTGCTTCCTGGACCGCTTCCTGCTGGTCTCCTCCGGCGCCGATCCAGTGCGCTTCGATGAGGAGTTGGCTTCGTCTCGCGTTCGGGTGAGCCGCCGGCCGGGAGGCGCCCTGGAGATTGCGCGCCAGGCCGGCCCCCTCGAAGTGGTGGAGCGCATCGAGTGGCTGGGCCCGAAGGGCGCAGGGACCCGGAGGGCCCAGGGGCCGCCCGGCGGCGCGCTGCGGCTCACCGGTTCGGTGCGATGGCAGAGCGCGCCCACGGTACTGCGCGGCATCACCTGGCAGGTGCCGCTTGCCCTGAGCGGCGAAGGCGCGCGCGTGGCCTTCCCCGGCGGGTTGCCGCCCGGCGAACTGCCGCTGCCCCGCGCGCCGGGGCGCATCTACCCCCGGCCGCGTTCCCCCCTGGCAATCTTCCGCGAGGGAGGCCACTGCCTCAGTGTACTCGCCTACTCGACTGCCAGCACCGCGGATCTCGCCACCTACGCGACCGCCACGGGCGCTAGACTCGAAGCCCACTTCGCCGCCTACGGCTACCTGAAACCGGGTGCCCGGATGGACCTGGGCCAGGTGCTCATCGCACCCACCGCCGGCGACGTGTTCCAGGCGGCCGATGCGTTTGCTGACCTGTATCGCACGGCGGGGCTGCGGCCGCCGCCGCAGCGGCCGGCATGGGCGCAGGACCTCACGCTCTACTGCGCGCACCCCGGCGGGCCCATCGAGCGCGGCTTCGCGCAGCCCGGAGGGTTCAAGGAGTTCGCGCAGCGGCTGCCGGCGCTGGCGCGCATGGGCATCACCGGGCTGTGGTTGCTGCCCATATTCGAGCACGGGCCGGAGCCGTACTCGATCTACGCGCCGGTGGATCAGTTCACGCCCGCCCGCCGCCTCGGCACGCCCGACGATTTCCGGGGCCTGGTGGACGCGGCGCACACGAACCGGATCGAGGTGCTCCTCGACTTTGTGCCCCACGGGCCCCCCGAGAACAGCGCACTGGCGCAGCTCTTCGCCGATGCGATCAGCCTTGACCAGGACGGCCGGCGCAAGACGCGCTGGGGATGGGCCTTCGACTACGCCAACCCGCGCTGGCAGAAGTACATGCACGCCGCCGCCGCCCACAGCGCGCGCGCCTTCGGCATTGACGGCACGCGCCTGGACGTGTTTCCCGGCGACAGCAACTGGGACCCGCGCGTGCCTTACCTGGCGAGTTTCCCGGTGCTCGGCGGTGGGCTGGGGATGGCGCGGGCGATCCGCTCGGGCATCGCGCAGGTCCGCGGCAGCGCGTTCGCCGTGCCCGAGAGTTATGAGACGGACCCGGCCATGTGGTCGGTGGCCGACGCCGCCTACGACGCGGGGCTCTACTTCCTGCTCGAGGACCTCGCGCGCCGCGGCCCGCCGCCTGACCAGTGGGCCGACACGCTGTCCCGGTGGCTGGAACTGCAGCGGCGTGCGCTGCCGCCGTGGGCCCTTGAGATGCGGTTCACCGCGAACCATGACACCGTGACTAGCGTGTTCCTGAAGGCCCGGCCCGCCGCGGCGTTCGGCTACGAGCGCTCCCGCGCGCTGGCGGCGATCATCACGCTCTCGCGCGGCATCCCCATGATCTACCAGGGCGAGGAGGACGCGGCGTTGTGGGGCGGCAAGTTCCCGTCATCGGTGGAGTTCTACACGCGCCTGTTCAACCTGCGGCGGGATCTGGAGGCCCTTCGCCGGGGCAGCGCCGAGTACCGCGCCGTGCGCGCTTCGCCCGGCGTCTGGACCTGCCTGCGCCGCGGCGGCGCCTCCTGGGCGCTGGGCGTGGTGAGCCTGTGGCCGCAGGAGCGCGAGGTGTGGCTCACGCTGCCGGCGGGCCTGCGCATAGGGCCGGGGCCTCCGGCTCCGGCCGCTGGGATGTCATTCCGAGGCGCAGCCGAGGAATCTCGAAACGAGACTCCTCGCATCGCTCGGAGTAACAGGGCGCTGGTGGACGCCTTCTCCGGCGCGCCGCTCACCTGCCGCGGCCGCAGCGTGCGGCTGCGCCTGCCTGGCTACGGGGTGGCAGTGCTCACGCCGGCGGGGAGAGGACCGCGGTAGGCGCGCCATTCAGAAGTTGTGCGCGCAACGCGACCACAGGGCCGAGATTCTTCGCCCCCAGGCCCTGCGGGAGGCTCTGCCTTCCCGTTGGGAAGGCAACGCCTTCCCAGAGGGACCGTGGTCCCGGCGGCGAAGCCCGGAGGGACTTCGCTCAGAATGACAACTCCACGCCGCGAGGCCTATTCCGCCCGCAGGGCTTCCATGGGCTCGATGGAGGCGGCCCGGATGGCGGGGTAGAGGCCGAAGATGAGCCCCACCGAGAAGGAGACGACCAGGGAGAGGACGACCGCGCTCCCCGAGACCACGGTCTTCCAGGCCGCATACTGCGAGATGACGCGGGCCCCCGCGATCCCGCCGCCGACCCCGATCAGTCCGCCGATGGTGGTGATCACCAGGCACTCGACCAGGAACTGGCGGATGATGTCGCCGCGGGTGGCGCCGATGCAGCGGCGGATGCCGATCTCGCGGGCGCGCTGGGTGACGGTGGCGAGCATGATGTTCATGATGCCGATGCCGCCGATCACCAGCGAGATTCCGGCGATGGCGCCCATCACGATGTTGAAGATGCGCTGGGTCTGCTGGCGCTGGCGCAGGAGTTCGATGGGGATGACGATATCGAAGTCGGGGATGCTCTTGTGGCGGCGGGCGATGATCTGCTTCACCACCTGGGCGGCGGGGACGGTCTCGTCGGGGTTCTTCACCTGGACGGCGACCTCGGTGATGGGGCGCCGGTTGAGCGCCGGCCGCTCGAAGAGCGACCAGATGAGGGCGTAAATGGCGTCGGGGTTCATGGGGATGGCCTTCTCCACGTAGATCTGGAAGTCTTCCATCCCGACGGTGATGGGGAGATAGACGTCGCGGTTGAGGTCGGCGAGGCCGAAGGTGGTCTCGGCGGTCTCGAGCACGCGCTCCTGCATCACCCCGATCACGCGGAAGTTGCTCGTGCCGATCTTGATGAACTGGCCGACGGGGTTGTCGAAGGCGAAGCCGTCGCGCTTCACCTGGGCGCCCAGCACGCAGACGTGCGCCCGCTTGGCCAGGTCCTCGCGGTCGAGGAAGCGGCCGTAGGCCACCTCCTGGTGGGAGGTGTAGAGGTAGTCGGGCGAGGTGCCAAAGACGCGCGCATCCACCGTCTTGCCGGCTGCGGACACCTCGCCGAAGACCCGGCAAGAGGGCACCACGCGGGTGGCGAAATCGCAGAGTTCGCCCAGGGCCAGCGCGTCGCCATAGTTGAGGCCGAAGGGCGAGTCCTTGGCGGCCTTATCCTGCAGTTCGCCGGCCAGCACCGCCCGGCGCACCAGGAGCGTGTCAATGCCCAGCATGCGAATCTGGGCCAGCGCCTCCTGGCGCGCCCCCTCGCCGATGGAGACCATGGCGATCACCGCGGCGACGCCGAAGATCATCCCCAGCATGGTGAGCAGGGAGCGCAACTTGTGGCTCCACAGTTCGCGGAAGCCGGTCTTGACCGGCGCGGTGAAGGGCGCGAGGGAGAGCCTCACGGGCGCGTGGCCTCCCTGGCGGGAGCGGCCGCGGCGGGCGCCGCGGAGGCCTCGAGGTCGTTGAGGGCGATGCGGTCGCCCTGCTTCAGGCCGCGCACGATCTGCGTGTAGTCGCCGTTGGAGGCGCCCACCTGGATGGCGGTGCGCTGGTAGCGGCCGTCGCGCTCGGCGTACACGATGCGCTTGCGCCCGTGCTGGAAAATGCATTCGGCCGGCACGGTGACCGCGCCCTTGATGCGCCGCACGACGATGCTCGCGTTGGCGCGCATGCCGGGGCGCATGAAAGCCTGCTGGGTCTGGGGAAGGTCAATGGTCACGGGGAAGGTCGTCTCGGAGGAGGACCGCCGCCACATCCCTTCGAGCGGCGGGCGGCGCGCGCTCTTGCCGATCGAGAGCACCTTGCCCTTCAAGGTCTTCCCGGGCAGGGCGTCAATTTCGATGAGGGTTTCCTGGCCGACCTTGACCCCGGTGATGCGGGGCTGATCGAGTTCCAACTGGACCTGCATCTGGCGCAGGTCTACGATCTGGGCGAGCTGTTGTCCTTGCCCCACCTGGTCCCCCGCGCGATAGGGGCGGCTTTCCCCTCGCCAGCCGTAGTCGGCCACCACCACCAGGCCGGCGGCCGGCGCGGTCACGGTGGTCTTGGTCACGTCCGCGCGCGCCTTGTCCAGGCGCAGTTTGAGGTTCTGCACCTGGTTCTCGGCCATGCGCAGCTCGCGCTCGCTGCCGCGCTGCTGGATGGCCAGGTCCTGCTGCGTCTTGTCGAGTTCCTTGCGCTTGTCGAGGATCTTGGCCTTCGCCTGGGAGTCGGCGAGCGCGTGGTCGGTGCGCTTCTCCTTCAGCCCGAACTCGTCGGCCTTGAAACTCGCCTCCTCGCGCTCGACCTCGGTCCCCGTGATGAGCCCCTTGGCGGCGAGCCGCCGCTTCACATCCAGTTCGCCCCGGCGACGCTCGAGTTCGGCCTCGCCGAACGTGATCTGGTTCTTGAGGTCGCGCAGGGCGGCCTGCTGCTCGCGCTCGAAGGCGGCGGCGTCGTCCTTGGCGCGCTGCAACTGGATCGCCATCACCGCCTTGGCCGCCTCCTGCGTCTGCTTCGCCTGGTCGCGCTTGCGCACCGCCTCGGCGTATTGCAGGGCGAGATCGTCCGCCTGCTTCTGCGCCTTGGCGGGGTCAATGGTGGCGATGACGTCGCCCTTGGACACCACGGTGCCGCTCTCGCAGATGGTGAGCAGCGAGCCGCCGATGTCGGGCGTCACCACGGTGGTGTTCTTGGCCGCGAGCGACCCGGGTTGGTCCACCGTGATGAGCAGTTCCTGCTTCTTGGCGACGGCGTTCACCACCAGCACCGCGCCGGGTTTGGTCGCGGCTTTCCGCTTGGGGCGCGACCGCGACACGCCCCAGCCGCCGGCGCCCAGGACGGCCACCGCCACCACCCCCGCCAGCATGCTGCGGGCCCGCATCATCGGCGCGCCTCCGCGAGGAGCATCTGCGCGACAGGCGGCGGGGACAGCGCCACCCGATCGCCCCGGCGCAGGCGGCCGCGCACCGCGACCAGGAGATCGCCCCGCGTTCCCAGGGTCACGGGCACGCGCTCGAAGCGTGGCTGCGCCCTGCGGGCCGCCATCCCGGCCCCGACGGAGTCGGGGCGCAGGGACTCGCCGCGCTGCCGGTACACGAACGGCTTGCCCTGCTGGCGGAAGACGGCGCGGATGGGGACGGCCACCACGTTCTGCAGATCGTCCAGCACGATCTCGACGTCCACCGTCATCCCCGGCCGCAGCGTGGTGGGGTCCGTTTGATCCAGGCCGATGAACGCGCCGAAGACCTTCTTGCCGGCGGTGCCCGTCATGAAGCCGGCATCGTGCACGGTCTCGTCCACAGAGGTGATCCGGCCCAGGTAGCGCTTGCCCGAGCGGGTGGGGGAGAGCACGAACGCCTTCTGACCCTTGCGCACGCGCGAGATATCCATCTCGCCGATCTGGCAGCGCACCTCCATTTGGGCCATGTTGTAGATCGAAACGGGCGCGCTCCGGGGCCAGATCTCGTCGCCGACGCGCCAGGGACGACGTTCGTCCCCACCCCAGCGCATGCCGATCACGGCGACGCCCGCCTTGGGCGCGACCACGCGGCACTCGGCGATCTGCTGGTCGGCCTCGGCCAGCCTTTGCTCCGTGTCCTTCAGTCTGATCCGCGCCGACTCGATGGTGTCCTGGTTGCGCGCCTTGGCCGCATCGAACTGGTGCTGCGCCAGTTCCAGGGCGGACTGCTTCTCCTGGATCGCCTCGGCGCTCTTCTTCTCGGTGTCCTCGCGGGCCAGGCGCCACTTGTCCAGTTCGAACTTCTTATCGCGGTTGCGTTTCTCCGTGCCCTGCAGTTCGGTCCCGGGGATATAGTGCAGTTCGGCGAGGCGGCGGTCGCGCTGGAGTTCGCGATCCAGGCGCGCCAACTCGCCCTCGGTGAACTTGACCTGGGCGTCGGCGCTATCGCGCTCGGCCTTGGCCTGGTCCCGGGCCAGGCCCAGCGCCTCCTGGGCGGCGTCCACGTCGCTCTGCTGGGCGCTCAACTCGACCTGGGCATCGGCTTGCGCCTTGTTGAGCGCCTCGCGGGCATTGGTGGCGTCCTTGGCCAACTGGTCGCGCTGGTCAATGAGATCCTTGGTGTCGAGCGCGAAGACCAGGTCGCCCGGTTTCACCGTGCCGTTGTTGTCGCAGAGTTCGACGATCTTGCGCCGGTCGGAGAACCGGCCGCTCGGCTCGAAGCGGACCGGGGTCTCCTCGGTGGAGGCGAGCGCGCCGTTGACGGGGAGCGTGACCGTGAGACGCTGCTGTTCGACGCGGGCGGTGGGCACCTGCACCTTGATTTCCGAGCGCCCGGCCGCGCGCCCGCGCAGCCACCAGCCGCCCGTCCCCAGGGCCACCACGACCGGCAGGAGCCAGAGCGTGCGCTTCATGGCGCGGCCTCCGGCTCGGGAGCCATCCCGGAAAGCACGGCGCGGGCGTCGAGCGGCGCAGGTACCGGCTGGTCGCTCTCGATGCGGCCGTCGCGGACGCGCACCACGCGGCGGGTGTGGAGCGCGATCTGCTCTTCGTGGGTGACCAGCAGGATGGTGATCCCCTCGCGGTTGAGATCCTGGAAAAGGCCGAGGACCTCCTCGCCGATGCGGGTGTCGAGGTTGCCGGTGGGCTCATCGGCCAGGATCAGCGACGGCTCGTTGATGAGCGCGCGGGCCAGGGCCACGCGCTGCTGCTCGCCGCCGGAGAGTTGGCTGGGCCGGTGGTGCTCACGGCCCTGCAGCCCCACCCGAAGAAGCGCCTCGCGCCCGGCGCGGTGGGCGTTGGGGCGGCCACTGTACACGGTGGGAAGGAGCACATTGTCCAGGGCGGACATGCCGGGGAGCAGGTTGTAGGCCTGGAAGACGAAGCCGAAGCGCCGCAGCCGCAGGGCCGAGCGCTGGCCGTCGTTGAGCCGGCTCACGTCCTGGGCCTCGAGCAGGTAGCGCCCGGCGGTGGGTCGCTCGACGCAGCCCAGGATATTGAGCAGCGTGGTCTTGCCCGACCCCGAGCGGCCCATGATGGCCACGAACTCGCCCCGCTCCACCTGCAAGTTGATGCCCCGCAGGGCGGGGACGGCGACCGTGCCGGCGTGGTACACCTTGGTGAGATCCTGCGCTTCGAGCACGCTCATTCGGGTCCCTTCGCCTGCTGGACCGGGCGCCTGGTGGGATCGGTCATGGCGACGACCTCGTTCTTGGCCAGGCCGGAGCGCACCACCACCGCCATGTCGTTGCGCTCGCCCACGTTCACCTCGCGGGGCACGAACCGGTCGCCGCGCTTCACGTAAACCAGGCTCTTGCCCGCGCGCTCGAAGACCGCCTCCAGCGGCACGTAGACCGCCTTGGGGACGCGCTTCACGATGAAGGCGACCTTGCCGTTGAGGCCCGGCTTGAGGCGCCCCGTCTGGCCCTGGCCCACCTTCACCCAGACGTCGAAGACGCGCACGTTGGGCTCGGCCTTGGGGTCCTCAAAGATCCAGACCTCGCGCGCCACCGCTCCCACCGTGAAGACGGCGCCGCCGAACCTGCGGCCCGGCAGCGCCTCGAATTCGATCTCAGTCTTCTGGCCTTTCCAGACCGAGGCGATATTGGACTCGCGGATGCGACAGGCGAGCGACATGTTCTCGGTGCCCGAGATATTGCCCAAATGCTCCCGGGGCTGCGCCTGGTCGCCCGCCTTCCAGGCGCGGCGCTCCCCTCCGCCCACGTAGGTGGTGTCCAGGGTGACGACGCCGGAGGCCGGGGCGAGCACCGTGGTGTTACGAAGCGACTGCATCACCTTCTCCAGTTCGCGCCCGGCCTGTTCGGCGCGCTCCTGGGCGGCCTTGGCCTGCTCCTCGATGCGCGTCTGGGCCACCTCGGCCTTGCGCTCCGCGGCCTGAACGACGGTCTGCTGCTGGCGCTTCTCCGAGGCGATCTGCCGCCGCACCTTGAGAAGTTCCTTCGCGCTCTGCTCCACGCTGAAGCGCTGGGCCTCGTAGGTGGCCTTGGCGATCTCGGCCTCGGTGCCGGGGACGTAGCCCTTGTCGGCAAGCCGCTTGGAGCGCTCGTACTCGACGCGCAGGCGCTCCTCCTCGGCCCGGTCGAACTCCACTTTATCCGCCTTCTGCTGGATCTGCACCTGGTTCGATTCCTCCCGGAGCCGCAGGCTCTCGCGGGCCTGCTCGACGGCGTGCCGGGCGTTGTCGTAATCCTGCTGGGCCGCCTCGCGCGTCTTCTCGATCTCCTCCCGGGCCTGCTTCGCGCTCAGCTCCAGTTCGGCCTTGCGCTGCTCAATCTCGCGCGATTCGATCCGGCAGAAGACGTCGCCCTGCTTGACGATGGCGCCGTCGGGCACGATCACGGTGATCTTGCCCTCGGCCTCGCCGTTGCGCACGACGACCGCGTCATCGCTCTGCAACTTGCCGTCCGCTTGCAGGCTCACCACGAACTCGCCGCGGCTGGGGCTCGCGGTGGGGATCTTGCGGGGGGCCTGCCGGGGGGCGAAGGCGCGCCACGCCCAGACGCCGCTTCCAAGAAGCGCCAGAACCACCAGAATGCCTATGACGCGTCCCACGCGCATCGCACGCCTACTCCGGCAGGCCTTGGGTCACGTTCTCACCCAGAGCCTGCCGGATCCTTACCGAGGTGATGTAATAAGCGACCTTCTGCTCCAGCAGCGACCGCTCGGCCTGGACGAGCCGGGCGTCGGCGTCGAGTACGCGCAGGTAATCGTAGCCGGGGACGCCCTCCTCGAACATGCCCTGGGCCTGCTCCCGGTTCTTCTGGGCCAGTTTGAGGCTCTCCTCGCCGATGGCGATCCTGGCCTTGGCGCTCTCGGCGGCGCGCACCAGCCCGCGCACCTGCTGCCCCGTGCTGTCGCGGGCGCCGACGATCTGTTGGTCGAGCACCCGCAGGGCGCGGTCGGCGGAGGCCTTGTTCTCGCCGAGGCCGCGGTTCCAGAACGGCACCTGCACCGTGAGGCCGGCGAGCCAGCCGGTGCTGACAGCGGCGCCGCCGGTCTGACCAAGGTCGGTGAGGCCGAAGGAGGCGATCAGGTCGGGCTTGGCGGCGCTGTAGGCGATGCGGCGGGCGGCCGCGGCGTTGTCGCGGCTGAGGTTGAGCGCGGCGAGGGCGGTGCTGTTGCGCAGCCCGGTCTCGACGAGCGCGGGTCCGTCGTATGCCTGGGGGGCGTACTGCACGGCGGTCGTGAGTTCCGGGGTCGAGCCCGGCAGTAACCCCATGCGCAGCAGGAGCGCGTCCATGGCGTCGCGGTAGGCTTGCTCGCTCGCGATCAGGTCCTGCTGGGCCTGCTCCCAGGCCAGGCGCGCCTGGTCCACGTCTATCTCGGCGATGCGGCTCACCCAGGCCTCCTCCGGCTTCTTCACGCCTTCGCCGGTGAACTTCACGTAGTTCTGGTCGTAGAAGCGCTTGGCTCGATCCACCCTCCTGCGGGCGATCTCGATCTGGGCCTGGGCCTCCAAGGTGGCGAAGTACTGCTCGATCACCTGCACCGCCAGGGCTTGGTGGGAATCGTAGAAGGCCAGTTCCGCCGACAGCAGCCCGACGCGCGCCCTGCGCACCTGCTCGTAAGCGGTGGCGGCCAGGCCGGCCCCGCGCAGGATCGGCCGGTCGTAGGTGAGGCTGACCTCCGGGCGCTGGCGGGCGAGGTTACGAAAAGATGTCTGCGACAACGTGTCCACCCGAAGCCCCAGGGTATCGCCGCCCAGCCGCTGCCAGTCGAGCGCCGCGGCGGCGGACTGCGTCGAGATCGCCGACGCGCCGGGCGGTCGGTTGCGCTGCGCTGAAGCCTCGGTGGTGTAGAAGACGCGCTGATCGGCGACCCAAAGCCCTCTCATCGCGCTGAGAAGGTCGTCCTGGTCGCTGCGAAACCGGCCGTTGTACCGGAAGGCGAGGTCCACGCACTCCTTCAGGCTGAGCCGCGCCGGCGCCGGCGGCGACGGCGTCACAGTCAACTCTATGGCCCTGGGCTGAACGCCGTGTACCCGGTCCCACATCGCCGCCGGGAGGCCGGCCACATCCTCTGCCCGCGCCTGCACCGCGGCCAAGACAAACACCAACACCCCCGCGACGCCCCATGCTCTCATTGTTTACCCGCGTGTTTCCGCCCCGACTCGTCGGGGTTGAAGTGGTAGATCATGGAGTTCCACCCCAGGGGTCTGATTCCCTTGGCCTGATCCCGAGGCCGCCACAGTCCTCGCTTCCCCCGCTCCCCGGGCGACCGGCGGTCTTGGTAGATGCTCCGCAGCCCATCTACCTATTAGACGCACGCGAAGGGCGAAAAGTAACAGCCGAAGGCCTCAGGGGGGCGAAGGCAGCCTGACCCGCCCCGACTCGTCGGGGCCGAAGGCCACAGCATATGGAGTATTCCCTGCTAGTCGTTGCCGTAAACGGGCCCGATCGTTCGATCCCTTGCGCGCCTCACGCGGC
>Ga0315288_10009730_pt1 | contig 12104 bp, 8 predicted proteins | sample YL17G11_20_MG_FD_203454 | JGI IMG/M metagenome (GOLD analysis project Ga0315288, IMG submission 203454) | Sediment microbial communities from Yellowstone Lake, YNP, Wyoming, USA - YL17G11_20 | ecosystem: Environmental > Aquatic > Freshwater > Lake > Sediment | place: USA: Wyoming | collected...
TGAAGTGTTCCCAGCGACCGCCCGAGGTAACCGCCCGCGGCCTTGAGCGGGAGCTAAGAGGCATCGGGGCGACACACAAAGAATCATAGTAGTAATAAACTGTATCTTATATACCGGTATTATCTCGATATTCAGGATTCGCGCATCCCACCGCGGCTCAAGGGCTTATTAGGGCTATCATTTCTCACCGGCGTACATACTGAGCACGGAAATAAGTTCTATGACATTTATCATAATAGTCCATTAAATGCCATAGAAATATTTGATAGGATACAGAGGATCGCGATGGAGGTCTTTGACAATTATGCCCTGAGGGATGCCCACAAGACGTAGCAAAGAAGATATTCTTCAAGATCTCAAGTAGGGCATGAGGCCCAGGCGGGTTTTTCATGGGACCACTGCTTTTCCCCTTTCATGCCAGGGCCACGTTATTCATTTTGGCTTCTTGGGCAGGATCACGGCTTATTTGACCCTGCGTCCCCCGGAGCCGCCTCATATTCCTCCAAGTTTGATCATATTTAAATACTGATATTACTCAGATCAGATCACATCAGAAGGGTTCGAACACATGCAGGTCTTGCACTCTCTCTGGAATACAAAGACATTTTATATTTGGGCTGAATCCTCAGCTCTGTCTCTTATCTCCGCAAATTCCGATAACCGAACCGAAAAGCCTCTGCCCCATCCTTTTGCATTGACTGAAAAGGAGCTGAAAAGGCATCTTTCCGAAACCTTCCATCTAGATGGCAGCGAGACAGAAACGCTGGTTCTCAGACTCCCTTCCGGCAAAGGTGGCCCTCTCCCATCACCCTGGTTCCTCAGTGAGGATTACATCTCCGAAAAGGCATTCTGTTTGATTGAGTGCACCGTCCCAGCCCTTGCCATCAAGCCCAACTTGGCAATCGACCGTCTGCTGGACATGCCCGTCCATCCTCCCCAGGGAACAGCCTATTCCGATTCTATGTTATTCTGGTCAAAACTGGCCCTTATCTCTTTGGAGCTCGTGGCCAGGGAGCAGTTTGTACCCCTCGCCAGGGAAGGAAGATCCGTCTGGACGGCGGTGATAGATGAGACCGATGCAGAACGTCTGAAGGTCTTCTCCTCTTCCATGCCACCCAGTTGTCTGGGTTTTATCTCGCCCCTAGCTGCTAATCTATCTCCCAGCGTCCTTGTCAGAAGCTTCCTGGACAGTGCAGTAGACTCACTGGTCCGCAATAGCTTGAGAGGAGCTACACTACTGCCTCCTCGACGTGGCCGAAAGCCTCTGGTCGTCCCTCTGCCGCAGCAGTTTCTTCTATCCCTCACCTCAGAAGATCCAGGCCTCAATGCCTCAGACGAAGAGCTTGCTGCTTTCGCTGATGTGTTAGATTCCTGGACCTCTGAGCTCCAGCTCAAAACAGTTGACATGCCCTTTCGCACCTGTTTCAGACTTGAAGCACCAGCTGAGGATGAGACCTGGAGATTGGGCTTCTTCCTCCAGGCTAGAGATGATCGGAGCCTGCTCGTTCCTGCTGGAGATGTATGGAGGACGAGGTCTGGAGCTCTCACCCTCCTAAAGAAGAGGCTAAAAGATCCTCAAGAACAGCTTTTAGCAGACCTGGGCAAAGCGGCTCGGGTCTTTCCCCAGCTGGAGAAAAGCCTGGAGACGGCACGGCCTACAGACCTGCAGATGAAAACCGAGGAGGCTTATTCTTTCCTGCGCCAATCGGCTCCCCTACTGGAGCAGAACGGTTTCGGGGTATTGCTGCCTTCCTGGTGGCAGCGTCCTGGCAATCGTCTGGGCATAAAGCTGCAGGTTAAGGAGGCTCCAAAGAAATCAGGCAAGGTCGGCCCCGCTTTCTTCGGCCTGAACTCCATTGTAGAATATGACTGGCAGCTATCTCTGGGCGAAAATACCCTTACCGAGGCTGAATTCGCTGAGCTGGCACGCCTTAAGGTCCCGCTAATCCGGATAAGAGGGGAATGGATGGAGATGCGGTCCCAGGATATTGAGGCGGTCATCGAGTTCTTCCGGAAGAACAAAGAACGGAAGATGACCCTAGCAGAAGCGTTGCGCCTTAGTCTTGGTCTGGGAGTTGATCTCCCCGGCCAGAGGCTGCCAGATGCTGAGTCTCCGGTTCCCGTCCTGGGCTTTCAGGCCGAGAGCTGGATCAAAGATATGCTCTCTGCTCTATCCGATCCAGCCGGCCATATGGAGCTGGTACAGTCTCCACGCGATTTCCGGGGCACACTGCGGCCTTATCAGCTGCGGGGCATCTCTTGGCTCATGTACCTGAACCGGCTTGGCCTCGGGGCCTGTCTGGCTGATGATATGGGTCTGGGAAAAACCGTGGAGTTGATAGCGTTTATCTTGAGCGAGCGCGAGGATGAGGAGGAGAGCGATGGAGGAACCGAGCCTAAAGACGGCTACAGTCCTGTTCTTCTCATCTGTCCCATGTCCGTTGCCGGAAACTGGCAGAGAGAGATAGAGCGATTTGCTCCCGGTCTCAGGGTCCTGATGCACCACGGCCTGACCCGTCTCTCCGGACAAAACTTTAGAGAAGAGGCAGAAAGGACAGATGTGGTCATCACCACCTACTCTCTCGCCCACAGGGACGAAGAGGACCTTTCCGCCGTATCCTGGGGTCACGTCGTCCTGGATGAGGCACAGAGCATCAAGAACCAGTCCGCCCGGCAGACTCAGTCCATCAAACGCCTCGTGGCAGACCAAATGATAGCCCTGACCGGAACGCCCGTGGAGAACAGGCTCTCCGAGCTATGGTCAATCATGGATTTCCTCAATCCCGGCTATCTAGGCTCCTTTGAATCATTCCGCGAGGACTTCGTGCTGCCCATTGAAAAATACGGCAGCAAGAAACGTTCCCAACTGCTGCGATCACTTATTCAACCTTTTGTTCTGCGACGTCTCAAGACTGATGCGACGGTAATTAAGGACCTGCCCGATAAGATAGAGATGAAGGTGAACTATAACCTAACCCCCGAGCAGGCGACTCTCTATGCCGCTGTGGTGGAGGAGATGCTTTCCCGTATCGAGTCCTCGGAAGGAATGGAACGCAGAGGTTTGATCCTGGCCGCGCTCACTAAGCTGAAGCAGATCTGCAACCACCCGGCGCTCTTCCTCCAGGATGGGAGCCCGCTGGAAGGCCGCTCAGGAAAGCTATCCCGCCTTGAGGAGATGGTTGAGGAGGTTATCGCAGAGGGCGATAGGTCCTTGATCTTCACCCAGTTCGCTGGCATGGGGGCGATGCTCCGACATCAGCTCCAGGAGAAGCTTGGAGTTGAAGCCCTGTTCTTGCATGGCAGGACCTCCAGGAGGCAAAGGGAGGAGATGATCCAGAGGTTCCAGGCAGGAAGATCCCCCATCTTCGTGTTATCTCTCAAGGCGGGTGGTTTCGGCCTGAATCTGACCGCTGCCAACCACGTCTTCCACTTCGACCGATGGTGGAATCCAGCGGTGGAGAATCAGGCTACCGATCGCACCTTCCGCATCGGCCAGAAGAAGAACGTCTTTGTGCACAAGTTCGTCTGTCTGGGCACCTTAGAGGAACGCATAGACCAGATGATCGAGCAGAAGAAGGCCCTTGCCGAATCCGTAATTGGGACTGGTGAAACCTGGCTGACGGAGCTTTCTGATGATGCCCTGAAAGAGCTTTTTTCCCTGCGACAGGAGGCTGTGAGCAATGGGGAGCAGTAGATAATGAGCCCTTACTGGAATTACTACGAACCGGCTAAGCCCAAGAAGGTTGAGAACGGCCTGAAGGCCAAGAGCAAACGCGGCTGTATCGGGGAGACCTGGTGGTCCAAGCGATGGGTCAGCACTCTTGAGTCCTTCAATCTAGGAGCCAGGCTCACTCGGGGAAGATCCTATGCCCGGAAGGGCCAGGTTATATCTATCGATATCGAGCCCGGCATAGTCAGGGCAAAGGTGCAGGGCACCAGATCCAAGCCATACGACGTGAAAATTAAATTAAGACCGCTATCATGGGCCGAGTGGGTGAAGGCCACAGCGGCTATGGCCTCCAAAGCGGTTTTTGCAGCGCGTCTGCTTTCTGGGGAGATGCCACAGAATATCGAGGAGGCATTTTCTGATTCCGGGATCTCCCTGTTTCCCAGGAAAGGTGACGATCTAGTGACGAATTGCTCCTGCCCGGACTGGTCCAACCCCTGCAAGCATATAGCTGCCGTCTATTATCTGCTGGCGGAGCAGTTCGATTGCGATCCTTTCCTGATCTTCAAGTTGCGAGGAAGGACCAAAGAGCAGATTATAGAGGCCCTGCGCAGTATGCGTTCAGCTGGAGCCCTGCAGGAGTCAGATATTATATCTGATGCGATGGATGAGATAAAACCGCTGGAGGAATGCCTGGATAGCTATTGGCAGAAGGGAAGCGAGCTTGACCTGCTGGAGGTTAATCCAACTGGGCCGGAGGTGGAGAATGCCGTCCTGAAAAGGCTGGGGGACACACCCTTCTCCATAGGAAAGGTCAATCTGGCTTCCTTACTCTCTGAGGCCTACGGGATAGCAGGTCGTGCAGCATTGCAAAGGGCATATGGAGAGGCAGAGAACAGAGGTCAACAGTAATATCCGTGCTCTTTGAGTACATGAACTTCCCGTCAGCCCTTCAGATCCTCCTTCCAGAAACTGTATGCTATATACCGGTTTCATCTCAATATGCAGGATCCGCGGATCCCTCCTCTAACTCACATGGGTCATTTTCTCTACTCTTTGTACAATAATGATTTTTTTCATGCGGTTAATAGTAAAATAGCCCATATGACCCATATTCTCCGTCAGATGTTGATTTGAGAGGAACGGGGAAGAATATATCCTTCATGACATCACATGGGACATGAGATCCTAGCGGGTTCTCAAGAACCCCCTCGTCTCCCTTTCGTGCCAGGGTCTCGCTATTCAGTCAGCATACTTAGAGAGAGAAGGCTTTCCTTTCCCGGGGGTCAAAATTGAGTCGGCGAAAACAAAACTGCCTGGTTTTTGCCATCTTCCTCATTTAAGGAGATTCTTGTCATTGAACATGGTACAGTATGCATCCTTTTCGCTTATGCAGCGGGTTGGGCATATTTCACAAAAACTGAGCTGCTTATCCCACGTTTTAGAAATTGAATCGAGCATTTTATTAATAAATTTATCGTCAAGATTTGGAAAATAGGATTCTATCATTTCATGCGAAAAGTATACATTCTCGATTCTACATGATAGTTTTTGTAAGATAACATCCTTCATCTTCTTAGATATATAAATTGAAAACTCAGCAAGGACTTCGTCACGGATTTTGTGTTTCTTTAACCGTTTTCCAATATCGTCTTTCATATCGTCATATATACCCACTGATAATTCATAACAAAACCAGTTAAGTTTTGTTTTCTCATTCTTGCTCGAATAGAATGACGTTGGTTTTATCATGCTTAGTCCAGATCTCCCTTCTTCCTTCATTGTTATCATCCCTTTTGATTAATGTGTCTGATTTTAAAAGATTATGCTCTAGAGGGACGTTGATCTGTCAAAAAATAGCCAATTTAACCGAAACCCTGGATTAAGAGTTGTTTCTCATAAAGAATGTGTTGGAGATCAGCGATTTTTATCCTTCATGTTTGAGTCCCTGAATCATGCGGGTCTAGCACCAGATAGTGTAGCATGTAGCTATGGATTCTGGATGGTTTGGTGTGTCGGCTGAAATCAAAGGGCACGGATGGCACTGGTGGTCTAAAATTGCTCAATAGTGGCGGGATAAAAGGACGTCCTTCTAGAGTATCGCCCTGTGTTGCACCGTCAGCCTCCACGCCAGCATACCTGAAGCGGCCCTCGTATCGGCTTCGCCTGTCCAAGATGCGTTTGACCTGCATGGCGTGAAATGGCTTGACGAACTTTGTCGTGTGGCTTTCGGCTTCTTTTCTGGTATCTGGGTGGATTAGATAGCATCTTTTCTATGAGTATCGGGTCTTTAATGAATTCGAAAAGGCTCGTGAATAAAAATAGAACAGAAAAGCTATTTCTCAGCCGGGCAGAGTATTCTCCGTCCCACGCTGAAGAAGGTGGGATCTCAAAAGAGGGGTTGGGAAAGGAAAGGGATTTTGTCCCCTGAAAAGGTCTTAATCCCCACAACACGCGGCGGGCAAAAATCAGCTCCACAAAGCGAATCCATCTGCACCTGTGGCTGGTGGACTTCAGAGTGCAGGTCCGCCGCCATCCTCCACCCAGTTTCCTCGCAGGGTGCAAGCCGATCAAGCAAAGAATATATCTTCCTTCTCCTGGCTATGCACATCAAGTCATGAAATGGTGGTCGTGTTCAGCCAGTGACCCCCAGCTCTCCAGTCTTGGCGTAAGCGGCATTTACTTCGCTGGTCCTTCCGGGGACACTGAGAGCACCGCTCTTGTTGGATCTGGCTTGGGCATCGCTTGCACCTGGCCTGGATAGCCTTGTCGTAATTGCCCAGCTCCCTGACCTTAGCGAAGGCTGCATCATCATCTTGAATGAGTTCTCACCTGAAATTGTAGATCCGAATTGCGTTCTCTCGACCGATTTTTCCAGCAAGGTCAGGCGGCAATTGGTCAAGGATGCGCCAGGTCTCCTCAAACGATTGGGGATAACGCGTCGTATCACCTTCATTTGGGATAAACTCATCAGTCCCTATCACAAAACGGTCGGGGAATTCCTGGAACAAGTCTTGCCACTCCGATTTGATTTTCCAGTTGTCGTCAACAATGCGATTCGGCATTGGATTGCCATTCATGTCGAATTGACGATATATTATTTTCAGAGCAAGATAAAGATTTGTATGCGTGTTAAGGAGGCGACGCAGAAGATCTATTGTCATATATCCTGTATTGTCCGATCCGATGTGCTGCCAGACAATGCGAGCACTTGGATTCAGTTACCCCTGAGGCAGTAACTCCAGACCTCGGAGACTCCTTTGGCGGAGAGGTCTATTTCCGAGCTCACGATTTCATCTCTGCGGATGAAGAGATCGAGTTCAACTACAAGATCGCGTCAGGCCAGACCAAGGTCGGGACCGCGACCATTCCGGGAGGCACTCGTCGAGGCCAGATGGTGAAAGCTGAACTAGTCGACGAGCAAGATAGAGCCGTATCCATTCCGGCTTTCACCTATGAGGGCGACAACTCTTATGACATCCTGATCGGCATGGGTGAACCTGGCTACCTCTACAATCTGCCTGAACCAGTATCCTTTACTGTCTACGTGAATATCAGTGCGCTCGAAATAGTTGAGCCGGATCTCCAGGAGCTGATAACTCAATCCATCACAAACTGGTTCGCGGATTACAGAATCGGTGAGAGGATTGAATACAGCGACATCCGGAACCGCATAGTGATCGCTTATACCGCTGGCTCGGATCATGAGTTCCTTGGCACGGAAAGGCCATTCAGAGGCATCAATAGCCTGACTTGCACAGTAGTTGGCCGAGGAGAATCGATCAGCCAGGACGGCCAGACGATAGATCTCGAAGAGGATGAGATCGCGAAACTAGCATCGATTGAAGTTCAAATAATTTAGCCGGAGACTGGGGAAAAGATAGAAAGGAAGAGCGTCGGAAGTAGATCATAAGATTTATCCGCAAAAGAGGCTAGTAGAATCCATCCTCGGACTATCCTGCTCTTTAAAGGATCCGATATCCGACGGAGGCATGAATATGAACCGCGAGGATGACATGATCTACAAAACTCTAATTGCTATTTTGCTTATCGGAGGGTCTCTTTTCCTTCCCGCTCCTGCCCAGGAGCCCCTTCAGATCTCCCCTATAGATACGCCCATTCAGGTGATCGCTCCAAATCAGGAGCCGGTTGCTGCTTTGCCGCTGAAGGTAATTCCGCTGGAGACTATTCCGCAGGAGACCATCGCGCCTTCAGAGGTCAAGTTATCCGGGTGGATCTTCTTGGGTGAATCGGGAGACGAGAGCAGAGGCCTGGAAGGAGTGCCGGTAGGACTGTACTGCTCCCAAGATTCTGCAGCGCCTGGAAGGCTGGCCGCAAGGACCTTCACCGACTCAAGGGGATGGTTCGAGCTCTCAGTCCCTGAAGGCTTCCAGTTCTGCAATATAATTCCTCTGCCGCCCGAAGGCTATGCTCCCAGCGGGGCAGACTCGACAGGTGGGGTGGTGGTTAACTTGAGCTGGATTCAGCACACCATGCCGCTGAGAGACAAAGACCTGGGCGGCAACAAGTTCTGGATGAAGCCGGTCGTCCTTGAAATCATATCTCCGCTGTCTCCGCTGCGCCCTGCAGCCGATCTGGAGCTCAAGTGCTCTGATGGCTGCCAGTGTTTGACTTTTGCAGAGGCCAGGGAGATTTTCGAATATCCGGAGAGATGCCAGGCCGAGCCTTGTGGCACGGCCGCCAACGGTGAGCCTAAGTATTGCTTCCAGGCAGGTGTGGAGCCGGCAGCTCCAGCCGCGGAAGTATGCCCAGACGGCTGTCGATGCATGCTGGAGGAGGTGGCAGCAAGCATCGGAGCTCTGGAGAAATGCTCCCGGTCCATCTGCGGCTACTCAGATGATCGGATTCCCATGTACTGCTTCAGGCAATCATCCACTCAGGAAACGCCTCCGTCAGAGCCAGAGTCCGAACTAGACCAATCTGAGTGTGTCTGCCTACTGGAGGAACAGGCAAAGGATAAGTTCGGCTTCTATGAGAGATGCTCTGATGAGGTCTGCGGCCTGGAATACCAGCTATTAGAAAAGCACTGGTTTAGAAAAGCAACACCCCAGCTTGCTGTGCCCAAGCCGGGGATAGAGAAGGTTCCTGAATCCATTGACCTCGCCAGCCGCCTGGACTCGGACGGCGATGGCATCCCTAACTCGTACGATAACTGTCCCTTTGTTTCTAACCAGGATCAGGCCGATCAGGGAGACGTCAAGTGCGAGAAGATCTGCTTGACTCCTGAGCTGCCCTGCCATACAAAATGCAGCGATCCAGACGGTGTGGGGGATGCATGCGACAATTGTCCCACTGAATACAACCCTGACCAAGTAGACTCTGACAACGATGGTGTGGGAGACGCCTGCGACAAATGCCCGGGCTGCTCGGATAAGGATGATGCCGACGGCGACAGCATCCCGGATAAGGCCGATAACTGTCCAACACAGAGCAACAAGGATCAAAAGGACTACGATCAGGACGGAATCGGCGATGCTTGCGACAACTGCAAGTGGGACAAAAATCCCGGCCAGGAGGATCTGGACAAGGACAAAGTGGGAGATATCTGCGATAAATGCCCCGGCAAAGACGATCTGCTGCCGGACTCAGATGGGGATGGCGTTGGTAGTGCCTGCGATAACTGCCCCAATGTGCCGAATCCCAGAGACGAGTGGGGAAATCAGCCTGATCATGATAATGATGGAGTGGGCGATGCCTGCGACTGCAATGACGGCATGAAGGGTCCTAACGAAGTTGACTGGGATTGTGGAGGCGAGTGCGGCCCCTGCACAATATGCAATGCTGCGACACTTCCAGCCAGTTTCGATTGGCGAAACTGGAGAGGCCGCAACTGGCTGACGCCGGTCAAGGATCAGGGGTCATGCGGATCATGTTGGGCCTTTGCAGCAGCTTCTGTCGCCGAGGCCTGCTTAAATCAGGAGAAGAATCAGGCCCAAATGACCAGCATGGATCTCTCAGAACAGTGGCTGGTATCAGGTGGTCTTGGGTGCTGCATGTCAGGCGGTTATACATCTGCTGCACTGCAAGAAATAAGGGACAAGGGAATTGCCTATGAATACTGTTTCCCATACCAATCGGGAATATGTGTGAAAAAAGACAGCAAGGGCAACGATATCTGCGACGCCCAATGCGGCAGCAAGAGTTACTGCTCCTTGCCCACTACGCTTGCCGGAGCCAGTAGCAGTTGTAAGGCCAACCTCTTTAAGATAAAGCAGTACTACTTGAAGAAACACAGCATAGAAAGCATGAAGAGGGCAATCCTCTGCAACGGCCCCATGGCCGTATGCTCCGATAAGTGGGGTCACTGCATCACAGTGGTTGGGTGGGATGATAACTACATTTTCAGGCTAAAAAATGGAACTTTGGACCCGAACTTCCCCAATCCCGGCGGGTGGATCCAGAAGAACAGCTACGGCACAGGCTATGGAGATAAGGGATACGGTCGTCTTCCGTACAGCCATCCATATACGGATTTTTTGGATGAGACTTACTACGTTGAGGTGTTATAGCCATGAGATCAAGAGATACAATTTATTTTAAACCGGCTATAATCGTAATGCTGGCTTTAGCATTGTTTGCTGCATTCTTCCCCTGCTCAGCTCTAAAAAATCCTGCAGCGGTCTACTGCCAATCCATGGGATACAATTACACGATAGAAAGAACTGATAACGGCGAGGCAGGCTACTGCTGGCTGCCCAACGGTCAGAGCGTAGATGCATGGGAGTTCCTCCTGGGTGAGGCCGGCCAGGAGTTCGGATACTGCGCCCGGATGGGACTCAGGCAAAAGGTAGTCGAGGGCTACAGGACCTGCCTCCTCTTTGCCACCCCCTCTTGCGCTGCCTGCATCCTTGGGGATGGTAGCGAGGTGGAGGTAACCAGGCTCATGAACCTGAGCTTCAATGAAGCTGTCTGCAACGACGGACGCTGCGGATTTCCTGAAGATTATCGAAGCTGCCCCGCAGATTGCCCGACGGGAGGCTTAGATGGCGCTTGCGACGGGATGAGAGACGGCAAATGCGATCCTGACTGTCAAGGCGCTGCAGATCCGGACTGTCCTGATAAGGTAGGACCTTCTTCGGCTAAAGGGACAAGGTCTGCTATCATAGAGCCAGCCATAATGGAGCCCTCCGCAGAGATAATTGGCCCTGGAAACACGGCTGACCTTAAGGCGATCAGACTTGTGGCCGGCGAGACAAGCTTCGAATCAGGAGGAAGCGTGGCCCGGATTCCGGTTCGGTTTATGATCGAGAATGCGGGATTGGCTTCGTCAGGGGCTTTCAAGTTGAGCATCGATGCCATCGACAGCAGCGGCAAGAGATACGCAGTTCCTTTTACTGTCCAGGATCAAGAGAACATCTGGTACCCGACATTCGACGATCTGGCAGGCCTCGTTCAGACTGAGATCGAAGGAGAGGTGACTTTAGGCCAGCCCTCTGGCCCTGACCTCCACGGACAAGCCTTCAAGCTCGTGGCAAAAGTGGACAGCTGCTCTGGCGACGAGTTCATGCCAGGCTACTGCCGAGTAGAGGAGAGCATTGAATCCAATAACGAGGTCGAAACGAGCATAGCACTTTAGACGGATTAGGAAGAAAGGCCTGATGGGATGTTAGAACCGCAAAATCCAACTCACAGGCCTTCTTTCATCCTATTCACATTTATTTCTTGATTATTTCTTCTTCAGCCTTGGCATCGTAGTCCGAAGCTCTGGCTGGACGACGAGGAGGATAGGGCAGTCTCCATCCCAGCTTTCACCTATGAAGGCGATAACTCCTATAAACTGTATTATATGTACCGGTATCATCTCGGCCTACAGGATTCACGCATCCCTCGCTACTCACAGGCTTATTAGGGCTATCCTTTCTCACCGGCGTGCATACTGAGCATGGAAAGAGTTCTATGACAATTTCTATATAGCCCAGTAAATGCCATAGAAATGTTTGATAGGATAACGAGAGTGGCGAGGGAGATCTCTGACATCTACGCCATGAGAGAAGCCCACGAGACGCATCAAAGAAGAAATCCTTCAAAGATCCGCGTCGTACATGAGAACCTGCTGGGTCTTGGAAGCCCCATCCGCTACCCTTGCCAGGATCTCGCTCTTCATTTTGGGCTTGAGAATTATCATGGCTTGACGATGCGCAGTTCTAGTCGAAGCCGTCCCGGACAAGCATAGCTGCATTCGTGAGGCTGTCGCGAACGCGCCTGTTGTCCAGACAGCCCTCAAGACCTCGGCCGAAGTGAAGGGCACCATCAAGTACACCCAGAAGGGGGTGGTGACTGAGCAGCTGCTGGCAGAGCTCTTCGGGCCGGAGTGGTTCCTGGTGCCGCGAAGGGTGGTCAACATTGCGGCCAAGGGAGCTATAGGGACGTACTCACGGATCGTCTCCAAGAAGGTCCTCCTCCGCCACGCCCTGGA
>Ga0315288_10009731_pt1 | contig 12104 bp, 19 predicted proteins | sample YL17G11_20_MG_FD_203454 | JGI IMG/M metagenome (GOLD analysis project Ga0315288, IMG submission 203454) | Sediment microbial communities from Yellowstone Lake, YNP, Wyoming, USA - YL17G11_20 | ecosystem: Environmental > Aquatic > Freshwater > Lake > Sediment | place: USA: Wyoming | collected...
AGCATTTATATCAGGGAAAATATGAAATACTTAAAGTCATATAAGATATTTGAATCTATAGCTACTGACACAGCGAAGATTAAGGAAGCATTGGAAATCTATGCAGAAGATTTACCATTTGAACTATCTGATTTTGATGTAGCATCACATATTGACTCAAAAGATGGTAAGACTATTATTTATTCAGTTCTGTGTTCATATGAATTTACAGGTTTAGAACTTAAAAATGCACACGACACTAAATACTATGTAACTCGTACCGAAATAGAAGAACAGATTAGTAAGTCGTTTAATAAGTTTGCGAAGAAATATGATATGGAATGCCACAACATTATGGTTGATATTGAATTACCAGATGATGCTGGTGACAATACTGATATTAATATAACATTTGATCTTATACAAAAACTTGAAACATTTTCGAATGTCACAGCGCTAGAAGAAGCATTGGAATTATATTCAGAAGGTCTACCATTTGAGATGAGAAATGTATATGTATCAAATAAAACCCAGTATGATTTTGATAATGAATATGATATCTATGAAGTTTCATATGAACATATCGAACCATCTGAAGCTGGAAACATAGATGTTAAGAAACATGCTGATGCAGCATTTTCTAAATTTGCCAAACGATATGACATGGAATATGGTAATCCATATAAACCATGGTATAACCCCAGTTTACACCAGTTGCAATATGTCGAACGATCAATAAATACTACAGGTGCTACCGTTGATGATGCACATGATGATGACAATAATATAGTACCATATGTTACCTTTACATTAAAACAGATAAGAGGTAAGAAACCATACAACAAAAAGTTTAATGAGTCAATATCAGAGTATAATTATAGAAGCATAATTGATATGTTAATGTTGCAATTAGAAGACAATGGCGAATTTGAATTTGATGGTCCTGGTATAGTAGTTTCTAACACTATCTCTTTAGATGACTACCAATGGTATATTAACAATAAGGAAAAATCCCCAAGCGAAGAATACATCAGGTCGCACTCCAAAGGCTACCCACGCAAGGATACCAAAGATACGGATATACCTACATCAATATTAGTCTATCAAGATTATTCTAATAATACTGAGATGTATAAATTGATTGATCAATATAATCAATTGGCCGCCGTACGAAGAGTTTGGCATGATAGTTGTTCTAAGATTTCTAATTTAATTGAAGAAAAGTCTATTGAAATTACTACTAAAATATTCAATAAATTGGGTAAGAAGTTTGACATTAAGTTTGATGTTGTTGGATCGTATTGGTCTCCATTAAGAAAAAATGTTGAACTGAAAATACTAATGTATGATAAATGAGATACTTAAGAAAATATAACGAATCATTCCACAATAAGACTGAATTTGAAGAAGCATTCTTAATTCAAATAGAAGATACTGCGCTTGAGATAGATAAACTCAGGATAACAGAACGGTTGATAGGTGGTTACTATGTTATATTAAATTTAGTTGACACAGACTTAGAACTAAAGAGATTGGTCAAGATCAATAGACGAAACTATTTTGAAGGTGATAGCGAAATTAAATCTTTAGACTATAACGAATTAGAAATGGTTCTATATAGATATTTAAATCCACTATTTGGTAGATTTGCTAAGAAGTATGACCTAGAATATAATCCAAAGACATCACTTGATATTAATATTGGGGCGAGATTTAATCACAAACCAATCGATAGATTAGTTGGTGTTGATATTGATCCAAAGTGGTCTACAAATAAAGCAATGATTATTGATGGTAGAGTTCACGTCAATGATTTTGATTTAGAAATTACTATCGAGCTACATCTTGCTGAATTAGGTAAGAAGGACTTTAATCCATATGATCTTAATGAATCATTCAATAATGATAAGGAGTTTGAAGCGGCTTTAGATATCTTTGAGGAAGAATTACCATTTGAAATGTGTGATGGTTGGGTTGAATCATTAATTATTCCATATCCTGAGTTCAATAAAGAATATAAAAGGTATACTATACATTATACACATCTTGATGATAGCCTAAAGAATTTAATTCCACTACCACATAAACCGGGAATATTTGAAGAAGATCCAGAAGATATTGAACAAGCGTTTGATTTGACTAAAGTGCGCAATAAAGTAATGAATGATGTTAATGTTGCGTTTGCTAGGTTTGCTAAGAAATACGATTTGATATACGAAAAGGACCAGACAATTGTAGATGCAGACTTCGACGATGATAATGTACCACTAGATTGGGATTCAGTTGAAGATGTCGATGAATTAAACCTTCTTGTTCTGGTTAGAGTTACACTTAAACAATTATTATAAATTATGAAAACATTAAAACTGAGTGAAACAAATCTAGATAACGTAGCAAAAACAGTAAAACGCTTCTTATTGGATAATCAATATCGCATACCAGTAGTTATAGATATAACTGGATGTGAATCTTTATTACTAATTGTGATAGGTCAATTGGAAAACAATGACTTTAGGTATGTGATAAAGGATAATGAAATAACTGTATTGGAATAGAATTAGAAATTATGAATACTTCTTTTTATTTTCTCACCAAAAGTTTCTTTTGATCTACGACCAGTTAATTCAGCAGCCTTTCTACTTTGTGTTGCTAACATCTCTAAATCCATATCATCAATTAGATAACTATAGATAGTCTCTATCTTCTTAGTATCCTTATCAGATATTCCACTAGCAACCTTTGTTCTTACTTCTGCTAATTTAGCATCGATATCATCCAATCTAGGTAATAAGATGTCACTTGATTTACCACCGAAGAATTCCTCGTTTACTGAATCGTTAAATCTTTTTAAGTGTTTCATAATTATTTAATATTTTTATCAAACCAATCTAAGATTTTATCCAGTGATAATAATCTTAAATCTTTATTGCACAATTTAAGTATTGCTTTAACTTCTTCTTTAGTATAAAGTTTTACCTCAGATACTTCTTCGTTATATTTTCTTAAGTGTTTCATAATTAGTATTTAATTTATTATGCACCTGGATTAAATCCAAATCCTTGAAAGCTTTTAATATTACCTTCATTTGGTTCTTCAGTTTCATGAGATTCTTCAGCTTCTTCGCGTGCTTCTTCACCTTTCAACTGACCCATTAAATCAATTAGTCCTTCGATATGACCATTCATACGTGTTATAATTTCTTGTTCTTTAGCTGCGTGTTCAGCTGAATCACCAGTCTCAGTATCTTCAAAAGATGAGAAAGAATCTACTGCAGTCTTTAATGCAAGAATTGCATTTTCGATAGTGTCTTGAATATCTTCTTCAAGTTCTTCTTCTTGTTCGTGAGAAATTTCTCCCGTTTCTTCTTGGTTAATGAATAGGTAACCATTTTCAGTTGCCTCATGATCTTCATTGGCAAACGAATTGTATTTTTGAATATGTGACATACTTGTTTTATTTGTTTCTGTATATATTAACTTTCGTGATTAAAAAAAGCAGATTTACTTATTAATGATTAGAAGATATATTCTTCTTCTCAGACAAAGCGTGTACTAATGTACTACTTTAACGTCTGAAGGCTCAATCCTGAACCCTTTAATATTTCTTAAACCAAAATGTTTAATGTTTTTAGCGGCATTATGATCCCTGTCGTGTTTAATACCACATATACAAGACCACTCCCTATCTTTAAGAGTTAATTCCTTGTTGATTTTACCACAACTTGAGCATGTTTTACTAGATGGATCAAATCTACCAATAGTTAATAGATTTTTACCATACCAATCACACTTATACTCTAACTGTCGCTTCATTTCTGACCAACTAACATCAGCAATTGCTTTTGCTAGTTTATGATTTTTGATCATTCCACTCACATTTAAATCTTCAATTATGATGGTATCATACTTTTTGGTTATCGAAGTAGTCAACTTATGAAGATAGTCAATCCTTTGGTTTCTTATTTTCTCATGTAGTTTTGCAACTACAAGTTTTTGTTTTAAATATCCTTTGCTCTGCTCTTTAGCTTTTGGTTTGCACTTTCTTGATAGTTTACGTTGTTCAACTCTTAATCTTTTCTGAGACTGTTTAAACCACTTAGGATTTGGTATTTTAGTACCATCTGAAAGTATTGCTAGATCTTTAATGCCAAAATCTATACCGATTGTTGTTTTTTCCGTTATCTCTGGTTTAGTCGGCAATTCTTTTTGATTATCCACTAGAATTGAAACAAAATATTTATTAGTTTTAGTTTTACTAACGGTAACTGTTTTAATATTACCTTTAAATTGTCTATCAAAAATACAATCAATCCACTTTAACTTAGGTATATAGACTTTACATTTATCAAAATCCACTTCAGCATATTGAGGTATGCTGAATGATTGCTTTGAATATTTATTCTTGAATTTAGGAAATCCTGCCCCTTTAAAAAAGGCAGTATAAGCATTATCAAGATTCGCTATACTGGCTTGTAATGCTTGACCCTGTGCTTCTCTTAACCAGGTAGCTTCTTTTTTAAGATCGGTTATTTGTTTATTTAAAGTAAAACAATCTATATTGACCCTAGCTGAAGCATATGCTTGGATTTTAGTCTCTAAGCCTAAATTATATACGAATCTAACACAACCAAATATTTTGGTCATATGATCCTTCTGTTGTTCAGAAGGATAAATTCTATATTTGTAAGATTTGAACATTATTTAAAGATATTGATATATTTCTCTATATTATATATTAAGTTGAAAAAGTCACTTTTTACTGAGTAAATAATAATATATACATCAAGAAATTAACATAAATTTATGAAACACTTAAAGAAATTTAACGAAGGAACTTATCAGGCTCATTCAACAATACCAGATGCTAATTCGAAAGCTGCTGATAGACTAAAAATCGGAGTTAAAAAATATGGCATGGATAGTAAATTCTATAAAGAATATAGAGCTTTATGTCAGACATTAAGATATGAAGAACTTGATTCATTCTTTGCTAAGTGGGGTATTCAAGCTACTAATGAAGCTTATAATTCTTATGGCGATGAGGAAATTGAGAGATGGGGTAAGAAAATTGCACCCGATAAGAAAAAAATGTTAGATAAGATCTGGGGTCACTTTAACGACATCGAATCTGATTTACAATATCAAAATTTTAGAGGTGGTATTGATGAATTAGATTCCAATACAATATCCGACATTGAAAGGGTATTATCAACTTGTGCAGATAGAATATCTGAAATTATAGAAATCGGTGGTGGTGATTCATTGAGAGGTAAAAAAATAGATAATACACCAACAGATTATTAATATGAAACATTTAAATAAATTTAACGAAGCTAAACAAGATAAACAGACCAAGTTAGCCAATAAACAAGCTAAACAGACTAGGTTAACTGAATTAAAGTCAAAAATTAAAGACTTTGAAGATGAGTTTGGAATTATAGTAAATATGGAACATGACTACAAACAAATATCAAATGAAGTCTACAAAGATATTGAGAAGGTTGTTAAAGGTCTTGATGGTCATATGTATAATAACCCATATTGGAATAATAGTGATATGATATCTATCATCGTTAGTAAGAAGCCGATAAATAAAGAAAGGCTAAGTCACTTTGCTGATCTTTATAAAAATCTATCAGAATTTGAATAATGAAACACTTAAGAAAATTTAACGAAGGAGTATCCGATCAATCAGCAGAGAAACTATATTCAATATTTATTGAATGGATAAGCTCAAAAGATTTTGATTTCTATGATGGTCAAGAAGATTTTCATAATAAATTTGTCAGCATTTCTATGGATAGTAGTCCAGCATCAGAAAAAGCGGAAGAACTGACTATTTATTTAGATGAGAAATGGGGACTACATGATGGCTTTGATGAAGTATATGATGAACTCGAAGATCTATTTAGCGGTGCAGATATGTCAAGTGATGATAAATACAAATCAATGTCAAGACATGATACAGCGGAGGAATTTAGAAACACATTACCACCAGAAGAAGGTGGTCCAACACGTGAACTTGAAGTTGAAGGCTGGTTAACATTTATGGATGGACAAGATGGTTCATATTCAATTGCTTTACATGGTACTAGAGAAGAAGCTGCAGCTAGATTAGGAACAGATAATCCAGCAACAACTTATGATGACGGTGCATTAGAACCAATTAAATTTAAAGTGATATTAAAAAATGGTAAATACATCATAGACCCGAAAGGTGCTCGTGTATCAATAGACGGATAATGAAACATATTAAAGAACTAACAGAATATATTGATGAACGAGATTATAAAACTCTTAGCTCATTGCAATTCCTGAAGTCTTTAAAAGATAATACGATTGATAAAATAACATATGATTGGGATTCTGAAATAAGGAAGAATAAACCCGATCAAAGTAGATTGACAGATTTTGTTACCACGTTGTGTGATAGATTGAGACAAATTGGTATTGATGAAGATAGAATATCTGAAATGAATGATGAGTTTATAGGTATCATTCAAAGTTATTCAAAAGCATCAAACAGAGTACCATATCTTAATAACACTGGTTCTGGATATTTTCCAGAAAATGATTACACACCAACCTTAAATGGTGCGGGATTTGGTGATGTTAATGAAGGTGGTGAAGTTTGTAATGTTATTAAAACGAAAACTAAAAAGAAGAAGATGAAACACTTAAAGAAATATAATGAACAGAAAGTAAACGAAGCATCTGATTATGATAGAGCCGAAGATTTATGTGAAGAGATTGTCAATCTAATTAATTCTAAAGTAGATTTAAAAATTCTAAATGAATTTGAATTAAGAACTAAATTAGAGAAGCTTCTTTACCAAAATGTTAAACAAACAGAACATTTAAAAGAAGGTTATCAAATAGACAATGAGTGGGACAAAGCTTACCAAGACTGGTTAGATAATGGTGACACAATGACTTCAGATGGTTTGTTCGAATATCTTAAAGAAAGATATACATTAACTAAAAGAGGTAAAAATAAAAAGAGATAATGAAACACATCAAACACCACCCAATCAATGATAAGGCTCAGAAACTATCCAAGGATATGAAGAAGCAAGAACTTATTAAGCCTAAAAAGGATAAGAAGTTACCACTTGAAGATCATTTAAGTGACCCAACTATTTCTAAAAGGGTTTCTAAACCATCTAAGAAAAAGAAGTTATCAAGTGAGAAGCACCTGTCTGCTGATGCTGGTAAGATTAGAAAGATCAATGAATATTTTTCAGACCCAGATTCAGATGTAATAAAAGTTAATTATATCATTCTAAATGAAAATATGTCTGATGATGAAATGGATAATGCACCAGCGAAAGAGTTTATAATCACAGAAAATATGATTTTAAATCTACTTGAAGAGAATATTGAGTGGGATAGAGATGGTGGGGATTATATCGACACTGATAATTTATTCATCGAACAAATATAATTAACGATAATGAAGAAATTTAACGAATATTTCCATCAAGAAGAATCTGATACCGATTATGATACAATCATAGATGAGTATACTGAAAGACTAGAGACTATTAAATCCGAAGTTCGTGATTCTTCATATGAAGACTTGGCTAGATATAATGCATCAGAGTTATATGATATGGTAGTTGATGCAGAGAATTATATGAATGATGCTCAGGATGAAACAACAAAGAATAAGCTAAATGATCTTTGGGGTAAACTAGATGAAGCTTACAGACAGATAGAAGATATGCAGTATCAAATATCTAGTTTAGATAATCTTAAAAATAATTTCTACTAATGAAGTACGTTAAAACATTTGAATCATTCTTTGATAAAGAAGAATTCGCAGATACAACATATCACTGGTCAGCTGATGAGAGAAAACAACTTGAACAATTAGGATTTAAATCGGTTGCAGATAATGAAACAGGTGTTTACGTTAAAGGCGATATTCAAATCGGTAAGATAGCACATGATGAAGATGGTGTAGAAGGATTCTACTATAAGATAAAGTCAGGTGATAAAGTTGAAAGAGAAGATACTCTTGATGCATTAGTAGAATATATTAAAAATATAACTACCGAACCAATTCCACCGAAACCACGAAGACGACCGATCACTATGAACTAATACCAATTTTTAGAAACTTAGAAATTTCTTTTACATATAAATAAAATGAAAAAGAAAGACTTAAAAAAAGTATCAAAACTCTTATTTAATCAATTACAAGATCAAAAAGACAAACTTGCTGCTGCTAAAAAAGCAGAACGAGAAAATAATAGCAAATTGTGTGAGCCATGTACTGAAGCATCACCATTTGAGTTATGTGAATATGACGTTAATGTTAGTGAACGATTTAAAAAGTTAGTCAATAATATCATTAACTACCCCGATAATCTAAGATTTGATTACAATGCTAACTGGATTAGTATTTCTACAGATAGCATTAAGGATCTTAAGAAGTCCAATTCTAATAATAGCAATAGTCCGCGTAAAATAAGTGACAGTGATCACCTACGAATAGAAATTACCAAAACTGGATTTACATTAGAGCAAGGATATAATAAATACTCTAGGTATAAGGATGATACTATGTATGATTACTTCATTGAAATAGTTAAAGCTAAAGTCAAAGAGGTAAATGCTACTAACTTTAATAATGTTTGGGATTTGATTGCTAAAGAATCTGGTATAGTTAGAGATTCTAACTTAGATGATATCTTTACTGAAGACTAATCAGCATCATCATATGTTTTGATGTTCTGAAAGTAAAACCCCAACCTTGTTTCAACATCATAGTCACTAACTAGATTAATAGAAGTATTATTGATAATAATATTATACTTTTTAGCAATTTTATTAAGTATTTTAGTGTTAGTGATGTTTGCTACTTTCTTGCACTTATCAACCGAATTCAACGACTCGGAAAAAAGACCTGAGTTGTATATTGGATCAAAAGCTAGTGTGAAATCTTGCCTTATCAGAATGTTATATTGATAATATAGTATTCCAGTTGTCTGTCCTTTTACTTTTTGTTCACGTCTAGTTACAGTGACATTTTCTAAATCAAAATCTTTACTATCTTCAAACTCTGCGACAAACCAATCTCTAATAACACTCTCAGAAGGAGCATTAGCTAGAAATTCATCAGTATATGTTTCAAAATATTTTAAGTATTTCATATTATTCGGGATCAAACATAGTATCTAATAGACCATCAGCATCGTCGTTATTTGAATTAATGCCGTTTACATCAAGTTCAAAAGTTTTACCTGTCAATAAATCTCGCTTAGAGTAAATATCAACAAATGTTGTTGCTATATTATTATGTGTATATGTTTTCACATCTATTAATATATTTCCCTCAACATGTATACGCTTACACCCTCGATGTATTAGAGCTAGTTCATTATTAAATTCAGTTAATGATTTTGTGAAATTGTCTTTGTCTAATTGTAATTCATATTTGAATTTCAATAAATATTTTGGCACGACATGTACACCATCACGATATTTAATATCGATTGCATATGAATACATATCTTCATCATGGTCATCAATAACATCTTGGAAGAATGACTCAATCTGTGCTCTCGTTAATATTAACGAAGTATCTTTCTTAACATTAGTTCTAATCTTATTTAAATACTCTGAGTTAAAATCATCTACATATTCTTCCCACCATTCATTTGTTTTAACACCATCTAATACATTAGATATAATTTTATCCAATTTTCGAATCCACGGTCTATCTGGATGATCGGACTCAAGTGGTAGACTAATTAGTCTTCTTAATTCAGCCTCTGCGAAATCATCAATTTCAATCTCATAATATGGCTCATCTCTTTGATTAGTACGATAAATAACAACATCACTAACTTCACCATCGTCATCATATTCAAAATCGATACCAAACCCTTGTGCACTACGATGTAACGCGGTTTGTAGCTTTTTAAACAAAACCACATGTTCAGAACTGAACGCTTCAAATATTTTATATCGCTTTAGGTGTTTCATATATTTCCCGCTCTTCTTCTTAATTCTTCGATATGTTCTTCAATGGTTGGTTCCTCTTCTGGTTCTACATCGATGATTGAACCTGATAATATATCTCTTGTCGAAAATATTTTAACATGTGTTGTCATATTTAAATACGCTGGTTGTGTTACAACATATACTTTTAGATTCAAGTCTTCTGCTTGAAGACGTTTAACTGCACGATGTATCGTATCTAGTAAATTACTAAACCCAGATAATGAATTAGTATAATTTCCTTTTTCTAAATCTAAAATATAATCAAACTCTAAATCATAGTATGCTGTGAAAGCTGCACCATCATTGTTCAAAATCTGTAATTGATATTTATATTCATCACCAACATCATCAATAGCATCTTGAAAGAATTGTTCTATCTCTTCTCTTCTTAAAATCCAACTCGGATTCTTAGTTATATTTTCTTTTATTTTTGCTAATTGCTTTCTGATTATAGACAGATTTGCATTATCAATCTCTTTAACCCACCACTCATTTGGGTCGTCTTTGGGAGTATCTAAAGCTTTAAGTATAACTTTATGCAATCTTTCAAATTCTCTTCTTATATCGCGATCTAATACGCTTAAATTTTCATTTTGAATTGCACTTCTTAATGTTTCTTCATCAAAGTCATCTTCTTCAAATTCATAGAAGTATTTACCATTTTCATCCTGTATGCGAACAATATCACTATCACCAAATGCACTACGATTATCATATACGTCTATATCAAATTCAGTACCTTCAAAGGCATTTCTTAGTTTATTGACTAAAACCTTAGACTCTTTAGATTCAAATATTTTATATTTCTTTAAGTATTTCATTAGCCCGGTCCCCTCCTTGCCGGCCTTACCGGAATATCATCCTCATCACTAACAAGATCAATTATCTTACCGTGTATAAGTTCACGCTCTGTATAAATTCTGGCTTGTATTGCTTGGTTTCCATTAATATTACCAGTTACATCAACATACGTGTGTATATTTTCTTCTTGTTCAATTCGCTTACATGCTCTATATACTGACGACAATAACGTATTAAAATCGGAAAGTGATTTAGTATAATTATCTCTACCCAAATCTATTTCAGACCTAAAGTTTAATTTATAAGCCCATGTTATCTTATTCTGAAATATCATACCAATTTCAAATTCCCAGTGGTACTTGTCCTCATCGATATCATCAATAACATCTTGGAAGAATCCCTCTACTTGTTTTGGTTTCATAATCCAATCTGGATGTTCGGGTAAATTCTTTTTCAAAATATCATATACTTTACTATCAGCAACATCACTGTCTACATATTCCTCCCACCATTCTGGTGTTTCTTTCTTTGATCTATCTACAACATCTAGTATAATTTTATCCAATTCGTTATAATTATCTATCACACTTTGTGGTACACTTTCTGGGTAATCGATATCAGCATGATCCTCTACTACACTGATTATTTCATCTTCATTGAAATCATCAGTGGCCCAATCATAAAATACACTATCAGGACCGACCCCAATTTCAACATAATCATTATCATCACCAGTAAATCTTATTTCGAATACAGTTCCAATAAATGCATTTTTCAAAGCTTTAAATAGTTGCATAGCAGACCTTTTTGATTCGTAAATTCTATGTGACTTCAAATATTTCATTGCTGTTATATATTAAATTTGTCGCTCATTTTTTATATATACATCGATGAAATTCCTAAAGAAATATAATGAATCATTAGAAGATAAAGATATAGCCGATATTTTCAAATTAAACTTGGAAGGTAATCCATATTTTGATATTGAGCATATTGATGTACGAAAATATCAGAGTGATAATGAACCAGGTTATCCGATATATCACTATGTTACTATAACTGAAGACTTTGGTGAAAATAGTTTATTGTGGAAACAGACATATGATGGTGTATCCGCAGAAGAATTAACACCCACCGAACTTACATCGAAAATTGCTTATATAAATAAGAAATTATTAAGTATGATACTTCTTAAGTATGATATTAAACACATACCAGTGTGGGCATGGCAAAAGCAATTTTTTTGTGATGTTGATTTTAAGGAGTCTTATTCAACAGTTGAGTGTAAATTCAAAATATTAACATAATGAAGTA
>Ga0315288_10009733_pt1 | contig 12102 bp, 10 predicted proteins | sample YL17G11_20_MG_FD_203454 | JGI IMG/M metagenome (GOLD analysis project Ga0315288, IMG submission 203454) | Sediment microbial communities from Yellowstone Lake, YNP, Wyoming, USA - YL17G11_20 | ecosystem: Environmental > Aquatic > Freshwater > Lake > Sediment | place: USA: Wyoming | collected...
CGGTCTGGTTACGGATCGTGGGGCGTCGTCCCTTATTGTTCAACAGCTCATCCGCGGCGGGGATGGGTGGGTGTTCGATTGTTACGGTGTCTGCGATCGGCGGGGGCGAATCATCACCATGGCTTCGCATCGCCGGTTGCGACAGCATCCCGCGCACCGGGGCGTGTCGAGTTTCGGCGAGATACCATCACGGTCCGTTCCCGATAGCGAGGCGGCGATTTTCGGCCTCACCGAGAAACTCTTGTCGCACGTTCGTTACCACGGGATTTTTGGCATCGAGTGGGTAAGAGATCTGAAAACGAAGCGGTTTTATCTCCTCGACTTCAACGCGAGACCGTTTCTTACCATCCGGCATCTCAAGGACTGCGGACTGAACCTTGCGGTGATCGCCTATGAGGAGTTCGCCGGCCGCGACCTTACCGCTATCGAGAAGACGCCTCGTCTGAAGCATAAGTATTGGTTGGATCTACCGGCCGATATCCGTTCCTTCAAACAACACCGCGACAAGAAAGAAATCGGCTTTGGGGGGTGGCTGGCATCGCTTACCCGGCCGACCTCTTTTGCCGTCCTGTCGGTTCGCGATCCCCTCCCAACAATGATTCGGTCGTGGCAAACAATCACGTCTTTTGCCCGTTTCGCGGTGCGCCGGCTCACCTAGACCCCAGGTCGTCCAACGAATCGCGTCAAGCGGCCCTTGAGCCGCTCGCCAAAATCCGCGATCGCCGGTCCGGGGTCATCCCATGCGAATATCGGCGTTCTGGCGAGCGGCCAGGAACCAGCGATTCCGCTCAACACTCCGATCCCCGAACCCCGGGCCTCTCTGAGCGCCTGAAAATCGTAGTACGCGAACACGAGTCGCACCCCGGCCTTGTAGGCGCCGAACGGCGGAAGTGCAAGACCCAGCGCGTCGCAGTACGCCATCTCCACGACGTCAACGCCGCACTCGGCGGCGAACTGGATGTACCACCAGGGTCTGCAGTTGACCTCGAGGATCTTGAACCGTCCATCCCTCTCGTCGAGCTTGAATTCCGCGGAGAATATACCCCGGTACCGGGCTGTCTCAAACAGCGTGCGGAGGGTGTTCACGGCGTCGGCGACTTCCTCGAGCGGGACGGAAACCATGTAGCTGCTATTTCCGAAATCAGGCGGGTACATGCGAATTCTGCGCCGCGCGAAGACCGCGTGCACCCGGTGCGTGCGATCGACAAAACCATCCACGAAGTAATGGCGATCCGAAGGACCCGGGATGTACTCCTGGACCATGACCCCAAGGCCCGCCTCCCGGGCCTCGTTGAAGATCGCGACAGCCTTCGCCACATCATCTATACGAAAGGCTTTCTTTCCAAACTTCTGGAGAAATCGCTGCGATTCGGTGGGTTTGAGAAAAAGTCCTCCTCCGGACCTTTTTGCCGCTTCGATCACGTCCTGATCGGTCTTCGCGACCAGGGTGAACGGGTGCGGGACGTGAGCCGCGCCCAGCAGTTCGGAGAAACGGCCTTTGTCGACGAACCGGCCGAGAACATCCGTCTCCGGCAAACAAAGGCAAAAACGGTTCTTGAAAGCGGCGGAGATCCGCGTCGCCTCGACCGTCCAATGGTCTGAGCAGGCGATCAGAACGCCGCCTTCGAGCGGGAGCGATTCCAGAACCCGTTCAAGATCGGACGACGTGGCGAATGTACCGACCCCGGGGCCGAGATGCCGACACCAACGCGAGCGCCGCTCGAAGGTCATCCCCTCGGAAAGGCAAAAAAGGGGGATCCGCTTGCGGCCGAGACAGCGCATCACACCGAGCACCGTCAGACCGTTGCCCAGAACCAGCACCGGCACCGTTCGTTTTTCGGACTTAGCCATGGATAGTAGCCCTCATTGGCGCCAACCCAAAGGCCCGCGCTTCGCGAGCTCCGACAGGAGACTCTTCGCCCCGCGGCCGAACACAATCTGGTGGCCGGCCCCAGGCTCGCACTCCAATTCGACCACAACGGGCCCGGCCGATCCAAAAGCGATATCCAACCCCAAGAGCCGAAAATACGGAAAGACGCGGCAGGTGCGGACCGCAAGGTGCAGGACGTCCTCCCACATCGGCAGGACGACTCCCTCAATCCGTTCGCCGGTGGTCGGGTGATCGGCGTAGACCCCGCGTTCTGGCTCCTCATCGATCGCCGCCGCCACCATCCCCGTTCGCGCGTCGATCCGGGCCACGATTCCCCCGGCGCTCGTGTTGTCGACGGGCGACGAGTTCATCCCCAACCGAAGAACCGCCTCGAACACCTCCCAGTGCCCCAGCTCCAGCTGATACATCCAAATACGGGCGGTATTGACGCTCCACGGGTGGATTCTCGCGAGGTCCTCGTGCTGATGGATGACCTCCTGGCAAATGTAGGAGGAACCTTTCACGCCCCCGAGCCCCGAGATCCAGAATTCGTCCACCGTCATACGCGCCCCGTCGGGCTGCTTCACCACCGCGACGTCGCCCTCCCGATGATCCAGCGTGACCTTCAAAAACCCCGCACCGCCCCAGCTCCCCAACGGTTTGAAGCATATTTCTTGAGTTTCTATTCTTCGGAGAAGGCCGAGAAGGTCGTTCGGTGTGCGTAACGGCTTGCCGTCATAGGCTTGCCCGTTCGCCGCGTTGATCAAACCGTAGAAACGCGGCGTCGGAACCCCAAAAGAATTCAGGAGCCCATACGTCGCGATCTTGTTCAACACGACAAACTGGTACTCCTCGCGGTTCGCGCGTCGCACGAGACGCAGATACCGCCCGTGGAGCACGTATTCGCGCTTTTCCCGGAAAGACTTCCCCCGCCCATCGAGCCCCGCCGCGAAATAGTCCGACGGATGAATCCCGTTGAGTCTCCACAAATACGCGATCTCGAGGAGCTGTCGGACGAGGGAGACTCCGCCGCGGCTCTGTCCCTTGCGCATCAGGCTGAAGTAGTACTTTGATTTGCCGAGTATCACCGCTATGGGTCTCATGTGAGCGATGAGAGGTCAGGAAGTGACCGCTAAACACTCTGCTCTCGAATAGAAAAATGGTACGCCCGGCGGGATTCGAACCCACGACCCCCGGCTCCGGAGGCCGGTGCTCTATCCATCTGAGCTACGGGCGCACCCAAGGTGAGAGTTTTCGATCGTCATTTTCGCAGCAATTCGCGGGCTAAAGCAAGTCTTTTTTCGCTCCCCTCGCGACCCCCGAGCATCCGGGCGATTTCCGTGACCCGTTCTTCCCCACTGACCGGCGATACCTCCGTAAAGGTCCTCCCTTTGGCGGTGGTCTTGCCCGCGACGAGGTGGCGTTCTGCCTTGGCCGCGATCTGAGGCATGTGGGTGATGCAAACGATCTGGTAGCTCGCGGCAAGCCGGTGCAACCTCTCGGCAATCATCTCTCCGAGATCCGCCCCCACTCCCACGTCCACTTCGTCGAGAACGAGCAGGCTCCCCTCGCGTCCCGTACTCACCACTTCCTTGAGCACGAGCGCGACGCGCGAGAGCTCGCCGCTCGAGGCGACATCGGCAAGCGGTCCCTCCGGCTCCCCGGGGTTGGTTTGCACGCAAAACTCAACATGGTCGATCCCATGCGGATGCATGCGGACCGGTATCTTGTCGACAAACAGGTCGCTCGACGCATCCTCCTCGCAAGAGATATCCGCGCGAAAACAAGCCCCCGGCATCATGAGCTCACCCAACTCACGCGTCACTCTCTTATCGAGTTCCCTGGCGGCCTTCTTCCGCGATTCGCTCAATGCCGCGGCCGCTATCCGAACTTCTTCCAAACGGGACGTCCGTTCCGCGGCGAGCTTGGCTCTTTCTTCGTCCTCGAACTCGATGATACCCAGTTCCGACTTCCACTTCTCGCTCTCGGAGAGAATCTCTTCGACCGGCTTCCCGTAACGGCGTTCCAGATCCAGGATGGCGGCGAGACGGCCCTGTTTGTTCTCGAGATCGCCGGGTTCGAACTGGAAGTTGTCTAGATAGGCCCGCACTTCCGCTGCGACTTCCTTGAGGGCGATCTCGGCGTCCTCGAGCTCCTTCGAGAAACCGTCGAACTTCGCGTCGAGATCGCGAACGCGCGCGATCCTCGAGCGGGCGCGCGAGATGAGCGCGATCGCCGACGCTTCGTCCTCGTAGACGACGTTCTGGACCTCCGCAAGACCCTCGAATACCTCGCTTGCGTGTTCGAGCACGCGGATCGATTCCTCGAGCTTCTGCTTTTCGCCCGGAGAGATTCTTGCCCGCGCGATCTCACCGAGACGGTGTTCCAGAAGTTCCTTCTTTTCCTTGACGAGAGCGATCCTCGCATCGAATTCGCTTACCGCCCGGTCGGCGGTTCTGTAGAGATCGACGGAGACCTGGTACCGCGCCAGAAGCCCCTCGTTACGAGCGAACTTGTCGAGATAGACGACGTGGTTCTCGGTGAACTTCAAACGAAGCTGCTCGTTCTGGCCGTGGGGCTCGATCAGTTGTCGGGAGAGTTCCTGGACTTGTCTGAGGGTGGCCGGCTCGCCGTTGATGAACGCGCTGCTCCGGCCGTTTCGGTGGACCTCCCGCCGGAGCCGAAGCGTCCCGCCGCCCGACGCCGTGAGGATGGAGGAGTCCAGGACCCGGCCACGAAGGTCGAACACCCCCTCGACGACCGCCTTTTCTTCTCCCGCCCGGATCGCCTGTGGACCCGTCCGCTCGCCGAGCAGAAAGTTGAGCGCGCCAAGAATCAACGATTTCCCGGCTCCCGTGGCCCCGCTGAGGACGTTCAAACCTTGGCCGAAGCAAAGCGTCACGTCGGCGACCACTGCCAGATTCTGGATGTGAAGATCCTTCAGCATGACTCGCGGGCGGGTGGTTTAATAACTCTTCGCGCGGCGTTTTCAGAGCTTATCGCGGAGAAGCGCGAAGAAATCATAGTCCTCGGGGACGAGGAGCTTCGTCACCTTGTCGCTCTTTTCCACCACCACGCGCTGGTCCTCCCGTACAAAGCTCCCCACCTGACCGTCGATCGTCACGTTGATCTTGGCCCTCGCCCCCAGAACGCGTATCTCGATCCGTTCCCCCGGATCGAGCACCATGGGACGGATCCCCATCGTGTGCGGGCAAAGCGGCGTGACGAGGATGGCCTCCATGGTCGGCGCCAGAAGCGGTCCGCCCGCGGAGAGCGAATAGGCGGTCGATCCCGTGGGTGTCGCGACGATCACCCCGTCGGCGCGGTAATCCCGCAGCAAGCGGCTATCAACGGCCGTTCGCACCGTCACCATGCGCGTGAACCCCGCCCCGTGGACGACGACATCGTTCAACGCGCTAAACGACTGGACGGTTTTCTCCCCTTCCATGACGTTCGCCACGATCCGCATCCGCTTCTGGACGAGGAACCGCCCCTCCTTGATCCTGCGGACGGTGTCCGTCTTGAACGTCTCCGCGAGAAAACCGAGATGGCCGAGGTTGATCCCCAGTATAGGAATCTCGAGGTCGGCGTACTGGCGGGCGGTAAAGAGGATCGTCCCGTCGCCGCCGATCGATACGACGACGTCGCAGTGACGGCCGATTCCGATCTCCACGGCGGCCGTCGTCGCAAGTAAAGGCTGAATCTGCGGCTCGATGTAAACTTCGAGCCCCGACCGCGTCAGTTCCACGATGAGCTCCGCGAGAAACGGCCGGGCCTCTTCCTTTTGGAGATTGGCGACGACTCCGATACGATGAAACTTTGAGGGTGTCATTGCGCTCGTCCCACCAGCCGGTCACGATGTCATTGCGCGCTTTCCAGCAACCGATCACCCGTCGACGACCGATCGCTCACCGCGCGCTCCTCCCCGCCGGCTTCGAGAGCCGGCCGTTCGAACTCGCCATGTCGAGAACCACGTGGGCGATGTTCTCGGGCGTGAGACCGATCTCGGCGAGAAGGTCGGTCTGAGGCGCGTGGCCCACGTAGCGATCCGGAATTCCCAGCGTCTTGACCCTCTTCATCTCGTATCCCCGATCGGCGAGAAACTCCAGCACCGCGGATCCAAATCCTCCCGCGCGCGCGTTTTCCTCTACCGTCAGGACGCACGGCTCGGAACTCAGAAGATCGTCGAGAAGCAACGAATCGAGCGGTTTGGCGAATCTCGCGTTCACAACGGTCGCGTGGATGCCGCTCTCATCGAGAAGAGAAGCGGCGGCCACCGCCGGATAGACACAAGCCCCGTACGCGAGGATGACGGTACCCTTCCCCTCCCGAAGGACCTCGGCCTTGCCGATGGGGAGGCACACGAGCTCGTCGTCCATCTGTACCCCCACACCTGTCCCCCGTGGCATACGAAGTGCGATCGGGCCGTAGTGGTGTTCGACCATCGTCTTTAGCATGTGCCGCAGCTCGTTTTCGTCCTTCGGAGCCATGATCGCGAAGTTGGGGACCATGCGGAGGTACCCCACGTCAAACACCCCGTGATGGGTCGGACCGTCGTCGCCCACGAGGCCGGCGCGGTCCATTACGATCCTCACGGGAAGATTCTGTAGACCCACGTCGTGGACGACCTGGTCGAAGGCGCGCTGGAGAAAAGTCGAGTAGATGGCCACGACGGGGATCATCCCTTGCGTGGCAAGACCGGCCGCGAAAGTCATCGCATGCTGTTCCGCGATACCGACGTCGAACAAACGGTCGGGGAACTCCTCGCCAAAAGCTTTCAGACCCGTTCCGTCAGGCATGGCCGCGGTGATCCCGACGATCTTCGGGTTCTCCCGCGCCAGCCGCACAAGCGTCTCGCTAAACACCTGCGTGTAGGACGGCTTGGCGTTCTTCTCTTTCTTTTCCCTGTCGCCGGGGATCTTGTCAAAACTGTTCACCCCGTGACACCGCGTCGAGTCCTTGTCCGCGTGGACGAACCCTTTTCCCTTCTCCGTAATGACGTGGAGGAGTATGGGGCCCTTTAGATTCGCGAGGTCCTTGAACGTCTTGATGAGGAACTCGACGTTGTGCCCGTCGACCGGTCCGAAATACCGGAACCCCAGCGCCTCGAAGAGCATCCCGGGAACGATGAGCGTCTTGATACTCTCCTTGATCTTGTGCGCGAGTCTTCTCGTTTTCCCTCCGACCCGGGGGATGAGTCCGAGGAGTTCCCATACGTCCGCTTCGAGACGGTTGTAGACTCGTCCCGACGTCACCGCCGTGAGATACTGCGAGAGGGCGCCCACGTTCTTCGCGATGGCCATCTTGTTGTCGTTGAGCACGACCAGGAGATCGGTTTTGAGGTTCCCGGCGTTGTTGATCGCCTCGAAAGCCATCCCGCCGCTAAGCGCCCCGTCGCCGATGACGGCGATGACACGGTGATCCGCGCCCATGAGATCGCGGGCCACCGCCATCCCCAGCGCGGCGCTGATGCTCGTGCTGGCGTGACCAACCCCGAAAGTGTCGTAGGGGCTCTCGGCCCGGCTCGGGAATCCGCTGATCCCCCCTTTGAGACGGATCGTGTCGAACACTTCCCGCCGGTCGGTAAGAATCTTGTGCCCGTGCGCCTGGTGACCCGTGTCCCAGACGATCTTGTCTTTGGGCGCGTCGAAGACGTAGTGAAGGGCAAGAGTGAGCTCCACCGCTCCGAGACTCGCGCCGAGGTGGCCGCCGTTCTTGGCGATCACACGAATGATCTCCTGCCGGATCTCCTCCGCGAGCGCGGGGAGCTCTTCGATGGAGAGTTTCTTGAGGTCCGCCGGGCTATTTATCCGCTCGAGATGCTCGCTCATGAGTTGCCCGCCATCCTACCGATAAAGTAATAGCGCGAACACGGCGCCTAGGATCACGCCGGTAACGACGTCGATTGGGGTGTACGAATACTTCCGTCGTTTTCCGCCCTTCGACCGGTGCCCGCGGAGCCGCTCCAACAGGAGCGCTACCGCCTCGGCCTGTCTCGACCGCGCGTTCTTCACGTTCATCGTGTCGACGAGGACGATGGCCGTCAGACACAGCGCCAGACCAAAGACTACCGAATCGAACCCCTCCGTGATCCCGACGGCGACGGTCAGGGCGGAAAAGGTCGTGCTGTGCATATTCGGCATCCCGTCCGTCTCCACGAAACGCCTATAGTCTACCCTTTTTTCCATAATGAGAAAAGAGACGACTTTGACCATCTGGCCAAAAACGCCCGCCAGGATCGCAACCATGAACGGTATGTCACGGATCGCGTTGATCATGTATCGCCGTCGCCGGCCCGGTTACCGGCGCCTCTCCACCATGAAAGCGAGCAGCCCTCGAAGAAGCTCGGCCGAAGTCCTGCTGCGGAAAACCTCGTCGGCCCTCGCGATCAGCGTTGCCGCCTCCGCCCGCGACGCCGCGACCCCGACCACCGAGGGGTAGGTTAGTTTTCCGTCACGTTCGTCCTTCCCCGGAGTCTTCCCGAGGGTCGCACCATCCGACTCGACGTCGAGAACATCGTCGATGATCTGAAACGCTCTCCCCGCCCACTCTCCCGCGCGGCGAACCCGCTCCCTCTCCTCCTCGCCGGCCCCCGCCATGACCGCCCCGCATTCCATCGACGCCGCGATGAGCGCCGCCGTTTTCATCGAATGAATCCTCTCGACCAACTCCACGCCGCCTTCGGTCCTGACGCTCGCAACATCGAGCACCTGCCCGCCGATGAGACCGCTGGTCCCCGCCGAACGCGCGACGACGCCAACGCATTCGAGAGCCGCCCCCTCCCCGACCCCCCATCTTTGAGGAATCGACGCCATGATCTCGAAACAAAGCGTGAGCAAGGCGTCGCCGGTGAGCACCGCCACGGCCTCGCCGAACTTTTTGTGGCAGCTCGGTCTGCCCCTTCGCAGGTCGTCGTCATCCATGCACGGCAGATCATCGTGAACCAACGAATATGTATGAAGGCATTCGATCGCGCACCCCGCGTCGAGAGAGGCATCGCCGTCAACCCCACCCATCGCGTCGTGCGTCCACAGGCAAAGCACCGGCCTCAACCGTTTGCCAGCGTCAAGGACCATGTACCGCACCGCCTCCTCGACGACCGACGGACCCCGGGCGAATTCGTCGAGAAGCTTCTCGAGGCGTTCATCGACCCGGGTCTTTTCCCTTTCCAGGGCCGTGGAGAACTCGCTTTTTTTACCGCTCGATGTCATCCCGCGCTTCCCGTTCTTCGAGTCTTCCGTTGTCGTCCTCGACGAGCACTTTGATCCGCGCCTCGGCCTTCTCGAGAAGCTCACGGCAGACCTTCCCCAGTTTTACGCCCTCCTCGAACTTCGCGATCGACTCCTCGAGAGAGAGATCCTTGCCTTCCAGCTCGCGAACGATTTCTTCGAGGCGTTTCATCGACTCCTCGAAACGCGCTTTCTTACTTGCCATCGAAGCGCTCCTTTACTTCGGCGCTCACCCGTCCGTCGGCAAACGCAAGCCTCACGTCGCGCGCCTCGAGCGCCGCGCCGGCCGACCTGATGACGCCGCCCGTTCGTGCGTCCGAGCACACCACGTACCCGCGCGACAGAATCTTCGCCGCGTCGAAACCCTCCAGATGGGCTACGGTCTGGTTGAGACGGTTCCCTTCCGCCGCCATCACCGCATCGATGGACCGCCGCAGCTTCTCTGCCGCGTAGTCCACCGCTTGCATCGCGCCCTCCAAGCGCCCCCTCACCCGGCCGAGCGCGTAGCTCCTGACGAGTTCGAGGAGTCTCCTCCGTCGCAGCTCGAGCCCCACCTCGGCGAATTGTACCAATCTTCTTTCGACCTCGTCCAGACGGAGAACCACGTCATCGAGCCGCGGCACGGCGATCTCCGCCGCCATCGTCGGGGTGGCGGCGCGCACGTCGGCGACAAAATCAGCGATGGTAAAATCCGTCTCGTGGCCGACGGCGCTTACCACGGGGAGCGGACAGGCGTAGATCGCCCGGGCGACGGCCTCCTCGTTGAACGCCCAGAGATCCTCGACACTTCCCCCGCCACGTCCGAGGATGATGAGGTCGAGCTCCGCCACAGAGGGAAGGAGTGAGAGCGCTCTTACGATGTCCGGGGCGGCTTGTCCCCCCTGCACCGCGATGGGAAAGAGCAGGATCTCCGCGGGCGGCCACCGCCGGCGAAGCGTCGACACGATGTCGCGGACCGCCGCGCCCGTCGGCGACGTCACCACGGCGATTCGAAAAGGATACGACGGGAGAGGTTTTTTACACTCCGAGTCGAAGAGCCCCTCTTTCTCCAGCCTTTCTTTAAGCAGGCGAAAAGCAAGCTCCAGCGCGCCTACACCCGCTCGCTCCAGCGAGCGCACAACGATCTGATATTGTCCGTAAGCCTCGTAGACGGTCACGCGCCCCTCCGCAATTACCAGCATACCGTCCTCGAGGGGCAAGGCCGCCCGCTCGGCGTCCGAGCGGAAGAGGACCGCGCGGAGCTGGGCCCCGGCATCCTTCAACGTGAAATACACGTGACCCGAAGTGTGGCGCTTGAGATTCGACACTTCTCCGAGCACCCTGACTTCGGGAAAGTTCTCTTCGACGAGAGAGCTGACGAGGGCGTTCAGTTCGGAAACGGTGAGGTGCCTTCTATCATCGAGCGGCATTCGGTGCGCCCACCTGCAGGGAGTACGCCTTGAGAGTGTTCGACATCAACATCGCAACGGTCATCGGACCGACCCCGCCGGGGACCGGTGTGATAAAGGATGTTTTCGGCGCCACGGACTCGAAGTCGACGTCCCCCACGATCCGGTAACCCTTCTTGGCCGCGGGGTCCTCGACGCGATTGATCCCGACGTCGATGACCACGGCGCCTTGCTTTACCATTTCCGATGTGAGAAAGCGCGGCTTGCCCATCGCCGCGACGACGATGTCAGCCGTAGCGGTGACAGCGCCGATGTCACGGGTCCGGCTGTGACAGACGGTGACCGTCGCGTCGCCTCCGCGTCCCTTGATCATCATGAGGAGAGCGAAGGGCCTCCCCACCAGGATGCTCCGGCCCACGACCGCGACCCGTCTGCCCGCCGTCTCGATCCCGTAACGCATGAGAAGCTCGCGGATCCCGAGCGGCGTGCACGGGACGAAACGGGGTTTCCCCGCGGCGAGGAGACCCGCGTTCTCCGGGTGAACCCCGTCCACGTCTTTCTCCGGGCGGATCGTCGCGATCGCCCGGTCCTGATCGATGTGCGCGGGGAGCGGGAGCTGCAAAAGGATGCCGTGGACCCCCGGATCGTCGCCCAGGCGGCGAAGAGTCGTGAGGAGCTCGCTCTCGCTCACCTCCGCGCCCAGGTGAAGATACTCCGACCGGATCCCGCAGTACTCGCACATCTTCGCCTTCGTTTTCACGTAAACGCTCGATGCGGGGTCCTCGCCGACCTGGACGAGCGTGAGCGACGGCCGTTCGCTCGCCGGGATCTTTTCCACCCGGGCCTTGACGTCCTCCTGGACTTCCCCGGCAATCCTCTTGCCGTCGAGTAGCTCCATTCACTCCTCCACCCTGACCTGGATGTGTTCGATAGACCGCGCGCGCCCCGTCGAATCATCGATCTCCGCCACGATCGCGTCGCAGCGGAGGTCCTTGCCGGCGATCTCGAACCGCACGGGACGCATATCGAGAAATCTTTGTATGGCGATGTTCTTGGTGACTCCGAGGACCGAATCGTACGAACCCGTCATCCCGACGTCGGTGACGTAGCCGGTCCCCCGCGGCAGAATTGCCGCGTCGCGCGTCGGGACGTGGGTGTGGGTCCCGAGGACCAGCGAAACGCGCCCGTCCAGATACCACCCCATCGCCACCTTCTCGCTTGTCGCCTCGGCGTGGATGTCGACGATCCGGGCGGGGCAGGAGTTGCCGATCTGTTCGAGACAACGGTCCATGGTCTTGAACGCGCAATCGATCGGCGGCATGAACACGCGTCCCTGGATGTTGATGATCGCGACCGATGTGTCCTTCACCCTCCACACGCGAAACCCCCGCCCCGGCGCGTTCCCCGGGTAGTTCGCCGGGCGGACGATATTTTGCCGTTCCTCGAGGAGAGGGATCCCTTCCCGCTTGTCCCAGATGTGGTTGCCGCTGGTGAAAAAATCGACCCCGGCGCGCTCGAGCTCAGAGAGCGCCTTCTCGGTCACGCCAAAACCTCCCGCGGCGTTTTCGACGTTGGCGATGACCAAATCGATCCCATGCTCGTCTCTGATCCGCGG
>Ga0315288_10009734_pt1 | contig 12102 bp, 6 predicted proteins | sample YL17G11_20_MG_FD_203454 | JGI IMG/M metagenome (GOLD analysis project Ga0315288, IMG submission 203454) | Sediment microbial communities from Yellowstone Lake, YNP, Wyoming, USA - YL17G11_20 | ecosystem: Environmental > Aquatic > Freshwater > Lake > Sediment | place: USA: Wyoming | collected...
AATCGTTGTCCCCACTAAAGACATAGTTTTAGGATGTTATTTTATGACCATCATTCAAGATGGAGCAAAAGGAGAGGGCAAGATATTTGCCAATCCACAAGAAGCAATTTTAGTTTATCAATTTGGGGAGGTAAATCCTAAGGCCAAAATTAAACTTCGTTTAGGCAATGAATTAGTTGAAACCTGTATTGGCCGCATTTTATTTAATGATGTTTTGCCCGAAGGCTTTGAATTTGTAAACAAGGAATTAAATCGAAAAGTTCTCGGTCGTTTGGTTGATGATTTAATAGAAAAATTCGGCACCGAAATAGCGGCTGAAACTCTGGATAAAATAAAAGATTTGGGATTTTACTTTGTCACCAGGTCGGGAATTAGTATGGGTCTGTATGATTTAAATGTTCCAAAAATTAAACCCAAGCTCATCGCTAAAGCAGAGCAAGAGGAAGACGAAATTAGAAAGCAATATCAGCAGGGTCTCCTTACCAAGCAGGAAAGGCGAGTTAGGATTATTGAGATATGGGACAAAACCAAACGGGAGATAGCCGACATAATTCCTCGGTCATTGGATAAAAATGGACCGGTTTACGCTATTTTCAATTCCGGTTCCCGAGGTTCCTGGGCCCAGCCGATTCAGATAGTTGGCATGAAGGGCTTGGTAATTAACCCGGCTTCGGAAATAATTGAATTGCCCGTGAAGAGCAGCCTGAAAGAAGGGTTAAATGTTCTTGAATATTTTATTTCTACTCATGGAGCCCGGAAAGGTACTTCTGATACAGCTCTTCGAACTGCTGTTGCGGGGTACTTAACCAGGCGTCTTATAGACGTTGCTCAAGATGTAATCATTCGCGAAGAAGATTGTGGCGATAAAGAAGGGGTGGTTATTTATAGAGAAGACACTAAAGACCTGGGAGTTTCTTTGGCTTCTCGAATTTTTGGGCGCGTATCCTTAGAGGATATTCATGATCCAAAAACCAAGAAAATATTAGCGAAGAAAGGGGAGTTAATTGATAAACTGGCAGCTAAAAAAATCGATGAAACCAAGTTGGATAAAATTAGGGTTCGTTCGATTATAAGTTGTAAAACCAGATTTGGTCTTTGTAGAAAGTGTTATGGTTATGATTTGGGGAGAAACAAACTTGTTGAACTGGGAGAAGCCGTTGGCATTGTGTCGGCTCAAGCTATTGGCGAGCCGGGCACCCAGCTTACTATGAGAACTTTTCATACCGGAGGAATTGCCGGTGGCGCTGATATTACCCAAGGCCTGCAGAGAGTTGAAGAAATTTTTGAAGCCAGGCCGCCCAGGGGAAAGGCCGTGCTTTCGGAAGTTGATGGAAAAGTTATAGATATTAAAGAAAAAGGCAAGCAGAATGTTGTTGTAATTGAGGCCAAGGAAACAAAAGCAGAGGGAGAAAGCAAAAAGGCAGAGCGAAAAAGAAAGCCCGGTCGCAGAAAAGAAATAAAAGAATATGTGATACCTCTTCGAACCGGTCTTTGGGCAAAGAAGGGTGATTTGGTTAAGAAGGGGCAGCAGCTTTGTGAAGGTCCTCTTGATTTGAAAGAATTATTTAATCTTACAGGTCAAGAAAATGTTCAGAGATATATTTTAAGGGAAGTCCAGAATATCTATTCTTCTCAGGGAGGAGGAATAAACGATAAACATATTGAGATGATAGTCAGGCAGATGTTCTCTCGGGCAAGGGTAAAAGATTCAGGAGACACTGAGTTATTGCCCGGAGTTGTTCTGGAAAAGGATAGATATCTTACAGAAAATGATAAAGCCAAGAAAAAAGGAGGAAAATTAGCCACCTGCCAGATTCTTCTTTTGGGCATTACCAAAGTTGCTTTAACTACCGAAAGTTTCTTATCGGCCGCTTCTTTTCAGGAGACGGTGCGTGTTTTGATTAATGCCGCAATCGAAGGAAAAATAGATGTTTTAAGAGGATTGAAAGAGAATGTTATTATTGGAAAATTAATCCCGGCTGGGACGGGATTTAGGAAGAAAGAAAAATAATTTAAGAAAATTATTTAGTTCTTGCCCCGCTATTGCGGGGTTTTTGAATGCAAGATTTTGTGGTATTATAAATTATATGACCCCGTAGTGAATTTTCGACTGGTCCCGCTAAGCGGGACCAAAAAAGCACGGGGCTAAGCAATAAATTCAGTTTAAATTATTAACTAAATCAAAGTTTTCGACAAACAGATATTAAAATGTCGAAAATCTACTACGGGGTATGAGAAGACGAAGACCGGGTAGGCCCAGGAAACATTCTTGGCGAGAGCTCGAGAAGTCCGCCCAAGACGGATCGGCCCTAGGCCGAAAAAAAGAAATTTTTAATCTTGACCTTGAAACAAAACGAGGCATTGTGGTTATTGCCCTTTTTACCCTGGCAATTTTAATTGCCTTAAGTTTTGGAGGATGGGCAGGAAGATTTGGCGCAAGTTTTTATAAGTATGCAAACTTTCTTTTGGGTAGGGGAATGTTTTTAATTCCCATTGTTTTGGTTGTAGCGGGATTTATAATTATTCGATATATCCATAAAAATGTTTATCTTTCAGTTGCCTTAGGAGCAGTAATTTTTATTTTAGGATTTTTAAGCTTGGTTCACGTTCTTGTTCCCGAAGAACAGGGAGGCGGTTATGTCGGCTATATAATTAGCTGGCCGTTTTTATATCTATTGGGCAAGTGGGCTTCTTTTATTGTTTTTTTGGCCCTTATTTTAATATCAATCCTTATAGCTTTCAATATTCCTTTAAGGAAAACCGTAAAAGAGAGGGAAAAAGAATTGGCATATGCCGATGATTTCGAAGAAATAATCGGAGCCGAAGAACCTTCGGACAAGGGCGGTCTTGGCAGTATTTTAAAAAAGCTTTTATCAAGGCCGCGGTTTAAGGTTAAGCCATTGAGCAAAGAAGAAAAAGATGCGATTTCTATCTCCCCGGAACAAGGGTTAATAACTTCATTTTCTCATCCGCCTATTTCCGATTATAAATTTCCGCCTCTGGAATTGCTGGAGAAAGACAAGGGTTCTCCTTCAAGCGGAGATATCAGAATTAATGCCGGCATTATTCAAAAAACTTTAGAAAATTTTGGCCTAGAAGTGGAAATGGGGGAAATAAATATTGGGCCAACCGTTACTCAGTATACCTTGCGACCGGCAAGCGGAATAAAATTATCAAGTATCACTGCCCTTCATCGGGATTTATCTTTGGCGCTGGCTGCTCATCCTATCAGGATTGAAGCGCCTATTCCCGGTCGTTCTTTGGTCGGCATTGAGGTTCCCAATAAAGCAGTTACTTTAGTTCGGCTCAGGAATCTTTTGGAAGGAATTGATTTAAGAAAGGATCCTTCTCGTCTGAATTTAGTTTTAGGAAGAGACGTTGCCGGTAATCCGGTCTGGGCAGATTTATCAAGAATGCCCCATCTTTTAATCGCCGGTGCCACGGGTAGCGGAAAAAGCATTTGTATCAATTCGATAATACTTACCCTGCTTTGTCAGAAAACACCGGAAGAATTAAAATTTATTTTAGTGGATCCGAAAAGGGTAGAACTTCCCGCTTATAATGACATACCCCATTTACTTACTCCGGTAATTGTTGATTTAAATAAGACTGTCAATGCCTTAAAATGGGCGATCGGTGAAATGGAGAGACGATATGAACTTTTGGCAGAAGTTAAGGTAAGAAATATTTTTTCTTATAACTCCTTGGTCCTGAAAGAAAAGAAGTCTGAAATTTTACCCTATATTATTATTATTATTGATGAGTTAGCTGATATTATGGCCGCTTTTGGCAGGGAGGTAGAAGGAGCGATTATTCGTCTTGCCCAAATGTCTCGGGCAGTGGGAATTCATTTAATAATTTCAACTCAAAGGCCATCGGTTGAAGTGATTACCGGTCTTATCAAGGCAAATATTACTTCAAGAATTGCTTTCCAGGTTGCTTCCCAGGTTGATGCCCGAACAATTTTAGATGCGGCCGGAGCTGAAAAATTGCTTGGCAACGGCGATATGCTATTTTTGTCGGGAGAAACCGCCCATCCAAAGCGTATTCAGGGAGTTTATGCTTCTGATAAAGAGGTGAAAAATGTGGTTAAATTTATCAAGGGCGAAAAAACCGCTGAATACAGCGAGGAAGTGATTACGCCATCGCCGGGGAAAAGGACTCTTTTTGGGGGAACCGGACTTAGCAATGACGACCCTCTTTATGAAGATGCTAAAGAATTGGTAATTCAGGCAGGCAGGGCCTCGGCATCTTATTTACAGAGACGCTTGCAAATAGGTTATGCCCGAGCAGCCAGGCTGTTGGATGTGCTGGAAGAGCAGGGTATAATTGGTCCGGTTGACGGAGCAAAGCCAAGGGAGGTTTTTATCAAGAAAGAACAGGATGAGAATTTTGAAAAGGAAAGCGAGGAGGATTTAGATGAGACAAACGAAGATGAAGAGATGTACAATGTCTAAAAACACTTGACAAAAATAATTTAATTTGCTAAGATACCAACGTGGGTGACTCTGACCTTGTGTCGGAGACCTCATCTACGTCGGTAGGGAACCTCCTGGCTTTTGTCGGAGGTTTCTTACTTTAATCCCGCTGAGCGGGATTTTTTAAATAAAAAATGCCAGCGGAAGTTAATACCCTCCCGCAAACGAATAAAAGGCTGGCGGAAGTTAATACCCCAAAGCTACGTCTTATGTGGGTGCTAGTCCGCCAGCCTTTTATTCGCGGGATTTAAAACAAAGCTACTTGCCCCGCTCTGCGGGGCGTCTTATGTGGGTGCTAGTCCGCTGGCAATTTTAGTATAACAAAAATAAAGGCAATGTCAAAGTTTAATAGATTTATATTTTGTGGTAATATTTATAATATGAGAAAGAGCATCATAAAAGTTTCGATTGTCTCAACAATTTTATTTTTCTTTTTTTTCATTCCAGCCTCTTTTGCCGATTCATTAGGTCAAAGCAAAACTTTTAATGTTGATTCAACCTATGATTATAGCGGAAGAACCGAAGTTGTTACCACTCTTCATTATATCGGCGGCAAGAGTTATTTTTACGTCGAAAACAATTGGTGGAATTCCCTAAGTTCTTATGAAAGAAGCCAGGTTGAAACAAGTATTCTTAATTTAGCCAGCGAGTTTGATAAAACTATTTATCCAAAATTAATCGAATTTTTTGGCGGAGTTTGGGATCCGGGGATTGATAATGATTCCAGAATTGTAATTTTAATGACGAAACTAAGGCAGGATACCGGCGGTTATTTTAATTCTTGCGATGAATATAGCCGCACTCAATGCGCTCGTTCCAATGAAAGAGAAATGATTCATGTTAATGCAGATCTTATTTTTGACAGGAATATGAAAGATTTTCTCGCCCATGAATTTCAGCATTTAATTGATTGGAATCAGAAAGAAAGGCTAGGCGGCCTTAAGGAAGATATCTGGCTTAATGAGATGCGCAGTGAGTATGCTTATGATTTTCTTGGTTACGATGATACTTATTCGGGAAGTATGTTAGAAACAAGGGTGAAAAATTTTTTGGATAATCAGTATGATCCTTTAGGCGAGTGGAGGGGAGTAGCAGGCGACTACGGGGCAATTAATCTTTTCGCTCATTATTTGGCCAATCAATTTGGCGAAAATATATTTTCTTCCACGTCTAAAAATAATTTAGTCGGAATAATCAGCATAAATAAAGCCCTAAAAGACGCTGGCTACTCCGAGGACCTGGATGAAGTATTCACCGATTGGAGTTTGGCTAATTATTATAACAGTTTGGCAATAGGCAGGGGCGGGAAGTATGGCTATACTAACCCCAGTCTTAAAGGCATTCACATTTCCCCGAGGGTAAATAATTTTTATTCTTATGGTTTTGTTAGTTTTTCTGAGAGCGTTAAAGATTGGTCGCCTCGTTGGTATCTTCTTAAAAATGATTTATCTAACCAGAATAATTCCGTTGCTTTAAAAATTGAATTTAAGAGTTTGGACCAAAATGCTAATTTCAAAATACCTTACATGATTCATTATAAAGATGGCAGTTATGAGTTGAACTTTATGAATCTTGAGAATCAGGCTGGGCCTGCCTCGCCGATTCAAGGCGGGACTTCTTATATTTTTAATTTTGCCAAAGATATTGAATCTATTTTGGTGGTGCCGGCCAACCATTCAAAAACAACTAATTTTACCAATAATGATCCCTCTGTTTTATTTATTTTAAAAGCTTCAACGATCACGGTGAATCAGCCGGCAATCACTAGCATTACTCCATCTTTCGGACCGCTTGCCGGCGGAAATTTGGTTACAATTAAAGGAGGAAATTTTCAACAAGGAATTGAGGTTTATTTTGGTGGAACTAAATCTTCAAATGTTAGTTTTGTAAGTAATATTTCTTTAAATGTGGTTGTTCCTTCCCATGAAGTCGGGTTGGTGAATGTTTGGATAAAAAATCCTGATGGCCAAAGCAGTATTTTTGCCAGTGGATATGAATACAAAAGAGGCCTTGTTAGCGACGGCTCATTAATTAGAGCCAGCGGCGATTATAAAGTTTTTATTGTGAAAGGAGGATATAAGCGTCATATTTTAGACAGTAGAATTTTCAGCTTTTACGGCCATTTAAGCTGGGCAAGTATTATGGAAGTAGCTCCCGAAGAACGAGATTCTTATAAAACCAGTGCTTGGGTCAGAGCGGATGACGATAGTAGGGTTTATGAAGTTAATGGCGACGGAACAAAACACTGGCTCAACATGACTGCCGAGCAATTTTTGGCTTCGGGCAGAAGTTGGGATGGGGTTTTTATAATAAATAAACAAGAAAGAGATTTTTATAGAACAGGAGCCAGCGTGCTTTACAAGTAAATGCCTAATGTCAAAATGTCCAAAAACATTTTATTAGCGCCATATACCACTTTTAAGATTGGCGGAGCAGTAAAATGTTTTTGCGAGACAAGAGATAGCGAAGAAATAATTGCCGTGATTACAATGGCAAAAAAGAAGAATTTGCCTTTTTTTATTTTGGGCGGAGGGAGCAATGTTTTAGTAAGCGACAAAGGATTTGATGGATTAGTTATTAGAATTCAAAATCCAAAATCCAAAATCCAAAATTCTACAATCTATGCCGACGCCGGCGTTTTATTAAGCAATTTAGTCGCTGATTCCATTAAGACGGGATTAACCGGATTGGAGTGGGCAGCAGGGATTCCCGGAACTATTGGTGGGGCAATTCGAGGGAACGCTGGCGCGTTTTCAGGCTCAATGGCAGAAATCGTTAAAACTATAAAAGTTTTTGATGTAAAAAGCCAAAAAATTAAGACGCTAAAAAATACAGATTTTAAATTCGGATACAGAGATAGTATTTTTAAGAAAAATAAAAATTTAATTATTCTTTCTGTAGAATTGGAGCTGAAAAAAGGCGACAAAGAAAAAAGTAAGAAATTAATAAAAGAATATTTGAGAAAAAGACAAGCGACCCAGCCATTAGAATTTATGTCAGCAGGATGTATATTTAAAAATCCCGTTGGTCAGTCTGCGGGTTATTTAATTGAGCAATGCGGATTAAAAGGCAAAAAAATAAACGGTGCAATGATTTCCGAAAAACACGCGAATTTTATTATTAATGCGGGCGGGGCTAAGGCCAAAGATGTTATTAATTTAATTAATCTTTGCAAAGAAAAAGTAAAAGAAAAATTTGGAATAGAATTGCAAGAGGAAATAGAATACGTTGGCGATTTTTAATTTATACCATTTTTTCTACGATCGGAAAAAAGATGGTATAAAATTTAAATAAGAAAAAACAGGACGAGGTTTCGTCCTGTTTTAAATTTATTTTATTTTTCACCTTTATTTGGGTTATCATCGTCTTCATTTTCGTCTTGGTTATCGTTTTTTTCGTCCCATAATCCTGTGAGTTTAAGTAGAATTGCGCCTCCAGCTAATGCCATAGCAAAGAGGAAAATTCCTAGCGTTATAACCATAATTTCATCACTGGTTTTTGGACGCACAAGGGGGATAAGCAGATAAAGTATAAAGAGTATTATCGCTGCAAAACTGAGAATCGCCAATAAAAACTTTGCAAATTTTTCCATTCTTTCCTCCTGACAGAAATTTTGGATTTTGTTAAGGTTCAGATCTTAACTTTACAGTATAACATACTGAAATTTTTTGTCAAGAGCTTGCCCCGCACCGAACTTGTTCTGGTGCGGGGTTTACAAATAATTTTTTTTATCTTAGACTAAGGTTGAGATGAAAATAATTATTAAAACAACCAATACAGAATTAACGCCAGCAATTGAAGAGTATATTTATCAGAAAATTGGGGGAGTTGATAAATTTTTGGATGATATGGATAGAAATGTGATTGAGGCGCGGGTGGAAATTGGTAAAGTTACAAGACACCATCAAACTGGCAATGTTTTCAGGGTGGAGGTAAATTTAAGTTTGTCAGGAAGACTTTTAAGGTCTGAAGCAGAAGAATTGGATTTTCGCACAGCGATTGACAGGGCAAAAGAAGAGCTTGAGGGCGAGATTAAAAAATACCGTGGCAAAAAAGAGGCTCAATACAAAAGAGGAGCAAGAGTAGCCAAAAAATTACTTCGTTTATCGCCCTTAGTATGGTTTAGAAGAAAAGGAGGGAGAGAAAGAGAAGAATAGATTTATGTCAATACTTTTTAAAATAATCGGTGATCCGAATGAGAAGTTTTTGAAGAAACTTCAGCCAATTGTTGATGAGATAAATAAGCTCGAAGATAAATTCGAGCGTTTTTCTAATGAAGAGCTGAAGAATATAACTGGCGAGTTTAAGGCAAGACTGGAGAAAGGCGAGCCTCTTGACGAAATTTTGCCCGAAGCATTTGCGGTTGTTCGCGAAGCAGCCAAAAGAACTTTAAACCAGCGCCATTTTGATGTTCAATTAATTGGCGGAATTGTTCTTCATCAAGGAAAAATCGCAGAGATGAAAACCGGAGAAGGAAAAACCTTGGCTGCTACCTTGCCCCTTTATTTGAATGCCTTAACCGGCAAGGGCGCTCATTTAGTTACTGTAAATGATTATTTAGCCAGAAGAGATACGGTTTGGATGGGACAAATCTATGATGCCTTGGGATTGAGTGTCGGTTGTGTTAATCATGAAGCATCATATTTGTATGATCCGAATATAAGAATACCTGACGTCCAAGACGTTGACAAAGAAAGAGATTTGCTGGGCGGATTTAAAATTGTCCACGATTATTTAAGGCCATGCAACAGGAAAGAAGCATATCAAGCTGATATTACTTATGGAACAAATAATGAGTTCGGCTTCGACTATCTGCGGGATAATATGGTTTACCCTGTTAAATCTTTGCAAAGCAAATTTAACAGGGTAAATGATTTACAAGTTCAAAGAGGGCATTATTTCGCTATTGTTGATGAGGTTGATAGCATTTTAATTGATGAAGCGCGGACTCCTTTAATTATTTCTGCTCCCGATGAAGAGTCTCCAAAAATGTATGAGCAGTTTGCCAGGATTGTTCCTCAACTGAAAGAAGATATTGATTATAAAGTTGACATGAAAGACAGGGCAGTTACTTTAACCAATGAAGGAATTGATAAAATCGAAAAGATTTTGGGCTTAGAAAATATTTATGATGCAGCCGGCGTTCGTTATGTCCATTATTTAGAGCAGTCTCTTCGAGCCTATGTTTTGTTTAGGCGCGATAAAGATTATGTGGTTAAAGACGGGGAAGTAATTATTGTTGATGAATTTACCGGACGCTTGATGCCCGGTCGTCGTTGGAGTGACGGCTTGCATCAGGCAGTAGAGGCCAAGGAAAGAGTCCGGGTTAGGGAGGAATCAAAAACTTTAGCCACTATCACTTTTCAGAATTATTTCAGAATGTATGAAAAATTAGCCGGAATGACCGGAACTGCCCTAACCAATGCCGAAGAATTTGATAGCGTTTATAAATTGGATGTTATTGTTATTCCAACCAATAAGCCGATGATTCGTCAGAATTTGCCGGATAGAATTTACAAAAATGAGGCAGGAAAATTTAAGGCAATTGTCAAAGAAATTAAAGAACGGCACGAAAAAGGACAGCCAATGTTAGTTGGCACCATTTCAATTGAAAAAAACGAGCTTCTTGGCGCATTATTAAGGAAAGAGGGGATCCATTGCGAAATTTTAAATGCCAAACAGCATGAGAGGGAGGGTGCAATTATTGCTCAAGCCGGGAGACTGGGCGCAGTAACGGTTGCTACCAATATGGCCGGTCGAGGAGTTGATATAATCCTCGGCGGAAATCCGCCAAGCCCCGAGGAGGCTCGAAGGGTTATAGAATTAGGCGGTTTACATGTTCTTGGCACCGAAAGGCATGAGGCAAGAAGAATTGACAATCAGCTGCGCGGTCGTTCTGGCAGGCAGGGCGATCCCGGCTCCAATCATTTTTTTGTTTCTTTGGAGGACGAGCTAATGAGGCGCTTTGGCTCTGATAGAATTAAAAAGATGATGGAAACTCTTGGAGTGCCAGAGGATCAGCCAATTGAAAATAGATTTATTTCCAATGCCATTGAAAAAGCCCAGGCCAGAATTGAAGGGTTTAATTTTGATATCAGAAAGTACGTTCTTGAATATGACGATGTGATGAACAAGCATCGGGATATAATCTATAAAATGAGGAAAGAAATTTTAGCCGCGTCAGACATGGAGGTGAAAGAAAAAATCGAAGAATTATTGAACGAAGAAGAATTAAAGCGATATAAAGAAAAAGAAAAACAACTTGGAGAAAAGGAGTTAAGGGGCTTTGAGCGGTTTGTAATGTTAAATGTGATTGACGCATTTTGGATGGCCCATTTGGATAATATGAGTCATTTGCGGGAAAGCGTTGGCTTGCGAGCTTATGGTCAGCGCGACCCTCTGGTAGAATATAAAAACGAGGGTCATCGATTATTCAAGAAACTTTTGGAAGATATTAATTTCGCCATTGGAGAGACTTTAATAAGGGCTGAATTCAAAAAAGCTCCCTCCTTCGCTAAAGCTACGGAGGGCAAGCCCGCAGGAAAAAAAATTGGCAGAAATGACCCTTGTCCCTGTGGAAGTGGAAAGAAATACAAAAAGTGTTGCGGGAAATAAAGAAAAGCCCTTCTCTTGTGAGTCGGGCTTTGGGCTTTAATAATTCGTAGCGTTGGAGACCGATTTACGTCGGGAGCAAAACCACCAGCATGGTGACCTCCGATTTCATCGGGCAACTGCTACGGGGCTAGATAATACTTCTGCGTTGGTGGCTGGGTCAGTCACTGGTCTGCCCAGGCAACACAGAGGGGTATAAATAAAGAACCATAGTTATATTAGCAAACTGACAGACTTTGTCAAGTCCTACTAAAAATGAATAGAAATTTTAAAAATTATTTTTATTTTCTAACCCTTCTAATTTTAGCAGGAGGGTTTTTGGTTTGGGGATTTTTACGGATTGATTTTGTCGGAAAAGAAATTGAAAGTATAAGTTTCCGGAGTTATTTAAAGTTTGAAAGAGAAAAACCAGAAATTATTCTTGAATTTGTAAATCCCCACACCAAATCTTTGGTGGTGGGGGTGAATCTTGATATTCCTTTTATTTCCCAGGCTCCTTATGCAATTTGGGACGAGCTTCATGATCATGCCTGCGAGGAAGCGGCTGTAATTATGGTTTATTATTATTTAACCGGAGAAAGTTTAACAAAAGAAGTAGCCGAGCAAGAAATTTTAAGTATGGTTGATTGGCAGATTAAAAACTGGGGCGGTCATTTTGACTTGGGCGTGGAGCAAATAGTCGAACTTTTTAAAAATTATGGTTCGACTTCGCTCACCACAAGTTATCAGAATATAGAAATAGTTTATGATTTTAAAATTGATGATATAAAAAAAGAATTGGCCGAGGGCAATCCAATCATTGTTCCCGCTGCCGGAAGATTATTAAAAAATCCTTATTTTACTCCGCCTGGGCCGGAATATCATATTTTAGTTATCAAGGGTTATGACGATGAAAAATCCGAGTTTATTGTCAACGACCCCGGCACCAAACACGGCGCAGATTTCAGATATAGTTATTCGGTTTTAGAGAGCGCTATTCATGATTTTAACAACGGCGATGTTTTGAAGGGTA
>Ga0315288_10009735_pt1 | contig 12101 bp, 12 predicted proteins | sample YL17G11_20_MG_FD_203454 | JGI IMG/M metagenome (GOLD analysis project Ga0315288, IMG submission 203454) | Sediment microbial communities from Yellowstone Lake, YNP, Wyoming, USA - YL17G11_20 | ecosystem: Environmental > Aquatic > Freshwater > Lake > Sediment | place: USA: Wyoming | collected...
AGCCTCTCTCTCATGCTCCCCGAGGCATCGTAGATGATCACGATGTGGCTCTGGCCGCTTAAATTCTTAAGGGTATGATAGATCTCCTTCTTTTTCTCCAGGGCCTCTTGAGAGCGATCGGATTGACTGGTTGGAGACCTGTGACCGACCAGAAGGAACTCCGTTTTGACCTTATCTTTGGGAGGAGGGGGTGGTTGTCTACTGGCACAACCGTTCAGAAATAACAGAACGACAATAAGGACGGGAAAGATTTTCTTCATCATATGATCACCTGCCTATCACGTTTAGCCCTCTCACCCCGCCCTCTCGAGACTGTGTCGTAAGTCCGTTCATGGTTCGACAGGCTCACCACGAACGGACTGCGGCAAATTAAAAATCAATTAGTTAGCCGTTCGTCCTGAGCGTGTCGAAGGGCGTCCAGCTAATTGTGACACAGTCTCCTCCCGGCCGGGGAGAGGGGAGGCCTGCCTGCCGGTAGGCAGGGGTGAAGGGCGGAGCATGTTAACCATAGATCATTTGGCTATTAACCTCCCAGTAATAACTCCCTCCGAAAGGGGGTTTCCGGGTATAAAAGTCCGCACCGAAGGGATCCTTCATACAATAGAGATCCGCACCCCAGAGGTTTTTTTTAGAGGTCGGGGCTGTTCCCTTTGCGGTTCCCCTTTCTCCCGATATTTTTGAAGCAGATTGAGTTCCTCCCATCCCCGGTCTCATCTTTTCTGTCTTTGCCATTTTATCTCCTCCTTTCTGTTTTTAAGATTATTTAATGGTTTCGCTTTTCCTTAAGCTTTGCATTCTTCGGATGATTCCAGACCTTCTCCCAGAAAAGGCCGTACTGGTGAGCAATGCTGGACATACAATCACCCTGTTTGACTTTATAATCGGGCATCTCTCCCCACTATCCCACGACCAATACTGTTTGGGTGGCCGCCAGTTTTTAATCGCCTAAAAAAAAGCCGCACCCAGCGATATCCACAAGCCATCGAGTTGCAGGCAAAAAGCTGATCATCACCGTGGTGTTTCCTTTCTTAATGGCTTAATATCACTGGCTATTCTCTCCCATGTCACGCGAAATGTCTTATCGAGCGAAAGGCTTCCAGATGCAGAGCGTTTGGTCTCCGGCGGAATAAACACAACCACCATTCCCTGACCAAGTAAGCCCTACGCCGAAACAGGACGGAGGAACATTAACCTCCCGAAGGATCTTTCCTGTGTTTTCCAACATACACAGATTCTCCTCATCCTGGAATGTTCGGTGACAGACAAAAACGTCCTGCTCTGGATGCCAGGTTAAGTCCTCATAGCTGCCTTCGGGTAACACCATCGGAGGACCCCAAGATAGTATTTCGCCCCGAGGTACTCCCCGGAATACCAGCGATTGACCATTCTCATTCTCCATCAACTTTACCACGAATCGGCCAAGGAAATCCAAACTTAACCTCTCGGTGGCGGGACTTTCTTCATCAACCTTATCGATCAATTGCGGGGCGGGATTAGAGGGAGACCAGCTCCAGATCTGTTGCCTATCTTCTTCGTGAATTAGAAAAGACTGGATCTTTGGATTCCATACTGCTTTCATCGATTCTGTTGAACGAAATGAATGTGGACTAAACACTCGTGAACTTCGTAAATCAATAGAGAATATCTCAAAGTACTCGAAATCCGGATGAATATCGTCGCGAGACATTTGACCGAGTATAAACGATGCATCATCGTTGCCCCATGCTTCACAGATGTTTTGCGGAAGGTCCTCCTGCGCCCATCTCGGTTTTCCGTATGGATTTTCATCTGGAATCAAGCGTATCTTTTTCTGCTCTACAAGTGTCAGAATGCCGGATCGAGGATTAGCCGTCCAAGTATCACTGAGCTTGAGATCGGAGAATAATTTTTCATATCTGATTGAGGATCTAAAATCCACCGCAACCGGGATGGAGACAACGAGGCTCAAATCCTGTTCATGAAAAGCGAGCAACTGGTCATCGTATTGGATCATGAGCCTACCGGATTGAAGAACCATACCGAGCTGGCCTATGTTCATTAGGGTTTCTATGATTGCCAAGTCGGACATAAAGAAAAGTTCCTTTTATTCCCTGAGCAATATTACAGGTCTCCGTCGTACTTCAATTTCACAACACTTAACTTGAGTTTGGGGGTCCCGCTATAAACTGAGACAAAGAGCTGCCCCTTAAACAATATTCCCAAACCTGCCTCCCCCCTCATATGTGGGAAGTTTGAGGCCACCTGCTTGGTCAATTCTTCAAGCTTACCGGGTTGGCCAAGAAGGGGACGCGGGTTCTCCCAGAATTTAAGGTTTCGGATTAACGGTGCCATTTTAATCGCTTTGATTAAGGCGAAAGAACCAGGTAATCTTTTAACGGCCCCAAAGATCAAAGAATCGGGATAGTACTCATTCCAGATAATACGTTCCTTCTTCATAATCAGACTGTTGCAACCTGCGAGAATGATCCCTTTACACTTCGTCTTTCTTGAAGACTTCATAGCATCCTCTAACAGAGGATTGTCTTGACTGAAAGGAGCAGGGCTAATCGAAGTCGTTCGCAAGAAAAGCCCTAATTTGAAATCGTTCTTACGTTTATTCTCTCCCCTGTTTGGGTGAGCATGGTCTGCGATATCCCAACGTCCATGGTGGTAATTGTGATTGAAGAAACCAGCACGGTCATGCTTGTTGAAGTATTCCTTCCATGATCCATAAAGATTTGGGTCGTCCGCATACATTCCCGCATGGTGCCCTACCAACAGGTACCAATCCGCATTGATCTTTTTCATCTCCTGAAGATACTGATTGCCCTGTTTGGAAACAATACCCCCGTTGAGTAGAAGGCGGCGAGCTCCCAGCGGAGAGATGTCTTTGAAACAGGGCTTCTTCCAGAAACTTTTTAGGGCATCCCAGGCGTGGGGGTTGGTCAGCTCAATCTTAGCAAAGGTGATTTCCGTTTTACAGCATTTATTGGATAAACCTCTACGGACGTCACATTTCATAGATCAACTTTTTCTCTCTTTGAGGTCATGCACTTCAAACAGTTTATTCTGCGTTTCCGAATCGGCTTTGCCGGTAACTTTCAGGCCATGATCAGCCTGAAAAGCCATGATGGATGATTCCGTTAATTCATTCATCATACCGTTCGAATCACCGCAATCATAACCTAAATTATTGAGCCTGGATTGTATGCCGGATAATTCAGTGACTGGATCAAGATGCCCTAAGGCAAGATCAAACTCATCCTGTTGGTCCCCCACCCCTACAGTGATCTTACCTCGACGGGCATTAGGGGAGATATTCTCATCCACAAAACCATCCCCATCCAGAACACCATCGGTAACTTTTCCGTCAACCTCGAGGATATAGGGATCATTTGAACGAGGTTGTCCCTTCTCATTGAGGAATTGAATTTTCAGTTTACAAGGGATACCCTTTTTCCTAAAACGGTGTTTTTGCTCAGTCGAACCCTGGATATCTTTAATCGTTTTTTCAGGAATAAAAATCTTATCCCCTGGCAAGAGCACATTGGTGTCTTTCCGGATCCCCCTCAACGGCTGGTTTTTCGGATGGTTCCAGATCGTCTCCCAGAAGAGGCCTTGTTTAAAAGCAATACTCTCAATACAATCCCCTTGTTTGACTATGTATTCGGGCATTACTTAAATCCTAAGTTCAAGGTTGATGTGGGAACGTGTGCTCAGGTAACAGTCTCCTGGTTGTAATAGGAGAACCGCCTCGGCTTACGCCATGAACCGTTTCGTAAATTCCACGATTGGTTCTATAAACATTGACTCTTTCCAGGTGTGCCTCATGAGTATGAGCCATCACAAAGACTTTTATGTCCCGTTCGTCCCAACGAGTGTAGTATCTACTCGCACCATAGGCAACAAATTTTGCACGTCCCTGGTCGCCAAATGCTCTCGTCCATGGGCCAAGGGTAAAACACATCTGGGTAATGTCATGCCCCCTGATTGCGTTGTTGTCGCGATTGAATTCATCTCCCTGGTGGCCATGTTCCATACGAATGCCGTTTTGGTGAAGAAAATAATCCTGGTGACGACGTGGAGGAGATCCCCAACGGTGTTGCTGGGCGATATGGGCACGTGGGGCACGCTCAAATGGTTCCGTCCGTTGTTGAACCTCAGTAAAGGTGACCTCATTCCCTGGAACACAATGGAGGTAGTTATCATGGTTACCGTAGATCCAGGTTTTTTGTGCAACAGTACAATAATGTATCCGTTCTGCAAGGGATTGATCCCCGACCATTGTGGAATGATAGGCACAGGAAAGCCAATTCTGTATTTCATCATGGTTAGAGCTGGGTACTTCCAATCGGCCCTCTGTGAAAAGAGACTGTAATCCTATCCAGAATTCAAACATATCACCAAGCTGGGGAAAATGAATCGGCGGATGACCATCTCCTCCCCAACTCTCTAAGCACCCAATGAAATCATTGAGATCGCCAGCCGCCTCTCGACCTGTTCCTCTGGGGGAAAAGATATCTCCATTGGTATAGCTGTTTTTCCACTGCTCGAGAGTATGTGGAGCATCAAGGGCATCCCTTCCTCTAATGGTACTTATGGCTCCATGTACAGAAATGGGATGGAAGAAAAGATAATCTTCAAGATCCTCGGCCCATTGGTAGTGCCGATATGGTTGACTGAGATTCATCCATTTTTTTTCCACCCTTTCGACCAAGCCTACAGAAGTACTTTCCTTAATCAACGGTAAATGCAGGTCACCCAATAAGACATATATTTCCCCATGCGTATTCAAAGCTCTATCGCGTGCAACCCTTCCTACAATTTGGGAAGAACAATGACCGAGAAAATTGAGTAGAGTATTAGTGACTTCATTGCGTACTCCCGGATAACCTGGCATTTCCTCAATTAGGAGAGATTGAGAGACGGGCAGGCGTTCACATAAGACCACCCAACCTTCACGACCATCCCCATAGATCACTCCGAAATTTCTCTTTCGTTGAGAAGAAGAATCTCCTATCCAGGCGCCCACATCCAGGTATACGAACCTATGGGGAGTATCAACGAAAATTTCTACATCAGGGCAGACGGCACGTATGGATTGTGGGTCGCTTCGTGTTACCTGAACGACAAGATTTCTTTGTCCACCTTCGCTACTTTCCCGCACATAAGCATTGAACATAAATCTCCCCGATCCTAAACGCCCTGGATTTCTTCGATTCTTCTTTTTGTAGTTTCATCAATCTGTCCGGTCTGTTCAAGGCCATGTTTAGCCTGAAATAGGGCAATAGCAGCCTCAGTGTTCGGTCCCATGCGGTTATCTTCGGGTCCGCAATAAAATCCGAGATTATTAAGACGCTCCTGAATGCCTCTGACTTCATCAACAGGGTCCAGGTAACCAATCCGTAGACTCATTTCCTCTTCTTCTTCCTCACCCAACCGTAATATTGCCTGGTGAGCATCAGCTGGAATCCTGACTTCTAACCTGCCCTCACCGTCCAGGTTGCCGCGGAAATCTTGTCCCTCAACAATGAGATGGTACGGTTCATTAGCTCTTGCTTCTCCCTCTTTAAGTATCTTCAATTTAAGCCAGGTGGTCCTCGTAGAACAGCGGAATCGATGGCGTTGTTCAGTCGCTCCATCCTCCTCTTTCAGTTCTTTGTCTGGAATGGTGATCCTGTCCCACGGGAAAAGGATACTTGCACTCCGTTTCCTTTCCCGGAGGGAAGAATTGTCCGGATGGTTCAAAATTTTATCAACAGGGATGCCGTAGCGTTTGCTTAAACTGATGACCGATTCTCCCTGTCTGACAATGTGGATCATTCTACCTCCTCTCCAAGCGCCGTCGCCAGGCCTCGAGGCATCTCCTCTGCAAACTGGTTTGTTCAAAATCAACGGGCCATAAAGGTATGAAGTGAGTGGCATCTTCCGGGCTTGGAAAGTTATTCTGTCCGTAGCCCATATCCTGGAAGGCCCGGCGCAGGACAGAGTAAAAGAGATTATATGCATCACCCATACGTTGGGCTCCCTGGAGACAGTGGTCGAAGAGAGAGGTGGCTGTCCCTCCTCTGAACCTTACCAGATAAGGCCGTTCCATCGTATCTCCCGGGCCGAGATGACCCCAGGTTTCAGCCTGGGATTTAGTTCGTGCAAGAGACTGTTGCAAACGTTGGGCAAAAGGAGGCTGATCCGGTTGATAGGGTTGTTGATCGTCTCCGGCAGTTGAGCAGGCATAAAAAATCCATCGGATATCATCTGCCAGAAATTCCTGAATCCGGTCTACGAACGAGTCAATCTGTCCATTCGTCAGTTCGCCTCCGAGATGAATCCTATTGGTAAACCCATGATGAATGGATGCAATAATATTGATGGGGCCAAATAGGCGACCAACGCTCGTGATGAACTCTGCCACCTGATCCACACTCTCCCCCATCGCCCCGGGATTGAGGAGATTATCCAGGGCGTCGAGCTCCTCCCTGAGTGTTTCGCCCCGATTTTGGAACGTGCTCATATCGGGCATGGTTCCAATCAAGACAGGATGCTCTCCCCGGGTGATGGCAGAGGCGTGGTCTCCTTTGACTGCCTCTAATCTTTCACGCCTTTGAGCATCCGTCCTACCTTCTTCATGCCACCATGCCGCAAGCTCCTGCTGACTGTTATGAAAGAACCGGCTGAGCAGTCGTTGGTAGCACCAAAGACAACCCCCACTTCTACCACCGTTGTCTGTAATATTATCGATTAAGCGGGTGGCATGGTGCTCAGGGTTTTGGTCATAGAGAACCACGACATTACGCAGGTGAAAGGTACTGGTCGCGTCGTGGGTTGCTAAAAAATTTAAGAGGTTGCCCAGTCGATTGCTACTGAACATGCCTGCCTGGTAAAGAGGATCAGGTAACTCACTTCCTGTTGATTCAGGTACTTCATCTACCATTGAGACTTTTCCTTCAACTAAATTTGATTGAGGTCTTTAAGCTTCTCCTGGGTCTCTGTATTTGCTTCGCCAGCAACCTGGAGATTATTTAAACTTTGAAAAGTTCGCAAGGCAGCTTCCATTTGAGGTCCAGGGGTGCTCTCCATTCCTCCCCGGACATATCCGAGGTTATGCAACCGGGCTTGTATCCCTGAGTCTTCATCCTCCGGATCAAGGTGTCCGATCAGGACCTGGATCGGGCGGCCAAAAATCGTTAAGATGGCTCGATCCACATCGGGCGGCACATGCTCCACACGGATGATACCTTCACTCTCAGTCTCTCCTTCGATGGTTTGGTCTCCAATCGATAATGTGTATGGGATGGGCCTCTGCGGTTTCTGGGTATTGGCATGGATTGGAAGCGTGGAGGGAATGATTTGGAGCACAAGGGTCTGTGAGGGAGTCTTCAGTTTAAACCTGTGTCGGGTTTCCGTGCCCCCTGACTCTTCCCGCAATTGCTTATTTGGAATAAAGACCCAATCACCAGGGAGAAGGATGTTTTGATTTTTCCTGCGGCTCTTTAACTCTTCATTGGCAGAGTGATCCCATATCGTCTCGGGAACGTGACCATTCTTTTTGGCGAGGCTCCCGATGGTTTCTCCCTGACGGATGCGGTGCCACTTCCCATCGGCCGCCGAACCTTTTGGAACAGGACCTTTGGTTTGAGGGGTCGTCGAAGGACACATCTTTGCCTTATCCTCCAATCAATACCGTTCGGGTTGCCGCCAGTTTTGAATCGCCTAAGAAAACGCCGCAGGCAGAGGTATCCACGATCCAGCGGGCCGCAGGCATAAAGCCGATTAGAACCGTGGCACTGCCTGTGACAATGGGAACGGAAGGAGGCGCTGATGGCGGAGGGCCTGCCTGGGGCGGATGGGCTATGCCCGCCGATAGGGCACCCGTACAGGTCACAAAATCTCCTACTACTGCGGCTGGAAGATATTCGATAAGGACAGTCATGGGTCGTCCCGGTAAGGGCGGGCCAATCACTCCACTTGGCACGAGTTGATCATGCGTGATGGGATCCAAAATTCTTGCCGCAGGAAACATAATGGACCTCCTTGATCATCATTTCTTGTTCCATTCAAGGTGAACTTCTTTTTCGTCAAAATAGAAACTTTCCATTCGGATCAATGTGGAAAGCCAGGTGCCTTTATCTCCAAACTTCTCTTTTTCAGGAATCGAAACATAACCTCTCTTATCATCGTCGCATTTTGGCAAGGGCCCGGGAGGCATTCGCTCCCCGGTTTTTACAGGTTTGCCCCAAAATCGGTTCAATGTATTGCCCGGGTCGCAGACATAGATCTTCCCGTCGCGATAGCCATGCACCAACACAAAGTGCCCGGGCTTAAGCATATTGATCAGGACAGGGCCTAACAGAAGGGACTTCTTGATGATTTCCGCTTTTTTCTTGTCCGCCAGCCCCTTAAGAACTTTGTACTCTCCTTTCATGGGCATACCCGAATCCGTATGAGTGATCTTCTTAGCGCTATTGCAGATTGTATTATGCGAGATGGTTTTACCGCAGGGAACATAGGCCTTATTCCAGATCCACTGGTTGACCTGAATGGGAGTTTCGATTTTGTCCGGTTTTTCCTTATGAGGAAATTTCAATTTTCCCGCTGTCTTTGGGTAATCCTCTGCCCACCAACGAAGGATCATTGCAAGGCCGGTCGGATGACAGCCCGATTTCGTCCAGGTGTAGGCTTCGCTTTCTTCCCCCTTTTTTTGCTTTTTAAGATATTTGGTCCCCCAGCGCGGATCATACTGGCAAAGGAGCCGTACCGGAGGGTCGACCATAGGCTCGAGTTGGATTTTGGGCTTGAGGGTATTTGGATTGGCCGAAGCGCCAAAGGCTGTTTTGGCAATAAGCACCGGTGGCCCTGAAGGGGATCCCGAGGAATCCTTCATCAGGACCTGATCACTTGAATCTCCGGAGTCACATCCTGCCATATCGGCCAATGCTTCACCATCCTGAGGCATTGCATGGCAGATGTCATCGTCGTTCATATTCCCTGCCCCTGATTAACAACCATGTTCTTTCAGAAGTTTATCGCGGGTGGCCTGATCAGCCTCGCCATTTACTTTTAACCCTTGTTCCATCTGGAAGTACTTGATAGCTTCAGTAGTTTCAGGATTCATCTTTCCATTAACGGGGCCCAGATAGAAACCCAGGTTACTCAGCCTTGCCTGAATGCCTGTAATTTCAGTAAGCGGATCGATATTTCCGAGTTGCAAAGAATACTCCTCAGGGCCGCCCTCGATCATCAGCTTCCCTTTTTTTGCATTCGGCGGAATCGAATGCTCCAATTTGCCAGAACCATCAGTCTTATCCGAAAATAATTGACCATCAATCTCGAGGGTATAACTCACATTGGCTCTGGGTTTGTCCTCTTCATCCTTCAGAATGAGAATGAGTTTCGATGGCACCCCCTTCACTTTGAAGCGGTGCTTCTGTTCAGTGGCGCCGGACTCCTGCTTCTCTTCTTTATCGGGGATAAAAAGCATATCTCCGGGGTAGAGCACATTGGGATTCTTCCTCTTCTCCTTCAGATTGGAGTTTTTCGGATGGTTCCAGACCTTCTCCCAGAAAAGCCCATGCCTCTCTGCAATGCTTGAAATACAATCCCCTTGTTTCACTTTGTAATCGGGCATTTCCGAACTCTCTTCTCTTACGCCTTCTCCCAGGCGTCTTTATCGAGGTTAGGGAAAGTTATTTTACAGTTGCCGGGGTCGATGCCGTCCACCCGTGCAAAACCATTCTCATCCAACGTGCCTTCTGCCACGGTCTTTCCGTCGGGCAGCGTCACCTTATATCGTTCTCCAGGAATGGGGTTGTCATCCTCGTCAACCAGTTCGATCTCAATCCAGCTCTTCTTCTCCTCATCTGCTTTATGCTTCTCCTCACCCGGGCTTGCACTGGCTGCCATCGCGGGCTCTACAGGAGGAGCCGGAGGCACAAGGGCACAAGAGGCTGGCGCAACAGGAGGGCCACTTCCGCTATTGATATTGACCAAGGGCGCCTGAATAAAAATCGCAGCAGGGGTGAGAATGATGCTGCTTCCGCCGACCTTAAGCTCCATGCCAGTCATTCCCTCAATCTTTACATTCATTCCTTTTAGATGGTAGGTCGCTGTCACATTTTCGCTGTGATTCGCATTAAAGCTCTCGATCATATTGCCCGTGACCTTGAGAGAAGAGGAGCCGGTCACCTCAACAGCCTTCTTGCCGCCGACTTTCAGGTTGTAGTCGCTCTTGACCTCTCGAAACTCACTCTTTTCAACCATCACATGCTTATCGAATTCGATCTTCTCTTTCAAATCCCGCTTGACGATCAGATGCCGGTCATTTCCGACGAGCTCCCTGCGATCATTTTTCACACGGATATCGAGATCTTTCTCCGCATAGACGAAGAGCTGTTCTTCCCCTTTTTTGTCTTCGAACCGGATCTCATTGAAACCCTCTCCTCCGATGGAGCTGTTCGTCTTAATCGTGCTCTTCGTCTTTTCGTCGGGGAGGGGGTAGGGTGGCATATAATCCGCATTGTAAACCCTGCCTGTGATAAGGGGCTGATCCGGATCACCTTCGAGAAAGTCGACAACGACCTCCTGGCCGATTCGCGGTGTAAAGATGGCGCCATACTGGCCACCGGCAAAGATGCTCGCTACACGTATCCAGCAGGAAGATTTATCATCCTTCTTCCCCTCCCGGTCCCAGTGAAACTGAACTTTGATGCGCCCGTATTTGTCCGTGTAGATCTCCTCATCCTTCGGTCCTACGACCACCGCAGTCTGGATCCCTTTTACGATGGGCTTGGGGGTCTTTCTTTCGGGTCTGAAAACGACGGAGGAAGGGATGGAGATGAATTGATTCGTATAGCTGAACTTTTCTTTGGGATCGGCCAGTTCTTCGAGCGCCTGAGGTTGTTGGCCTTCGTGACGAATCTCCGCAAGAAGGTATTCCTGATTGAAGCTTTTGCGCTCATGGTCGATCAATTTGAATTTGAAGCCAGGGGTCAAACGGGGAGAAGTGCTCTTGCCCTCTGCCTTCTCTTTAAAGGTGATGGACTCCTCCAGGCGGACCTTGGTCAGGCCTTTCCCCCGGTTCTCCTCAACATACCTGCCCGGATAGTCATAGACCTCCAGCTTCTGATAGGATTTGTCCTGCTCTTTGGATGTTAAGTCGAGAGTGGGTTTCTCAAAGTTGAAATCCCTCCGGGTCATCTTTCCGGAGAAGACTTTCTGAGAGAAAGCCAAATGGTAGACAAACTCTTGACCCGGCACCATCCCCATCGCGGGATTGAAAGTGATCTCCTCCTCCCCCTCGATCGTCTGATAGGCGGCCGTGCTGTCGCCAAAGACCAGCACATGTTTATCCTTTGCATGCTCGAAGAGGTAGAAGATGCCCTCCTCCTCACAAAGACGGGAGATGAAGTCGAGATCGGTCTCACGATACTGGACGCAGTACTCCCTTTCCGGATATTTCCCCTGCAACCGGAGATTGAACCGGTCGCCGGTGATGCCGCCATCCTGAAGGACCTGTTTAATGATGTCCTCGACCTTCTTATTCTGGAAGATCCGGCAGTCCTGCTCCAGGGACAGAAGCCAGAGGGTGGGAATCACCTCAGCCTCATAAAAATAGAACCGTCCCTTGCTTCCATTCTGGATAAATTGACGGAGGACCCCATGAAGGTAGCGATCGTTCTCTTCCCCGAGCAGGGTGAGGAGGGCTTCTTTTCCCACCACCTCATCGAAGTTGATCTCATCTTCAGAGACCAGGGAGACATGAAGCGCAAAGGGTGAGGAGATTCCTTCAAAGAGTTTAAATCCTAACACAGCAGTTTGATAGGATACCCCCAACACCTCAAAGAGAAATCTTGATTCATGGGCGGTCTGTCTCGGTGCCATCTTTAACCTCCAAAGCCGATCTTGAAGGAGCCGTCTTCAGCAATATCCAAATGGACTTCCGAAAGCATGGCTCCTTCGCTCAGGCGTCCCAGAATCTCCCGGGACATCTGGGGGAGGATCGTTCCGTTCATCATGTGGTCGATATTTCTCGCTCCGGTTTCAACCTCGGTGCAGCGTTTCGAAATCTGATCGACCACCTCAGGGGAGTAGACCAGTTTGATCTTATGGCTCTCCGCCATTCGCTT
>Ga0315288_10009737_pt1 | contig 12098 bp, 15 predicted proteins | sample YL17G11_20_MG_FD_203454 | JGI IMG/M metagenome (GOLD analysis project Ga0315288, IMG submission 203454) | Sediment microbial communities from Yellowstone Lake, YNP, Wyoming, USA - YL17G11_20 | ecosystem: Environmental > Aquatic > Freshwater > Lake > Sediment | place: USA: Wyoming | collected...
GTTCAAATAGAGGGTATTGTCTTTAAGTTTAATCTAAAAACATCATATGAGGTCCAACCAGGAAGTGTCCCTGGCCCTGGAGGACTAGCAGATCATTATATTTGTGAAGGATGTGGATGGGAATATGAGCATAGGGTGTGGGGGTGTTTCAATCGCGGAGAGCAAGACGAATTACGGCAAAAACTAGTAACAGCCTTAGACTTTCATCAGTCACGATGCCCAAGGATACGGGAGCTTAAGGATGACTCTTAAGAAAATTGCAGGCAATATTTGTTTTTGGTTAGGGGATAGAATATTTGCACATACATGGGACTGGGGTATTTGGTGGTTGAACCGCCCCTATCATTGGTGTATGCAGGGATCTTTACGATGGACCCCAGAAGAATGGGAAGAAGTGTGGGTTTGTAATAATAGGTTTGCTAAGGAAATAGTGGCCGCTGCTAAAGAACTAAATGATCCTAATATGTGTGAAGAATATAACTCAGTGGATGAATTTTTAGATTCACTTGTAGAAGATGGAGACAAAGAAAAAGATGATTAAACCCTATCGCCATGTTCAGACAAGTGGCCAAAGCTATAGCATGGATGATTCGCTAATCCATAGACTTACACTAGATGCGATTACACATTTAAGCGCCCAAATGTATGAGCTTGCTATTCTCCTTGAGGAATGTTTCCTTAATAAAAAAGGAACCCCTAAAACAAATATCACAGAACCATACGACGAGCATAAATTAGCAATAGGCTCTGATGTTTGCCCCGAGTGTGGGAAGAAACTTGAAGAAGTAACCCCACCAGGAGTCAAATATAACGTATGGCGTTGTCCAGACGGGCATTCTCTTAGCAAACCATATACTCCGCCCTTTGGACACGTATGCATGTATCGAGGCTGTAATAAGATTGGTATGAATATAGAAAAGTTCGGCTTAGAAACAATTTGGTATTGTGATAAACACAAACCGTAGGAGAAAAAATGAAACAACTAACAATCACTATACCACAAAAACAAGTAGAGATTTTATGAGAATGGCCGTAGAGTTTTTAAATACAGGAGAGTTTATTGTACTTAGACCAGACTGGGAAGAACTGTTAAGAATCAAAAAAGGTGAATGGACATTGGAAAAAGCACAAAAAGAAGCTACTGCTTTGTTTGCAGAGGCTAAGGCTGCCTATGATAAATGCACCTTACCAGAAGAACCAAATATGGAAGCCATTAACACCCTATGTCAAAGATTGGTTCTTGATTGGCACAGTATAAGAGAAGTAAGATGATAGGAGTTGATTAATTTGATTTATAGTATGCGTGGAGACATATTTAAGGTTGGGGCGCAGGCCTTAGTAAATCCCGTCAATTGTGTTGGTGTTGCTGGAAGAGGATTGGCCTTAGAGTTTAAGATGAGGTTTCCCAAAAGCTTTGCCGAGTACAAGAACGCTTGCAAAATGCATCAAATAGCTATAGGCAAAATGTTTACTACTAGAGAAAATGATACGACTTGGATTGTTAATTTCCCCACTAAAAAACATTGGCAAGAAAATAGCCAATTAGACTATATAATTGCAGGATTAAAAGACTTAACTGAAGTAGCTATAGGATTTGAGTCTATGGCTATACCAATGCTAGGATGTGGGCTAGGGAGACTAGATTGGGGCTTAGTTAAACCTTTGATATTTGAAGCATTCAAAGATTCTAGTAGAGTAATTAAGGTTGTTGAAAGAGAGTAGGGAATGCAAATCATAAATGATCCAATAAGCCTAAGTGAATTAGACGAAATAACTACCTTTCATGTCCTTGGGTCTATAAAACTATATGGTGCAACTATTCCTTTTTGGTATCTACGAGATAGGTTTGTTGGGCAACATATAGAAAAAAGACATCTATGGGAGCGATTTACCGCACATTGTTTCTTGTTGGCAATTTCAGAATTCTTTGAATCCCCAAAGGGGTTTTTAGATATAGGTGCGCATTGGGGACAGTACTCGGTCATCATGGCAAAGTTTTTTCCCAAGTGCGTTATTCATGCATTTGAACCCCTGTTTATTAACTATGACCTCTTAGTTAAAAATGTTTCTACGTTGCCTTGTGCTACCACCTATAAGTATGCTATTTCTGATAAAAACGAAGACGAGGCAAAGTTCTACCTTTGTAGTGATAACTCTGGATATTCTTCCCTTATAGAGCCCACTATAGAAGAAGAGAGAACTAAGGCATTCCAATCAACCTGTGAAGTAAGAACAATTGACTATTTCAAAATAGACTTAGATACCATAGATGTGGTAAAAATAGATACAGAGGGGCACGACTATGTGATATTAAAGTCTCTTTTGCCCAAGCTTAAGCCTGGCACATTAATTATTGTAGAAGTTCTTAGCCAAACAAGTGAGAGGATTTTAGAGCTAATTAGAGAGTATGACTTACAGATTGTCGCCACTATCCCATTGGAACAAAACGTAATTTTGCGAGTGAAGCTTAAAGCGCCTGAATAGAAAGGAACTATTTTAATCTCCCATGTTTACCGTAATATATACATGTAAGTATGGATTATTAAGGGGAGGGTCAAGTATTGAAGCCTATCGTAAATTTTATATTGAGGATGGGTGGCTCTATGCCAAAAGAGTCTAAGTTTAAAAAAGGAGACTTAGTCCGGCATATAGCTTCTAGGGAATTTGGGGTTATAGTAGATATCTATTCTTTTGGTAGGACCGTATATTATGAGGTATCACCGGGGTTTAGGAATACAGTAGAGGTAACAGAAAACACAATAGAAGAAGCTAAAATATCTGCATCTTTATCTGGATCATACGAAATATTAAAGAAAAACAGCTAACAAGGAGATTATACCATGATTAATGTAGAAATGACCAACGAAGAGTATGCTGTGTGTAAGCTGTCCCCGAAGTGGCCCTTGGATGGTGCCCCACTGTGGACAGTAGAAAACGATGGTGGTGCAATTCTCGCTACGCTTGAGCCTGCGGATGATGGCCTGAGCTGCAAGGTGCCATCTAGTGACACCGCAAATGGTACCGGAGCTTTGGTTATCGCAAGAGCCGATGCTAAACAGGGCCCAGACGTAGTGGAGTTGACGGAAACCTTTGTGTTCACGATTAACGCACCTATGTCGAAGTCTCTGAACGGTGGAGTTGAAGTGTTCTTGAAAGTGCCCGTGTAATTTAAAGTTGGGCGAAAGCCCAACATCATCTTATAAATGTCTAATAACTTCGTGCATTTGCACGGCCACAGTGAATATAGCCTTCTTGATGGCTATTCTAAATTCCCCAAGATAGTTGAGCGTTTAAAGAGCATAGAACAAAATTCTATTGCCCTAACAGATCATGGTTCTTTATCTGGAGCATATAAGTTTTATAGCCTATGTAAACAAAATAATATCAACCCAATTGTGGGGTACGAAGGATATTTCTGTCCAGATAGAAGATTAAAAGATTCAGCGAACAGACATACCTTTCATTTTATTCTGTTGGCTAAAAATAAAGATGGGTTTAAGAATCTTCTTAAAATAGCAAGTGAGGCTTCAACTGGAGGCTTTTACTATAAGCCTCGTATAGATTTACCCCTATTACAGAAATATAATAATGGCTTGATTTGTACAACTGCTTGCATGGCTAGTATGTTTAACCAATTGTTATTGTCTAACAATATAGATGCGGCAAAAGAACATTTGCTATGCCTACAGGAAATCTTCAAAGAAAACCTATATGTTGAAGTACAGGATCATGGCATACCAGAACAACGGATAATTCTAAGAGAAAGCGTTAAGTGTGCTGCGGAGCTTAATATCCCATTAGTTGGTACTAATGATTATCATTATGTGTATGCCGAAGACTCGCACTATCAAGATATTTTGTTTTGTGACCAAATGAAAACAGAGCTTGACAACCCAGATAGACTAAAGCTTAACCAACATTTCTATATTAAGACAAGAGAAGAGATGGAGCTAACAGAGATTCCAAAAGCTGCTCTTGATAATACATTGGTTATAGCAGAACAATGCGATTTGACTTTAGGTAAGTCTAAGTACGTTTTTCCTTCTTTTGAGAATGCAGAAGATAAGTTCAACAGGATGATAGAAGACGGTATACAAGACAGGTTTGAATTTTTGCCTAATGAAGAATATTCTCTAAGGCTAGATGAAGAGCTAAAGGTTATCAAAGAAGCTAACTTAGTGGGATACTTTCTTACGGTGGCTGACTATATACAATGGGCCAAGAATAATGGTGTCACCGTAGGGCCTGGTAGGGGGAGTGTAGCTGGTAGCCTTGTTGCCTATGTATTAAAGATTCATGACGTAGACCCCATAAAATATAAGCTGTTGTTCAGCAGATTCTATAACTCAGGGCGCAAATCATCTTTGCCTGATATTGACACAGATTTCGCAGAGAGTGATATTGGTAAAGTAGTTCAGTATATCGTAGAAAGATATGGATCAGATAAGGTAGCATCAATAGGAACTTTCCAAAAGGTAGCAGGGCGAGGGGCTATTAAACTAGTCTGTCGCGTCAATAAAATACCATTCGATTTAGCGAATCAATACAGCGCACTAGTAGACTCAAAGAAGCATAAAAGTCTCTCTGAAGCGTTCGAATCGCACGAATTTAAGCAACGCTATGAGCAAGACGAACAGTTTAAGCAGATCGTAGACGATGCGCAAAGGGTTGAAGATACGGCTGTATCTCAAGGAGTACATGCTGCTGGCATTGTAGTGTCTGACTCTCCCCTACAAGAACTCATACCAATTAGAAAAGATAAAAACACCGACCTATATGTAACCAGCTGGGACATGGAAGATGTAGAAGCTACAGGGCTTGTTAAGTTCGACTTTTTATCTTTGAGCACACTGGATGTTATTAAGCAGACAATAGATATTTCTGGGATTAATTGCCACTACTTAGATTTGCCATTAGACGACGAAAAGGCCTTTGACTTAATTTCTAACTCAAACAATATTGGTATCTTTCAGCTTAGCTCTACTGGTATATCTTCTTTGGCCAACAAGATGCAAGTTAAGTCCATAGAAGATATCGCTAAGGTCGTAGCTTTATACCGCCCGGGACCACTAGAATCTGGTCTAGACAAAGTATACCTGCTCAGACGTTTTGGAGAAGAGTCTGTAGAATACTTGCATGAAAAATGCAAGCCTGCTTTAGAATCTACCTTAGGAGTATTGATTTTCCAAGAACAGGTAACACGCCTCTGTATGGACTTAGCCTCTTTCTCTGAAGAAGAAGCCGATGAGCTTAGAAAGATGATGGGTAAAAAGCTTATCGAAAAAGAAGGGGGCAAAGCCAAGATGAAAAAAATTGGTAACAGTTTCATCAAGCGTTGCTCTGAAAACGGAATAGATAAAGACGTAGCCGAAGAGATATGGGAACAGATGAACAAGTTTGCTGGCTATGGGTTTAATTTAAGCCACGCAACTTCATATGGTCTTCTCACTTATTACACAGCGTACCTTAAGGCTCATTATCCTATTGAGTTCATGACCGCATGTTTAAACACATCAATAGGTAAAACTGATAAGCTAAAGTCCTTTTTAACAGAATGTAAGAATATGGGGATTGAAATAATTCCTCCTAGATATAACCATAGTGGAGAATTTACCTGTAAGGATGGGAAAATTCTTTTTGGGTTAGGAGCAATAAAAGGGCTAGGGGCTTCTGCTTGTGAAAAAATTAGTGGGACATACACTGACTTTGTTAGTTTTTGTTTGAAGCTTAGGCCAGAAACAGATGTTCTTATTGCCCTGATAGAAGCTGGGGCGTTAGATGGGTTGGGCTACTCTAGAAAATCCATGTTAGAAACTGCCGAATTTTTAATGAAAGAAATAAGGACTTACTCTTCTAAGAAGAATCCAAACCAGAAGAGTTTGTTTTCTACTAAGTTCGATTTTAAGATTCCAAAACTCCCTGAGTACTCTGATACTGAGCTATCAGTTATGGAGTTTGATAGAATTGGTACATATTTAAGGCTTAACCCGCTACTAAAATTTCAAGACTTTGCAGAACAATTTACAGTTATACCAGACGATAATGCAATACCATATAATCAAGTTGTCCGAGTGTTGTGTGTCCCCATTAAGATTAAACGCTTTGTTACCAAAACGAGCAACCGAGATATGGCCATAGCAAATTGTGAAACATTGGGGTCTTCAGTAGAGCTACTGGTTTTCCCTAAAGCATATGAGGAATTCAAGTCTAAACTAAATATAGGGAGACCCATATTAGTCCACGGCAAGGTAGTTATGGGAGAAAGATTTTCATTAGCGGCTAACAACATAGACTACATGACATGACATTTTATTGGCTTGGCTTATCTCTTCACCTTTTCGTTATGGCCCTGCAACTAAAAGCAGCACAAGAGGTTGTAGCCACTACTATTATTCTACCAATTATTTGGTGGGCCACTGGCGCTGGGTTTATGATGTTCGCTATAGACTCTATACCAAATTGGTACTACACTTCTTACTTTGGGTTAAACACTGTAATCATGATGGCAGCAGGATCTATTGTATGGAAAAAAAGACTCAAATAAATAAGCTTTCGGCATCATCTATCAAGATGTTTTTATCTTGTCCTTTGAAGTGGTCTTTCAATGAAATGGACGGTATTATAGTAGAGCCGTCTATGCCACAGCATTTAATTTATGGCGGTGCAGTTCATAAGGCCGTAGAAGAGTTTCATAGAGGACTATTTAGTGGCAACAGAATAGGGCCTAAGCAAATGATAGATATTTTTGTAGACTCTTGGAATTGGGAAATTGAATTTTTAGAGAACCCAATTGAGTGGTATAAAAACACCCAAGAAGAAGAAATGAGAAAAGCTGGAATTGCTTCTATCCAAGAATACTTTAAAATTCATGCTAATGATCCACCGCCTCCCTCTTTTATAAACGAAAAGGGAGAAGTAGTTGCAGCAGTAGAAGCTAGATTTCTACTCCCCCTAGACGATCTGTGTACTAATAAGGGGTGGGTCCTGTCTGGGGTTATTGATTTAATAGAAAAAAAGGAAGAACTTAATATTATAGACCACAAAACATCGGCGTCTAAGTACACCGACTTCCAAATTAAAACCAACATGCAATTACCTATATATTCATGGGCGTTTAGAACTCTTGTAAACATGAATAGGTTCCCAGAGTTTGCCCCTGGGACTAAAGAAGATCATGTTGTTTTCGACGTTCTCCTTAAAAAGCGTCCTGCTATTGTTCCTCAGAAAAGAAAAGTTGGAGATAGTACCTTTCGGCATATTGGCATCATAATAGACAAGGTAATTAACCAGATTCAGAGAAAGGAGTTCTTACCCAACTATGGTTCGGAATGTTCCGCCTTCGGGGGATGCGAATATGCGTCCATATGTGCCGACTTTAAATTTGAGTAAAATGTGGTTCTCTACTCCTGTTGGGGTAACTGCTCATTGGGTTGGTGAGTTCATTGAGTATGACTTCGAAAAGGAAAAAAAGATTGCCGGTTTCTCAAATGACGAGTAAGGTTCCAAAGTTTTGCGGTATTGACCAGTCTTTAACATCGACTGGTGTTATAGTAATACAAGAAGATACTCTTGTGTATGAGGATCAGTTCGCCTTTCCTGAACAACCAGATTATGGCCACCTAATAGATATGTATGCTTTTTTTTCCGACCTGTGGAGTAAGGAATTTACAGCTTACGGATTTGAAGGGTACGCCTTCGCTGCTAAAGGAAATACTTTAACAAGGCTTGTAGAACTTGGCACAATCATAAGGCTTATTGCCCGAGAATCTTCGTGGGGTCCAAACTATATCTTTGCCCCACAAAACATAAAGAAATTTGTAGCAGGGAAAACATTCAAAAAAGACGAGATGCGCCTAGAGGTCTACAAGAGATGGGGCTATGAAAACAAGTCCAATGACCTTGTAGACGCATATGCAATCGCTCGTTACACACAAGCGATATATAAACACTTAAGGGGGGAAGACCAAAAACTAACTTCTTTTCAGTCTCAAGCTATTGAGTCTTGGGCTAAGAAGAAGAATGGTATTTGGATTGAGTATGACGAGTAAGGGTCCTACAGATAATTCCATCAGGGATTTTAGAGATACCTATGATGAAGTAAAAAGATACAGAAAAAAAAATAAACGCATTAGGCATAAGACGAAAGTGTCCATAAAAAAGATGCTCGAAAAGGGAGAGTACGAAGATGATTTCAACGAAAACAGATAGGTATATTAGCATTAGGTCTATCCAATTTAACGGAGCCTCAGACATAGAAGGACAGGCTAGAGGAGAAAATACTATCACGGTCAACTATAATATTCAAACTAAAGTAGTAGACCAAAAGACCTTAAGACATAGGCATATTGTAGTAGCGGAAAAAACAGTTAAGTTTAATCTAGAGTTTGCAGATCAGGAACTATATGAAGCCTTGATTGCAACAAAAGTCTTAGCAGTTAGCCTCATTAAAGAAAGACATACTCAGGAAGAAAAAGAGATTGAAGATGCTATTGCTAAAATCGGACGAGACACCACAGATAAGCCAGAAGATATTGGAGTACAAGCAGAAGCTCAACGCTGATAGTGGTAAAGTAGCAAGAAATTATCTTGCTTCTCGTGGTATTTTAGAAAGCAGTTCTGATTTTGATATAGGCTATTGCGACTCTGGGTACTTTGCTAACCGGGTTATATTTCCAGTATATGATCTAGAGCGGGTACCCAGAAATCTTACTTCTAGATTAGTCTCCAATGAAAAGACTTCTAAAAGCCATCTTCATCTCCCCAAAGTTAAGATGGATTGGTTCTTCAATGAGTGTTTGCTATCTTATTATGGCCTAGAGTACATTGTAGTATGCGAGTCTCCTATTGATTGTATAACGCTTTGTCAAAACGGAATTCACTCTGTAGCCTCTATGGGAGCACATAATATCAATAAAGGAAAGATAGAGAAACTAAAGCATCTGCCAATAGTGTACATATGTTTTGATAATGACGTTAATGGAGCAGGGCAAAAGGCAGCTACTAGAATAGGAGAAATGATGGTCAGAGCAGGGCTAACTACTTTTAATATCCACATACCCTTTATTAGTGGCCCAGATATTAATGCCATGTTTACAAAGTCTCAGACCTCATTTATGAAAAACTTCTACTATCTTATGGAAGAAGCAAAGCGAGTTGTGGTTATTAAGTCTAAGCCTAAGGGAAACAAAAACACTAATTATAAAGAAGTCGGCTTCGATATCTTACTAGTAGCAGAAGAATATATGGAGTTACAAAATATGGGTCCAGGAAAGTATAAAGGTATTTGTCCACTCCACTCAGAGACAAAGCCTTCTTTTTATTTAGACTCTTCTTCTAATAGATGGAGATGTTTTGGGTGTGGGAAGGGTGGAGATACGATTGATTTAATAAGAGCTATTCATGAGTCTCGTGGCGCCAAGCTAAGTTTTAAAGAAGCTCTAAGTCTCTTGGGCTCTAAATACCATAATAGCCCCCCCGCCACCTGAGCACATACTCTTCTACGTCAAAGTTTGGGCAAGGCTTTGGAGAGAATTTATAGTGTCCATAAATATCGTCATGTTCATATAGAGAAACTAACCTGTCCAATAATTTAGATAAAGACTTGTACTCCTTATCTGTAAAATCGTTTTTAGTTACCCCTCCTACAAGGCAAATACCTATTGAATGTAGGTTTTGTCCACGACAGTGAGAACCAATAAAATTATCTGGCCTACCTTTTTCTATTAGCCCATCATCTTCGGCTACATATGGTCCCTTAGAAGTTCTTTTCCCATTTAAAATGATATAATGATAACCACAATAAATTGTCTTGCCACAGTTAACTATCCCTTGCCACTTCTTTCCATTTTTGTCTGTGCGCTGGCTATGCCATTCATCAATAACCTTAAAGTCCCCCCATGTAGAATCCGAGCAATGGACAATGAATTTGGTAATAAATTTTCTAGTTTGCACTCCGGCAAATATATCATTAATGTCGTTTTCTAACGGAGGCGGCCTAAAAAAAGGTTTAGGATCGCTTTCTTCTTTCGCAGGGTCAATCATCTTATATGATAATGATGGCATCCGCTACTCCTATTCCTGTCTGTTCAATAATAGATCCCGTAGTATTATAATAAGTTACTCTAGATAACCACATACGCTTAGTATATGGTTCTCCGCTAGTTGATAGAGTCCCTGGGTCTGTTGGCGAATAGGCAGGAACTAACCAGGAGTAGTACCAAGAAACTTTAGGTTTCCAAGCAGCCGCAGTAGACCATGTTTTAGTCCAATTAAAATAATTGACACCACCATTCCATGCCGACATATCAAAGCTTATAACATCTCTATAGTTTTGGCCAATGCTATACATAGGATTTTGCTGGCCCTGAGCACTATCATAATCAACGACAAATTTTTGTCTTACATATGGAATTATGCGCCCAACGGTATCTGAAGACCCAATTGCTATTACTTGAACGTCTAGCCTAGTTACACTATTACATCCTTGTTGTGAAGTATCAAGAGCGTCATAGAAAGACCAGTATTCTTGAGGAAGATTTGTACCAACTCCTACAAAAGGACGTGATTTTCTTCCGCCATACATAGACAGATTGTATTGTCCTAAACTAGTATCATATGGTTTTCTTGTTGAGTTTGCAGAATGGGTTTCTAAAGTTGTAGTTTGGGCTATTAATCTGGTATATGGCTTACAAGTATGTACTGTAACGTAAGCTACTCCCATCTCTAAATATTGATCTTTAGTAGACCCAAAATTAGCGTTGGTAGAATATGTCAAAGCTCTAGCTGGCTGTAGATGTATGCTTGGAATTCTAGGCAAGGTAGTTCCTAATCCCCAAGTTTGGAATGTATTATCTTTCCCCATATTGACTAAGCTAGCTGGAACTTGTAAAACTGCTCTAGGAGAAATATAGGTTATTTTACTCCCAACATTGTAATATTTTAGGGCAGTCTGACTTAGCTCCGCATAATCTCCTCGTTCTCCCTCGCTATGAAAAACACCTCTTTGTAAATCTAGATAATTCTTTCCAGTACGATCTTGCAGCTTACCATAAGTAAGGGTTTGGCCACTAAGAGTATGCCCCGCTTCTATATCTGGTGTAAAATAACCAGTCACAGTAGTATTGCCAGTCCACCATCTACCTAGAGGATATGCGGTAACAGAATCAGCACTTGATAAATGTTGTGCAAAAGCCACCATTAAAGCATTGGATCTTTTTAAGCCAGCTGAGTCTGTTAGATATACATAATATGCAGTATCTCTAGTAAATCCTCTAACGCTGCCCATTTTAATTGGGGCTAAAATAGGTGTTGGATAAGCACTATGAGTACTCCCCCCAAATCTAGGGTACAGAGTAACATATAAATCACCATATGTAGGTACGGTGGGGTCAACAGGATCACTGAAAGTTATGGCAGCCCAAGATGCGGCATTAGAGGCGCGGTATACATCTCTCCCATTAGTTAGTCCAGTTTGGTTGAACATGAAGTTGCCCTCAATGCGACGAAGAGGCCCCTTCTTAGTTCTGGCTGTTATGTGTTTCTCTAATGCTGGCCCTTGTTTATTGCCATGATTATCATAAGCTCTAATGTAAATTGCTATAGATGACCCATACCCTATATTCCCAGCAGACCAATATGATCGCGTACCAGGGATGCCATAAATATTACCACGAGTTGTGTATGGAGGCTTAGTGTCGTATATTTCGGTATGAGAAAAATCTAAGTCAGTGGGATTAGTCCAAAAGAAAGTTACATGAGTATCTTTGTTTAATGCAAAACCAGTGTTAGTATATGCAGTAACGGGGGCTATAGTATCACCGGCCGTAATGGAAGCAGTAGCCCCTAATGGGCTACGATTGTTAAAGTAATCAAAAGCGTCTAGGGCATAACCATAGTCTGCGTTAGCTTCTACTCCCGCATCTTCCCAAACTATATACTGACCTTCAGAGCCATCTCTGACCCTATCTGTCATGTGTTGGTAGGTAGTCCATGATAAATTGGGCATTTACTGATTTCCTATCTGTGATACTTTGGCTTCTGTGCCATAAAATCTTCCAATACTTGTTCTTGACTCCATATATAATTGTCTACCCTAAATT
>Ga0315288_10009738_pt1 | contig 12097 bp, 10 predicted proteins | sample YL17G11_20_MG_FD_203454 | JGI IMG/M metagenome (GOLD analysis project Ga0315288, IMG submission 203454) | Sediment microbial communities from Yellowstone Lake, YNP, Wyoming, USA - YL17G11_20 | ecosystem: Environmental > Aquatic > Freshwater > Lake > Sediment | place: USA: Wyoming | collected...
TAATTCTTCAGAAACTACCAATTCACGATTGCCAGTACTACTTGAAGAAATATGAAGTTTTTTTACTGCAACTTCTTGGTTATTATTATCGTAACCGAGAAATACAGCACCAAACCCTCCTGGAGGGCCCAGTGGAGAATTGGGATCATATTTCCACACTCCTTTACGCAATTTAATTTCTCGCATCACGCTCCTCCTGTCAAAAGTCTGTGTTATCGCCCTAACACTCAGCTTAACTGGCCGCCATTATGAACAGGATTATTAACCATCGATTATAGTTTGTAATATACACCTTTTTTGAAAATTTTGGAAGTGAAGAGTTTTGGAAGGAGTCTTTAGGAAAAAGGATTGCGAACTTCACCTACAAAATTGTTAGTCTTAATATCAATCGGAAATTCAATATTTTCGCATGAAAGATACAATGTCCCTGCGTTATGTTCGTCTTCTTGATTTGTCGACTAATATTTGGTTAAATTATTTGCCTGGTTCACATCGTAACCATATTCTTTCACCGTATGGGCGGCTCGGCTCGATTTCGAGCCTATAGCAACCCTGGTATTCAATCCATCTCATGTTTGTCATCGAAATAGGTCTTCCCAATAAAGTGTTAAAAATCTCAACATATTTCGCAATATCAATAGGAGTTATATTCTCGGAATTATCCAGATGAAACGTGTAGCTATAACCGGCCAGCCTATTCCGAACAAAATGGGCTTCAAATTCAGTTTTTATGACTTCCGTCGAAAGTTGCAGAGGTGCTTTTTCTAAAATAGGGACACTCGAAGGATCGTAAAAGAATTTTTCAAAGATTTCTCCACCTAAATCCTTATAATCCGCCAGTTTCCTGGCAGAGTCTCTACTTTTTTTGGAATCATCATATCGAAATGTTACACTATACGGTTTTCCTTCTTTGAGTTTGATATAGTCATGGTAGTATAATGTCACTTCCTTCGGGGAACCTCCATTCTTAAGTAGTTCGTTCTCTGTCGTAATTCCAATTTTGAGGTCTTTCCATGACCATCCCCAAGAATGGCTGTTAGGAAATGTAAAAGTAGATAATAATGTAAAAATGAATACGCAAATGGTAAATAGTCTCATTTAAACCACCTCTCTCCAATCTATTTTTCGACCTATAACTCACCAAAATAGGCCCTCATAGCCATCCGAAGGATATGAACCAAAACAAAGATCCAAGTACACATCAACCTAATCGGGCATATTATAATGAAACATTAGAAAATTAAAAAGAATATTTTATGGTGTTTTATTCATTACCGCTTGAAAGCATGTATATTTCATAAAAACCCGAAGATGAAGACTTCAGGAAGTAATCAACACCAAATGTTACAGTGTCTGTAAGTTTAAGCACTAATTTTTACAATTAAAGCCAAACAATCTTGATGTCTTTGTCCACGACTTTAAATTCAGGATCGCCTGTGTAAAGCTCGGCTTTTTTTAGATGTGCCAGGGCAACGGCGAAGCAGTCAGCATAAGCCATCTTTCTTGTGGTTTTAATGCGTGCGGCTTCACGTGTGAGACTCTTATCGGCTTCGACGAGCGTGATGGGAAAAGTCTCTATGAGTTGCTCGACCTCCTGGGCCTTTTGGTCTCCGAACCGCCTTGCGACTTGGTAGTAAACTTCTCCCCAGTTGACAATACACATTAAAAGAGGTTTGGAGGACTCGACGGCTTTCTCAAAGAGCTCAATCATCTTTTCAAATCCGGGTTCTTGCTCCAGGTAACATAGGAGCGCCCAGCTATCGAGAACCTTTGCGACGGCCAATATTTTCCTCCTCTCGCTTAAGATCTTTTGCTCTGGTTTCTTCTAATGCCTTGACAAGTCCTCCGCCCTTGAGTATACCGCTCATCTTTTGAAAATATTCCCTATTCAGTGGACGAAGAATAATTTCTCCTTTTCGTTCTTCTACATAGAGCTTAGTTCCTTTCTTGATTCCCAGTCGATGCCTAAGTTTTGCCGGGATCACAACCTGTCCTTTGATAGTTACTGCTGTTTCCATGTAACCTCCTTCTCCCAACTTTAATAGCGTATAACATACCAAATAAGGTAAGTCAATAAGAATTAAGTAATACATTGCGTTTGTTTCCCATAATGAAGGATTCGTCACCCCTTTCAGTGACAGAAAAGGATGTATGATGGAAATTACAAAGGTATTGTCCTCACCCTCGACAGGGGGGTTAAGGTATTGGTGGAAATAACATATTCCCCCTCACCCGCGCCCTCTCCCGCCAGGGGAGAGGGAGATAATCGGGTTATTTTCTGAGCCAATTGACAGAAGGGATATGTTTTGTTATTAGACGCCGTATGACCAGGATAGGGACTGTTCCAGACTTCGTCGTGAGCGCTCAGTCGAACGATTTACGGCCCTGAGATGGTCGAAGGGCGTAGAATCGGGACTGTCCCCGAAGTTTACCCCGTTAGAAATAATGCCCCGCTGCTCTGCAGCGGGGTTTTAGAATAATTCCGGCGGGGTTTAATGCCCCGCTGGAATTTCTAACGGGGTTTACTTGTGGTGATGACATGTTCCAGACCTTAGCCAATCTATTCGATCACACCGCTCTCCGATCGGGGGAAAAGGAAGCTATCCTTTTTATAAAAAAAGGAAGATTAGAAAGCCGTATCACCTACTCATCCCTTAAGGAGGTTTCGGACCGCGTAGCAAATGGTCTGAGGGAAATGGGTCTTAAAAAGGGAGATAGGGTCATTCTATTTATGCCCAAAAGTATCGAGCAGGTGGTCATCCATATCGGTATCCAGAAAGTGGGCGCGATCTCCGTAATACTCAACCCTGGATATAAGAGAGATGAGGTAGCCTACTTTTTAAAAGACACGAATGCAAAGATGGTTATTGTCGGAAAAAGGGAGGAAGCTTTCATCCGGTCGGTCGATGAGAAGAGGCCTATACTTTCTATTGACACAGGCACCCCTTTTACCGAAGAGAAATTATTTCCGTCCTTCTCCTCTCAATTTCTCCATGGGGAGGGAAGTCCCGACGATCCTGCCGTGCTCATCTATACCTCGGGAACGACAGGCCAACCCAAAGGGGCGATTCTTACTCAGCAGAACCTAATCCAAGATGCGAAGAACATCATCCAAATCTGGGAGATAAAGGAAAAAGATGTCCTCTGCCATGCACTTCCACTCTTCCATGTCCATGGTCTATGCTTTGCGCTCCACACCTCTTTGATTGCTGGATCGAAAATGGTGATGATGGATGAGTTCTCATCTGAAAATGTCGTCGATATTCTCTCTCAACCAAAAGGAGAACTGGCTTGTACTATATTTATGAGTGTTCCCACGATGTATGTGAAGATGATCGAGAAGATGGAAGGGAAAGGGCGGGACTTCCACCACATTCGACTGTTAACCTCTGGCTCAGCTCCATTGCTTCCAAAAGATTTTGAGAGGATCAAAGAGGTTTTTGGAAGAGAGCCTGTTGAGAGGGAGGGGATGTCCGAGACTGGAATGAATTTTTCAAATCCCCTCCGAGGGATAAAAAAAGCTGGGTCCATCGGGCTTCCGCTTCCCAATGTGGGAGTGAGGATTGTGAACCCAGAGACCTTCGAGGATTTAAAATCGGGCGAAGTGGGAGAAATTTGGTTGAAAGGGCCCAATGTCACCCCAGGTTATTGGGAAAAACCCCAAGAGACAGAAGCCGCTTTTGTCAATGGATGGTTTCGTACGGGTGATCTTGGTAAGAGGGATGAGGATGGATATTACTACATTACAGACCGTTTGAAACATATCATTATCTCCGGAGGGGAGAATATCTCGCCTAAGGAGATTGAGTCTGTCCTCGATCGGCATCAAAAAATATTGGAGTCTTGTGTTATAGGAGTCCCTGACAAGAAGTGGGGCGAGAAAGTGGTAGCAGCCATCGTATTAAAGCCAGGGGCCACTCTCGCGGTAAAAGAGATTGAAGCTTATTGTAAGGATCATCTTTTGGACTGGAAATGCCCTAAAGAGGTCTTCTTCTTGGAAGAACTTCCCCGAAACAGAATGGGAAAGGTGATGAAAGAGGAAGTAGGCAAACACTTCCTCGATTAATTGCATCTCACCTCACCCCCTCACCCCCTCCGTTCGGCTGAGCTCACGACGAAGCCCTCTCCCCTTTGAGACTGTGTCGTAATCCCATTTTGATGGTAGCCGCAGGCTTTAGCCTGCGTGCAACTCGTTGATTTTATTGAAACTGACCGCAACCTAAAGGTTGCGGCTACCAATTACGACACAGTCTCTTTGGGGCGAGGGGAAGGGTGAGAGCCTCCAAAACTTTCTCCGGGGTGATGGGAAGCTTTGTGAAACGAATGCCAATGGCATCATAAACGGCATTGGCGATGGCTCCAAGCATTCCAGAGATCGACCCCTCGCCGACCTCTTTGGCTCCATAAGGACCACCCGGATCCAGGGTCTCCACCATTTCACTAATCATAGTAGGAGTCTCTGTGGCCAATGGGGCTCGATAATCGAGAAATGAGGGATTCTGAATTTGGCCTCTCTCTAAAACGACCTCCTCCCATAAGGCCTGTCCCATTCCCATGGAGACATTCCCGTGAACCTGACCCTCTACAATCGATCGATTTAAAGGGAATCCACAATCGTGAAAGGTCACTGTCTTGATGACCTTGATCTGACCGGTCAGTGTATCGACTTCCACCTCGGCCACCTGAACAGCAAATCCATAGGCCTCTGTTAAATGGCCTTTGGCCTTTGCTAAACTGGGATAGAATTCTGCAGATTGGATGGCCTTCGTGTTTCCTTTGCCAATGATGGGGTCTCCATTATTTCTCTGGATGGTAAAATGAATCACTTCGGCATAGGAGATGCTTTTATCAGGGCTTCCATGGGCATAGATCTTCTTCCCTTTGGCAATCAGATCAGATTCATCCACTCCCAACATCTCCGCTGCCATTTTAAATAATTGAGACTTGGCATCGGAAGCAGCCAGCTTGACCGCATTTCCCGTCACAAAGGCTCCACCGCTTAAGAATTGGCCGAGATCAATGGGGCACAATTCTGTATCTCCAGAGATGACCCGTATGTCCTTTAATTCGAGGCCTAATTCCTGCGCAGCCACTTGAGCCATGGTCGTATCCGAGCCCTGACCCATTTCTGTGGCACCGGTATAAAGGGTGGCGCTCCCATCATCATGAAGTTTGACAATGGCTGCAGAGGCAAAGGGGTAGAATGGTGCACCGCTGAACATTGCACAAGCTGAGATCCCCAACCCCCTCTTATATCGTGATGGTGATTGCCGCTCATGAATCCTTCTCTTTCGATCTCCTCTCCACTCCTTCCAGCCCGAGGTTTCGGCTCCCCTCTCGAGGCATTCCGAAAGGCCGCAACTTTTGAGGACATCCCCATTGGGAAGAATATCGCCTTTTTGCCGTGCATTCTTGAGCATGATCTCCAATGGATCGAGGCCTAATTCCTCAGCGATCATCTCGATCTGTGAGTCGACTGCAAATCGAATCTGAGGAGAGCCGTGTGCCCTTTGAGGACCCCGGATAGGATTGTTGGTGTAAACAGCGTATCCTTCATATCGATAATTGGGAATAGAATAAACAGGAATGCTGAAGGCATGGCCCAGGTAGATGATGATAGCTCCGGAGCCACGGTAAGCACCATTGTCAGCGATAAATTCCACCTTCTGAGCCAGAAGAGTTCCGTCCCTTTTTACACCTGTCTTGAGATGGATGATTGTGGGATGACGCTGTCGGGTGCAGGTGAAGACTTCTTCCCTATCCAACTCAAAACGGACAGGCTTCCCGGTCATTCGAGAAAGAAAGGCAGCACAAAATTCGTAAGGGAAGAGATCGATCTTTCCACCAAAGGCTCCACCCACATAGGTTTTGTGGATCCTCACCTGACTGATCGAAAGGCCGAGTACCTTAGCAAGAATGAAGCGCTTGTAGAAGATTCCCATGCTCGAGAGATACATATTGAGTTTTCCGGAAAGATCAAAAAAAGCCAGAGCAGCATGGGGCTCCAAGGCACAATGGGCAGTGGCCTTTGTTTCGAAGCGATCTTCTCTCACATAATCTGACTGGGCAAACCCCTTTTCAATATCGCCAAAAGCAACGTTCGTTCGGCCGCTCAGATTCTTTGCATCTCTCCAATCCAAGACTCTCTTATCACGGTGAACACCCCAGTCTTCCCATTCCGTGTTTGATTCCAATTCAAAGGGTTCGTGGATATCCGGCGATCCAGGTTTCATCGCCTCTTCAGGATCAAAAACAGGAGTGAGGGGTTCGTAATCCACTTCAATGAGGCGGATAGCTTCTTCAACTGTATCCATATCAACGGCTGCTACTGCTGCTACCTCATCTCCTATATATCGAACTTTATCCACAGCCAAGGGTGTCTCATCGGCTGGATATCGAGGTGTATCCACAAAGGCATATCGGATTCCGACCACCTCCTCACGGGTGAGGATAGTTTTCACGCCTGAAAGCCTTTTTGCTTTCTCTGTATTGATCGAAAGGATCTTGGCATGAGGATATGGGCTTCGTAAAAATTTTCCGTGAAGCATTCCTGGCATGGCCATATCCACAGTAAATTTCGCCTGACCGGTCGCCTTCTCGATCCCATCGATCCTTGGAAAAGGCTTCCCTATGATCTCATATTCTTCCATCATACCCTCCCAATAGCGGAGTCATTAATTATTAATAAGAGCATTTAATAGATTACATTCGCGAAGTCATACCCCTCACCCTAACCCTCTCCCCAGGCATTGGGGAGAGGGGAGGGTGAGGGGAACTTATGTAACCATTTTAATGCTCCAGGTAATAACTTAGTCATTGCGTCAATAGGTCTTTGGACGCAACAGCGCAAAGGCTCTATGACGCAAGGACGATCTTTTAAAGTTTCTCACTTACAGATAGAATGGCTTCGACGATCTTCACATAGCCTGTGCAACGGCATAGGTTCCCAGAAATGGCCTTCTTCAACTCTCCTTCTGAGGGATGAGGCTGTTCTTCGAGGAAAGCCTTGGCCGTAAGGATCATCCCCGGGGTACAGAACCCACATTGGATCGCCCCCTTTTCCACAAAGGCCTTCTGCAGCGGATGAAGTTCTCCCTTTTGGGAAAGACCTTCAATGGTCAGTATCTTCTTACCTTGAACATCAGCCGCTAACGTGAGACAAGAGAGATAGGGTTTTCCCTCAATAAGGACGGTGCATGCTCCACAGGTTCCTAAATCGCAGCCCCGTTTTGTCCCTGTCAAACCCAGATCCTCCCTCAATACCTCAAGAAGCGTTTTATGGACCTCAGTGAGGATTTCGAACTCTTCGCCGTTGACATTGAGTTTAAGGATACGTTTCATGCAGAACTCCTCTCCTTTAAATTTCGGATTTCGGATTGCGGATTTCGGAATATTCAGTTTCGGTTTTAGGATTCTGTATTTAGTATCTCAACTCCGCAATCAGCATTCCGCATTCCGCAATTTAATGCAGCATTTCTTCGAATGCTTCCCTTAAGAGAATCCTTGCCATCTTCCGTTTATAGGCAGGAGAATAGATAGAAGTGCGCATTGGAGAAATCTCCTTAATGGCCTGAGTTGAAACCTTTTCGATCATGCGATCGTCAAGATAACCAGCCTTTAACATCTTCTCAGCTTCTAAAGCCTCCACGGGTCCAGACCCGACTCCACTGAAGAGGATCTTTACCTTTTGGATTCTTCCATCTCCTTTTTCCATATGGAGGGCCAAAGAGACAATGGGAAATTCGAGGGAGTCCCTCAATCTCCATTTGAGATAGAGCGTCTTGCCAGAAGGCGGCGGAATGTAAACCTCCTTTAAAATCTCCCCCTTCCGTAAAGAGAGGGGTTTTTTCCCATTCTGTGTATAAAGTCTTTTTAGAGGAAAAGAACGTTCCCCATCCGGACCCCCGACCTTAATTTGGGCATCCAAACTGATGAGCACAGGAGCCATATCCCCACAATACGTAGAATGGCATTCCTTAGGGTTTCGCCCGCCTGCCGGACGGGCAGGCACAACATGACATAACTCGCCTCCTGCTTTATAACAAAGAGGTCTGGCACTCCTCCAGAAAGCCGATTGATTATAGAATCGACATCGATTCCCCTGACAGAGGTTTCCACCGATGGTCCCCATCACCTGATGGGCATAAGCTCCCACCTCTTTGGCTGCCTGAGAAAGGACGGGATATTTCTCTTGAATGAGGGAGGAAGAAGCAAGATCGTGAAGGGTGGTCAGAGTTCCAATCCTCAACCCATCCCTCCCATCCGAAATATAGGCCAATTTTGGAATGGTCTTGAGGTTGATAACCCGTTTGGGTTGAATCACTCGATGTTTCATATTGGCCAGAAGATCTGTGCCTCCTCCAAGAAGGACCGATCCCTTTGTGTCCAAAGCAAAAACCTTTGCTGCCTCCTTGAGTGATTTTGGTTCCAAATATTCAAACGCAGAAAGACGCATCTTAATCTCCTATTAAATGATGAACCATTTCTCTTCTATCTTTTGTTGCATAGAAAATAGCCTTCAAATCCCCCCATCCCCCCTTTTCTAAAGGGGGGTGAGGGGGGATTATCAATTTTCATAATTCGCGCCTGCCTGCGAAAGGCAGAGGTGATGAAACTGCCGTGCAAAATTTGTCCTGAAATAATAATGGAGATTTTCTTCACTTGTCAAGGAGAAGAAAAGAGTGGCAGTCATTTGACAGGAGGCTTAGATTTTTGTTACGAAACGAAGCATGACCGAGATGGAAAAGAGAAAAATACTGAGTGAAGTGGTTCTGGGCAATATCCCTCCGGATATCGTTATCACCCATGGTACGCTCTTCAATGTTTTTACCAGAGAATTTATCAGCGGAGTGTCGATCTGGATCAAGGATGGCATGATTGCTTATGTTGGGCCTGATCATGATTTCGTAAAAGAAGAGAAGACCCTTGTATTCGATGCGGACCGTATGGTACTTCTACCCGGCCTGATTGATGGACATACTCACGCTATTAGTAACAGAGCAGGGATTGAAGAATTCATCAGGTATGTCATCCCCTCTGGCGTCACGACGGTTCTTACTGAGACGATTGAGTATGCAACTATTCTTGGTAAAGGCGGAATCGAATATGTGGTAAAAGGACTTGAAGAACAACCGATCAGATTCTATTACACGATAGCCCCTCTATGTGGTCTCACTCCATCTGAGGAGATCAATGTTCCTACTAATGAAGAACTTCTGCCTCTCCTGAGGGACCCAAAGTGTGTTGGCATAGGCGAGATTTACTGGGGTAACATATTCTTAGAAGGGAGACAAGGAGAAAGGGTGAGGGAACTTGCTTCCATTGCTTACGATCTTGGTAAAAGAGTCGAGGGACATGGTGCAGGTGCAAATGAAGAGAAACTTCAGGCCTACACCTGTTTTGGCATCTCTTCCGATCATGAGCCTATTACAGAAGATGAGATACTCGAGAGACTGAGACTTGGATACTGGGTGATGATCAGGGAAGGGTCCATAAGAAAGGAATTGTTAGGAGTAAAAGGGATCTTCAATAAGAAGATTGATTTTAGGAGATTGATTCTTGTAACAGATGGTGTCGATCCCGAAGGTTTTCTTGAGGAAGGGTACCTCGATGCGTCCTTGAAAAGAGCCTTGAAGCTTGGGGTTCCACCGGATTTAGCGTATCAGATGGTGACCCTCAATGTCGCAGAGCATTTCCGTCTCGATCATCTTATCGGTTCTCTTTCGCCCGGGAAGATGGCAGATATTCTGATCATTCCCTCACCGGAGGAGTTCTCACCTCAGTGGGTGATGTGCAATGGGAAAATCATCTTCAAAGATGGCAGAGCCATAGTCGAGCCCAAGAAGATTTTCTTTCCGGATTATATGTTTAATACTGTGAAAGTCGATAGATACACCTTCCCTCTGCTTTCGACCAAGGGGAAGGTGAGGGTGATGGAACTTGTGACCCGACTTGTAACGAAGGAGAATATCGTTAATCTCCAAGATCCTGAGGAATCGAAAGATCTTATCATGGCCCTTGCTTTGGATCGATTGGGAAGCGGGAAGGCTTTCATGGGGCTTCTCAAGGAATTCGGTCTTCAAAGGGGAGCCTATGGGTCGACGATGTGTTGGGACACGGTCGATATGATTATCGTTGGATGTGATACCCAATCGATGAAGACAGCTATTGGAAGATTGAAGGAGATCGGAGGCGGAGGCGTTTATGCCATCGGAGATGAAGTCGTTGCCGAATTCCCAGCCCCTCTCTGTGGGATTGTATCATTAAAACCGATGGAGAGAGTGAGAGAGGAAGTAAAGAAACTTGAAGATTCGCTGAGGGAGAACGGAGTGAAATGGGAGAAACCTGCCCTCACCATCGATACTCTTGGAACACCCGCCATTCCTCAACTAAGAATTACCCACAATGGCTACGTCCGACTAAGAGATCGGGAAATCCTTACGGTTGAAGTTTAAGGACAGAAAAACAAGGACAGAAAAACAGATTGAGTTTTTATTTTATTTTTGATAGATTAGATCATCCTCGGCTTCCTCTCACGCCTGCCTGCCGGTAGGCAGGGACACGGTTTTAATGGGAAAGGACTCCGAAACAATTGAAAGGTGAGGGTGAGTGAATAGTGGAGACACGACACCAGAGTCCCCTTGACAAGCAAATTTTTCATCACCATTCATTCAAAATAAGGAGGTTAAACGATGAAAAGAGAGAATTGTTTGCTTATAGGTCTGTTTGTTCTTGCGGCACTCTTTCTTCCAACCCAACTTATGGCGGCGCCATACTATGAGGGGAAAAGGATTACCATCATCGTGGGGTTTGAACCAGGAGGGGGCTATGATCGTTTAGCACGGCTTCTGGCTAAACACCTCCCCAAGCATATCCCTGGAAAACCTACCATCATTGTCGAAAACATGCCAGGAGCTAGCAGCATGATTGCTGCCAATTACCTTTACAATATTGCCAAGCCAGATGGACTGACGATTGGATCCTTCAATCAGGGAATTCCTTTTGCCCAACTCCAGAAGGCGGAGGGGGTCAAGTTTGACATCATGAAGTTCTCCTGGATAGGGTCAGCCGCTGCCGAAGCGAGTGTGCTGACGATAAGGCCTGATCTCCCTTACAAAACCTTTGATGAAATGCTAAGAGCAAAAGAGCCAATTGTTTTGGGCAGCGCCGGTCCAGGGACTCAAACTCACCAGTTTCCCGTCCTTTTGCAGGAATTTCTTGGACTTAAATTAAAGATAGTTATCTACCCTTCGGGTTCGGCTGTTTTATTGGCAGTTGAGCGGAAAGAGGTGGACAGCTATGCGGCCTTCTATAATTCACTCAGACCATCCATCGAGAGGGGACTGGTGCGTCCTGTGATCCGTGGTCGGGTATCTGCACCAGGTATTGAGAATTTACCGGTAGATGAAGATCTTACCGCTGATAACAAAGCCAAGACGATTATGGCCATGCGTTCAGCCACAGACCAGGTTGGCCGGCCTTATGTGGCCCCGCCAAATACACCGGCTGATATAATGAAAACTTTAAGGGATGCGTTTGATAAAGCGGCGAAAGACCCGGAGGTTAAGGAAGACTCCAAGAAATTGATGATGGTGGTTGAGTATATCCCTACTGAAGAAACATTTAGGGTGCTAAACTACCTTCTGAATCAACCAGAGGATATGGTCAAGGAATTTGGCAAATACATAAAGTTTTAAAAGGACCTTTCCTGTGGATGATCATTGGGGACGGGTTCCTATTTTAATACAGGATAGTTCTTTCTCGACGGGATTTTTCAGTCAAAAGCCTTAATTATTTTGGGACAGACTCACGGGTTCATATTTCTGGAGATGGAGGATTAATTCATCTGTAATTCACGGACAGGGACATGGATAAATTCTTTAATGTCTTCTTTGGATTGAGCTGTCTTTTCCATCTCCTTAACGATCTCAGCCTTGAAGTACTGTTCACCGCATACCTCACATACCCCAGCAGGTACGCTTTTTAAGATAGCAACAAACTCTTCACCCCACCTGTAATCAACAGTCACTTTTCTTTCCGTGACCTTTCCACCACAAAAATAACATTTATGATAAATCCTCGACATATTTGTCACTCC
>Ga0315288_10009739_pt1 | contig 12095 bp, 9 predicted proteins | sample YL17G11_20_MG_FD_203454 | JGI IMG/M metagenome (GOLD analysis project Ga0315288, IMG submission 203454) | Sediment microbial communities from Yellowstone Lake, YNP, Wyoming, USA - YL17G11_20 | ecosystem: Environmental > Aquatic > Freshwater > Lake > Sediment | place: USA: Wyoming | collected...
GCTTCGTCCATCCCGGCCTTCCCCCTTGAAGCATTCATTAATTCAGTCTCTCCAACTTATAATTTATGAATAATGCAAGCTAAATCAATCACTTCTTTTCCTATCAGCAATATTGGGTATTGATCCGGGTTTTGCGCTTCAGGCGTTTTCGGATTAAAATAAAGATGTGAACAAACGAAAGTTGCTGGCGCACATCTGCTGCGCGCCCGATGCCGCCTACGTTATCGGCCTTCTCAAAGCGGATTTCGACGTCACCGGATTCTTTTACAATCCCAACATCCACCCCGCCGGGGAATATTCGTTGAGGCTCGAGGAAACGCGCCGGGTGGGCCGTATCCTCCACGTTCCCCTTGTCGAAGGCTCTTACGACGAAGCCGAATGGTTCAAGAGGACGGAGGGACTCGAGGACGAGCCCGAGAAGGGGCGGCGCTGCGACATCTGCTACGCCATGCGGCTCGAAAAGGCGGCCAGGCTGGCCGCCGAGCGGTCCTTCGACATCTTCGCCACGGTCATGAGCCTGAGCCCGTGGAAAAAATCCGATGTGCTGAACCGCCTGGGCATGGAACTCGGCCGGACCCAAGGGAAGGCGTTTCTCGAATCGGACTTCAAGAAAAAGGACGGCTTCCGCAAGAGCATCGAGCTCAGCCGGAGCCTCGGACTTTATCGCCAGGACTACTGCGGCTGCATCTACAGCCTGAGAGGCCGGGAAGCCGCTCGGATAAAGAAAGGCGCGGGTCCGGCATGAAGAAAACGGGGGGCGTCCGTTTCCTCCGGGGAAACGCGGTTCGGATCCGGGTTATGGGCGTGGTCCAGGGAGTCGGCTTCAGACCCTTCATCTTCCGGTTGGCCCAGAAATTCGGCTACCGAGGCTGGGTCAAAAACACGGGATCGGGCGTCGATATCCATCTGGAGAGCCGTGACGCCGGCGATTTTTCCCCGTTCCTGGATTCCCTGAAAAAAGAAAGCCCGCCGCTCTCCCGGATTGAAAAAATCGGGACCCGGCCGGCGCGCCACGAAAACCACCGGGAATTCCGCATCCTGAAATCCAAGGCGGGCGAGAGCTTCGTCTTCATTTCTCCGGATGTCGCAGCCTGCCCCAGTTGCATCGGGGAAGTCATGGACCCGCGGGAGCGCCGCTTCGAGTATCCGTTCACCAACTGCACGGACTGCGGCCCGCGTTACACAATCGTCAGAGGCCTGCCCTACGACCGGAAAGAGACGACCATGGCGGGCTTCCCGATGTGCGATAAATGCGGCCGCGAGTACAGCAACCCCCTGGACAGGCGATACCACGCCCAACCCATCGCCTGCCCGGATTGCGGTCCGCGGGTCAGCCTCCGTGATGCGCGATCCGGCCGGGCATTTGAAGACGGGATCAGCCGGGCGGCCGCCCTAATCCGGCAGGGACGCATCCTGGCGGTCAAAGGCCTGGGCGGTTTTCATCTGGTTTGCGACCCGTTGAACACTCGGGCCGTCGCCCGGCTGAGGGCCCTCAAAGAGAGAAAAACCAAACCCTTGGCGCTCATGGCGCGGGACATAGAAACCGTTGAGGAATACGCTTTTCTGAACCGGGCGGAGCGGCGGGAAATCCTGTCGCCGAGCCGGCCCATCGTCCTCCTCAAGAAAAAGAAGGACATCCCGGGGATAGCCCCACACCTCGACGAGATGGGATTCATGCTGGCATATACGCCGCTCCACGCGCTGCTCCTCAGGGACCTGGGGCTCATTGTGGCCACGAGCTCGAACAAGAAAGACGCTCCCATCATCAAGGATGAGGCGGAAGGGATCGCGGAGCTGTGCGACGCGTTTCTGACTCATGACCGGCCCATCGAGATGAGGGCGGATGATTCGGTCATGAAGCTGGCCGGCGATCGGCCTCTTATCCTCAGGCGCGCCCGCGGCTACGTCCCCTATCCCCAGGAAGTGCCGGAAGAGCTCGCATCGCCTGTCCAAATCCTCGCTCTCGGGGGCGAGCTCAAGGATACGGTCTCGGTTTACAAGAACGGATACGTCGTGACCAGTCAGTTCCTGGGCGACCTGGATGATTACCGCAACTTCCGGTATTTCGAGGAAACCATCGGCCACCTCTGCCGTCTTTTCGGAGTTTCGCCCCGGATCGTCGTCTCCGACCTCCACCCCGACTTCCGGACCACGGCTTTCGGCCGCAACTCAGGCCTCCCCCATCTCCAGGTCCAACACCATGCCGCGCACATCCTGGCCGCGCTCCTGGAACACCGCGTTCCTGCGGGAAAAAAGGTTCTGGGGGTGTCATTCGACGGCTTCGGTTATGGAGAGAATGGAGAAGCCTGGGGAGGCGAGTTCCTGATCGCGGACTACACCTCCTGGTTCAGGATGGCCCATTTTTCGGAAGTCTCACTTCCCGGCGGTGATCTGGCCAGCCGTCAACCCTGGCGCATGGCCCTATCTTATCTCCGGGAAGCATATGGCGACGATATTCCCGATGTACCATCCCTTAGGAACGTGAACCGGAGCCGGATCCGAAATGTTCAGGCCATGATGCGGGACGGATTGAACTCCCCTCTCACCTCGAGCTGCGGCCGGTTGTTCGACGCCGTCTCTTTCCTGGCCGGCCTCTCGCCCCTCGACATCGAGTACGAGGCGGAAGCGCCCCTGAGGCTCGAGGCCGCGGCTAAAGACGGCATACGGAGCGCCTATCACTTCTCGTTTGAAGGCAACGGCTGTCCTCTCAGAATTTCTTTTTCCCGGGCCGTCCGTGAGATAGTGAAAGATATTACCCGGAGTGTTCCCCCGGAAGAGATTTCCTCGAAATTTCACAACACCCTCGCCGGGCTCACCGCCGCCATGGCCGAAAAAGCCCGGGCCGAATTCGGGATCGACACGGTCGTGCTGGCCGGCGGTGTCTTCCTGAACAAGACGCTCCTCGTCGCCGCCGAACGATCACTGGAAAAGAAAGGATTCCGGGCCCTGAGGCCCGTGCTGTATTCCCCCAACGACGAATCCCTTTCCCTCGGACAGATCGCCTTCGCGCTGGGGAAAAATGCGGGGAAAAAGGTCGCGGGGGGACGCTAAACGGATTCGTCTTCGCCCTCTCCGCCGCTCTTCTCAGGGTTTTTCTTTTCGAGAGTCAGGTTGATCCCTCCCACGAAGGAAGAGGTGATATTGAACAGAAGAGCGGCCAGACCTCCGAGCAGTCCGAAGGCTGCGAACCCCAGAATCGCGCCGGCCGCGGCGCAGATGATCCCGCCCATCAAGGTGCCCTGCAGGTCCCGTAAGAACAGCGGAAGGGATCCGGCGATTCCTGCAAAATAAGCCGTCGACCCGGCAAACGCGCCGAAGATGATGCCGAAAACCACGCCAAAACATCCGCCGAAGAGGACGAGAGACAGCGGGTCCAGGCGGCGGATGATAAAACGGCCCGCCAGCGGCTCAGACTCCGGCTCAAGAGGCCTAACAGAGACGGCTTCCTCTTCACGGCTGCAGTAAGGACAAGGCCGGCCGGGGTCGTCAAGCGTCCGGCCGCACGCGGGACAGGTGAGTGTCGAAGTGCGGAGGCTCTCCCCGCAGCCCTCGCAGAAGACGATGCCGGCCGAATTGGCGAATCCGCAGTGGGGGCAAGCCTCTTTTTTCTCGGCCTGGGACGGCAGGTCGGACCGCACCCAATCCTTGCCGTCGAAATAATACCATTTACCGCTCTGGGCGCCGATCATCCAGAAGCGGCCCTGTTCGTCCCGGATCCTCAGCCTCTTGAGGCGCTCGATGAGTTCCCTCCGGGAAATCTCCTGGTTGGCGAATTGCTCCTTGAGCTCCAGGAAAGCCTTTTCGACGTCCTTGAATTGGTGATTCATGGTCATGCCCTGGACTCCCCAAACGGAGCGCCCGGAGTATTTATTATATCATTTATTATCAATCGATTACAATCTTTTCCCCGAGAAAGTAGATCCGCGATTGCCGAAAATTTGTGCAAACCGTCATATCTTCAATGATCTTCCATAATTCGGAATTTTTTCCCGCCGTTTTTCCACAATATTTCCACAGGAATTGTGAAAATTTTTTCATGACATGAACTGCTTAATGAGGTCGATCAGGCTGTATCCCCGCACCGGATCGGGGATGAACGAGAGAATGAAAATTCCCACGATGATCGCGCCCAGGATGCGCCTGTTTTTAGAGAGCTTCTCGCTTTCATCATAAACCCGGGGATGCTTGAGGCCGAGCAGCAGAATGGCCAGGGCCCAAACGATCCAACCCACCCAGAAAAAGACGCCCAAAACGAAGAAGACGGCCAGGACGACCTTGGAGAAAGATTTCGCCCGGCTGCCGAAAAGAGCATAGGCCAAATGGCCGCCGTCGAGCTGTCCCACGGGGAAAAGGTTGAACGATGTGACAAGGACTCCGACCCAGCCGGCGAAAGCGAGAGGATGCAGGAAAACATCGTATCCTTCGGGCACGTGCGGGAACAGGAGCGCCCCGATCATCTTCAGGAGGAGAGGTTCGCCGAAAACGATGGTTTCTTCCCGGGGGAGGGCCGGCAGAACCTTGGAGAGGGACAGACCGTAAACCAGGGCCGGCAGGGCCAGGATGAAGCCGGTGAGAGGGCCGGCTGCGCCGATGTCGAAAAGCTGGTTCTTGCGCGTAATAGGAGACTTGATCCGGATGAAGGCGCCCAGGGTGCCGATGAGAGTCGGGGCCGGGATGAAAAACGGGAGGGTGGCGTTTATCCCGTAATGCCGGCAGGTCAGATAATGACCCAGCTCATGGCCCATCAGGATGGCCATGAGCACTACCGCATACAGGACGCTCAGCAGGAAGACCCGCTGGTTCCCCAAGGCGCCGACGCTCAGCGGGTCCGGACCCGCGCCGGAAATGGTTTCGGCGTAAATATAGTTTTGACTCCAGGAGATTCCGACGATGAACGCCGAAAGGACAGTGACCACGAACAGTAAGATGTTCAGCCAGATCCGGTTGTTCGTTCCCGTGTTCATATCGCCCACAAAAAAACAGGAGTGATTCGAAGACCACTCCTGTGTTTTGACCAAAAAAAAGGGATGGGCGTCAGCTCGTCTTATGAGTCTTGCGAAACTTGTCCATCAGCTCGTCGTGCGTCTCCTTGTGATCGGGATCGGGCACGCAGCAATCGACCGGGCAAACGGCGGCGCATTGGGGTTCGTCGTGGTGGCCGACGCATTCCGTGCATTTCTCGGGATCGATAATATAGATCTCCTCGCCCACCGAGATGGCCTGATTAGGACATTCGGGTTCGCAGGCTCCGCAGTTGATGCATTCTTCGGTGATCTTGTAAGCCATGGAAATCCTCCAAGTTTGAATTAGAATTTATTATATCTCTTTTTTGCGGGCTGGCAAGAGCCAACCGTCATTTTCCGCTCTCAAGGCGCCTCACCCTGTCCGCGGCCTCGAGGCTGTAATAGGACTGGGGATAATCCGCCTGGATTTTTTTGTAGAGGGCCAGGGCTTCGTCTTTCGCGCCCTTCAGTGCCAGGACTTCGGCCCTGTGGAAGAGAATGATGTCCAGGGTATACTCCTTGGGTTTCTCATCCTCCATTTTCTTATAGACTTCGATCGCTTTGTCGTATTCCTTCTGGAGAACGTAGACCTGGCCAAGGAGATCCCGGGCCTGGTAACTGAGCAGGTCCCTCGGCTTCATGTCCATCTTCTCGAGATAAGCCCGGGCTTTGGCGGGATCGCCCTTTTCCACCCAGTGCGTGGCCAGAAGGAGGCCGGCCATCCGGCCGGTCTTCTTCTCGGCCACCATCCGCTCGATTTTGGCCAGGTTCTCGGGCTTAGTCTCCAGCTCCTGGCGGAGGGTGAGCATCCGGCTGACCGTCTCGCTCGCTTTCCGCATGTTCATGGACTGCACCCATTTGACTCCGAGCACGAGCACCACCAGAGAGCCGACGACGACGAGACCGATGAAGACTTCCTTTTTGTACGTTTCAAAGACATGAAACGCCTTGGACAGCCCCGAAGCGAATTCATCTTCCTTGATATGCTTCTTGAGCTCCTTCTTCATTCCTCACTCCTTGGGGCCGATAGGGATGGGTTCATCCCGGCCGGCAACACATGATGAACGAGCCTTCTTTTTATCATACTGCGATCAAAAAGCCAAGGACGTCGGAGTCTTCCCGCAGCACCGCGCCGGCCTTTCCCCGTTCTCTCGGTTATCACGGAAAAGAAGATGCTTCCGGGATTTCAGGAGCGGCCTGGGAGTCTCTTGATCAGCAGGAGTGAATCCAGGTGGCTCCCCCAGTGGTATCCAAGATAAAAGGGTATCGGTTTTACCCGGCTCTTGTCCTCGTAGGCCGCCTTCAGGTCGGGCTGGTCAACTCCCTTGAAGTCTTCCACCGGTTTGCCGTACTTGCCATAAAGAGAGACTTCCCAGGCATCGGGCTTGAAATACCTGTAAGGGATGCCGGTGTCGTCCTGGAGGATCATCCGGCTCTTGGCCAGGATCATGTTCCGGATGTTGGTGAAGTTGATGTAGTGGGGAAGATAAGATGCCGATTTGATGTAGGTCGTCACCGCTCCCAGCTTATCGAGGTGGGCGAACAATTTCTCGCCCGGGAAGAACTTCTCGTCCGACAGGTCGCAGGAGAAATAATAGAGGCTCTTCAAAGCCTCGCCTCCTTCAGCGAAATATTCGACCTTAACGCCATACGGACGCTTGGCTTTTTTGGGGACGGCCTCATAGGCGTTTTCCGAGAGATCCCCTTTCTCATCCAGATCCAGCCGCTTAATGGAGCTGATGGAATGCCCGGTTCTTTTCAGGAAGAAACAGAGCAGCGGGAGGACGCCGTCGACCTTATCGTCCTGAAGGCTTTCGATCATGTTTTTGGTGATAAAATAACTCTTCTTGAAAAAATCGGAAAGCGAGAGCTGAACGTCGTCCAGATAGGCCCAGAACTGGGCGGATGTCCGCTTTTCGAACTCAGGCAGATTGCCCGCGAATTCCAGCCCGAGAAGGATGTATGTGTCCGCCGTGGGGAAGAACCGGAACGCCGTTAAAAAATCCGGCCCGCCGAAGGGATAAAACAGGACGTTTTTAGCTGTGTTGGCCTCAGCGAGTTCCCTATCCGCCCATTCCTTCATCGGGTTGAGGCGCTCGGTCCCCAGGGTGGTCCAGTTGGCGTCCATGGCCTGCGCGAATTTTTTCCATTCCTCGGTTTCTTGAAGAGGTTTCAGAACGGGGTCCTCGGTCGCCAGGCCGGCAATGAACGCGGCCGCATCGTCGTGAGCTTTGTCCAGAGGCAACGCGACCTTGGGCTTGGGGGCTTCCTGAACGGAAGCCGGCGCTTTCCCGGCGGCGGGACCGGCTTTGCTATTGTCCGGACCACAGCTCCAGAAAAACGTCAGCAGAGCCAGAAGAAAGGCGCCGGATATTTTTTTCAAGGAATTCGCTCTTGTCAGATTGATCTTTGCCTGTTGATTTTTCGCTCTCCGGATTAGTATACAAAAAACCCGGACGGCATTAATGTCCATCTTTAACCAGGAGAAGAGGTATCTTGCTGCTGTGCAAGACTTTGTTTGAGACGCTGCCGAAGACCCATTCCCTCAGACCCGATTTGCCATGGCAGGACATCACGATCAAGCGTATATTGGCTTCCTTGGAGAATTTGATGATTTCCTCGGCGGCGTTGCCCATTCTCAGCTCGCCACGCACCAGGCCATTTTTTTCATCGAATTTCTTAACCGTCCTGTCGAGATAGACGGCCAGCTCTTCTTTCATGGCGCTCACATATTGTTCGGAGAACTGAATAAAGTTCTGTCCGCCAATCGTGTGAACATGCTGGCCGGATTCGACGATACACAGAAGAGTAATTTGCGATTTCAATTTATCGGCCATTTCCACGGCATACGGCAAAACCTGATCAGCGGTTGCAGATCCATCCAACGGCAGGAGAATTTTGCCGAAGACGTTGGTCAACTTTCGTTTTTTCTTGGCCGCCGCCGCTCTCACCAGGAGGACCGAAACGTGCGCCCCGTGGACGATTTTGTTGGCCGTGCTGCCCATCGTCCAGGGCAGAATGCCGGAATGCCCGTGGGATACGGTAATAATCAGGTCAACCTTTTTCTGTTGGGCATAATCAAGGATTCTGTCTGCAGGGTGTTCACCATCCAGGATCTCCGCCTTGACGATCGCCCCGGGCCTGGGAATATCAAGGCGCAATTGTTCAGCCGTTTTTTCGATATAAATCTGGATCATGCGGCTGTGTTCGGCAGCCCGTCCTTCGCAAACGGATATGAGATGAATTTCTGAAGCGAAGACAGCCGCCAGTTCCTTGGCATAAACGAGGGCCAATTCACCCAAATTCGATCCATCCAGCGGAACAAGAATATGATTCAGCATTTTTTACCTCTGATCAGGTGTATCTCACCACCAGCCATAGCCAACAGATGCCAACGACCAGAATCATCACGGGCAGAGCGTATTTACAGAACCTGCCCCAAGAGATAGGATAGCCTTCCCTCTCGGCAATGGCCGTTCCCACCACGTTGGCTGAAGCGCCGATGGGTGTCCCATTGCCGCCTATGTCTGTGCCCAACGCCAAAGCCCAGGCCAGCGGAGGGAGCGGCAGACCCGCCCCCGCCAAACCCTTTATGACGGGCACCATCGTGGCGGCAAACGGGATGTTGTCGACAATGGCTGACGAGAAAGCCGATATCCACAAAATAATGGTCAAGACCAGGACAAAACTTCCCCCGGATATCCGGCCGATAAAATTGGCCAGGGTCGCGAGAGCGCCAGTCTGCTCCAGCCCCCCGACGCAGACGAACAATCCGAGGAAAAAGAGCAGAGTCCGCCAGTCGATCTTCTTGATCATGTGAGAGGCATTTTTTGATCCAAAGATCAGGGTCAGAGCCGCGGCAATACAACCGATCGAGGCCACCGATATTCCCGTTTGGGCATGCGTAATCAACAGGACAATGATCAATAAGAAAACCGCCGTATAGATCATGAATAATTTCTGATCGGCAACGGCCTTCTTTGGCTCCGGATATTGGCTGGGATCGGGATTGATCCCATGTTGAGATGCTTTGAGGGACTTGCGGAAAACAAAATAAAAAATCAGCAGAGTGGCGATCATCCCCGCCAAAGCGGCGACGCCGGTATTTTTCAAAAAATCAAAGAACGAATAACCCAAGGCCGTCCCGATGATAATGTTCGGAGGATCCCCGCACATCGTAGCGCTCCCGCCGACATTTGAGGCGAAGATCTCGGCGATGATGACCGGCACCGGGTCAAACTTGAGCAATCTGGCTAATTCAACGGTCACGATCGCCAAAAACAACATGACCGTAATGCTGTCTATGAACATGGCCAGAAAACCGGAAAGCACGGTAAAAGCCACCAGAATGGAGACGGCCCTATACTTTACAATCCTGGCGACGTAAAGACAAAGCCAGCGGAAGAAACCGATATGACCCAACCCTTCCACCAGGATCATCATTCCGCCGATGAAAATGATCGTTTGCCAGTTGACTCCGACGGATTCAAGCGGTTTGTGTCCCGGAAACCAGAAGGCCGGCCGAAAGATCTGTCCGAGATTCAAGACCCTGAGAACGGCCGCCGGGCTTTTCATGATTATGAGGAAAACGACCAGGATCGTCAGCGCGCCTCCGACCAGCGCAGGAACGTAGCGAGGCATCTTGTCCATGATGATGACAATGAACATTAAGAGGAAGATCGCCACAGCGAAAAATTGACTTAATGACTGCATCACACCGGTCCTTTCAATAAATCGTTATGAAGGACAAGGATTCCATTTTGGGGCCCAAAATGAATACGGCCGGACATGCCCAAAAATATATCCTCAACCGATCGTTCATGTCAACCCCCCGAATCGCGCCGTATAATCTTATCGAAGAGGATATGATCTTGCCATATAAAAATCTTACCTTGACTCGTGTTTCTCTTGGGTAAGATTCTTATGTGGCAAGATGATACCCTCTATCGTAAGGTTTATAACCTGCATTATTCATAAATTTTAGGTTGGAGAAACGGAATCGCGGAGTTGACTTTCTGTTGTTTTAAGCAGCCATAGCGGCTGGTGATGAGTTCAGATCCAAGCAGTTTTTTGCTGTTTATGCTCTCCTTATGCCACCCGTCTCACCCCAGGCGCGCTTCGGCCCGAGATAGCCCGCCTCCAAATATGCGACACTAACCAAAGCCATTTGAGCCACATTTAAGCCACTAATTGACTCTTCTCATCGATATTGCTATCCTTTTCCCAAGCGGTTATAAGGGGAAAGGTCATGAAATGCCCCAAGTGCCATTCTGAAAATCCCGAGACCAAGCAGTTCTGCGCCGATTGCGGGACACAGCTTCCCTCTTCAAAAGATTTTCCTTTCTATCAGACAGAGACCCTCCATACTCCTGTTAAAGAATTGACCACCGGCTCGACTTTTGCCGGCCGCTACCAGGTCATCGAGGAGCTCGGCAAAGGCGGAATGGGACAAGTCTATAAAGTTTTTGATACTAAGATCAAAGAGAAAGTGGCTCTGAAGCTCATCAAGCCCGAGGTCGCCTCGGATAGAGAGACCATCGAGCGCTTCTCGAACGAGCTCAAGTTGGCCCGGAAAATCAGGAACAAGAATGTCTGCGGGATGTTCGACATCGGGGAAGCCGAGGGGGCCCACTTTATCACCATGGAATACGTTCCCGGCGAGGACCTCAAGACCATGATCCGCATGTCCACCGGCCTCACCATCGGGACCGTGTTGAGCATAGGCAAACAGATCTGCCAGGGCCTGGCTGAAGCGCACAGCCTGGGCGTCGTTCATCGAGATCTCAAGCCTCAGAACATCATCATCGACAAGGGCGGGAACGCCAAGATCATGGATTTCGGCATCGCCCGGTCGATACGGGAGAAAGGGATCACCGGCGCAGGGATCATGATCGGCACGCCGGAGTACATGTCGCCGGAGCAGACGGAAGCCAAGGACGTTGATCAGAGGTCCGACATCTATTCACTCGGTATCATTCTTTATGAGATGGCTACCGCCCGGGTTCCTTTTGAAGGCGAGACGGCCTTGAGTGTGACCCTCAAGCATAAGACAGAGATCCCCAAAGACCCCAAGTTGCTCAATCCTCATATTTCCGACGACCTCAAACGCCTCATCCTCAAATGCTTGGAAAAGGACAAGGCGAGGAGATACCAGACAACCGCTGAAGTCGAAGCCGAGCTGGAGAAGATCGAAAAAGGGATTCCGACGACCGAGCGGGTTGTCCCCGAAAGAAGAAAAACCCTCACCTCCAAACAGATCACGGTTCAATTCGAGCTAAAGCGGCTGATGATTCCGGGGGTCATTTTGATTTCTGTCCTCGTCATCGGGATGTTCATCTGGAAATTTCTTCCCCGAAGAGAAGCTGCGCCTCCCCCCAAGATCAAAAACTCCATCGCGGTCATCAGCTTTGAAAACCAGACCGGTGACAAGGCTTTCGATTATCTCAGGAAGGCCATTTCCAACCTTCTTATCACCAGCCTGGAGCAAAGAGGCGGGCTGTATGTGGTCACCTGGGAGAGAATGGCGGATCTTCTTACGCAGATGGGCGAAAAGGACGCAGAAACCATTGGCCGCGAATCAGGCTTTCGGCTCTGCCGCAAGGAAGGCATCGAAGCCATCGTCCTGGGAAGCTTCATCAAAGCCGGGGATATGTTTGCCACGGACGTCAAGGTTCTGGATGTCGGGACAAAGCGCCTCCTCAAAAGTGCCAGCTCCCGGGGCGAAGGAGCTGACAGCATCCTGAGAACTCAGATCGACGAGCTGAGCAGGGACATTTCCGCTGGCATCGGCCTGGCCAGAGAGAAAATCGAAGCCGAAAGAACCCAGGTCGTAGAGGTGACGACCAACTCGATGGAGGCTTATAAGGATTATCTAAGAGGGAGAGAGGACTATGATAAACTATACTATGAAGATGCCCGAAAATCGTTCGAAAAAGCCATCGAGCTAGACCCTGAGTTCGCCCTGGCTTATTTCAATCTTGCTTTCACGCACGAGGATTTAGGTAATATTCGGGCGCGCAATGAGGCCATTGAAAAAGCGAAAGCCTTGGCCCACAAAGTCACTGAAAGAGAAAAGCTTTATATAGAAGCAGC
>Ga0315288_10009744_pt1 | contig 12089 bp, 9 predicted proteins | sample YL17G11_20_MG_FD_203454 | JGI IMG/M metagenome (GOLD analysis project Ga0315288, IMG submission 203454) | Sediment microbial communities from Yellowstone Lake, YNP, Wyoming, USA - YL17G11_20 | ecosystem: Environmental > Aquatic > Freshwater > Lake > Sediment | place: USA: Wyoming | collected...
TCAGGCATCACGAATCTCGCGCTTCTGCGCGTCATAGACCGTTCGTTTGCCGGTGTCGTACGACTGCATCGCCATTATGACGGCCACCGCGTGCTGATAGCCGGCGTCAATCGAGGCGTTCGGCGTCCCGCGCGTCCGCAGGCACTGGAGCCAGTCGAGGAAGTGGTCCGGGTGAGCAACGTCCTCGACCCGCTTCTGGCCCCGAATCTGGCCCATCCTCTTGCCTCCCCCTTCGGCCGAGAGCATCGGCTCGGTCCAGTTGACCATATCGAGGACGCCCTGGTCGCCGAATATCTTGAAGCTGTTGCCGCTGCCGTTGCCGAAATTCGTCGAGTAGCTGACCATAAAGCCCTCCGGGTAGATCCAAAGGGCCTGGACGTGGTCGGGACAGGTGAACTTGTGCTCGTCCTTCCAGGTGAATGTCCCTCCCAAGCAAACGCAGCTCGTGGGGAATTTGGCGCCGGTGATGTAGTGCACCAAATCAATGAAGTGGCTGCCGAATCCGGGGACCGGCCCGTCGGAGAACTCGCGATAGCCGTACCAGCCGGAGTAGAGGACCGGGTCGAACGCCCGCATAGGACGATCCATCAGGAACTCCTTCCAGTCCACGTCCTCGGCCTTGACTTCCTTGACGTACCCGTACCAATAGGGCTTCTCCCCGTTGCGGCACTGCTCGATTCGTCCGACCGTCCCAAGGATGCCCGTCTTGTAAAGCTCGCGACAGCCGGTGAAGCTGGCTAAAGACCGCAACTGCGTGCCGATCTGGACGACTATGTTGGCCTTCTTGACGGCATCGCAGGCGTCTATGAGCCCGTCGAGCCTCATCGCCAACGGCTTTTCGCAATAGGCGTCCTTGCCGGCCTCGGCGGCGGCCTTGAGATGCGTGGTGTGCTGATGGTCGCAGGATGCGATCATAACAGCGTCCACATCCTTGAGCGCCAGCAAATCGCGGTATGACGAGAACTTCCGCGCCTCGCGCCCGTACCACTCCTTGGCCGTGGCGGAGGCGACCTCCTGCCGAACCCGCCACGGGTCGCAAACGGCTGTGATTTCGATATTCTGGGTCTTGGCGTGCTCGTTCACGCCGGCCATGTGCGCGCCGACGCCGCGACTGCCGCAGCCTATGACGCCGATTGATATCCGCTCGTTGGCCCCGATGACGCGGGAATAGCTCGTCGCGGACATAGCCAGGGCGGCGCTGCCGGCGGCGGCAGCCTGTAAAAAATCTCGACGTGAATAAGAACCTCGCATAGTAAATCCTCCAAAAAGGGCTAACTGGCAGAAAGCCCCATCCCGTATTCCTTTTCTGCAAATCCGCTGGGCTACGCAGCCAAGCTCAATTACCGGGCATTATATCACAGCCGCAAACGGAACGCACAACCATTTTCCTTGCACGCCCGCCACGATTTGCTAAATTGACGGAGTTCAGCCGCCAGACAGACGAATCCGTCGGCGGATGTAGCATGGACCATTCGGAAAGGCTAAGGCAGATGAAAAATGCCGCTGGAGAGGCTCGAAGGTCGGACATCGGCAGAGCGGAGTGCATCGTGAACATCGGGGCCAGAATGCCCCCCCGGCCACAGGCTCGCAAGGCGACGCAAATGGCTGCCTTTTCACTCAAGCAGCAGAGATGAAAAAGGGCTGGCAGGGCCAGCCCTTGATTTGCAGGTCGAACTGAATTTCGTCAGCATGTTTCCTCAAAGGCCCGAAAACAGTTGTTTGGTGTTTCGAGTTTCCTTTAGGGGTCTTCTTTTATCGCAGAACTCGGATTGTGTCAGTACCTTCAAAAACCGTGCCGTCGGCCAGTTCGCCGGTAACGGTGAGTTCGGCCTGGTCTGCGGTGCCAAGTATTCCCTCGACCGGAGACCTGCTGAATTTCACCATTAGCTCAGCGACGCCATCGCCGTCGTGGTCAAGAATCCCCGTGGGGCGTGACTCTGCCGGGACAAGGTCATTGAGCATTACCGTGCTTACGTCTATGTCAGCCACATCATACCCTTCCAGCAGCTCGATATAGCAGGTAATCCATTTGCCCTTGCTCTTTACATTTAGTGTATCAGGGTCTATGTCAACGGTAGCTTCAATCGCAGGTTCGGGGATGTGAAGGACTTCTGTTGAGGCGAGGTCGCCGCTGCTGTTGCCCCCGCCAAAGACGTAGATATCCATACCGATTACAGCGCTTGCGAAAACGGCACGTTCGACGTTCAGGGATGGTTCAAATCGCCAGTCAGTCTCGCCGGGCGCCCAAGATTCCACTGTGGCTACAGCACCACCCGAAGCAGTCTGGCCGGCTATCGTATAGATTCTACCATCAACACACTGCAGTTCATAATTGGCTCTTGGGACATTCGGAATCGGAACGGAACTGAGGTCCCACAAATTTGTAAGCGGATCCAAAACCCATAACTTTCCAGAGAATGGATTGTCAGAAGTTATCGCCGGGACATAGATTTTGTCATTGCAGGTTAGTGCCCGCTCGGGTTGAGCAGGTGCTGGCATTTCGCCGCCATATCGCCAAGTATCAGTCAGTGGGTTATAGATATCAAAACGCGATTGAACGTTTGCGTAGTGGTTTCCACCAAAAGCATATATTTCACCGTTATATGCGGCAACACCAAGGCTGCTTCTCGCGTAAATACCTGCTCTCGACTCCCAACTACTGCCATTGAATCGTTCGTTTTCTGACCTACTGTTGCCGACATGCCCTCCTATGGCATAGATGTAGTTTCCAACTACGGCAGAATCAAGTGAATGTCTGGCTGTGGGCATAGAGGTGTCGAGCGTCCAGGTGTTGGCACCCGGGTCATACTTTGAAACAGCGTTTTGAGCATCGCCCGGCGAACTCGGGTTAACTACACCTCCTATAGCGTAAACATAACCATTCAAAGATTCGCCTGTTAAACAATGTCGAGCTATCTTCAAATCATCCTTGAATTCCCACTGCAAGGCGGCTGTGGCAAGCGATGTCAGGATAAGAACAACCAGAAAACATTGTTTGATTTGACTTCTCATCTTTTTCTCCTCGTAAATGTGAATTATTCTTTTTATTCTTTTCTCTAACCAAAATGATCCTTACCGATAATACAAGCATCTCAGTCCATAAGACACCTCCTCTTGCCCCGTCAACGTTGGTCTTGTTAGCTGTCATTCCTGCGACCGCCGCCAGTTGTCATTCCTGCGAAGGCAGGAATCCACAACCCTTAGCCGCCTGCTGAACGAGCAGCACCCACAAATTCAACTCTGAGTGGGTACTGGTTTTACTGGACGACTCTGATGGTGTCAGCGCCTTCAAACGGCGCGCCGTCGGCCAGTTCGCCGGTGACGGTTAGCTCCGCCTGGTCTGCTGTTCCAAGTATTCCCTGGACGCCTGACCTGCTGAATTTCACCATTAACTCAACAATGCCATCGCCGTCGTGGTCAAGAATCCCCGTGGGGCGTGACTCTGCCGCCACCTGCTCATTGAGCATTATCGTGCTTACGTCTATGTCAGCCACATCATACCCCTCCGGCAGCTCGATATAGCAGGTAATCCACTTGCCCTTGCTCTTTAGATTTAAGGTATCAGGGTCAACGTCAACGGTTGCAGAGACGCTAATCGTGTAGAGAAATCCGTGGTCGTTGCCTGACGAGTCACGGTAATAGCCGACAATTTTGTTCCCGTCGATGCCTAATGGCCAGGTCCAGTTCGTCCCAGGGTAGTCAAAGCTTGTCCAGGTTGTCCCATCATACAGGAAACCGTGTGTCCCGGAAACGTCATCGTAGCAACCGACAATGTCGCCGGCGTCTATGTCCGTCGCAGATGTGACGTACGCTCCTGGGTATTCGAGGGTCGTCCAGCTTGTTCCATCATAGAGATAACCGTGCCACCCCGACCCATCGAGGTAGGAACCGACAATATTGCTACCGTCGATGCCATATGCGAACGGCCGGTCCGCTCCTGGCGCGTCCACGTTGGTCCAGGTCGTTCCATCGTAGAGAAAGCCGTGCTCCTCGACCACGAACTCCACTTGCTTAGCGTAGTAACCGGCAATGTTGCCGCCGTCGATGCCGTATGGCAGTGTCTGGTACGCTCCTGGGGCATCGAGGGTGGTCCAGGTCGTCCCATCATAGAGAAAGCCATGCCATCCGCTCCACTGGTCATATCCGTAGCAACCCACGATGTTGCCGCCGTCGATACCGAATGCATGTGTAACTGGCACTCCTGGGGCGTCGAGGCTGGTCCAGGTTGTCCCGTCATAGAGGAAGCCGTGAATCCCTGAAACGTCATAGTAGGTACCGACAATCTTCCCGCCGCTGACGTCGAATGCGTATGTCAGGGTTGCCCCTGGGGGATCGAGGGTAGTCCAGTCTGCCTCTGCGTACGCCGTAGCAAACAGTGCTATCAGGGCCACAATTACAAGGTTCAAGTGTTTCGTTTCCATTTTCAGTCCTCCAACAAGTTAATCGTTGTTTCGCAAAAACATTTCTTTGATTTATGTAAAACGGTTGTTGTGTTTTCAACTCAAGACAGCCGGTTATTTTTGCCGGTAAATGACAAATTGGGATCCCTCCCCGTTTCGCCTGCAATCCTATCGGAAGCAATCAAATCTTGCCTATCTTACCAGGGGGGGGGTAAAAGTCAAGAAAAAATGAGAAATTATAGGACTTTTTCGGATTATTCGCATAATCACAGGCGCAGCAAAGACTTGCGCGCAAGTCGAAAGAACAGGGACACGCAAAGGATTATCTACAAGAGCCGCCGGCAAGTGGAGTGAACCCGCCCGGTTTTAATAGACCTCTCGACTCCGCTTCGCTGCGCTCGGGGTGACAGGGGTAAGGTGCGCTCCGGGTGACGCTGTGGTTTGTTCGCCGTGACACTGTGATACGCTCGGGGTGACGGTGTGATGCGCTCGGGCGGAATCGGATGGGGATTGTCTGTCGTGTGCGGCGGGTACCTGATGCGTGAGCCGGAGGGGCAGGGACTTTCACTGAGTCTGGTTGGGCTCGTTGGGTTCGGTTGGTTCGGCTGGCTCGACGGGACCCTTGTCCATCCCCTGCTTGGATCCAGCGCTGCTGACTAATTGCTCAATTGTCGCCTGCTGTTCGGCAATGGTATTTTGCTGCTGAGCGATGGTGGTTTTAAGCTTCTCTATTTCGCTTTGAAGTGCGTTTAGCGCCCCGCCCCCATCGCTGAACCGAGCTACCGTATCCTCCATTGCATCCTGGGCCTTGCGCGCTTGTACAAGCGCCTTGCCTCGCTCCGTTGTCAACTGCTGGACCAGAAGGTCGAGCTCGTCACGAGTCTTTTTGGCGGCATCCATTTCCTCTTTAAGGTCGGCTATTTCGCCCTGCGCTTTGACCAGGTCGGTCTTGACCTTCAAGAGGGAATTCTTTGCCTCTTCCGCTTCGGCCCGCGCCGCCTTCTCCCCGCTATTGTCGCAACCCGCCGGAAGCACCGAACAAGTCAGGAAGACAAGAAATCCAAAAATCACATCTTTTTTCGTCACGTCCGAGCTCCTTTCTTTGGAGAAGCCCTTTTGTAGCCACTCACAGTCGAATTTGTGGGCGCTGCTCGATCACCGGGCGGCTAAGGGTTGTGGATTCCTGCTTTCGCAGGAATGACAACTAACAAGATCAACGTTGACGGGCTACTTGTTGCTCGCCTCAACGCCTGAATTTGTAGCTCAGCAGTTTGTAGATCAGTTTGGCGGCCATAAAATCCGGGGCCTTATTTCTCTCATCCGGACAAAGCTCGACAACATCAAAGCCCACAAGCTGCTTCGAATTACAGATTGTTTTGAGCAGCGTGAGCACCTCGCACCAGAGCAGGCCGCCCGGCTCCGGCGTTCCGGTGGACGGCATTATCGACGGATCGAATACGTCCAGGTCAATGGTAATGTAAACCTTATCAGGCAATTTGGAAACGACCCGGCCAATCCAGTCGGCGTTGCTGTGAATGTCCGTGGCAAACAAGACGCGGTCTTTGTCGAGAGACTTCTTCTCGGAGGAATCCATACTCCTGATGCCCACCTGCAGGATGGGGCACAATTCTTTGACCCTGGCCATAACGCAGGCGTGATTGTACTGCGACCCTTCGTACTGGTCCCTCAAGTCGCAATGCGCATCAAGCTGCAGAACGGTCATATCGGGATGCTTCTCGATGTTTGCCCTGACAGCACCGATGCTGACCGAGTGCTCCCCTCCGATAACGACGGTGAACTTATCGTTTTGGATATGCCGCTCGACCTTTTCCCTTACGGTCTCGACCATATCTGCGGGATATAATCTTCCATCGACGGCCTCAGCCGTGTAGATGCCTTTCAAATATACTTCCGAATCCGTCTCTATATCGTACAGCTCCATATTTCCCGACGCCTCGATTATCGCGGCGGGCCCCCTGTCGGCACCTTTGACCCAGGTGCTTGTTTGGTCGTAGGGGGCCGGGATAATCACAATAGAGGCGTTCTCTAATTTGGCATATTTGTCCTCCAGGTAGCCGAAACTATTCAATCGCGCCATGTTAGAAATGCTCCTTTGATATTCCCTCATGAGTTCTGCAAAATTGCAGGTTAGACCTATATTGTTGAAGAAAATCTCTTTTATGATTTTCTTCAATAATTACCTAAGCGCTTACGAGACAATACATTACCGTTGAAAAGAAAAAATCAACAATGGTTCGACAGGCTCACCTTCCTGAGCGAAGTCGAAGGAACGATTTCTTCTTTTGTAGGGCGGGGCTTGCCCCACCGAACTGCTCTGAAGTGGTGGGCTGAAGCCCACCCTACGCCTAACCTGCAATTTTGCAGAAGCCTTTTACCGAGTATGACCAGTGCCATTGGTGAGATTCGGTCAATTCACTTGTGCGGCCTTGTTCAGTCGAAAAGAAACATCGCTATTGCGACCGTTGTCGTCCACAGGTCCTTTTGTCCGCTTGCGGTTTGGGTGATGTTGGAGGTTCTAATTATCAGGCCGCTGGCCTGATAGACCTGCTCCTTTTCCGACCAGGCCTGATTCGGGTCAACTTCGAGACCCAAAGTGGTGCCGAGCATGCCTGCGGCGAGGTCTTCGGCAAGGTCGGCCGCCTCCTTTTGATTCATTCCGTGCCCGTGGACTTCGCTGAGATAGCCCCACTTATTGGTGTCTTTGGGCACGGCAATACCGACAGAGGAAGCGACCAATCTGCCGTGTTCGTCAGTGTCGGACCGCGCCATAACACAGTAACATATCCCGCCCGGCCGCAATTGCTGCAGCCCCTTCTCACGACTGATTACCTTGCATCCGGGCGGCAGAATCGATGAGACCTGGACCAAGTTCTGTTGCGCCACGCCCGCCTGGCGCAGCGCCTCCTCGAATGACTTTAACTGGTACTTATGCCGACCGACGCCCTTTGTGAGAAACACCTTCGTAGGAACAGGAATATTTGTCTGTCCGTCCATCACCTTGACTTGGTTTTCTCGCTGCTCAGCTAATTCCATTTCCCGGCGTTCTTTCCTAAACTCCACCCATCATGACCAGCACGACTTCATATTTGTTGCCGTGTTCGATAGAAACGAACCATGATTTTATCAGCGGATTATACACCCGGCATAGAGACCGGCAACAAAAATTTAAAAAAATCGACCCGTCAAGAAAAAAGATCAAGCCCCTTCGTCGGCATCGGCTCATTAGTCTCGGATGTTCTGTCAGTAGCTCAGCTCGTCGGCGCCGATGTCGGGTTTCTCGCCGCGGGGCTGACTGTCTATATCACCGGTCACCTCAGCCAATTTCATACCTTTGTCAATGGCCTGCACAGCCCGGCCCGTCAGGCGCAGGTTTCCCTCGGACGGGGCGACAAGGGCATCGGCAAGGTCCATTTCGAGGTTGTTGACAAACCTGATTTGGCTGTCCGACTCATTTCTTATCTTCGGCCCGCTGACCAGGTTGTTGGCGATGAGCAATCCATCGTTGTCAAAGACGGTCCTGATAAGGCGGCCCAGGCGACTTTCGCGCTCATAAATAGTGTTGTTGAGAATCTTGCAGTCCTTCGTATATACCGTCACGATGCCGCCCTCGGTGGCGCCGGCGACGAAATTGTTGCGGACGATACAGCCTGTGCAGTGTATGCGTGTTTCTTCATCTCGGTAGGGGTTGCCGAGGCAGATGCCGGCGTCGCAGCCGATGATGATGTTCCGCTCGATGATGCAGCCCTGGGCGTCGTGCCATATAAAGACGGCCCCTCTGGCCTCTCTTGTTGCGCCATTTATTCCGACGAAGACGTTATCGCTGATTACCCAGTCTGCGGGGTACATCACATCGATGCCGCCGATGTAGTTGCCGCCGGCGATATCGTGCGAGTCGTCGCTCAATTGCTTGGGCCGATCATTGTAGAACAGGCAGTACTGGACGCGGCAGCGCTTGGGACGAATCGCCTCGCGATCGGCTTTGGGGACTTTGACGCCCTTGACGCCGCGCTGCCAGATATTGTGGATGATGCAGTTATGGATTGTCAGGTCCTGGACGTTGGTTTCCGAGTTGATCTTGAATCCGTTCCACTTGATGTTCTGGATGGTCAGATCGGCAATCGTCACGCCCGAACACGCGGTAATCCAAATCAGCTCGCCATCACGGCTTTCGGCACCGTCGATTATTACCCGCTCACGACTCCCGGATGCGCCCCGCAGCGAGACTTTGTCGGTCTTGATCTCGACAAAGTGCGGCATCATATAGTGCCCGTCCGCCAGGAGGATTGTCCCTCCCACTTTGACCTCGGCGAGCGCGTTGATTAGCTCCTGCACGGTTGAGACCTCAATTAGCTGGCCTTTGGGCCGGGGGAGCGGAGGCGCTTTGGGAAACCAGGGTTGATTCGGCGGGCTGATAAGGCCGCCCTGAACCGGCTCCGACCTGGGCGGCGGAGTCTTAGTTCCAGTCGGCGTGGCCATCTCAATCGCCTCGAGCACCTCGGCGTACTTCATAAGCGTAAGATAGTTCCTCAGCGCGTAACCGCAGCTCTTGAGACCTTCGGCGGAGTAATCATCCTGATACATCTTCGGATTGCTTGGATGCACACCGTCGCGCGCCAGCAGAGTCGGGACATCGTATCCATCATATTGGGAGAATTTATCCATCGCGCCGTCCCAGTCGTCGGGCCTGCGCTTGAGGATTTCCGAATGAAAGTCGATGAGCGGCGCCGGCAAATCAAGAGCGATTTGCCGTACAGCCTCGGCATAGACCGCGGCCTTCTCGGCGGAACCGTGCCGGGGCGGGATTGTGCTGAGTATCACGACCGTTCCATTGTCCAGGCATTTCTGAACAACCTGCCGAGTTTTCTGCTTGTATTCTTCCAGAGGTACGGAGTCAAGGTCGTTTGTGCCGAACATAATCAGGGCGACTTCCGGGTTCAGGCGCTTCAGCCAGTTGTCGATATTCTCGTGCGCCCAGCGAATGGTCATGCTGCCTTCGTTGCCGAATTGGCCGCCCTTCCAGTCTCGCCAGCATTCTTTCTTCAAGCACGCGTTCACAAGGTCATACGCCTGCTCCATCTCGGGCGGGGCGTTCTTGCGCGAGTACAACAACGGCGTCCAGAACGCCAGAGTGACGGTGATCGAGTCGCCGAAATGCGCGAAGGTACCCTTTTGGCCCGAAAACTTCGAGTGCACCTGCGCCATAGCGTCGGCCCAATAGGGCTTAGCCTTCTTCTGCACGTCCTGAGCCGCCGGCACAGCCGAACAAATCAGCAGAACAAGCAAGGCCGTTCGATAAAATGGTTTCATAGCCAACCCCTGATAATCCCATAGAGTAATTGCTAAAAAGTAACATAGCTTTCTGCTTTTCGCAGCAGCGCGCCCACTTTTGCGATGTCTTCGATGCTCCTAAGACGTCCCTGCTTTCGCCGCTCGAGAATCCGGTTGACCGTAATCGGCCCAAGTCCGGGGACCTTGAGAAGCGCCGGCCTCGATGCCCGATTGACATCTACGGGAAAAATCTGCGGATGTCCGACGGCCCAGGCTTCTTTCGGGTCCGTGGCCAGGGACAGATTATCGCCCTTCTCGAAGACGATATCCGATTCCTTGAAGCCGTATTTTCTCAGCAGGAAGTCCACCTGGTAGAGCCGATGCTCGCGCATCAGCACATCCGCTGAGTTCTCCGTGCCTTCGAGTTCGCGCACGAGAGAATCCTCGCCCAATCCCTTTTGGTAGGCGCTGAAATACACCCTGTGCATCCTCAATCGCTCGTACAGGCCGAACATATACTTGACGATCTGGGCATCCGACTCGCCGGCCGCCCCGACGATGAACTGCGTTGTCTGCTTGACCCTCTGGTATCTCGATCCCGGCTCGGTGAGCCTGCTGATGAGCTTGATCGGCTCGATAATATCTTCGATATACCTTTTCTTGCTCGATAGTTTTGCAAGGTTCTTTGCGCCGGGCGTTTCGATGTTGAGCGATACCGCGCTGGCAAGCGAAACGGCCTGCTCTATGGCGGCGTCGCTGGCGCCGGGGATGACCTTTAGATGAATATAGCCCTTGAAGGCGTGCTTTTTGCGGAGCAGCTTCGCCACGCCGTTGAGCCTGTCCATTGTGGCGTCGGGCGAGCCTATCACGCCGGAGCTTAGAAACAGGCCATAGACCTTTCTGCGATTGTAATAATCGAGAAAGACGTCGGCGGTTTCCTCCACGCCGAGGCTGCACCGGCGAACATTTGCCTGCTCGCGAAGGGGGCAGTACCTGCAATCATTCGTGCAGACGTTTGAGAGCAGCGTCTTGAACAGGACGCTGGTGCCGCCGTTCGGAAGGGTCACCGGGTACACCCATCGCCCGTCACTGCTTCTGCGGCGGTGCTCATCCTTGCCGGTTGCGCAGGCGCACGCCAGGTCGTACTGAGAATCGGCGCTGAGAATCTCTAATTTCTGCTGCGTGTCAGGCCTGGAAACAACGCCAACCATCGGAATCCTTTCGTTGCAGCAATACTATCCGATTGCACCGTAGGGCACAAGGTCTGATCAATCCCCATACACGACAATTAGATGCGCATTTCCCGGTCTTTCGCTCATCGGTTCTGCTGGTTATAGCGAATGGCTTCTAATCAGAAGGCGTTCTCGTTTGGCAGCTTACGTTCTTCGAGGACATAGATTATCAGCGCAATGGCCGCCACGGAGAACATTATCCACCCGATGCTGCGCTCAATCCGGTTGTAGATGCCGCTCCAGTAATCCTGCCAAATCCGGTCTTCAGGCTCGAGCAATGTCACCTCATCGGTTATCGCTTTGAGCTTTCTGAAGTCATCGAGCTCAGAGGCGCAGTCGGCGCATCGGGCCAGGTGCTCTTCGAGCCGCCGCCTTTGCTCGTTGCTCAGCTCATTGTCCAGGTAGCCCATCAGCAGGTCCTTATAATCGTCACACGCCACTTGTGCTACCTCCTTTCTCTGTTGACAATAATTCCTGTAGTCTTTTGTGGGCATAGTACAAACGACTCGTTACAGTGCCCACAAGCCCCAGCGCGATGAAATAGGCGTCCTTCATATACTTGTTCACGAAAAGCTCAAACGCCTCTCTTGAGCCCCCCCGACAACGCTGCATTGCTAAGAGTTATTCTTGACACAAGCTGGCCAATTCTGAGGCTCCAAGTCAAGGCTGGATCGACTCAATTCAGCCCACAGACTCCGTTTCCATAGTAATATACATCGGATGCGGTCATTTCCTTCAAAGTATTTTTCCACATTTTTGGGCAGTGCGCAAAAAATAACCGGGGCCTGCGCCGATTGGCACAGGCCCCGGAATGGTGCAAATCTACGTGGTCATCCCCATAACGAAGGGACGAGCCACGTTAGCTTCTGCTCAATGCCGATTAGGGCAAAGGCCACTCAGTCTCTTCAAGCCACCTGCTGAGCAACACAGCATAATCCTTGAAGTTGACCTTCTTCTGCAAGGCAGGCTCAAGGTCAGAGACGTTGGCAGGCGAAGCGACCGGGATATACAACGTACCCATGCCGGCTGCAGACAAAATCTCGCCGTATGACAGGGCGTAGTTGTAGAGCTTGAACTCGTCAATCAGACCGTTGAAGTACGAGTCCGGCCAACCATAGCGACCCACCTGGAACGGATTGGTGTTCGTCGTGTTGATGGTTATGGCCCA
>Ga0315288_10009746_pt1 | contig 12087 bp, 13 predicted proteins | sample YL17G11_20_MG_FD_203454 | JGI IMG/M metagenome (GOLD analysis project Ga0315288, IMG submission 203454) | Sediment microbial communities from Yellowstone Lake, YNP, Wyoming, USA - YL17G11_20 | ecosystem: Environmental > Aquatic > Freshwater > Lake > Sediment | place: USA: Wyoming | collected...
TGGTATTTCAATAAGAAGAATGAATATCTACCTCCTCCTCACGAAGAGATCGAAGCCTGGAAGCTCTCAGACCTTTTTTAAAAGACCATGTTCATTTGTATATGGTCATTCCCCCAAAGTATGCGGTCAGCAAAGTAGTGGAAACCATCAAAAAGAATACTAGTAGATCTCTAAGCAGAAAGTTTGTTTTCTTGAAAAAAGTGTATTGGGATATAAAGGGCGTTTGGGGTAAAGGATACTTTGTCTCTACGGTAGGAATAAACGAAGAAGTAATCCGAAGATACGTCCAATCACAAGAAGAGGAAGAAACAGGACAAGCAAAGCTTGAGTTTTGAACGTACCACGCCTGTAAAGGCGTGGGAATTGATTTTTTTTGACATCTATGTTATATATAAGCTACAATATAAAAAAACAGATAAGTAAGGAAGTGACTAAGATGTTAACTCGTGAACTGAGGACAAGACAGGAATGTGAAGACTTTGTGCGGGGTTGCACGATTATGGGCACCGGTGGCGGTGGTAACCCGGCTCGAGGCTTTGATAAGCTGACGAGAGCGTTAGACGAAGGTCTTAGAATAGGCTGGACAGATGCTAAACAGATACCTGATGATGCCTGGGTAGTATGTCCGTTTCTAATGGGATCGATTGCACCAAAGACATCCGCAGGCCTGGCTGAGATAAAAGATCTGGGGCTTACTAAAGTGCACTATCCAAATACCATTATGGCTGCAATTCAAGAGCTGGAGATTTACACTGGGAAAAAAATTGGTGCAGTAATACCTGGTGAACTAGGAGGTGCAAACACTCCAGAGCCAGTTGCGCAGGCTGCTCGTCTATCCATCCCCTGTATCGATGGGGATTACGCCGGTCGAGCCATTCCAGAGATCGCACAGATGATACCCGTTCTATTCGACAAGCCGCTTGCGCCGCTGACCAGCGTAGACGAATGGGGCAATATCAGTATTATTAAGGCAGCTATCAACGAGCCAATGGCAGAAAGAATCGGGAAATTCCTCGCTGTGGCAGCACATGGCCTGGTCGGTATGGCCGGCGTTCTTTTAAGCGGTAAAGAATGCAAAGAAATTGCCGTAACGGGAACACTTAGCTTGTGCCTGAAATTGGGGCAAACAGTTCAGGAAGCTCGTAACCGCGGAATCGATGTTCCTGTAGCGACAGCCGAGGCTATGGCAGGATGGATCATTTTCAAAGGTAGGGTCACAGCAAAAGAGTGGGAGGATCGAGTCGGATATTACTGGGGAACCCACACGCTTACGGGCATCGAAGAATTTTCCAGACAAACCTTCAAGGTATGGTTTAAGAACGAGAATCATATCTCCTGGCTTAATAATAAACCGTTTGTCATGAGCCCTGACCTTATATGTATGGTTGATCGTGAAACTGGGGAACCCAAGACCAACGACGCTATAGCTGAAGGAGATATCATGGCTGTGTTGGGAGCGCGAGCCCCCGATCCTTTCCTGACCCAACCCAAAGGGTTGGAAGTTTTGGGGCCAAAGCACTTCGGTTTTGATTATCCTTATGTGCCTATTCAGAAACTTATAAGTTAAGATGGTAGTAAACCTGAGGAGTAAATATGAGTGAACGATTAGTCGATGCCTTTTGTCAGATGTGAAAATCGATAGTGAGTCTGGAAATGAGAAAACTTTCCTCAATTATCTTGCCGATCTGTTTCGTAACGATCTGGGTGCGGTTTGTGTTTTTGACGCATTCGGAAACCTAATTGCCCGTGTAACAGCGAAAAACTGCAGTGGTAAACCTACGATCTTATTTGTCTGTCATGGGGATACTGTCAAACCTGGTATGGGTATTGAGCCAGTTGTGGTTGGTGGTGTTATTCGCTCTGAAGGAGATACGATTTTGGGAGCGGATGACAAAGCCGGTATTGCTGAACTGTATGAGGCTGTGTTCACCGCGGATCACCATCCCGAGTTGGAAATAGTGATCACGCGCGAGGAAGAGACTGCAATTAAAGAAGGTTGGGTCGATAGTGAGACCACGTGTAATGTTGGAATCATCGAGGGTGGCCGGATTCGAAATGGAGTGCTGGAAAAGGTTTTTATCAAAGCGGAGTGCCACAGTTTGAATCACACGATACCTGCATAGCTTATAGCAATACTGTTAAAGAGGCATTCGAGGTTTCGGCTCGGGCTATTGGCGCTGTGGCGGATGTGAAGCTTGACCTGGCATATAGGGGTGTTCGGATTTCTGAAGATGCGTCGGTCCTGATCACGGCTCATAAGGCGTTAGAAAAGACAGGCTTAACCCCTGATGCCAGGATTATCTGCGGCGGGACAGATGCATCTATTTTAAACGGGAAAGGAATTCAGACCGTTGTCCTGGGTATTGGTTGTCGTGCGGAACATTCTAACGATGAACATGTTTATGTCTCCGATATGGAAACTGTGGTGAAAGTACTGCACAATCTATTTGAAGTATTGTGTGATTAGATTTTGTAGCACCGTTTTCGGTGGTTAATTTACAGTTTAGGGTGGTCAAATATGGATTTGCTTAAAGCAATTATGGAACGAAGGAGCGTGCGGTCATTTAAAGCTGATCCCATACCTGAAGATATGTTGCAAAGATTAGTAGAGGCGGGTATTTGGGCTCCTTCGGGTGGGAACGCCCAGACTTGGTGCTTCATCATCGTTACGGATAGTGGCAGCATAAGACGACTCAAAATGCTGAGCCCCGGGCTATTGGGAAACCCTCCGGCGGTAATAGTTATCTGCCAGAATGTTGCTGAGGCTGAACGAAAGGGAGCGAAACTGGGCAAAGAAGTCCTCATGCTGATGGACTCTGCCATGGCAGCGCAGAACATTATGCTGGCTGCTTATGCAGAGGGTTTGGGAACTTGTATTGTTCGCTCTTTTCACCCTGGAGGCATTCAAAAGTTACTCAGGCTACCCGAATATATTGAACCTCAGATTCTGATCTCTATTGGTGTTACGGCATCTGTGTCTAAACCTCCAAAACGGAATTTTGACATTGTGTCTTTCCAGGAGTATAGGGGTAATGATTAGTTCTATTGAAACCAAGGTCTTTGAATTGATCTGTTACATGGTCACAAGCGCTTGTAATCTTTTGAATGAGAACAGACTATACGGCCCGTTCAGACTGCTCGATACAGCCAGTCGCTTAATCACTTTACTTGAGGAAGAAGGCGTAAGGAGTAAGAGGCTTGGAGAGATACGGGAACGGATCGTTGCGGGCCAATACAGTGTAATGGAAGATGAGAAGATTTTTGCCGATTTCCTTCAAGATTTGGTGTTGGCTCTAATTCCTTTAATGGAAGACGGGACTGTTTAATATACTTTGATTTGAATGAAAGTTGGTTATCCTTATTTATCCTCGTGTTATGTTAATAGAACCATTCCAATGGGAGAAATAACAACAGTTTAATGCTGCAATAATAGACTTTGTTTCTGTTTGGAAAGGAGGTGTTGAGTCGGAAAAAACATTGAATTATCGGGATGCGTTGTCTTAAGCTAACGAAATATGCTTGCTTGTGTTGATTTACAGTTAAAAGATGTTTGGATTAATAATTCTTATTAGGAAAAGGAGGATAATATGAAAAATCTTAAACTATTGCTTTACTTGATGGTTTTGGTGACCTTATTGGTTGTCCCTGTAATCGGAGTTACGCTGGCTTCTGCTGTAGAACACAATCCGGAGAGCATTGTGCGTTGGTGCGAGGACTGGCCAACATACATCGATCCTGCAGTCGGGACAGATTTCTCTGACACCATGGCGATAGTCCAGCTATACGATACGTTGATATTCCCGAACCTGGACGGGTCAGTAAGACCCCACCTGGCCGAGAAGTGGGACATTTCTGATGATGTCCTTACCTATACTTTTCACCTTCGGAAAGGGGTGAAATTTCACAACGGTGATGAACTAACCGCAGAAGATGTCGTTTTCAGTACTGAGCGCTTGTTCGATATTGGTGAGGGTTTTGCATACATATTGCGGACCAAAGATGCTCAAGGCAGAATCATTGCTGGCATTGAATCGATCAAAGCTATTGATGATTACACGGTAGAGTTCAAGTTGGCAAGGCCGTTTGGCCCATTTATCCCTGCATTGGTGCGTCTTTACATCCTCAACAAATCTCAGGTCATGGAAAACATTAACAAATCTGAAAAGATGTATGGAGAGATGGGTGACTATGGTAAGAAGTGGCTTCTAACCAACGACGCTGGCAGCGGACCATACAAAGTCAAAGAAATGAAGATGGAAGAATCCCTGCTGGGCGAAAAGTTTGACGACTACTGGGGTGGCTGGGAAGAAGGTGCTCCTGATTTCTTCAGAGAATTTGCCTTCCCCGGTGAGGTAGCTATCCGTACGCTGATGAATAATCGAGAATTGGAAATTACCTCTGAAACTCTGCCAATGGAAGCTTATGCTGCTCTCCGTGAGATCCCAGGAGTTGATACTATTGCCTATTTAGCACCACATAACCTTCAGATCATGCTCAATACTCGGATCCCGCTAACAAATGATATCCACGTTAGAAAAGCGCTATCCTGGGTGATGGGTTATGACGTGGTGGTTAACGATATCTGGCCATACTATGTCCAATCGGTTGGTCCGGTTCCTCAGACACTACCCGGCCATAGCAAGGATACCTTCCAATACAGTTACAACTTAGAGAAAGCTAAGGAAGAAATGGCCAAGTCAGCATACGCCGGCCAGAAGAATATTCCGTTTACACTGTCCTGGTGCGCTGAAGTCCCCGATGAAGAAAAAGTAGCTCTATTGTTCCAGGTCAATGCAGCTGAGATTGGAATCGATGTCGAGATCTTTAAGAAACCTTTTGGTTTAATGATCGACGATGCGCAGACCGTGAAGACCACACCGAACGGCTCCGTCGTTTACGTGGCTGCCCACTACAATGAAGCTGGCTCGATGCTAGAAACACGGTATCACTCCAAGTCTCAGGGCACTTGGGAGCAGTGTGAGTGGCTCGGTTTACCTGATATCGATGCCGCTATCGAAGACGCGCTGGCAACGGTAGATCAGGATGAGCGTTTCAAGAAATATGCAGAGATTCAACATACGCTTGTGGATCTGGCTCCCACTATTTGGTTAGCCGATCAGGCTCAGGAGTTTGGTTATCAAGCATCCTATCTCGTTTGGCCGTTAGCAGAACGAATTAAAGCTGGAGAACCCTCTGCTCCACCGATGGGTTATAGTTTTTACGTGCGTGATATGAAGGTTTTCCCTGAGAAGAAGGCAGAACTGCTCAAAAAATAAGAAGACGATTTGACACTTCACTAAAGGGGCGGGGTAGTTTAGGTAAAGAATATTGCTACCTCACCCCTTTAATTTGATAGTATCTGGAAAGGAAGGTTCAATGAGATTAGGTCCTTTTATACTGCGCAGGTTAGCCATTTCGATATTTGTTCTATTTGGCCTATCTGTATTAATATTTTTAATTGCGCGCGTCGTTCCCGGTGATCCAGCTCGTATGGCCCTGGGTCCCAGAGCCCCGGTAGATGTGGTAGAAAGACTAAGACAGCAGATGTACCTGGACAAGCCTTTGCTCCAACAATATGGTTTGTGGCTACGGGACGTTGTTGCGCATGGAAACCTCGGAGATTCTCTTTTGACTCGACGTCCGGTCAAACAGGACATCCGGGAATTCTTTCCGGCAACTTTGGAATTGGTCGGACTAACAGCGATTTTTATCATAATAGCCGGTATTTCTCTGGGAGTCATATCCGCAAGATATGCTAATACGTGGGTTGACAAGGTAGTGCGCCTTTTTTCTTATTTAGGCATCGTAACCCCGGCTTTTGCCTGGGCTGTTATCTTGATGTTGTTGTTCTGCTTTGTTTGGCATCTCTTCCCGAGCTATGGGCGGTTGACTGAAGGAGTCATGCCTCCTGTTACTATCACAGGAATGTATACGATAGATAGCCTTTTGAATGGACGGCTTGATCTTTTTTGGGATGCGGTTGTACACCTCATCTTACCTGCTATTGCGCTAGCTTTGCCACCTATGTCGCAGGCAGCGCGTCTCACACGTTCGAGTATGGCAGATAACCAGAATAAAGACTACATCGCTTCAATGATTGCTTACGGCGTCCCGAATAGGGTTGTGACCGGGAAGTATCTGCTCAAACCATCTTTAATCTCACCCATTACAGTAATGGCGTTGGATATCGCTGCGACTTTTGGCTATGCGTTTATGGTGGAGAAAGTTTTCGGCTTTCCGGGATTGGCGCGATATGGTATACAAGTGATGCTCAATAAAGATGTAAATGCTATTGTTGGAGTGGTAATGGTGCTTGGTGTCGTGTTTATTACCCTGAATATTGTGGTAGACATCATTGTCGCCTACTTGGACCCACGTATTCGTTTATTGGGGAGGAGTATCTAGATGACGACCGAAGGAATGCTTACGTCCAGTTCTCTTAAAAACCCATGGGGCAGGACACTGTATTCATTGAAAAGAACCTGGTACAAATTTTCCAGGAACTGGTTATCTGTGCTGGGCTTAGTTATAGTAGTTACAATTGTTTTCCTCGCAGTGTTTGCGCCCTATGTAGCCCCTTACCCACAACATGCGGGAAAGTTTGTCGATTTCAAGGGCAAGAACCAGCCACCAAGCTGGCAACACTTGATGGGTACTGACACGATTGGGCGAGATATCCTGTCAAGAATTATCTTCGCTTTTAGAAATGCCCTACTCATGGCTATTGTGGTATTAGCTGTCAGCGTTCCCCTTGGCACATTAACAGGACTGACCGCTGGCTATTACTCGGGGACATGGACCGATACTGTGATTATGAGAGTAACCGATGTGTTTATTAGCATTCCCCCTATTATTCTGGCCCTCTCTATAGCTGCGGTGTTGAAACCAACGCTCATGAACTCCATGATTGCCGTGACTGTGAGTTGGTGGCCATGGTATACACGAATGACCTATTCCCTGGCCTCGTCGATAAAAAACGAGTATTACGTGCAGGCTGCTGAGCTCACCGGTGCGAGTAAGATATATATCCTATTTCATGAAATTCTGCCGAACTGCTCCTCTTCACTCTTCACAAAAATGGCATTGGATGTAGGGTGGGTAACATTAGTTGGTGCTGCTCTGAGTTTCGTTGGCCTGGGTGAACAACCTCCTAAGCCAGCTCTAGGGACTATGATCGCAGAAGGTGTTGAACGGATGCCGGCTCAGTGGTGGATAGCTCTGTTTCCGGCTTTGGCTATCATGTTCGTGGTATTGGGCTTCAATCTGTTTGGTGATGGCATCCGTGATGCTCTCAGTCCTGAGGAGGCATAGTCGTTATGTCTGAAACGTTGTTAGATATCAAAAATCTGCATGTGTGGTTCAAAGTCTATGGTGGCGTGCTAAAGGTGTTGAACGGTGTTAATTTTAATGTAAAATTCGGCGAAAAGGTTGGACTGGTTGGCGAAGCTGGATGTGGCAAAACGACGACTATGAAGGCATTGCTGCGTGTTCTGCCTAACCTGGCATTGATTCCGGAGGGCGATATCTTTGTTCGTGGTAAAAATATTCTTAAACTGAACTCTAGAGAGCTGGCAGATTTGAGAGGGAGAGGCTTATCCATGATTTTTCAAGACCCTACCTCTGCGCTCAATCCTGTTTTCACAATTGGGCAGCAATTGTATGATATCATTAAATATTCAGCCGGTTCTTCTGGGCAGAAAGTAGCAAATAAGAAAAATGTTGCTCTAAGCGCATTACATGAAGCGCGTTTGCCCGACCCAGAACGTATGCTGGATAGTTACCCGATTCAACTCAGCGGAGGTATGCGCCAGAGAGTGTGCATTGCGTCTGCTATTGCCACTGCCCGCGACCTTCTTATTGCCGATGAGCCTACTACTAACCTTGATGTGACCATTCAAGATCAAGTTCTACGCTTGATCGGAGACTTGGTTGAAAAAAAGGGAGCCTCACTCATTTTAATTACTCATTCATTGGGATTGGCTCGCGAGATAACAGAACGTGTATACGTCATGTATGCTGGCAACATGATAGAGATGGCTGCTACTTCCTTGTTATTTAAAAAGCCTTTTCACCCTTATACCCAAGGGTTGCTGGCTTCGGTGCCGCGTCTTAGCGGTGGCGGTTTTGCAGAGGGAATTCCCGGACGTATCCCGGATTATCGTAACCCCCCTCCTGGCTGTCGATTTGAACCTCGATGCCAGTATGCATTTGAACCCTGCTCCAAAGCAATGCCGCCTTATATTGATGTAGGAGATGGACACCAGGTGGCGTGTTACTTATACCAGAATGGGCAGGAGGACAGGAAAAATGCCTGATGTTATGGACATAAACAATAATATACTTGTGGCAGAAAATTTGGTCAAGCACTTTCCAATCAATCAATCTGGAATTTTCAAGAAAAAGTGGATCGCAGTGAAGGCAGTAGATGGCATCAACTTCTCTGTGAAACAAGGTGAATGTTTTGGCCTGGTTGGAGAGTCTGGTTCAGGAAAGAGCACTACAGCATACATGACGGTGGGCATGTACGCGCCAACGTCCGGTTCGCTCGTTTTCAAGGGAGAGGATATTGCGCGACCTGCGGTGAAACGTCCCATGCACCTGAAAAAGGATATCCAGATCGTTTTTCAGGACCCTGGCTCTTCGTTGAATCCTATGAGAAACATTCAAAATATCCTGGAGATGCCTTTGCGTGTACACAATATGATCAAAAAGGGTAATTCGATAGAAAAGAAAGTTATCGACCTACTCGATAGGGTTGAGCTTCCATCTCACTACCGTTTCAAGTCACCAATTACGCTTGGAGGTGGTGAACGACAGATGGTGGCAATCGCGCGCGCCCTGGCTACCAAACCCTCTTTTATGGTGTTGGATGAACCTACTTCGGCTCTCGATGTATCTGTGCAGGGTAAGATCATTAACAGGCTAATTCGGTTGCAGAAAGAATTCGGCCTTACCTATCTTTTCATTACTCATGACCTGAGTCTGATGCGGAATGTTGCGACCAGGATCGCAATTATGTACCTGGGCAAAATCGCAGAGTTCGCGTCCGCTAATGAATTCTTTCAGAAGCCCCTTCACCCCTATACGCAGATGTTGTTGTCTTCAATTCCCATATTGTTTGAGGAAGAGGCAAAGTTAAAGCCGAACAAAATTCACTCCGTAGGCGAGATTCCCAGTCCGGTGGACGTGCCGCCCGGATGTAGTTTCAATACGCGTTGCCCTTTCAAGACGGACATTTGTTTTGTCGAGGATCCAGTGATGCGAGAGATCGAGCCTGAACATTATGCTCGTTGTCATAATATTTAGATTTAATTTATTTTAGTTAAGAGGAGGTATGAGATTATGCCGACTACTATGGATTTGGAGATTGGCGTTGCAGCCTACAAGGTTGTGCGCGACCTGCTGGAGGTAAAAAAAGGCGAGAGTGTTCTAATTACGATCGACTCGGCAGGTCACTGGCGGATAGCGGAAGAAACCGCTAAGGCGGCTGAAGTCATGGGAGCTAAAGTGATGGTCGCCTGGCATTCGACACCGCCTGGATATGGCAAGGTAGGCGATCCCTACTTACCAGATGCTTTACACGCAGCGATTCCGGAGACGGACTGTTGGGTAGAATACAATTATCAGTGGCTGCTTTATTCTACACCGTGGGAAAAAGCTTTGACGAACCCTAAGCGTGTCCGTTATTTATTCCTGGGAGGACTGAATGAAGATCAATTTGTCCGATGTGTGGGCAAGGTTGATCTCAATTTACAGAAACAGTTTCAGGACACACTGGTCGGTTTAACCCAAAAAGCTAAAAAGATTCGGATCACCAACTCTGCCGGAACGGATGTTAGCTTTGAAAATGTTGCCGGACGGCCGGTTACCAATGAGGGATGGGCTCTCGAGCCTGGTGCGCATTTCTTGTTAGGTCAAATTGGTTGGGCTCCTCTGGAAGAGTCCATCAATGGAGTTATCGCCTTCAACGGCTCGTTTTCTGGGGGTGGTGAAGCAGATTTAGGGGTCTTGAAAGATCCGGTCGTTTTTCATGTGAAAGAAGGGGTGTGTGTAGATATAACCGGAGGTAAAGAGGCCAAGTTCCTGAAAGTGTGGTTTGCGAAGCTTCAAGATCCACTAATGTATCATGTCGCTCACGTATGTTATGGTTTCAACCCTGGAGCTAAGCTCTCTGGGTTGTGTACTGAAGATGAACGTGTATGGGGCGCTACGGAGTGGGGGTTTGGATATCAAGGCCCCTTCTTTAAAGCTAAAGGAATCAATGCCAAGACTCACGTTGACGGAATCTGTCTGAACTCGTCATTGTGGTTGGACGGGGAGCAAATCATGGATGAGGGTCGCCTGGTTCACTCGAAGTTGGCTGATCTGGCTGTCAAGATAGGTAAACAGTAAGCGCTTCTACCGGTGTAATGAGAAAACAAGCACCTTGATGATGTTACATTGAGCCTGATGAAGTGTGTCGGTCAAGGTGCTTGTTTTATAACGTATTCAAGGAAATTACCCAATTTTTTCAATGAGATAGGAGGAATATTATGCCAACAACGTTAAACTTGGAACTTGCCACTGTCGCCTATAAGGTCGTTTGCGACATTATAGCGGTGAAAAAGGGCGAAAGCGTCTTGATTACTGTAGATTCTGCAGGTTGCTGGACCGTCGCTGAAGAATTGGCCAAGATTGCCGAATCACTGGGAGCCAGAGTAATGGTCGCCTACCACTCGACACCGGTGGGAGTAGGTAAAGTGGCAGAGCCATATCTTCCCGATAGTCTGAAAGCTGCTATTCCACAAACTGATGTCTGGTTGGAATTGAACACTCAATGGTTGGGTTACTCTGCGCCTTACGAAGAAGCTCTGGTTCCACCTAATCGGGTCAGGTATCTTTGCCTTTGTGGCCTTGACGTGGAGAGGATGGTGCGGTTCTTTGGACGGCTCGACCTCAAAGCCCAGGACGAGTTTCAGAATAAGGTGGTTGAAGTAACAAGGCGTGCCCGGCAGATGCGGATCGTGACACCAGCAGGTACGGACGTAAGTTTCGAGAACGACCCTAAGCGACCTGTGCTCAGTGAGCTGTGGTGTCATACACCCGGGGCACATTTCCCTCTGGGACAGATTGCCTGGGCACCGATTGAAGAAAGCATTAACGGCGATATCGTGTTCGATGGCTCTTTTTATGCGGGAGGACCGGCCGACCTACCGAGTCTTCGTGAACCGATAACTTTCCATGTTAAGAAAGGTGTGTGTGTTGAAATTAACGGTGGGGAAGAAGCAAAGCTCGCCCGCCAGTGGCTCGACTCCCTGAATGATCCTGGAATGTATCACGAAGCACACCTTTGCTATGGATTTAATCCAGGCGCTAAACCTTCGGGGATTTGCGTCGAAGATGAACGAATCTGGGGAGTTACAGAATGGGGTTTTGGGCATCAGGGTATACAATTTAAAGCTGATGGGGTTTCGGCGGTTTCTCATTTGGATGGCATCTGCCTGAATTCGTCGGTATGGCAGGATGGAGAACAAGTTCTGAACGAAGGACAGGTAGTTCACCCCGAGCTGGTTGAATTAGCCCGCAAATTGGGAAAATGACCTTGTGAAATTGACTGCCAGAAGAGCGATAGAGAGTCAGTTTTTTATATCGATAAAAAGGCATAGATCTCCGCGGAGTGGATTTTCACTGACCATCACACCGATACTCGGTCCGAACTGAGGGAGAAGATAGTCCTCCCGCTCCTGTTTAAAGCGCCGCAACTCGGGGGTGTAATAGGCTTCGATCTGCTGTGACATGAACTTTTCTTCCAAATAACGGCCGATCTTGTCAGTCCCCATTATTTTATCGAACATAACAATATTTTGAGGTGAGCTCTTGGGCATCTGGAAGTCTCCCAAAATAAAGGCATAAGCTCGGGAATAAATGCTGCTCTTCGCTGGGTTAAAATTGTATGGGTCACTTCGATGAATCACGCAATATATTCCCGACTTCCGCACTTTTTCAAGTACTCAAATGTAAAATCCCATTAAAATAAAGGTGTTGTAGTTAAAACCCCAATGTAGTGCCTTAAATAAATAAAGGGTTGACATATAGATACAACTATGC
>Ga0315288_10009751_pt1 | contig 12085 bp, 8 predicted proteins | sample YL17G11_20_MG_FD_203454 | JGI IMG/M metagenome (GOLD analysis project Ga0315288, IMG submission 203454) | Sediment microbial communities from Yellowstone Lake, YNP, Wyoming, USA - YL17G11_20 | ecosystem: Environmental > Aquatic > Freshwater > Lake > Sediment | place: USA: Wyoming | collected...
TCCCGAGCCCATGCAGCCGGACAGCTTCGTCCCGGCCATGATCGCTGACTCCACCTTGAGCCCGGACACGAACCTGGGCTTCAGCGGCGGGGAAGTGTTCCCCATGATGCCCGGCAGCCGGTTCCGGATCTTCGAGAACTAGACCCACTTCCCAATTCCCGGGCGCCAACACTCCTCGGTTGGCGCCCTTTTTGTTGATGTCCCTCACCCGCCCATCGCCCTGCAAGGTCAACCTGCTGCTGAACATCCTCGGCCGGCGGGCCGACGGTTTCCACGAACTGGAAACGGTGATGCACCCGGTGCCCATCGCCGACGAGCTGTCATTCACCCGTTCCGGTTCAGGCATTCAACTGACGTGTAGTGAACCCTCGTTGCCGGTGGACTCGGGCAACCTCGTCCACCGCGCTACGGCGGCCTTCTTATCGCAGGCGCGGATCCGCGAGGGGGTGAGCATTCACCTGGAGAAGCGGCTCCCGCTCGCCGCGGGACTGGGCGGTGGCAGCAGCAACGCCGCCAACACGCTGCTCGGCCTGAACGAGCTGTTCGGCCATCCGTTAAGTCCAGCCCAACTCACGGACCTGGCGGCGGCGTTGGGCTCTGATGTCTCTTTCTTCCTCCAGGAGAAACCCGCCCTGGCCACCGGCCGGGGAGAGCTCATCCAGTCGTTGGATTCCTTTCCCGTGCTGCGCGGCGTGTTCATCCTGCTGATTCATCCAGGCTTCGGCATCTCGACGCCGTGGGCGTACCGGGAGCTGGCGCGCTTCCCCGCCGCCTTGCAGGGCCGCGCCGGCCGGGCGCAACAACTCGTTGAGCGACTGCGCGCCGGCGATCTGACCGGGGCGGTCCGAGAGTTCTACAACGCGCTCGAGGCCCCGGCTTTGGAGAAATACCCCGTGCTCAGGCTCTATCAGGACTTCCTCCTCGAGCACGGTGCGCTCGCGGCGCTCATGTCGGGCAGCGGCTCCACCACGTTTGCCTTGGCGGCAAATCGGGACCAAGCCGAGCAGTCGCGCGAGGCGTTCCGGCGGAGATTCGGTGCCACCGGCTGGACCGCCCTCGCCCCGCTGTAGCCAGAGTTTTCGCTTTGCACACCCGCCGAAGGCCGATAGCTTCCACCCCGTGCTGTCCGATGGTGTAATGGTAGCACAGAGGTCTTTGGAGCCTTTAGTCCAGGTTCAAATCCTGGTCGGACAGCCAACGCCACCGCCAACCGCACGGAACTTGAGAAGGAACTCCGGCTTTACGGCTCGCCGGAAGCGTGGTTTGCTACGGCCATGAAGCCACTCCTGAGTGTTCTCTGCTGTCTCTCCGCGCCGATCTGCTGTCTTGGCTTTCCGGCAGCCGGCGCCGATGCCCCATCGTCTTCGCCCGGCTCGGCCCTTAAAGGCCTTCGGGTGTACTTCGGCACCTACACGGCCGCAACGAGCAAAGGCATCTATCTTTCATCCTTGGACCTCAGCACCGGCTCGCTCTCCAGCCCGGTTCTCGCCGCGGAAATCCGCAGCCCCAGTTTCCTGGCCCTGCATCCGAACGGGCAGTTCCTCTACGCCGTGAATGAGATCAGCAACTTCCAGGGCAAACCGGGCGGCGCAGTGACCGCCTTCGCCATCGATCCCGAAAACGGCAAACTGCGTCAACTCAATCAAGCGAGCACGCTGGCCGATGGCCCCTGCCACCTGGTCGTCGATCCGACCGGGCGGAACGTCGTCGCCGCGAACTACGGCGGCGGCAGCGTGGTCGTGATCGCCGTGGAAGCGGACGGACGGCTCGGCTCGCACGGCAGTTCCATCCAGCACCGCGGCTCGAGTGTGAACCCGCAGCGCCAGCAAGGCCCGCACGCCCACGGCATCTATCTCGACGCCGCGAATCGCTTCGCCTTTGTGCCCGACCTTGGCCTGGACCGCGTCATGATCTATCGGTTCGACGCCGGCGCGCACTCGCTCACGCCGATCGACCCGCCTCTCTACGCTACCGTCAAACCCGGCGCCGGCCCGCGCCACTTCGCGTTCCACCCGAACGGCCGGTTCGCCTACGTGATCAACGAACTCGACTCGACGATCACCGCCTTCAGCTACGACGCCGGGCAAGGCAACCTCACGGAAGCGCAGACGGTCCCAACCTTGCCCGCCGATTTCAAAGGCCAGAGCACCACGGCGGAAATCGCGGTGCATCCGAACGGCAAGTTCCTCTACGGCTCGAACCGCGGCCACGACAGCATCGCCGTGTTCGCCATCGACACCGCGACGGGCAAACTGACCTTCGCCCAACACGAGCCGACGCAGGGAAAGACGCCGCGCAACTTCGCCCTCGACCCGACCGGCGCGTTTCTGCTGGCCGCCAACCAGGACTCGGACAACGTGGTGGTGTTTCGCATTGACGCCCAGAGTGGGAAGCTCTCGCCGACGGGCCAGAGCATCGAGGTGGGGGCGCCGGTCTGTGTAACGTTCCGAACGTCGAAGTAAACGAAGAGAGAGGAATCGGTCATGAAGAACTGCCTGCTGATTGCTGCCGGGGCCGCGCTCTGCGGCCAGCTCGTTGCTGGTGAAACCTTGACCTACGTGGACTTGGTCCAACGCCTCACCGATCTGGAGCGGTTGGCCGTCTTGCCCGATGTAGGGGAGCGCTGCGCCCAATGGTCCAGCTACGATCGCGCCAGCAAATACGACGCGACCACCGGCAAGTACGTGGCCTGGGATGCCAACGGCGACGGCGACGGCTTCATCCGCAAGGAAGGCAACCGGATCGTGATGGCCGAGATGGAGGGACCCGGCTGCATCTGGCGCATCTGGTCCGCCGCGCCGAAGGACGGCCACGTGCGCATCTACCTCGACGGCGCGAGCGAGCCGGCGGTGGACCTGCCGTTCCTCGGCTATTTCGACGGCAAGAACGAGCCGTTCACCCGGCCCGCCCTCGTGCATACCGTGGCGATGGGCTGGAACAACTACACGCCCATCCCCTACCAGAAATCGTGCAAGATCGTCGCCGACCCGAACTGGGGCCAGTATTTCCAATTCGTTTACACCACCTATCCGAAGGGCACGCAGGTGCCGACCTTCAAGCGCCAACTCACGGCCGCCGAGAACGCGGCGTTGGATGCTGCGAACAAAGCGCTGGCCAGCTCCGGTCCAGAACTCCCGCTCGGTTTAGCCGAGGGACAGACCTTCAAGGGGGAGCTGGAGCTGCCCGGCGGGGAGGAAATCAGCCAACGGCTCGACGGACCGGCAGCCATTATCGCTGCCCGCGTGCGCCTTAACGATCTTCCGCCCTCGCCGGCGGATCGAACGGTCCTGCGCGAACTCAGAATTGAAGGCCGATGGGATGGCGAAACCCAGCCCGCCGTCTGGGCGCCGTTCGGCGACTTCTTCGGCACCGCCGCCGGCGGCAACGGCTACCGGTCGCTGCCCAGCGGCCTGACCGACGAGGGCTGGTGGTACTGCAAATGGTTCATGCCTTTCGCTGAGTCGGCGCAGATCACCGTGCGCAATGACGGCTCTCAAACCCGGCGGCTCGAATACGAGCTGGTGCTTGCGCCGCTGAAGGGCGACGTCAGTCGTTACGCCCGCTTCCACGCCAAGTGGCACCGCGACGCCTTCCTGCCGGATGATCCCGAACGCCGGAAGATCGACTGGACGATGCTCAGAACCGAAGGCCGGGGCCGGTTTCTCGGCGTGATGCTGCACGTTTGGAATCCCAAGGGGAGCTGGTGGGGCGAGGGCGACGAGAAGTTCTGGGTGGATGGCGAGAAGTTCCCGTCCACGATCGGCACCGGCTCCGAAGACTACTTCGGTTACGCCTGGTGCAATCCGACCCTGTTCCAGAACTGCTACCACAACCAGACGATTTCGATGAACAACAAGGGCCACGTCTGCGTCAACCGCTGGCACGTCACCGATAACATCCCGTTCCAGAGGTCCTTCGAGGGCGCCATCGAGAAATACTTCCCGAATAAACGCCCCACGCTTTACGCGAGCACGGTCTATTGGTATCTGGCGCCTGGCGGCAGGGATCCCTATCCGTCGCTGCCGCTGAGCGAGCGCGTCGGTTACTGGGACGACACCCAGCTCCAGACGTTCAAGGTGCCCGGCGCACTCGAGGGTGAACGGCTGAAGATCCTCGCCAAGACCGGCGGCAACCCGCAAGAGCAGGAGATGACCATGTATGAAGGCGACTGGAGCAACGGCGCCCATCTGTGGTGGATCGAGGCCAAGCCTGGTGACAAACTGGACCTCGCCGTCCCGGTCGCCCAGGCCGGGAGATATAAGCTGACGATGCAGCTCACCAAGGCGATTGACTACGGCATTGTGCAGCTCTCACTCGACGGCCGCAAACTCGGTGGGCCGATTGACCTTTTCAACAACGGCGTCGTGGCGCTCGGCCCGATCTACTTCGGGGAGCAGGACCTCGCGGCCGGCGAGCGCAAGCTCACGGTCGAGATCACCGGCGCCAACGAGAAGGCGGTGAAATCCTACATGTTCGGCCTCGACTACCTGAAGCTCGAGCCGGTGAAGTAGGCCCCGGCCAGAGGCGGGGCAGGCAACCTTTTGTTGCAGGTGCAACAAAAGGTTGGGGGTCTGCGCGCCGGGGCTCTGCGCCCATTCGCCGTTTCGTTTAGAGTCCAAACTATGACACCAGCCTTCCCTCGCCAGGCCCTGACCGTGGTCGCGCTGGCATTCGCCACGATGGCGCTCAGGTCCGCCGAGCCGCGCGTGACTTTCGCCCCCCAGGAGATCGACACGCTTTTCGCCAACCCCGGCATGGGCTGGCAGACGTTCCACCGGTTCGCCGATGAGGATCCGGCGCTGCAAGGCCTGCCCAGCAGCAGCGCCTACTTCCGGTTCTACTGGCGCGAGCTGGAGCCGAAGGACGGCGAGATCGACTTCGCGAAGGTGGATACCCTGCTCACCCGTGCCCATCGCGCCGGGCAACGACTCTGTTTCCGGGTCATGTGCACCGGGTCCGGCCAATACCTGGACGTTCCGCCCTGGCTGAAAGACCTCGGCTGCCGAGGCTACGAGTTCGAGTACGAAGGGGGAAAACACTGGGTGCCCGACTTCGAGGACCCGATGTTCCGCGAGCGCCACTTCCGGCTCATCCGCGAACTGGGCAAGCGCTACAATGGTCATCCCGACGTTGACCTGATCGACATCGGCTCGGTCGGCCTCTGGGGCGAATGGCACATGAGCGGAACGAAGCGGCTGGACAACGGGCAGCCGGTCCCGCTCCCTTCGCCCCAAACCCGACAGGCGCTGATCGACGCCTGGCGGGAGGCGTTCCCTGATCAACCCAAGGTCATGCTCATCGGCGACATCGACGGCCTTAGACACGCGGTGACCCAAGGCTGCGGCTGGCGGGCGGATTGCCTGGGCGACTGCGGCGGGTTCTCCAAAAACTGGAACCACATGCGCGACCTGTATCCGCTTCACGTCCAGCAGAGCGGCGCGACCGACGCCTGGAAGCGGGCACCCGTCGCGTTCGAGAGCTGTTGGGACATGCGCAAGTGGAAACAGGAAGGCTGGGACATCCGCTACATCTTCGACTACGCGCTCTCGAACCACGTCAGCTACGTGAACAACAAGTCCGCACCCATCCCCGAGGGGACCCGGGCCGAGGTGGAGCGGTTGCTGCGGCGCATCGGTTACCGGCTCGTGTTGCGCCAGGTGGATCATCCGCGGCAGGCCAAGGCGGGGGGTCCCCTCCCGGTCGTCATGCGCTGGGACAACGTGGGCGTGGCTCCTCCCCATGGCGATTACCGGATAGCCCTGCGCCTCTCGTCCAGCGGCTCAGCCAACGAACGCTTCATCTCCGTAACGGGCCACTCGATTCAGGCCTGGCTGCCGGGTCCGACTGAAGTCACCGAACCGCTGGCGGTGCCTCGCGAATGGCCAGCCGGCGATTATGGACTCGCGGTGGCCCTGGTGGACCCGTCGAGCCGGGAACCCGCCGTGCGACTGGCGATCGAAGGTCGCGCCGCAGACGGGTGGTACCCGCTCAGCGTCGTAACCGTGACCCAGGCGCCGTAAGCCGAACCGGCAAGGAGCACCATGAACGCGCTGAATCCGATTCGATGTGCCTGGGTGACATGGCTCGGGCTCACTCTCGTCACGGGAGCGGAGGCGCCGAAGCCCCTGGCTCACTTCCGCCACTTCGCTGACAGCTCAGCCACCCATGGCGCCGCGCTGGGCTGGGCGCCGTTCGCCCCACGGGCCGAGATCGCCCCGCGTTGTTCGGTGGACGCACAAGGTGGACGGACCGGCCTTGGCGCGCTGAAGATTGAGGCGGGCGGGAACGCGGCCGCTTTCGGTGGATGGCGCCGCAGTGTGGCGGGAGTCACCGGCGGACGAACCTATCGGTTGACCGCTTGGTATCGCGCACAGGATGTCCCTCACGAGCGTCGCTCCATCACCGCCCGTCTGGAATGGCTCGACGCGAAGGAGAAGTCCGTACGTCCGCCGGACTACGCGATCGATGTCCTTCGGGACGGGGCGTGGACAAAAGTCGAGTACCTCACCCAGGCCCCCGACCAGGCCCGAAGGGTCGAACTCCAGCTCTCGCTCGGTTTCACCGCCCAGGGCCAGGTCTGGTGGGACGACATTCAGTTGGTTGAAGAACCGAATCCTCCGCAGCGGGTCGTCCGAGCCGTCACGGTTTTCCACCGCCCGCGCGACATGCGTTCGAGCGCGGAGAGCGTGGCCTCCTTCTGCCGACTGGTTGAAGAGGCGGGCCCGGCGAAGCCCGACCTCATCTGCCTGCCGGAAGGCATCACGGTCGTCGGCACGGGCAAGAGCTATGCGGACGTGAGCGAGCCGGTTCCGGGTCCGACCACCCGCACGCTCGGCGAGCTCGCGAAGAAGCTCAGGTCCTACCTGGTGGCGGGTCTTTATGAGCGGTCGGGCAACGTCGTCTATAACACCGCTGTTCTCGTTGGCCGCAGCGGCGAGTTGATCGGCAGCTACCGGAAAACGCATCTTCCGCGCGAGGAGTGGGAGGCGGGCGTCACGCCGGGAGACGCCTATCCCGTTTTCGAGACCGACTTCGGGAAAGTGGGCTTGATCATCTGTTGGGATCTCCATTTTCCGGAGCCGGCCCGCGCGATGGCGCTCAAAGGCGCCGAGGTCTTGTTGCTGCCGATCTGGGGCGGCAGCGAGGTTCTGGCGCGGGCGCGGGCCATCGAGAATCACGTCTTTCTGGTCTCATCCACCTACGACATGCGTTCGTTTATCGTCGATCCCACCGGCGCCATTCTCGCTGAAGCGACGAAGGACCAACCGGTCGCGTCGGCTGAACTCGACCTCGACCGCGTGATCCAGCAACCCTGGCTGGGCGACATGAAGACCCGCACCTGGAAGGAACGCCGGCCCGACCTGCCGATCGAATAGCGCAGTGTGCCGTGGGGCGCGGTGGAACCGGCTGAAGCCGGGACTCCAAACTCGCTGGCGTTCCATGAACCTGGGGTAGCCGCGGACGTGAGTCCGCGCATTCCTCAACGGACCGAGCAGACATCAGCGCCGACTCACGTCGGCCGCTACGGTTCAGGCTTCCGATGCGTGTCCACACTCTCGAGGTCGCTGCTACCCACGAAGCGCAACTCCGCCGTGCGGACGACCAGCCGAGCTTTCGCTGCATCCGAAACCGTTCGGTCCGTTTCGCAGCGCAGGGAGACAATGTTTGGGCCGGCCTTGACGGGAACGCTCGTACGATTCACTCCGGGTTGAATCGAATAGCGCTCGATCGCACGTTCCGCGACGGACATCAGCAGCGTGACCGGGTAGGTGGGCTGGACTGGCGATTCAAGAGCGACCTCCAGCCAGAGCTCGACGGTGCCGTCCATTCCCGCGCTGAGGTGGAGCTTCGTCTCGTCCGCTGACACGCGGAAGAAAGTCGTTCCTGGCGGTGCTGCCTCGGCCGCGCTGGGATCGGTTACCTGCGTGATCCGCGCCCACGGGAGCGGCCGGTTCTCCGCCCGCCACGACCACTGGAAACCGCGAAGGGCGACGTTGCTGAGAGCGGTATTGTCCTCACCGAGCACTGCCAGGGTCACCGCCGTCGAGCCGCCGGGCAGCGGCAGTTCCACGGCGAAGGGTGACCCTTCGTTCGGCTGGACCACCACGCAGCCCGCAAAACTCTTGACGTAGAGCCGGGTGTTCCGCAGGGGTCGGCCGTGCGTCGCGAGCGGCCAACCGTTGAGGTGCAGCACGCCCGGGCGTCCCGCGCGCGCGACCACATTGAACCGGCCGTCAGAAAGGGAGCTCCACCGCTGCTCATGCGGAACCTCTTGAGCCGGCTCGCTCCGGAGCGGCAGCGTGGACAGCCGACACCAGTAGCTGGCTTCCTCGGTTTCGTGCAACACCAGGTTCTGGCTGTACTCCAACTGGTGGGGATGGGTGGCCGTGAGGCCGTCCGGCGGAACATCAAGTGTGGAAACGATGACGTCGGCAAGGCCGGCACGGGGCATGAGGAGGCGCGTTTCGTTGGTCACGTAAACATGCTCGACCGTGCCCCGGAATCCCCGACCACGCGGCAGCAGCCAGTAAGGGTACTCCCGATCATCCATGCCTTCCCTGAAGTCATGACGCAGCACCAACCCGATCCGCTGGGCGCCGGAAGCCTGGATGTCGTCGGCCAACTGCGCGACCAGCGGATACCCCTGGGCCGCCTCGAGGAAGTATTGCTGCTCCCGGGACTGGAACAGGAAATCACCCGGAAGCAGAGGCCGCGAACGGTTGAACAAGACACAGCCCAGCGCCAGCGCAAACAACCCTGCCATGAACGTCCGCACGAGGCACCGCTTCCACAACGGGACAACCACCACGGCCGCCGCCGGCAGCAGCACGAAGAACCACGGCAGGTGCAATCGGGTATGCCAGGGCTGCCACCGGAGATAGACGCAGAAGGCAAGAGAGCCTGCCGCCACCGCGGCGACATACAGCAGAAGCTTCCACCGCCCGGACCTTCTCTTCACAAGCAGGGTTCCGAGCGCGGCGAGGATCAGAGCCAGGTGATAGGGGTTGCCGGTCCGGTTGTCGGCGATGGGAAAGCCGGCCGCCGGATAGAACTTCACCGAGCCGAAAGTGGTTTCTGGGTCTTCCAAGTCGCGCCCTGTCAGGCTGTGAAGGAACAACGAACCCCGGTTGATCGCCCAGGTCAGCGGCTCAATGCCGGTGGCGGTATGCAGCACCCCGTTACGGATCGCGTTGGACGCGGTGACGTTCCAGGAAAGGTGCGCGTTGCGTTGGAGGCGGAACATGTAGTCGGACCCGAGCGGGGAGCCGAACACGGCGTAGTTCCGGGCCCAATGCGGCAAGTTGAGCGCCGAGCTGCTCACGATCAGCGCGAGCGCCAAATGCGGCAGTTGCCGCCGACCGTTCGGCCGGATCACGAGAACGACCGCGAGCAACGCCAGGAACGGAAGGGCGTAGAAGAACATGGTGACCTTCGAAAGCAAACCGAGAGCAACCGCGCCTCCCATTCCCCACGCATAAACGCGGTTGCCGGGATCGCAGACCAAGGCCAGGCCCAGCGTGATTGCGCCCAGCAGCCAGCCACTGACCACGAGGTCGGTGTAGGTCGTGAGGGCCTGTAGCGCTCCCGCAGGCACGGTTACGACCAGCAGCGCTGTCACGGCGGCAAGCCGCCGGTTCTCGTCCCAACGCGCCACCGGCGCCCCTTCCGCGGCGTCAGCCTCTCGGCGTCGTATCAGGTCAGCCAACTGCCGGGCGGCCAGCGTGGCGGTGACGACGAGGAAAACCAACGCCAGCCACTGCACCAGGTTCGCAAACCGGTCGTTGCCGTAGAGCAGAAGTGTGTGGGTGACGGCAAAGCCGGGCCAGGGGGCGGATTCGATCTCGCGCGTGTTCGAAGTCGCGAAGTGTGCCACGCTCTCGTCCTGGATCCAGTGCATCACGCGCGGCAGATGATACGTGAGCGAATCCCAACCCGTGGAAGGCGTGGCGAAGGCCACCACCGCCACCAGGCCGAGGATGAAGACTGTGCCTGCCAGCAGCACCCTGTTTTCTCGGTTGGGCGGCGCCGCCAACGCTTCTGGCGGTTCCTGCGCCGGGTCGGCAGCAGCCCCGTCCGCGGACGGCAGAGGTCGGGCCCACCAGAACAAGACGACGGTGACGAAAAGCCAGATCAGCGTCAGACTGGTGGCATTCAGGGCGTGACCCAGACTGGCAACCTCGGTAATCAGAGCGAGGATGGTTCCCCAAAGAACCGACGCCAGCACGATGGCAACGCGTCGGTCCGCGTCGATGCGCCGTTGAGCGGCCCGCTTGCGGACCAGGGCGTAACACCCCAGCCAACTGGCCGGCAGCAACAGCAATCGCACCAATCCGAATGCCACTTCGCCCATGCAGATGCCTTCGCTCGAACAAGGAACCTGTTACGCCCCGGGAACTCAACCAGATTCTTTGCGTCGGTCCGGGCCGCGCCCCGTGCTTGCCTTGGCGCACGATTCTGATCGTGACTTTGCCGGGGCTTCGTGGCAAATGTCCGCGCCATGAACAAACTGATTCTGGCGGGTCTGGTCAGCGTGGCGGTCAGTCTGTCAGCGCTGGCGCAGGCAGAAAAGAAGGACGAAGCGAAGGCGGACGCCGCCAAGAGCGACGCCAAAGAGGTGGCAGTCATCAAGACCAGCGAGGGAGAGATGGTGATCGAATTCTGGCCGGACGTGGCGCCCAAGACGGTCGAGAACTTCAAGACCCTGGCGAAAAAAGGATTCTACGACGGCACCTGTTTCCATCGGGTGATCAAGGGCTTCATGATCCAGGGCGGCGACCCGTTGACGAAGGATCCCGCCAAGGAAGCGTCCTGGGGCACCGGTGATCCGGGCTACAAGATCAAGGCGGAGTTCAACGACCGGAAGCACGTGCGCGGCGTCATCTCGATGGCGCGAAGCGGCGATCCCCAGGAGCAGATGGGCCAACCGCCGCGGCCCCAGTTTGCCGACAGCGCCGGCTCCCAGTTTTTCATCTGCCACGGCAATCCCTCGTCTCTGGACGGGCAATACACGACCTTCGGCAAGTTGATCAAAGGCGACGACGTGCTGGAGAAGATCGCCACCACGGCCACCCGCCCACAGGACCGCCCGGTCAAGCGGATGAACATCGACAGCATCAAGATCGTGCCGGCGGATTCCGTGAAGTGAACCGCGCGTCCCCACCCCTGGCCCGGAGCCAATCCTATGAGTGAAGTTGCCGTCCTCGAAACCACCGCCGGCGAAATGGTGATCGAGTTCTGGCCCGACGTCGCGCCCAACACCGTCGAGAACTTCAAGAAGCTCGCCCGCCAGGGCTTCTACGACGGGACCGCGTTCCATCGGATCGTGAAAGGCTTCATGATCCAGGGCGGCGATCCGCTCACGAAGGACTCGCAGCAGGAACACCGTTGGGGGACCGGCGATCCGGGCTACAAGATCAAGGCCGAGTTCAACAACCGCTCGCACGTGCGCGGCGTCATCTCGATGGCGCGGTCGCAGCACCCCGATTCCGCCGGCAGCCAGTTCTTCCTCTGCCTCGATGACGCGACGTTCCTGGACGGCAAGTACACGGCGTTTGGCCAGTTGATCAAAGGCGACGAGGTGCTCGGTGCCATCGGCGACACGCCCACGGCCAGCAGCGCCGGGGGTGAACGGAGCAAGCCGACCACGCGCGTGGGCGTGAACCGCGTCCGCATCGTGCCGGCCGAATCCGCAGGCTAGGCTGCCGATTCCAGGATGATTCAGCCCTGGCGCAAGATCGGGTCCCGGCCCATCGGTGACTTCCGCATCTTCACGCTCCGCGCGGATCGGATCGTCTCGCCCCGCACCGGTGAGGAGCACGAGTTCTACGTCTTCGATTCGGTCAATTGGGTGAACGTGATCGCCGTCACGCCCGACCAGCAGTTGGTCATGGTCGAGCAATACCGCCACGGTTCGGGCACGGTGGAACTCGAAATCCCGGGCGGGATGATGGACCCGGGCGAGGCCTCGCCGGTCGCCACCGCGGTGCGGGAGTTGCGGGAGGAGACGGGCTACGAAGGTGCGGACGCCCGGTTGATCGGCCGGATCTTCGCCAATCCGGCCATCATGACCAACACCTGTTTCACG
>Ga0315288_10009752_pt1 | contig 12085 bp, 10 predicted proteins | sample YL17G11_20_MG_FD_203454 | JGI IMG/M metagenome (GOLD analysis project Ga0315288, IMG submission 203454) | Sediment microbial communities from Yellowstone Lake, YNP, Wyoming, USA - YL17G11_20 | ecosystem: Environmental > Aquatic > Freshwater > Lake > Sediment | place: USA: Wyoming | collected...
TCCCTCTCCGAGAGAATCGTCGAAAAAAATCTCGAAGAACTTTTTAAAAAAGCCGAAGGCAGGCTCGTCATCGCTCTTTTCTCCTCGCTCCTCACTCGCATCGCCGAAATTCTGAAAATCGCCGAGAAGCTCAATAAAAAGGTGGCTGTCTCCGGCAGGTCAATGAAAGAAAATATCGAAATCTCGAGACGCTTAGGCTACATCAAAGTCAAAAAAGAAACCATTATCCCCCTCGAGGAAATAAACAAATACAAAGACAGCAAGCTAATGATCCTCTCGACCGGCGCCCAAGGCGAACCAAATGCCAGTCTGGTGAGAATCGTAAGCGGCGAACACCGCCACATCCGAGTGAAACCCGGCGACACTTTTATTTTTTCCTCCTCGACTATCCCCGGCAACGAACGGAGCGTCCAAATCCTGAAAGACAACCTTTCGAGGCAAGGCGCCATAGTCTATCATTCAAAAATTGTCGACATCCATTCTTCTGGACACGCGCCCCAAGAAGAACTGAAAAAAACCATCGAGCTCATCAAGCCCAGGTTTTTTATCCCTATCCACGGTTATTTCTTTATGCGTTCCCAAAACAGTCAAAACGCCTTGGAGGCCGGCGTAAAGCGGGAAAACATATTCTTGCTGGACAATGGCGAGGTGGTTAATATCACCAAGAATTCAATAATTCCCACCAAAGAAACCGTGCCCGCTTCTTATGTGATGGTTGATGGACTGGGCGTGGGCGATGTCGGCGAAGTGGTGCTCCGCGACCGGCGCTTGCTCGCCCAGGAAGGGATGATCGTCGTAATCGCCACTATAAATCGCCGGACCAGCCGGCTCGTCAAGAATCCCGACATCATCTCCCGCGGCTTTATCTACCTCAAGGAAAACCAGCGGGTTCTCGAAGAAATCAGGGTCAAAATCAAAGGAATCTTGAGCCGCATACCGCATAACCAGCCCTATGATCCGGATTATTTAAAATCGCTCTTCAGAGACCAAATCGGACAATTCGTTTATAATAAGACTAACCGCCGGCCAATGATTCTGCCGGTCATAATAGAAGTTTAATATGAATCCTGTTGTCTTCAGCGGGTTCAAGCCCAGCGGCAAACTCCACATCGGCAACTACCTCGGCGCCATCAAGCCTTCACTCGATCTTCTGCGAAGCGGCAAATACGACTGTTTTTACTCGGTCGTCGATTACCACGCCCTGACCCAGAAATATCTGGTCGAAGAAAAGAGGTCGGAAATCAGGGATATGTTTATCGACCTCCTCGCTTTAGGCATTGACCCCGGGTCTTCGGCTTTCTTTATCCAGTCGCAGGTAACCGAACACGCCAATCTGGCCTGGATTTTAAATAACCTCACTCCTGTCGGCAAGCTCGGCGGAATGATCGAATACCGCGAAAAACTGTCCGAAGGCCAGTCTCCCAATGCCGGCCTCTTTACCTATCCCATTCTTATGGCTGCCGACATCGCGCTCTACAAAACCAACCTGGTGCCGGTCGGCGAAGACCAGAGACAGCACCTCGAGCTCTGCCGCGAAATTATAAGGACCTTCAACGACCGGTTCGGCAAAACTTTTCCCGAGCCAGTCGGGCTTTTCGTGGGCGGACTCCGCGTAAAAAGCCTGGACAACCCCGAGAAGAAAATGTCCAAGTCGCTTCCCCAGGGCTGTCTCTACTTGACCGACCCGCCGGAAATTATCCGAAAAAAAATCAGAGTCGCGGTAACCGATTCGGGCAAAGAAATAATTTATTCCCCGGAAGACAAACCGGCTGTTTCCAATCTGCTCCTGATTTACAGCGAATTCAGCGGGGAAAAAATTTCCGATCTCCAAAAAAAATATAAGGGCAAAAGCTATTCTGAATTTAAAGACGGCTTGGCCGAGACGCTCGTCAAAACGCTCGAACCCTTCCAAGAAAAACGGCGAGAATTAGCAGCAAACCAGGACAAGCTGAAAAGACTGATGGAGAAAGGCCGGGAAAAAGCCTCGGCTGTCGCCCAAGAAACTCTCGCCGAAGTAAAGGAAAAAATCGGCCTTATCCTCTAAACTTTCCTTATAACCACCGTAATTTTTTCTCCTTCCAGATTAGTCTCGACTCTCGAGCCGGATTTTCCGCTGTCCTTAAAATCAATGCTCCTCGCGTAAACAATTTTTGATATCTCTTCGATTGACGAACTTATGGCGTTCTCCAGAGCCGGAAAAACCAGAGCCTCGACCGCGATTTCTTCGCCCGGCTTTAAACCGGCTTTCTGCCTCAAGTCCTGAACTATTCTTATAAAGTCTCTTCTGAACCCCTCTTGTTTTAACCCGGCCGTGATCTCGGTGTCGAGCCAGACCTCCTCTTTTAATTCTCTGTCAAATAAAATTTCTTTGACATTGATTTCTTCTTTGAGAATGGCGAGCAATTCCCCTCTGCCCTCGAGAGCTTGATTCCTGATTTTAAGAGTCTGGAGCGGCTGCCTGACTTTGATGCCAACGCTGTTTCTTAAAGCCAGAGCCTGGCTGGCAATGGTTCTTACCTCGGCCATTGACTCCATTAATTTAGCATCAACCCTGACCCGGTCGAATTTCGGCCAATCGCTTAGATGGACAGATTCTTTATGGCCGAGCGACAAATAAAGAGCTTCGCTAAAAAAAGGCAAGAAAGGCGCGAGGAGCCGGCTCAAAACAGTCAGCGTCTCTTTTAAAACCAGCGAGACTTCGGCTAATTTTTCCGGGCTCTGCGGACGCTGAAAACGGCTCCTCGAACGCCGCACGTACCAACGGCTTAGATCATCGGCAAATTCGCCGATGTCTTTTCCGGCGCTTCCGATGTCGTAGTTTTCCAAGGCCAGAGTGGTTTTTCTTACAGTCTCCTCGAGGCGGCTTAGAATCCACCTGTCCAAGAGATGTTTTGATTTCAAGGGTTTCCCTGCCGGCTCTTTGGCATAAAGGCCGTAAAAAGAAAACACGTTGTAAATAATAAGCAGAAATTCCTTGAGAACTTTGCTTATGTCCGCCTCGTCAAAATTCTTCGGTTCTCCCGGATCATTCACCGTGTAAAAATACCACCTCAAGGCGTCGATGCCGTATTTGTCGGCTATCTTCCAAAAATCAACCACATTGCCTTTGGACTTGGACATTTTCTGGCCGTATTTATCAAGCACCAGCCCCAGGCAAATAACGTTTTTATAAGAGAGCCCCTTGCCCAAAAGACTCGAAACCGCAAGCAGGGTGTAAAACCAGCCCCGAGTCTGGTCCAGGGCCTCGGCAATGTAATCAGCCGGAAAATGTTTGGGATAAAATCCAGCGGCAAAAGGCATGGCGCCGGAGTCGAACCAGACGTCAGCCACTTCCGGCGTCCTCGACATAATGCTCCGGCACTTGGGGCACCCGAGTTTTACTTTGTCAATATATGGCCGGTGCCAGTCGAGTTTGCCGTTCTCGTCATAAGGCAGGTTTAAAAACTTAATTTCCCGAAGTCCCCCGGGCTTAATATAATTTTTTCTGGCTTCGATAATCTCCTCGTCGCTTACACCTTCTGCCGCGCCCTCCAAGAGCCACAGAGGGTCGCCGTGGCCGACAAGCAGAATGTTTTTATTCTTGTATTTTTTCTCCGTCTCCCGAACAAAATCCATCATTCTCTGCCTTACGCTATTTAAGCTCTCCCCTCCCTCGGGAATTTTTATAAATTTATTGGCTTCGCTTAAAATAAACTTGTAAAAATCTTCGATCGGCCGGCCGTTGAACACGCCGACATTGTATTCGATAAGCCGGTTGTCGTAATGGACGGCCAGACCCAGTCCTTGCCCGATTATCTCGGCCGTGTCTTTGACGCGCCTGATGGACGAGGAAAAAATCAAATCTATTTTTTTGCGTTTTAGCGAAGGGATTAGTCTCCTAATTTGCCCTTTGCCTTTCGGAGTAAGCTGGATGTCGATTTTCTCCGGAAAACAAGAAACTATACCCAGGGTGTTTGATTCAGCCTCGCCGTGGCGGAGGATAAAATATTTGTTGCCTGACGAAACCGCGAGTTTGGCGAATTCTTTTTTGGAGCCCACAAAAATCCTTTGGCCGCAGGAAAAACACTCCCAAATGGGAAGCGGCGTCCCCCAATATCTTTCCCGGGAAATCGCCCAATCCTTGGCTTCTTTTATCCAGCCGCCGAACCGGCCGTTTTTTATATAATCCGGAACCCAGTTGATTTTCTTATTGGCCTTGACCATTTTCTCTCTGATTCGGCTTACCTCGATAAACCAGGAATTTCTGGCAAAATAGATAAGCGGGGTTCCGCAACGCCAGCAATGGGGATATTCGTGCTCGATCTTGCCGAGTTCGAAAACCAAGCCCCGTTTCTCCAGGTCGGCAATAATTTGCTTGTCGGCGTCTTTGACAGAAAGACCCTCGCCCGGATAAGGGCCGATGACTTCGCCTCTGTCGTTTACGGTTGTCGGGAAATCTTTCAGGCCGATTTTTTTCACGAGCCTCAAGTCGTCTTCGCCAAAAGCCGGCGCGATATGCACCAGGCCCGTGCCTTCCTCGGCTGAAACAAAATCAGCCTCGACCGCCAAATATTTTTTTCCGTCTCCTTTTTCTTCTCTCGCGTAAGGAGCCAGATATTTTTTGCCGACGAGCTTGCTTCCCAAAACCTTTTCTTCAAATTCGGCGTTTTCGCCTAATCCCGGAGGCGTAATATGCGACCAGATGAATTCCTGGCCAACGCGGAATTTCTTGTATTCCAACTCGGGATTGACCGCTACGAAAACATTAGCCGGAAGGGTCCAGGGCGTGGTTGTCCAAACCAAAAAATAAGTTTTCTCTTCGTCTCTAAGCGGGACTTTAAGATAAAGCGACGGATCAGACGTAAGCCGATAAACCTCTGGCTGGCCGAGCTCGTGGGAAGCGAGCGGCGTCTCACAGCGCGGGCACCACGGTAATATTTTGTAATCTTTTTTGAAATAACCCCGCCCGGCGATTTTCTTCATCGCCCCCCACAGCTTTTCGATATACTCGTTGCTGCAGGTGATATAGGCGTTTTTCAAATCGAGCCAATAGCCGATGCGCTCGGTCATTTTTTCGAATTCTCCCTTGAAACGGAAAACGGTCTCTTTTGCCTTTCGGTTGAACTTGTCGATGCCGAATTCCTCGACTTGCTTTTTTGAGGTGATGCCCAATTCTTTTTCCGCGGCAAGCTCAATCGGCAAACCGTGTGTGTCCCAGCCGGCTTTGCGCGGCACATAGTATCCGGCCATCGACTTGTAACGGAGAATAATATCCTTGAACACGCGGGAGAGAACATGATGGACGCCCGGCAGACCGTTCGCGTATGGCGGCCCTTCGTAAAAAACGAATTTTTTTCGGCCCCGTCTTTTTTCCAGCGATTTCTCAAAAATCCGGTTTTTCTTCCAAAAATCCAAAACTTTTTCCTCGATTTTCGGCAAATCTAATTTCTCCAGATTGCGAAGCATAAAGTTTATTTTAATATAAACTGTCCCTAAACAAAACCTAAGTTAAAATATGGCTTGGGACACGAAAAGGCGGGGAGAATCCCCCGCCTTAGTCAGCCGCAGTGACCGTGATGCGCGCCAGCAGGGCGCGCAGCCTCGCCGCCTCCCTTGCCTCTGACGGTAGGTTACCGTCAGGAAAACTGCGGTGCGCCATGCTTTCGCACGACCGACACCGCAGACGGCAAAGGCGGAGGAGGACCTCCTCGTGCCCCGCTCTCTGGATCAGAGCGGGGCACGCCTGGATCAAAACCAACCACTCCTTCCGAGGAAGGAGATGGTGACCGACCAGACCTCCTTCTCGGCTACCGCATATCTCACAGCGGTAGCCAACTGTCCTGGCCCGCAGGATTTTAATCCAGCGCCAGGACCGATCGTAGCCGGCCATACTGCCGGCCTCCTTTCTCCGCCCCCGGAGTTAAATAAATTATAACTTTTTTAAGCCTCTAATCAACTTTTTAAAATCTTGCTTCTCGCTCCTTATCTTCGCCATCTCGCAAAAATTCCGCAGGGCAGGAGTCGATGTCCGACTGATTCCTCGATAGTCAATTCGCCGGCCTCAATTTCGCCGTTGTATTTTTCTTTTAGCCGCAAAAGATTATTGCCGTAAGCAATGGCCGAATATCCCGAGGCATAACCGTTGACCAGGAAGAATAGCGGCCTTTTTGAAAATAATTTCAGACATAAATCGAAAAGTTTTAAAAAGTCCCGCTCTATTTTCCAGAGTTCGCCCGAAGAACCGTGGCCAAAAGCCGGCGGGTCCATAATAAACCCGTCATAAGTCCTGCCTCGGCGGATTTCTCTCTCCACAAAAGTCGCGGCGTCGTCCAAAATCCACCTGATCGGCTTTTTCTCCAATCCGGAAATTCTGGCATTCTCCCGGGCTAAGCTTAAAGCCGTTTTCGAGCCGTCCACCTGGCAGACCTCGGCTCCGGCTTTAGCCAGAGCCAGAGTCGCGCCGCCGGTATAGCCGAAGAGATTTAACGCGCTTGTTACCGACCCTTTTCTTTCAGAGACTACCTCTTTAAGCCACTCCCAGTTCGACAATTGTTCCGGAAAAAGCCCCACGTGCTTAAAAGAAGATGGTTTGATTAAAAAACGCGAGCCGCCGAAGCTGATCTCCCATTTTTTAGGAACCGAGGAATCAATCTGCCAGCCGGATTTTTCTCCCTGGCTAGCGAATTTTGCCCGCGCTTTTTCCCATTCGCTTTCAGGAAGATTTTTCCGCCACAAGGCCTGCGGGTCTGGCCGACTCAATACCACTTCGCCGAACCGTTCCAGCTTCTCTCCTTCTCCGCTGTCCAAAAGTTCATAATCCAGACTCGGTTTTGTAATCAAAATAGTCAAATCAGGCATTAAACTAATAATAGCCGATAACTCACGACTGACAACAAAATCGCTCAACTAAATTTTCTTGGACGATCGTCCGATAAAATTTAGTTGTCTGTGAATCTAAAAATTTGTAATTGCGGGACGGCTTGGTGATTTTGAAGAATCAACTTTCGCAGAAGTAGCAATAATTATGACGTCTGCAAAGATAAATCTCATTAAAATTTAAAAGGGGGCCGCCGCGCCAAGTGATGTCTCGGGAAACCCGAGCATCGTGGCGCGGCGGCAGGCCCATTAGTAGATGTACATGCCACGGGGAAAACCCCCATACATAGCTGTGCCGCCCGGCGACGGCTCTCCTCGCCGCAATCGATCGAACTCGATTGCGACGAGACACCCGTAGTCTTTGCCGGTGCACTCTCCGCCGCCCGAAAGATCTGGCGGCGGAGAACACCTTTTCAACTTCCCGCTGAAGTACCGGCACGGCTTCCCCTGGATGTCCAAGGGTGCCTTCTCCGACCCCATCGCGCCCACCTCCCCAGAAGTTTTGGGACGACTCTATCTAGAGAGAAACATAATAATAATGTGTCAAATGGAATTGTTTTTTCTTGTGGCCTTGTCAGCTTGACTTCTTGCGGGCTAGAAACTCCCGGCCCTTGCCGACATCCGTGTTAATAGGAATATTCTGCTCGCAGAGCGGACAATCCTTCTCGTCCCAGGCCTCGAGCCTCATATTCACGAGAGCGACGAGTTTAGGCACCTCCGCCACCTCCTGCGGCGTAATTCCACCGCGGTTGCAAAGAGCTCCCAAGCCAATAACCTTGCCGCCGATGGCGCGCGTCGCCTCAACGACTTTTTTGACAGAACCGCCGGTTGTAAGCACGTCTTCCACCACTAAAACGTTTTTTCCGGCAATAATCCTGTCGTAACCGCGTTTGATAATAAAAGCTTTTCCGTCTCCGGTCTTTTCGGCGTAGGTCCCGAGCACTTCGTAGCCGGCGATTTCCGTAAGATGATAGGCTGTCCACTGCGAAAGAATCACGCCGCCGATTGCCGGAGCAATAACCACTTCTACTCCATCATTGGCAAACCGTTCGGCAATGGCTCGGCAGAGACGAGACGTCTCCGCGGTATGCGGATACAGCGCGTCCTTGTTGACGTATGTCCTGCCGTGCTTGCCGGACGTATAGACGATATGACTCTTAGTGATGATGGCGCCGACTTTACCGAGAATTGCCAGAACTTCCTGCTCGTTCATATCTGTTTTTGCCCACTTCTTATCATTGGTCTCATATTGCTGATTCTCTATCTCCTTTCGCGTTCTCTCTAACGACTAGTTCGATAGTCATGAGTCATAAGTTGTAAGTCGCGAGGGCTACATCCTCTCCGTCGCCTTTATTCCCAAAAGCTCCAGGCCCTGCTTCAATATCCCGCTCGCCGCATAAAGTAGAGTGAGTCGCGCCTGCCGCACATTTTTCTCGGCTTTCAGAATCGGCTCGCTTTCATAAAAATTATTTATGACTCCAGCCAGCTTGTAGAGGTAGTCGGTCAAATAATTAACGCTGTAATTTTCCGCGGCGTAAAAAACCGCGTCCGGAAAATAAATCGTCTGCCGGAGCAATGTTTTTTCGCTCTCGGAACGAAGAAACGAGATGTCCGGCCGCCTGACAAATTTTCCGGCCTTGCGAATAACACTCCTTGCCCGGGCATAGGCGTACTGGAGATATGGGCCCGAGTTGCCGCGGAGGTCAAGCGTTTTATCCCAGTTAAAGACAATGTCGCTCATCCGGTCATGCGACAAGATATTGTATTTCACCGCGCCTACACCGACTTCCTCGGCCGCCGCCTTATTGATTTCGCCGGCTTTTTCCGCGGCCTTGTCCAGCGCTTCTTCAAGTTTGATGAATTCCCCGCGCCTAGTGGACATCTTCTTGCCTGATTCGCCCAAGACCATACCGAATTTGACGTGAACCAGCTCGACTCGGGGCGCGTAACCAAGTCTTTCCGTAGCGGCAAACAACTGGCTGAAATGAAGCGTCTGCTCATTGGCTACCACGTAAAGAATTTTTTTAGGACGCCAGCGGCCAACGCGATATTTTATTGTGGCCAAGTCGGTGGTCGTGTACAAAAACGAGCCGTCTGATTTCTGAATGACAAAATCCGGCAAATTATCAGAAAGAACTTTCATTGCTCCGTCGTCTTTTCTGGCCACTCCTCTCGCCAGCGCTTCATCAACAATTCCCTTAAGCATCGGCTGATAAAAACTCTCGCCTAAGGCCGTGCTGAATTTAATGCCGAGCCGCCAATAGATTTTATTGAACTCTTTCAAGCTTTCTCTCACGAACAATTTCCATAATCGCCGGTTTTCTTTATCGCCTTCCTGAAGTTTTTTTGTTTCTTCGCGGGCTTCTTTGGCCAATTCCTCGCTATTCTCCGCTTCCTTGTGAAAACGGATGTAAAGCGAAACTAAATGGTCGATAGGCCGAACCGCGAATTCTTTTTTGTCTCCCCATTTTTTGTAGGCCGCGATAAGGCTGCCGAATTGCGTCCCCCAATCGCCCAGATGATTGTCGCCAATGACGCGGTAACCTAAAAATCTATGGAGATTAACCAAAGCCTGACCAATAATAGTCGAGCGCAGATGGCCGATATTCATCGGTTTGGCGATATTGGGCGCCGAATAATCAATAACTATTGTTTTCCCCCGACCAAGAAAAGAAGCGCCGTATCTGCCTTTCTCGCGCAATATTTTTTCAAACTCTTTCTCCAAAGTTTTTTCTCCGAGAAAAAAATTAAGGAATCCGCCGGCAATATCAATCCGCTCAAAAAAACCTTTTGGCGCGTAATTATAAATTTTGTCTTTCAACTCCTTGGCCGCGCTTACGGGATCCGTCTCCTGATATTTAGCGACAACAAAGGGCAAATTGGTGGAATAATGGCCGAACTTCGGGTCCTCCGGAACAGTTATCTTCGCTTCCTCGCCGGTCGCCTCGCGGATTAAATTAGCGATTTTCTCCAGCATTATTTAGAATTATAGCGTATGAGCGTTTACGCGACCAATAAGCGAGCCCGCTTTGATTATGAAATCTTGGATTCTTTTGAGGCCGGCATCGAGCTTTCGGGCTTTGAGACCAAAGCTGTCCGGCTGGGAAAAATAAATCTCGCCGGAAGCCAAGCCATTGTGCGGAACAACCAAGTCTGGCTGGTGAACGCCGAGATCGCTCCTTACCAGCCGAAAAACCTGCCTCCTGAATTTTCGGCTGGCCGGACAAAACGGCTACTTTTGAGACGCGAAGAAATAAAAGCCCTGCTCGGCAAAACCCAAGAAAAAGGCTTGACAATTATCCCTTTAAGTGTCTATAGTAAGGCTGGCAGGATTAAGATAGAACTCGGCCTCGCAAGGAGAAAGAAAAAAGCTGACCAACGCGAGGCGATCAAGAAACGGGAGGCGAAACGCGAAATGGAAAGCACGTTAAAAAGATAACAATTACCATACGAATTTACGAATCAATACGAATGTACGAATTTGTTCATTCGCGAAGTCGTTATTGATCGTAAGTTGTTAGTCGTTAGTCGCAAGTCAGTTTCCATATGGGGATGACAGGCCTCGACGGAGCAATACAGAGAAAAGCGGCAAGCCGGAGTTCGGGAATCTCCGTTATCAACTTTCCGAAAAACAAAAGCGCCAACTTTAATCGCGCTCCGAGTCTAGCTTTTGCCTAAAAAACAAACTAGAGTCGGCATCTCTCTGCTACCCAAGCTTGTAAGGCGGGTAAGAGGTGTAATAACACAAGCTAAGGTTTGACGATCTGCTCGGCGTCAAGCTGAAAACAAAGAGCAGAAAGGCTGGGGCTTTTTCGCCGGATTCGAGGCCCTGGCCCATAAATCCAATCCGGCTAAGCTTGTAGAAGTTTTTCTCGATTTGTTTCGGACGCGGGTTCAACTCCCGCCATCTCCACATAACCCAAAATGCCCATTAATTAATAATGGGCATTTTGGGTTACTACGGGACGTTGGCGGGAGTTGAACGAAGGAGGGGTCGGGAGGAGTCGCTTAAATGCGCTCCTCCCGTGTAGGAGAATACTAAGAACCGAGGGTTCTTAGGGAGCGAGTGGATACGAGCGACGTGAAACTCCCGCCATTTCTCTCACAAAATACGCCGTGAAACTCCCGATTTCTGCCGCTAAAGAACCAAAAGGAAATTTACCAAATCTGGCTAATATGATATTCTCCGAATATGCTTCATAATCAGCAAACAAAAACTTGGTCCGGGTTCGCGCACAACTCCGCCTTTCCTGATTGATAGGACGGTGGATTTTCGGTTCGCCTGACTTCTCCCGTCCTATAAGGCGGTTTTTTGTTTCGACTACCCGTAGTTTAAAAAATAATCATATTCTCATGAAAGTAATTCCCATAACCACCAAAGTTTTTCAGGAAGGTGAAGATCTAATCCATTTTATCACCAGCCACGTCCATCGCTTGAAAGAGGAATCCATTCTCGTCGTAACTTCTAAAATTGTCGCCCTGTCAGAGAAACGAACGGCGATTATCGAAAACACTCAAACGAAAGAAACACTCATCCGTCAAGAAAGCGAGCTTGCCATACCCACCAAATATGTCTGGCTTACCATCAAAGATGGCATGGTAATGGCCTCGGCCGGAATCGACGAATCCAACGCGAACGGGAAACTGATTCTTTTGCCGAAAGACAGCTTCAAAGCTGCCCGTTTTCTGCGCAAAGCCCTGCAACGAAAGTATGGCGTAAAACGTCTCGGCGTTTTAATCACCGACAGCCGCACCGCGCCGCTCCGGGCGGGAGTAACCGGCGCGACTCTTGGTTATGCCGGATTTCGAGGCATCAAAGATTACCGCGGCACTCCGGATATTTTTGGCCGGAAATTCCATTTCTCCCAAGTGAATATCGCCGACAGTCTTGCTGCTGCGGCGGTATTGGTGATGGGCGAAGGTAAAGAACAAAGACCGATGGCTATCATTGAAGAATGTCCGGTAGAATTTTGCGAGAGAATCCGCCGCCAGGAACTGCATATCGATATTCAAGAAGATGTGTATCGGCCCCTTTTTACACATCTGCCGAAATTATAGAGCGCCTTGAGTTACACCTCTCTCCTAGTTTAATCTTTAACTATGCCTAACTCCTCTGCCATTAAACATCTCACTTCCAAAGACCCTGTTTTCGGTAAAATAATCAAGCGGATAAAACTGCCACAAGACAGAAAACGCCGGCCTAATTATTTCCGCTCCTTGACGAGCGCCA
>Ga0315288_10009753_pt1 | contig 12084 bp, 12 predicted proteins | sample YL17G11_20_MG_FD_203454 | JGI IMG/M metagenome (GOLD analysis project Ga0315288, IMG submission 203454) | Sediment microbial communities from Yellowstone Lake, YNP, Wyoming, USA - YL17G11_20 | ecosystem: Environmental > Aquatic > Freshwater > Lake > Sediment | place: USA: Wyoming | collected...
CTCACTCAACGCAGCAACTCTCCAGGCTGAAAGCGGGCTGGCACGCCTAGCATTCAATAGAAAGGCGTTGAAAAGCTTAACAAACTGGCCCTGGATTAATGCCATCTTGAAGACTAGTTAGAATAAGAAGCACAAGGAAAGCTAGATACACGCTTCTGGAGGAAAAATTAGGCAAGAGAGTACTTTGCTCCCCCAAAACCTACCAACCACAACCGAGCAGTACCACAATGAAGTTAGCGGCTGAATTCGAAAGAAGTGGAAGCAGCTCGCTTCTAGAAACAAAAAGTCGAAAAGATTAGGTGACCGCATCGGGGTTAACAATCTGGCTAAATGTTGAATGGGTACGGTTGAGCATACAGTTCAAGTCATGTAAAGTGGGCGATACTGTTCATTAGTTAATTAACGATCGGTCGATATCTTCGTTCACTGTCCTACAGCCTTAATTTGATAATTGACACCCGTCTTATTCATTCTAAAAGTTAAGAGGTCGATACTTACATCATATTTTTGACAAACATTCGCGTCACTGATACCGCTACGCCTTATACAAAGAAGAGCCTCCCTCGGAAGAAGTAAACATCCGGATAGCCAGGTTGCCTCTTCTTCCAAAACTTGATTATAGTCTCTCAATGCAATTGGAGTATCCGGAGTAAGAAAAACTATCTGAGATGGTTTATGCGCCAGAATAATGTGGGATAGCTCATGCATTATGTCGCTGGAATGTCGCCATTTAGAATGTGTAGGGTTATAGGCAATAAGATCGACTCCAAGATATGATATAGTAACCGCAGACCAGGAATCCTTATCCTTATAAAGAAGCTGGATGCGAGATTTTTCTGACAGATTTTCAATGTCAGTAGGCTTCAAAAGACGCACACCTAGATATTCCGCAAGAGCTTCCGGTGACAAGGGGTCGATTTTCCCCAGACCTAACTTCTTGCGAATTTCAACGGATATATTTTCGCATTTAGTTTTGAAGCCGCGAACTAGCATATTTCAACAGTATATCAACCACCAGCTTCAATCATTTTCCGTGCTCTCAATATAATCTCAGTCAATGCTTGTAGTGTTTCCGAATTCAAATCCTTTTCGGCACGGAAATGGGCAAGAACGGTGGCTCCTTCTTTAGATTGAAAAGGTTTAGTTTTATTTCCACAGCCTAATATCTCACTGGGGTCTAATTCTAACCATTTGCATATTTTGGAGAACGTTTCTAGGTCAGGTACCTTCCCATTTTCGACTCTAGATAATGTGGCGTAACTAATGCCTATGTCAGCGGCCACTTCCCTGATTCCCCTTACCCCTCGCTTTTCCCTCACTAATGGGCCAATGCTGGTAAGGCTCAACTTTGCCACAATACACCTCCTTGTTACATAACTGAAAATGGTATTGACATCTGTAACAACATTTGATAATATTATATCAGATGTGAAAACCATTTACAATAATAAGACAGCGGAGGTTAATAGCATACACTGCTCTTTGTTAAGACCATGGGGAGTACTTGCCAGTTTTAACATGAAGTAATGATTCTCAACACAGGAGGTGTGTAATATATGAGAGGCACTTACAAGTACCAACTGAAGTATGGAAAGCGGGTGGTTCATCGCGGTATTACCAGTGACATGAATAGGCGCGAGCGAGAACACCAAGCAGATTATCCGGGATCGCAAATAAGACAAGTGGGAAGAAGAACCACGCGTGAAGCGGCTCTTGCATGGGAACGAGACGGCGGCAGACGATGAAGGGGAATATCACCGATACTAATGCTACTTGTAGGAGGTTTATTAATGAATAATACAGATGAAATACTCATCGACATCCAAAAGAAAATTGCGCCGCCTGACGAGACGCTCGAGGCGGCGCGCAGTCGTAGGGACGAGGTGCTGACAGTTGCTGGTCGCTACGTGGGAGCCCTACGGACCTACACGTCTGGCTCTATCGCACATCGCACGGCTAATGACGATACTGATGCTGACTGTGGCGTAGTGCTTGATCGGCGTTCGTATCCTGAACTCGGTCCGGATGGAGATGGTGGTTTGCCAAATGAGGTTGTTGAGGACGTCCGGTTATTCATCCGTGACGGGTTGAAGGAGAAACATCCTAGCATTGCCTTTCGCTTAACTAAGCGAGGCATCAAAGTTGCTTTCAATGAGCCTCTATCAGATGGTTCTGATCCAAGTGTTGATTTAATTGTGGCACTGACAAGGGCAGCTGGAGCTTTGTGGATTCCCAATCTTGAGCGCAAACATTGGGATCCATCGGACCCAGAGTGCCACACGCGACTGCTAACTGCTGATCCTGCAGGACTCCGACGTATGAGAGCGAAGGTGATCAGGCTCGCGAAGGCCTGGAACAAGCAATTCTCCCAGCCTGGCCTCTGTAGCTTCAACATTGAGGCTCTCGCTTTAGATGCGATAAAAGAGGAAGTAGGCACCGCTGATGGGCTGGCTGCTTTCTTCAAGTATGCAGCGACTGATCTTGCCAAGCGACAGACGCCAGATCCAGCAGGGGTTTCAGCACCAATTAAGACACTCATAGATCGAGGGGTGGTTGCTGGTCGTCTGTCTAAGGCTGCTGAGGCCTTGGAAGCTGCAGTCAAATCAGATAACGAAAATGAGGCTCGGGACGTTCTTGCCAGTGCCTACTGGCTCTATGTGGATCCTTCCCCTGGCAGTTCATCCAAGGCCGCATTTGCCAAGGCGCTAAGGGAGGGCAATTTGGCAATCAAAGTCGTTCCTGGTGGTCTCTCAATCTCAGGCTTTGGAGGCGTCGCACTTAAGACAACGAGGGCATACGGCGGTGATTAATTACTAGGTATGGTAAACGACCCGGAGGGCCGTGGTATGGGGAGGACTTCGCCCGAATCATATTTGAGCGAGAGGCTCTCCACTATTTCTCTGGTCTGTCAAGTAAAACCACACACTTAGGCCTTGATGCTGGTAGGAGATACGCAGTGACACTTAAAATTCCGAACTACGAAGCTCGACGCGTTCAGATTCTATTTCGAAAGGATTCGCCTCGAAAGCCAAGTGTAACTGTAGATGGGCCAGTGGAATCGAGGCATCGATTCTCTTCCGGTGAACTATGCATGTGGGATCCGGGTGATCCTGTAGAGAATAGATGGGTTTTCGAGGACGGGCTTAGAGCCCTTCTTGGGCACATTACGGTCCACCTTCTTCGTGAGGCATGGTGGAGAGAAACAGGTGAATGGTTGGGGCCAGAATCTGAACATTCGAGTATCAAGGCTGCGCCTGCAGAACAAAGGGAGGCACGGAGATGAGCGAATCAGGATTGTCTTCAGCAGTAACGGCAGCTGCAATCGGCGGAGCGGTGTCATTGCTGGCGTTGGCTCTCAATAGTATCGTTGGTGGCCGAAGTGATCGTATTGCCCGTCAGCGCCAAGAGTTCTCAAAAGCTTATGCGGCATGCTTAGCCTACGAGGAATTTCCGTATATCGTTAGGCGGCGTCGAAGTGATGCGGCGCAGGACGAGCGAATCCGCATCTCCTCTGAACTTAGCATGATTCAGCGAGAACTTGCGTACTACTCAGCATGGCTAGCGACTGAGGCAAGCGAGGTATCAAAAGCATATGAAACCCTTGTAGCCAAGCTTCGCGAGATTGCGGGAGCCAAGATTCATGAGGCTTGGCTCACACCGCCCATTGACTCCGACAGCGGCATGAACATGCCTGACCTGGGTCTCAGTGCAATTAAGCTGCTCAAGGAAGCTTATTTACTGGAAGTCTCTTATCATCTATCATGGGTTCCCAGACCTGTTCGTTTGGCGGTCAAATCTCTTGGTCAAAAAATGCGAATCACTAAATTGACGAAATGTTAAGCCAACCACCTTGTCGGATTGGTCCGCCGCTCCAAAAACAGGATGCCTCAACAGAAACGACAATATTTGTCCCAGAACCAGGGGCTCCACAAGGACTTCCTTTTGATGCCTCCCACAGCGCCATGCTCGCTTTTACGACCTCGACGCTGTAGAATGCTGACGGCTGATCCATATTTGCTGGAGGTTATTAGTGAAGAATGTTAAACTTTCTGTGAGCGGCAATACCCTTACCATCACGGTGGACTTGACTCAGGAGTTTGGGCCATCGTCCTCAGGCAAAACCATAATTATTGCCTCTACAGAAGGGAATTTCCCGCTGCCTGGGCGCACCGAAGTAGTGGGACTGAACGTCTATCGCAAGAAATAGCGTAGGTCCGGCAGAGCTCCGGGGATAGCGTACCTTCTTAAATAGCTTGAACTGACGCCATTGTGTCTAGTTTGAGGGATTCAATCTAACTAATTGTAATCAAGAAGTTGCGGCCAATATATAGTCGTGGTAGAATAGCGCCTACTTCTAGGGTTAACTGCGACATATATCTCACGAGTAAAGTCTACTAAATAAAGAACCTCTCACCAAATCGTCAGAGGGCACTGGGATAAACATGACCAAAGAGCATGATAGCCCAAAACCGACTCCTGCATCTAGTGAGTCTGAGATTCAAACCACTATTATGCCAAGAGAAGATTTGGGAGCCCTCGGACTATCTGCAAGAGCTTGTCAGATGCTTAGCCGTGCTGGTGTTTCCACTAAGTCGCAACTTGTAAATCTATGGCAACACGGCGATATGCGTTGCATTTGGGAACTTGACCTCTCAGATATCCGCCAAGTGCAGAGAATCGCAGGTGTTTCAGGCGAGAAGGCCACTATTGAACAGGTGCCGATTCAAGAACCTGCCACGCCAACTTCTGCTGATGATGTGCAACGTGATGCCACAGTTGCAGAGGAAGAAGTTGACGAAGTTGAAGTTGAGGATATTACAAGATCATTAGATGATGACATCAGCGTGCTTGGGCTGCCAGAACGAATCGAGACGTCGCTACGCAATTCTGGTAAACGGACGTTGTCACAACTAGCAGACTTAGGCATAGACGAAATCCTAGAGATCCCAGGTATAGGCATGAATGATCTTGAGGAAATTGATGTCGCACTTCTTTCACTGCGTGGCCAGAGGATGGGTGAAGCATCCTTAGCCGCGACCCTGCCGATTAGGGACGTTCCACTTAGACTTACTCGTTTGCAGGTTCTTGGCCTGAATAAGGAAATAGTTGAGCAATTGGCAGCCACGAAAATCCGGAGTGTACAAGATCTGGTTGATTGCACTGATGCAGCATTGCTGAGAAAACTACACTTTAAACCAAATACCATATACGAAATAAGAAGAAGGCTTAACAAGTACCTATCTCGCCTTCTTCCAGACACAATCGAGCAATCGACGGATGGAATCAAACGTTCAAGTCAAACTGATTCAGTCAAAGCGGCTGAGGAAGCCGAGCAAAAGAAGGTGAATATTCTAATGTCCAGTTCGTTCCTTGCTAGCTATAGGAACGTGGAAAGAGTGAGGAGATTAAGGGATGTATATGTACCCAAAATGGGTGCTGCAAAAGATGACGATGCCAGTCTGAAGCTAGTGATGGAATATCCGAAAATGGTTCCTCTAGAGGCGCTCGGCTTGTCAAGCGCAGCCTACAATAGGCTTAGAAGAGGGAGAATAACATCATTGGGAGAATTGCTTGACTCGACTTGGGAAGAACTGGCTTCTATATGGTACATGGGCCAAAAGACTCTGAAGGAGATTGCTGTCAAATTAGATAACTATTTATCTTCCCACCCAATAATAGATAGCCCTGTTGAAGTAGATGCTATTACTGATTCATTTCTTAATGAAATAATTGCTGAACCGTCTTTGGTGGCCCAGCTTCAAAATGCAAATGTCCTACTCGACAAAATCCCTGTAAATGTACTTAATTTGTACCCCGGAATAAAAATGGGGCTCAGAAAGGCAAATGTACTCACAATCCAGGATCTCTGTAACTGTACCGAGGCTGATTTGCTTAGTATGTACGGTGTTGGTGTATTAAAGGTTCGACAAATCAAGGAGCTATTGAATTCCTTCTTGGCCGAGAGACTAGGGAGTATCTCAGGACCAGACCCGTTACAGGAAGAAATCTCACGATTGTACGAACTAGCCGGGCAACTATGTAAGATTCTTGAAAGTCAAAATATACTTGGGGATATACGCTTATCACCGCAAGCAGAGAAGATTCTAACCCAGGCAATTGGCGCCCAGGTAGAGACTCTTGCGGACCTTCAGGAAGTCATCATGACACATGACTCCACAGCGGTGCCCTTTGACCTAAAGCAGGCACTTGAGCGGAGGAGTGCCTTGAAAGAATCTATAGGTTGGCTCGATCAGGCGCTGAACTTCAAGGGTGTAGATGACGAAGTCAATTACTTAGTTAACTCCCTTGATCCTAGGGAACAACTAATATTTACCAGCAGGTACATAGGTGAGAACAAACGTACGCTCCAAGAAATTGGGAAGGAGCTTGGACTCACGCGAGAGAGAGTTCGGCAAATAGAGGGTAAGGCGCTACGGAAACTTGCGAGTAAAACTACTAAAGCTCCGTTCTTGTACACAAAAGCATCACTCATTTTGCTCAAACGTATGGGTGAAGAAGCAACTCTGGAATCTTGGAAACAGGGACTGCTGGACAGTGGGTTTCTGAAGGAGGAATCATCCTTTGGCCTGCTGGCTGCGATATGTAGTGCCACGAAAGGTCTCGGACACGCTTTGTCAGAAGAAGCGATTGAACTGCCAGGGAAGGATATCTCTAGGCATCTCCTTTCATTCAAGAAAGCCGTTCTGCAAACTGCTCGCAAGCTCAATCGAAACTCAGGAGCAGTGCGGGCGGTGTCATTGACGACTGAAGAACTTTCTGAAGCTGAGGTGGCAAAGATCTTGTCCTCCGGTGGCTTTGTGGAAATAGATCCAGGCTGGTGGACTAAAGCAGGAGGAGAATCTGTACCAGAACGCGTAGCCGAGAAAGTGATTGCACATTGCGGTCCGGTCTCGGCGTTGGCCATTCGCCACGCGTTGAGACGGCACTTACTGAGATTGCAGTTTCCGACGCCGCCGTCAGAGGTACTGGTGAAGGCTCTAGAGAAAAGAGGCAAGTTCATTGTGGTCAATGGCCTATTACAGGTAAGCAAACCACTTCACAAAGAACCAGTTCTGACGGGGCCAGAGTCGGTCTTTCTTGAAGTAATTCGCACTGAGGGACCTGTGGTATCATTTGAGTTGTTACATGCAAAGGTGATGGAGCAGGGCTTGTCAGGAGCTTCGGCTGGGCAGTTTTTGAGTTACTCACCGTTAGTACAGAGAATTGAAGTTGGACTTTACATCTTGTTGGGAACTAAGTGCGATGCTAGCGACATTGGAAAGGCCAGGTTGAGCTTGACGAGGGTGCCAGCCATGGCAAGTATAAAGCCACGTTCGGATGGTATCGTTGAGTTCGAAACAAACGTTGGCAACTGGCTGGTCTATGGTGGTATAGTGAGTGCGGGTCCAGCAGCGTCCATGAAAGGGCCGTGGAGGATTGTTGACCAGGGTAATGATAAGGGGAACTTGACAGTGGGAGGTAATTTAATACGTGGCTTGTCTCAGGTTGCAACAGACTTGGGCTTGGTGTCTGGAGATAGGATCCGTATAGAGTTCAATACCTGGACAAGAGAAGCTAAGATAACAAAGGTGGTGAATCATGGCGAAAGTCTCCGATATGAAAGATCGTAAATACAGTAATAGTGATATTGCCGTGATGGCTGTTTACAAGTGGAGTGGTGCTTTGCGATATGTACATCTTGAAGATATAGCAATTAGTGCAGCAGAGCTATCGCCTCGAAGATTTTCTTGGAAGAAGTATCCCGATCAGATCAACCTCGAGGCAGTCAGATTGGCTTTAAAGAATGAATTGTCCGCACCAGAAGGCCGAGTGACCGGTGGTATACGAGATGGCTGGATGCTAACCCCGATCGGTTTAACATGGTGTCTCAGGAATGCTGAGGTAGGAGATGCCCAAGCCTTATTGGATTCGATTCATAAGGAGGCTGATCGAGCCAAGAAAACCGCAGCTTTCACTAAGACGATTGAGAATAGAGAGAAGGAAGTATCGAAAACTGAAGTCGAGGCAATTCTTAGAATTAACGAGTATTCTGCTGCGCGGAACCGAAGGGAACGGGCTACAGCTTTGGCAAACGCAGCTATGCTTGATTCTGAACTGAAGTATGTTCTTATTACGCTTAAGCGCCTTGGATTCGACCAATTGGAGGTGATGAAGTGATAGAGCCTATCAAGGTCACTAGCCACGTGGCACGCGATTTCCTTCAGAATTCGGCATATTTCAATACCGTGCCCAAGGTGGTCTGGGAATACGTGTCAAATTCAGTCGATAACCCCAGGCCAAATTTACCAGTCACAGCCGAGGTGAAGATATCAAAAGAAAGAATAGTAGTTTCGGATAATTCCTGCGGCATGTCTAGAGAGGATCTTCGCAACTTCTTTCAAATGCATGCCGAGAACATCCGTCGAAAAAGCGGTGAGAGCGTCAGAGGCAGGTACGGGACTGGCAAGTGTGCGGCTTTTGGCGTCGCTGATGTGCTTCGAGTCGAGACGTCAAGAGACGGTTTGCTCAATATCGTTGAGCTAAGTCGCCAAGACATTGAGAGGTCTAGATCGGGCGAGCCTTTTCCTGTCCGTGACATTATAGTTGATAAGCGTACAACCCAAGAAGACGGGACGCGGGTTATCATTTCCCAACTGAACATAAAGAGTATCGAGGTTCCAGCCACTATAGCTTATATTGAGCGACATCTTGGCAGGCAACTCCAAAATCATAGAGTAATAATAAACGACCATGTCTGTGAATACCAAGAACCCATTTCAAGTTGGCAGCGCGTTTTTCGACCTAGTCAGGATTTGGCAAGAAAGATCGGTGATATAGAGCTGGCTGTAAAGGTATCTCCAGTACCACTTGATAACGAGCGTACTGGCATAGACATACTTTCCAAAAGAATTTGGCACGATACTACCAGTGGCACCATCGATAGAGATGTCGCGAAGCGAATATTTGGGGAAGTAGATATGCCATTGTTAGAAGAAAGATACGATGAAGAAAAGATTCCGCCCTTTGACAACACACGGAACATGACTCTAAATAAGTCAAATCCTTTTGTAGCCACTTTACTAGGTTGGATAGATGAATGCCTGCACAAGGTGGCTATTCAGTTAGAAAAACAGGAAAGGGAAAGAAAATCGACCGAAGAGGCGAAGAAACTGGTAAAACAGGCTAAAGAACTGGAGAAGCTCTTAAATGACGATTTCCGCACATTGCAGATGGAACTAGAGAAAATTCGTAGAATGGCTCGGTTGCGCGAAGGAAATCATGTCGAGGACCTAGTACCTGGCCAAGGAGATACCCAAACTGATTACACGCTTGGTGGACCTGAACACGGTGATGGCAATCGAGGGGAAGAAGCAGGATCAGGAGAAATTGAACGTCCAGGGCCTTCCCTCATTCCAGGTACTGATAAAGGTGGAGCAGGCAAGGTATCCGAACGCAAAGCCAAGGCATCCACATTTCACGTCGAATATGAACATGAAGGCGAACTATTGCCACGTTCACACTATGAGAGAGAAATCCGAACCATCTTCATAAACCTTGATCATCCACAGATAGCGAGAGCGTTCAGAGATGGTGGTGGGATTGAGAGTAAGCAATTCAGGGAGATGACTCAGGAGATTTCATTTGTGGAGTATGCGATAGCTTTGGTATATGAAAGAAGTTATCGAGATGTGTTCTTGAGCGGTAGCGACGCCCTATATTATATAAGGGATACAATAAATCGAGTAAGTCGAGTTGCATAACTTCTTGATTCCAGATTGAGCTAGTGGGCAGTGATCTTGCAGTTGTGAACCAATGTTGTCAAAACCAAGTCCTTCTGGAGCATGGTTTCCTTAGTTGGCACTAGAAGCTACACATAGCATACCCCATATGGAGCGAGCGATGTTTGTCTCTGGAAATATCTGGTTCAGAGAGCCACTTTGCGTTAACGCGCATCTTTACCGAAGTATTTCTCTATGAGCTGCTTCAGGTAACTAACCTCAACACCAAGTCCCTTGGCGAAAGCCTGTAGTTCCATTTCTTTAATCACAGCCTCTTTTGCAAGATTTGTAGGCTGCTCAAGCAGTTCTTGCACATCCTGCCAACCGTGCCTGTGATAGAGATGCCATCTTAGACCGGAATTGGTTCTTAATTTCTCGCTGCATTTTGGACAAGGGATTTGCCTTGACATGGCCGTAACCTCCTTCATGCGCGCGTTACGCGCGCGTGCGATAGAGCCTGTTTCATAAAGCGAGTCCTCTGGGAAAGGTGGCAAAGAAGGCTAGCCTAACGAGGTAATGGGCTAACCTTTTCTGTGCCGTGAAATACGCTATTCTCTAAGCGACGGCAGCGAGTCGCTTGACCCAAAGTTCGACTCCGAGTACTATGATACCGGATTCTAGTGTTATTGTGGGTGGCGATTGCTCATCCCAGAATGACAAATGGAGTATCTAGATGGATTTTATTAAGCTGCAAGCCACTGGCAACGACTTCGTATTGATAGATGCTCGGCGGATGAAGCGCGATTGGTCGGCGCTGGCGAAAGCCATGTGCCCCCGTAATTTCGGCGTTGGCGCCGATGGGCTCCTCCTGATTTTGCCTTCGAAGGTAGCTGACTTTTACATGCGCATGTTCAACCCTGACGGCTCCGAGGCTGAGGCCTGTGGCAACGGGCTGAGGTGCGCCGCAAGGTACGCTATGGAAAACGGATTAGCTAGAGGCGCTGAAATCAGGATAGAAACCCCGGCGGGGATAAAGAGATTACAAACCAAGGGCAGGAAAAGCATCCAGGTGGCTATGGGCAAGCCCATACTTGCGCCATCAGCTATTCCAGTGCTTGTAAAAAATAAAGGCATCCGCGATACAGCACCAGTTATAGACTATCCTTTGACTATATGCAAGATGAAGCTGAAGATAACCTGCGTCTCCATAGGGAATCCCCACGCTGTATGTTTTTTAGATCAGCCAGTCGCTGATTTTCCCTTAGCCGAGGTTGGCCCTAAAGTGGAGCACCATCCTATGTTCCCCAACAGGGTGAACCTCGAGATAGTTAATGTCATCAGCCGAAAAAGGCTCAGGGCGCGGGTATGGGAGCGTGGAGCGGGGGAGACGCTTTCCTGCGGCACTGGCGCCTGCGCCATAGCAGTGGCAGCCAAGCTTAAAAAGCTTACCGACAACCCCGTTGATATAATATTGCCAGGCGGCACGCTGACTGTAGACTGGGATGGAAGGGGAGAGGTGCTGCTCAGCGGGCCTGCCGAGGAAGTATTTAGAGGAGAATGGGAAAACTAGCCAAGCTGAAAGGAGGCCAAAGATGAGTTTCGTAATAGCGGTCTATGTTCCGGAAGGGATTGTCATGGCTTCGGACAGCCGACAGTCGGTGAACATCGAAGGCAAGAACCCCGAAGGCAAGGAGTTCAAAGTCGAGACCGTTAACTCCGACGCCGTAATAAAAACATATCTTCTGGAAAGACAGCAAATTGGCATCTCCAACTTCGGACAGGACTTGCTCGGTAACACCCCCATAGCAAGTCACATCAAAAGGTTTATTGAGGAAGAGTTAACGGTCAAGAATGATACAACAACCATTCCGAAAGAGTTGAGCGAGTGTTTCGGGAAATCATTTCCTGATAAATTCATTGAGGAACAATTGACGACTAGAGATGATGTGACAACCATTCCCAAGAAGATGGTTGAGTACTTTCGGAGGTCATTCCCGAATGCTGATGCCGGTTTCCACATCGCTGGCTACAGAAAAGAGGGGAAGATAAGTATCCCCTATGTTTATTCCTGCCATGTGGCTCGAAACGTTGTGGAAAGAAGAAACACCAAGCCCGATGGCTCCCTTGCCTACGGTGCTACCTGGTCTGGGCAAGGTGATATACTAAGCTCCATTCTTATCCCGGTAACAGTCAAAGACGAGAAAGGCAACGATAAGATCGTACGCTCACCAGCGCCGATTATCTGGGATGCCATGGCGCTTCAGGACGCTATAAATTTCTCAATTTACGCCATCAGAACTACCATCGATACCATGCGTTTTCAGGCACGACCCAAAAATGTCGGCGGGCCCATTGATGTCCTGGT